>Ga0181467_100810_pt1 | contig 10379 bp, 11 predicted proteins | sample InSIn5gowninarea_2_FD_119079 | JGI IMG/M metagenome (GOLD analysis project Ga0181467, IMG submission 119079) | Clean room microbial communities from NASA Spacecraft Assembly Facility at Jet Propulsion Laboratory, Pasadena, California, USA -... ... | reverse complement strand
ATTCATTCATTCATTCATGGAATATTAGCGGCAATCCATTCAACTACCGGCTCTCTACACGTGCGTACACACCGCCCAGACGGATCGTTCCCACCGGCATCATCTGCAACCTAGGACACAACGGTCCGTCACGAGACATTCGACAATCAACTGCCTCTCTCGCATCTATAAGCTTGCGTCGCTGCAACCGAGATGCACTACCAAGAACACAACATCATCCAACCGACCACAACGTCGCAGATATCAAACCAACCTGGAGTGGCCGTCTCGGCCACAACATCGCCTGCAAAGAGCCCTTTCGCCTATGATGCGCCTGCGTCGTTGCTGACGTCTAATACTGACTAATTTGTGACTGTGACGGTATGCTAACAATCCACCAGCAAAATGTTTATCGGCGGTCTGAACTGGGAGACAACGGAAGGTATGCGAACCTTGACATGCATCTCTTGCGCATACATCACACTATCAACCCCTACCATGGCCACTATACTAATCTCCCATAGACTCACTCAAGAACTACTTCACCCAGTTTGGCGAGGTCAGCGAATGCACCGTCATGCGCGACTCCGCGACTGGCCGCTCTCGCGGGTTCGGCTTTCTTACCTTCAGGGATCCTAAATGTGTCAACACTGTCATGGTCAAAGAGCACTACCTCGATGGCAAGATTGTATGTGATGTTGTGCCGCCCTGAGCGACAAACTAACGAAGCCATAGATCGATCCAAAGCGAGCTATCCCCAGAGAAGAACAGGAGCGAACCAGCAAAATCTTTGTTGGCGGTGTCAGCCAGGAAGCGACCGAAGAGGATTTCACAAACTTCTTCAAGCAGTTCGGCCGCGTTGTCGACGCCACCCTGATGATGGACAAGGAAACAGGCAGGCCTCGCGGATTCGGCTTCGTTACCTTTGACGGCGACGCAGCAGTCGACGCAACGCTGAAGCAGCCACTTCAGATTCTTGGTAAGCCCATTGAGGTGAAGCGCGCCCAGCCTCGTGGCAACATGCGTGACGGCGAAGATGATAAGAAGTTTGGCCGCAACAAGTTCGGCAATCGCGATGGAGGTAACAATGGAGGCTACGATAACCAGAGTAACCAGCAACAACAAGGCGGAAACGCCGGCATGACACCCGCCATGATGGCTCAGTACTGGCAGCGCATGCAGCAATACTTCCAGCAGATGCAGCAGCAACTCGCTGGAGGTGGCGGCATGCCTGGCGCTATGGGAGGCATGGGTGGAATGAATCCCATGCAAATGCAGCAAATGCAGAACATGCAGAACATGATGGGAGGCATGAATCGCGGGAACGGCAGCCCGAACCCACAGAACATGCAAGGCGGCATGAACCCATTGCAGATGCAGCAAATGCAACAGATGCAGCAGATGCAGCAGCAACAGATGATGCAGCAAGGCGGCGGCTTCAATGGCGGCAACGAACAAGGTATGATGGGCGCCGGATCTCGTCCAGCGTACACAGCTCAAGAACAACTAGCCTTCGAACAACAAAAATACGAGCAACAGCAAGCCCGGCGTCAACAGCAGTCAGGTGGATATGGAGGTCAGGGAGGACCCACGAGTTGGGAAGGCATGTACGACGATGCTCCTCAGCCCTCCATCCCATCTGGCCCTGGCGGCGGCCGCGGTGGCTTCAAGAACCAGCACAACAACCGTCAGCGTCAAGGCTCCTCGCAGCCCCCTGCCGGTCCGAGCGCCGCTCCCATCAATGCGCCCACGGGCCCTAAGAATGCCGGCAAACCTGGCGCGAACTACCGTGGTGGCGGTAGGACCAACAACTTCCGACACCAACCCTACGGCGGCGGTCGCGGATAGGACCCGCAAGGTAATCTTGGTGGAGGGCTCTTCTCTGATGAGGAAGATGTGGAACTTTAGTCCCGAGTGCGAGATATCAAGGCGACGCTTGAACGGCATGAACGCCACTGGTATCTTTACCAGCAGAGCTGTCACTTACTACGCACTGTCGACATGGACGGGCTTGAGAACATCTTCGGCATGTGCCGGCACAGCGGGCAAGACTAGACGTCCGGTATGCTTATGGTGTAACGTTTTCTTTCTGAGCTCAAGAGGCCTCATTCCACAGTCAGTTCTGCTTTCTTCGGCAACATGTCTTTATTACCACTCTTATGGCGTTGACTTCGATGGCGCTTGCAGGTTTATCCGAAAAGGTTTCACCGAACCGCCCCAACCATACTTCAAAGGTTCCCAATGGGGAACTTCAAAGATTCCCAAAGGGGAACAAGCATGCATTAGTTCTGTAGGATACCGGTAGTCTAAATGCGAGTGATCGGAAAAAAAGCAGTGTGCATATGTCTTGCATATGACTGGTGAGACAACCCTCGTGCCCTCGATCTGCGATCGATCGTTGAACAACAAGCACGTGGTGCACATGCTATCCACGGGTAACACGACACCTGTCTTTCCAAAAACGATGTAGCACTGCATCTGTCTTTCCAAGTTCACTTGGTTACACAATAACAAGATGGCAAGTGGAGCCGACTTCTCGTCCCCGTGGGACTATATTATGGCACCACCATGAATGCGCTCCCCACGCCTTGACACGTATTGCTCTTCTGACTCAATCTAACATACCAAGATCCAGAAAACGCCCATCTCGTTCCAGTTCTCCTTACAAATAAGAGCCAGACCTACGTCATTCTATCACTGCCAACCGCCTGGGGTAGCAAGGTACTCCTGTCACTGGCTCGCCCAACAGCAGTGACTGCGGAGACGTTTGCTTTGCAGGTGCAACTTCTGTCTCCATTACTCGAGATGGAGGTACCACGCGCCGCCTAAGGCGTCAGTAAAAGCAACGCGGACTTCGTTGTCTCATGATGCAGTCCGTACACCGCCAGCCTTCACCCACAGCATTCACCACACCGATTCCGATCGGTCTTCAAGTGAAAGCAGAAAAAGCTTTACTATAAAAACCCCGAGCGGGCATCTGGAATTAAGCTTCTCACACACGTTTCAAAGCATTCCATTCTATATACTTTTTAACAATCGCTATGGCTAGACTTGCCTTCTTAACTATACTTATTGCAGCAATATCGTCTGCCCGAGCCGCACTTCCTGCCTACAAGATACGCGGCGTGAATCTTGGATCTCTTTTCATCGTCGAGCCATGGATGTCGAACGACACATGGGTAGGCATGGGTTGCGGTAATACAAAATCCGAGTGGGATTGCGTATCATCTCTTGGCCAGGAGAAAGCGAACGCTGCTTTCGCGAAACACTGGGACACGTTCATTACAAAAGATGATTTCCAAGCGATGAAGCAGTACAACTTGAACACAGTGCGCATACCTATTGGTCACTGGCTTGTGGAGGAGACCATCGCGCAGGGCGAGAATTGGCCAAGAGGCGGCATGAAGTACCTCGACAAGGTTGTTGGAATGGCAAAGGACGCAGGGCTGAATGTTATACTGGATTTGCATGGTGCACCTGGCGGGCAGGTGGCGAACAATGCATTTGCTGGACACGTGAGTATATCATCTGATGCTTGAACCCAACATGGACACTGACACTTCCACGCAGACATACGATACCGCAGGCTTCTACAGTCTTGCCAATTACGAACGTACATACACCTTTCTGAACAACATCACAGAGCGCGTCCACACGAATCCAGCCTACAGCACCACCTTCATGCTCGAGGTCCTCAACGAGCCCGAGCCCAACCACCCGGACTTGGTTTCCACGTATTACCCACAAGCGTACTCTCACATCCGGGCCGTCGAGTCCGATCTCAAAGTCGCCCAAGCAAGCGCTCTGACCATCCAATTCATGGACGACACCTGGGGCGCGGGCAATCCGCGCGAGAATCTGCCCCGTCGCGCGTCCAACCTGGCTTTCGACAACCACCGCTACCTGGCCTTCTCGTCCACGACCGCTACTAAAAATGACTACCTGAGAACATCCTGTAGCGACGCGTTCCCCTCCACTACTAGTAACAAGCCTCTCATCATCGGAGAGTGGAGTCTGGCCGTCAAGCAGGACAACGAATGGAGCGACGAGTTCTCGCCCCTGAAAAGCGAAAACCACGCATGGTACCAGCAGTGGTGGGCTGCGCAGGTACGAGCATACGAGAAGGAGCAGGGGTGGGTGTTTTGGAGCTGGAAGACTGAGTTGGTTGACGACTGGCGATGGAGCTACAAGGGGGCTGTGGAGGCGGGTATAATCCCAAAGGATTTCAGCAAGATCGAAGAGTTAGCGAAGTGTTGAAGTAAAATTAATCTCAACAGTTGAGAATGGAGTTGTGACACATAGAGCGTTCGACAGCTCGTGTCCATGTATGTAGTCGCATTATTTACTGAGGCATACCTCATTTCCCATATCTATACATCGATCATCCACCAACCTCTAGTCCATGAAAGAACCACGCCTATTTAACGCTTGGCTTGTAACCTATTCCCATTCGCCAATTGGGCCACTGCACTAACCAGACAGTAACCTTGATCTTGAACTTCAAAAACCCGGACGCCAACGCTAAAACGATAACAATCGGACAGACAACGAACCAAACTATGCACAACTTGAGGATGTTCTACCACATCAAGCCTGCTGACAGTATCACAATGGCGAGAGTGCAGATATATACTTGGGTGCTCATAGAACCAGGCCAGAGGCGAGGAGCGGGATTGGCTTTCGGAACAGGGGGAGCGGTCTCGGCAGCGTTGTTCTGAAGTGCGAGATCACCACTGGTCTTGACAGTTGAAGTGGGCTGCGCAGCGGCTTCAGTAGCAGGAAGCTGAGTTACAGGGGCTTGCATCGTGCCTGAATAAGAGGTGTAGACTGTGGTGAAGCCTCGTTCGTCGTAGCCAGTCCAGACTACAGGCTTAGAATCGCCAGATGAAGCCAACTGTGAAGCTGCAGGCAAGGGCGTAGAGGAAGCGAGAGGGGATTGCTGCAATACACTGTTAGCAAATGGTTCGAGAATTTCGGAGGGTGCACACTAGGCTTACTGACAGGAGCTGAGCTGGGTGGAAGGACTTTGCCTGAATCAGAGACAGTCCACCCGCTCGGAAGCCCGGGGTAGTTGCCAAAAGTAGGCTGAGGAGTCGGCGAGTTGGTACCTGGAATCCAGGGATACACACTCGGCCGCTCGTAGTCCGATGAAGTTCTGGAAGGAACGAATGGCAGAGGAGCACCGCTTGCAGTAGCAGTAATCTGAGGCGAATCGCTGTTGAGAGGCTTCTTGCCACCCGAATAAATGACACCGCCGTTTGATTTGATCGACTGCCACGTGCCGCTGGTGTCGCCGTAGCTGTATGAACTTCCAGTAGAGTAATCCTGAACTTTGAGGGACTTCACAGTCATGGTGAAGGGACCGTCGCTGTAGTCGGTGGGACCTCTAGCCCACTCGATAGTACCAGGAGGGTTGGCTGGATCGCCACCTGCCCAAGAGCCAAACTTGATTTGCATAGGCGTTTGAGGGTACTGATTCTCAGCGTTGGCAGGCTCGAGAGTGCGAAGGGTCTTTCCATCGATCTGCCAAACAATCTGTTCAGGAGTCCATTCGATACTGTATGTCTTGAACCCGGTCTGGCTACCAGCGTCTGCGTGGAAGGCGCCGCGGTTGTAGGATGTGGTTCTATAGGACTTAGTATATTATATCAGTAATGGAGAGTAAAGATCTATTACTTACTGCCCCTTGCCGAAAAAATTGGTTTGGACCTCATCTGGGTCCGAACCAAGCCACTCCCAGTCGATCTCGTCAAGGTCGTCCGATTGCATGACGAAACTGCTGACTATGCCTGCTCCGGGCGCGGCCTTCAGAACCACCTCGACTTTGCCAAACATGATGTACCACTTCGAAGTGAGCTGTGGTGCATCGCCAGACTTGGAGATGGTGAAGGAGACGCCGTCTTTGCCATATGTGGGGTTCGATTGCGGCGTGAAACTATCGGATGCTGAGGTGAAATCGATGTTGACGGTGCGGGCCAATGCGGAGTCTGCTGGGCAGTCTGTCCGTACTGTGGGATTGCAGTTGGTGTATGTCTGTGCAGTAGATGGGGCAATGAGACATGTCGCCGATGCGAGAGCCGCCAGAGCTCTTATTGTGGAGCGCATGTCGAGTTGTGTGGAGGTGAGGGGGAACGATCGATGCCAACTAAGGCTGCCGCGTGGTCGATGTAGCACAGGTGTAGCGATAGATATAGCAGGGACGAATAGTGACTGTACTGCTAGCTATGTGAGTGAAGGTATAGTACAATGGTGGTATGCTGTATGATGTCCCGCGCGGGTGTGAGGTGGAGGGTGAATGGTGTAATGGTTGTGATGCCCTGCAGCCCGGCAATTATAAGCTGACAAGATTACTGCCCAGCGCCAGCCATCCTGCATGCTGCGACCTACGTGTTAGTCGATAATCAAGGCCCAGAAGCGCGGCACGCTACTTGGTGTGCATGGGTGTTGAACATTATGACGAGGCTGGGGTCGTGTAGTCGCCTTGGTTACAAACGAAGAGGCTGGGAGCCAACCTCTTCATCGCTCCTACCACGCACTGGCATCAGCTGGCCGTCGATCTTGAGAAGTGGCAGAAGATGACTATGACGCCATTGCGATGGAGATACCATGGCTTTGGAGACTGTGAACGGTTTGCTAGAGAGTGTTGTATCCAGGTTGCGCATGTGTACTGATGGGTGCATGGCGCTGGCGCCACAGCTCGAAGCGTGTCAGCCACATTCCGAAACCGCTGCAGTGGCGCATGTGGACCCCTCAACACCATGAATCAAATCCAGCCAGACCTTTACGAGGCTCAATTTGGACATCGCTGCGCCCGCAGACGATTAGGTACCACCCAGATCGCCAGTAGCGCATCAGCCAAGGAGACCCTGCATACCGCCGCACGGGAGGATTCTAACCCTCTCAATTCTCTTATTTAGCACTTCTGAGTCACGAGGGCACTATACAACGCTCGCCAGGTTACGAGGTCTCAACGCCAGGATCTCCTGAAGCAACATCACACGGACAATGTCTCTCACAAACGCAACACCGCTAGACATCGCTCAATCAGCCAGGGAAGGCTCGAGAACACTAGCTGTTCTGAAGACCGAGCAGCGCAATGCCGCATTGACTGCGATCCACAAGGCGCTAGCAGAAGGCAAAGGCGACGTCCTAGCAGCCAATGCTAAGGATCTTGAGGCCGCCAACAAAGCTGCAGCTGGCGGAGCACTTAGTGCCAGCTTGGTCAAGAGGTTAGATCTGGGGAAACCAGGAAAGTATGAGGATATGCTACAGGGCATTCTTGATGTGGTGGAATTGGAAGACCCGAGTATGTGTGCTTGAGCAGGAGCCCTGTTTGAGATCTTCAATTGATCAAATCCAAGCAAGACCTAACATTGCTCAGTCAACAAGACCACCGCAAAGACACTGCTCGATGACAACTTGACCCTTTCACGCATCACCTGCCCCATCGGTGTTCTTCTCATCATCTTCGAGGCCCGTCCGGAGGTCATTGCCAACATTTCTGCACTGGCTATCAAGTCTGGTAACGCAGCTATCTTGAAAGGCGGTCGGGAGTCCAGCCACAGCTTCGCAGCGATTGCGTCCATCATCTCACAGGCCCTGTCATCTACCGCTGTACCCTCCAGTTGCCTGCAGCTCGTCCAGACTCACGATGTAATTGCCGACCTTCTGAAGCTAGATACTTACATCGACCTGTGCATTCCTCGAGGCGGCAATAAACTCGTGCGCTATGTCAAGGATTCTACTGCTATTCCCGTTCTAGGTCATGCAGATGGCATCTGTTCGACTTACTTGACGAGCGACTATCCTGCCGAAAAGGCCGTTAAAATCATCGTTGACGCAAAATGCTCATACCCAGCTGGTTGCAACGCCACCGAGCAGCTCATCGTCGACGAGGCTGCGCTCAGCACCACTCTCCCCATTGTCGCAGAAGCTCTGCTCAAGAAAGGCGTGTCCCTTCGCTGCGACCCATCTTCTCTGTCGGCGCTTCAGGGCAGCCTCGAAGCCCACTCATCTGCTCTGTTGCAGATTGCGGGTCCAGAAGACTTTGACACCGAGTTCCTTGACTACACTATCGCCATCAAAACAGTACCTTCCGTCGCTGAAGCAGTTTCGCACATCAACGCCCACGGCTCGCACCATACCGACGCCATCCTTACCAACAATGACTTCGTTGCACGCTCTTTCCTTGCGGCTGTTGACTCGTCGTCTGTGTACTGGAATACATCCACTCGCATGGCTGATGGCCAGCGTTACGGTTTCGGTACCGAGGTTGGTATCTCTACAAACAAGATTCATTCGCGTGGTCCTGTCGGACTTGAGGGACTTTGCATTTACAAGTGGGTGATCGTGGGCGATGCGCAGGTCAGCACCGAATATGGCGCAGGCGGAAAGCAGTGGAAGCATCAGAAACTCGCTGTTGGCGACGAGGAGAGTGTGGCTCAAAACGAGGAAGAGATGGAACTACTGAGAAAGTTCCGTGCTAGCAAAGGGCAGTAGGGAATGACATCGGACATGATGGACATGTTGGCTGCGTCTCCCAGCAGTCAGTTAATTGGCCCTTGCACAAATACAATCAAGAAACAGCAAAGATCAGATATCATCGGTGATTTGTGTAGCCACCTGGATTATTATCCTTTATGCCCAACTAATTCCTCAGAGCTGTGGAAAAGCATTGGATGTGAACGTAGGTGTGAGACCGGCAATGGCACAGATTCTGGCCCGCTGGAGCACAACTGCCTCTATGCAAGAATACAGATGCAAGCCGAAGACTTCCTATTCCGCGAGTACGGTGATGGGAGCTATCCATATTTCCTTCACGCACGCAATCACGTCCCATACCACGTACTCACCACCGACAAGAGCATGTGTAAAATCTTACTTTATACCTCAACTCGCTCGAACCCCTAGCAATCAGGCACCACCACATCATCTACCAGACTCAACCTCCTTCCGCGGCCGAACACCAGTCGATCACCATCACCAACTTCCACATGGAATCTGTCCACTCCGACCACCCACGCACAAAGGACAGATCACAGACACTACAATCTCGCCATTTGCCCAGTGCTCACACGCGATGATTCACCATCTCGCGGTCCTTACATCTCGGTGGGACCCGCTGTAACACGCGTCTGGCCCGTGTCGGTCGGGCCGTTGAGCGATCATGCGCGTTGTTTCACAGCGCACAAAACAAGGCGAGATGTCGGCTCCAAGGGCTGTCTGTGCAACAGGGGACATTCATGCAGGTCACAATCGACCAGGGGTACCGCGGAAACTAGCTGCTAACGAATGACGTCGCAAAAGCTTGAAAACAGCGGCGCAGAAATTGTGGGACGGTGGTGTCCAGGTGGGGCGGTTTGTGTAGGAGGTTTACATTGGAGGCGCACATAAGGTGCACATAAGGAACAGGTAATGAATTGACTAGAATTGTGCAGAGATGAGTGAAGATGTGCAGATAGTTGTGTGCGCGGGAGCATGATTACTTATGTAGTTGGGGATGGTGTTGTTTATGTAGAAGGTGCGTTGTCTATTGCGATGCTTCTGTAGAAGCGCCTGTTCTAGCTAAAGACATGGTATGAACTCGATCAGCGTACGCTTACTGTCTAACAAAAAGACCTCGCACGCAATGCGAATCCCTGCCTGTTCCTAAACCCCAGATGCTGCTATGTGGTATCCTATAATGTCCCAAAGTCATGTTCACTCGTCAAAATCGAAAACCGAAAATTGTTTACTCCTGCTTGTTCAGATAGTTCTGGCCAACCTTCTTGTAGATCTGTGCACCGTCCAGAAGGCGGCGTTCCTCGTTCTTGCGGCCGTTGACAAAGTCGGGGTAGTTGAGGGTAAGCTCAACGGCGCCGTTGACGATGGCGTCAACAGCCTCGACACCCAACATAAACGAGTGGTCCTGGTTACCGACCTCATAGCGCCATGAACCAAAGCGACCACGTGAGTAGATACCCTTCTCCTGGAGAGCAGGCAGCAGCTTCGTCAGGACACCCTCACGCTCAAGCGAGGGAGTGGGGTAACCGTGGTCGAAGCGACGGTGGTAGGTAGAGACGATCTCATCCTCAGGCTTGATCATCTCAGTGTTAATGAGACCCTGGATGCAGTCCTTGAGCATGTTCTCCTGGTCAACAGGCTTCATGCTAGACTCGGAAACCTCCAACATGATGGACCAGTAAGGTCCTTCCTGGGGCTCAGTGGACTTGGGCTTGGAGCCGTCAGCGAGCTGCTGTGTGGCCAGCTTGACGTCCTTCTGAGGCTGGTTGTAAGGCGAGTGAGTCTATGGGAGATTAGTATAGTGGCCATGGTAGGGGTTGATAGTGTGATGTATGCGCAAGAGATGCATGTCAAGGTTCGCATACCTTCCGTTGTCTCCCAGTTCAGACCGCCGATAA
>Ga0181467_101340_pt1 | contig 10385 bp, 10 predicted proteins | sample InSIn5gowninarea_2_FD_119079 | JGI IMG/M metagenome (GOLD analysis project Ga0181467, IMG submission 119079) | Clean room microbial communities from NASA Spacecraft Assembly Facility at Jet Propulsion Laboratory, Pasadena, California, USA -... ... | reverse complement strand
ACAAATCAAAACATCATCTTCAAAGTCAAAAATGTGCCGCAGAGTAATAGCATACATAACATGCCGCCGCTGCCGGATGATCTACGGCTCATACATCGAGCTCGAAGAACGGTGCCGGTATGCAGGGACGCCTCAGTGCCGTATTCGAGTACGACGGGTGAGACAGCAGGGTGATGAGTATTGTTCTGTTCAGTGTGAGAGGGCAGGAAGGAGAGGACCACTGACTGAGATTAATGGCAATGTTGCTGGTGATGCTGGGAATGCTGGCAATGGTAGGAACGCTGGAACCGGTGGTGGTACTGGCAATGCTGGTAATGCTGGGAACGGTAGGAATGGTAGCAACTGAGGAATGTGAGGCCGTCAGTTTATGTAGTCGGGGATTGTGCGGTCGGAGCTGGTTCTCTGGCTGATGCCTAGTTTTGATTGATCGCGCTTCATGATTTGGAACGATTAGATACCTAGGTAGCTTGTACGTTAAACAATCACGCATCAAGATGTTGAAAGGGACCCTCACTGTTGTTCAGAGCTCATCCACAAAACCCGTCCATAAAAGCTTCACTTTCATACCTTCCGATCACCTATAGCCTGCAGCCAAAAGTCGATTGAATCGATTCGTGAGTGCGAGAGCATAATCCGCCTCCTCATCTGTCAAGTCTTCGCCTGTCAATGAAACATTCTCGCCCAGAACACATGTTGTCACTACTAGATCAGCGAATTTCTCCCGGATCTTTCTCTCTAAGATGTATTCTTCCCTCCTATTCCGTGCTGCAGAAAGCTTGCGGCCTGCTACTGATGCACTAAGGACCAGCGCAGGTACCTCGCCTGCCCATTCGGTGATAGTAACGTATTCATTCTCGTCGATCTCTTCAGAGTCGTTGTCCTCGTCCTCGTCGCTGTCCTCGCGATCTTCTCTTTTACGCTCTTTACCAGCCACATGTTTATGCTCGTAGACCAGCGGCTGTCCACGGTCACGTGCCTCCTCGACCTCGCAATCATATTCGTCGAACCAGTCTGTGAATATTCGGACATGCTCATCAACCAGGGTTTTCAGAGGTTGGGGAGTTTTGCTTCGTCTTGATAGGCCAAAGAATGGCCATGCCCGGAAAGCTGTAGCTTCATCCTCGATCATCTTAAGTAGCGCACTATCAGCGAGACCTTTACCTTGCCACTCCGCTGACAATCTGTCCTCCAACTTTGCTTGGCCTTCTTTGTATTTGGATGTGTTTCATCAACTCCCGCGCCATAAAGGTGATCATGCGTTTCTCTGCCAGCCGAGTCCAACCATTAGGCCTGACCGCGTAGTCGTCATCTAAGTCAGCTAGACTCGACGCATTGAAAACGTCTCGAGTAGAATCGATTATAGTCCGCGAGAGATCATCCGTGTCTCTGAGAAGCCGAACCCATGCTATATCAGGAGGTAGCAATGGCCCGAAAATTGGCCGGAACTCAATGAGTTCAATACAGCGAGCAGGACATGGGAGAGGCTCTCCAATAGACTGTACGCTTCTCGTTATGCCAAGCATCGAAACAGGACTCACAGAAGACCTTGCCACAACAATCCACTGCGTGAATCATTGTAGGAGTGGATGTTTTGAGCTTCAGCTTGCAGTAGGCACATAGCTCGCCATTGGATCTCGGTCCGGAAGCGTGGTAGAGTTGAGCAAACATAAGATGGGGCCGTCCTTCAAAGCCGTTTTCTTGCATTGTGAATATTGTGAGTATGTATATCTGCTCTGGTCAGAAGTATAGCCATATAGCCAGCATAAGCGGTCCAATGGTCCAATTCACCATGATGTTGCATGTGATCAAGTGGTGAGGAATGGCTTCCAGTGAATTACATAAACCGGTGTGACCACGACGCCAAGAAGGTCGAAGTGCTGCAAGGAGTGGCCTCAGACGGCAGAAATATAGCGCTCGTACTCGAAGGACTGATGAATCAACAGACCCCTGCGGGAGCTTCACCAGTATACTAAATAAATAGGTATGGAAGTTGTTTTCCTGGCTTGGCCAGGAGACACTTCGTTACTACGGTAAGGCAGTTGAGTAACTCAGGAGAGTACTACATTGTTGGCAGTTATGTTTGACCGTGATGTATCAACCTCAACTAGCCGCATCCTCATCCGCTTCTATCGAACTTATTTGAAGCAAACTCATTGGTCATATCGCTCTAAAACATAAGCCCACATTCGAACTTGCTGCCATACATTTCAGCGTCATCACACGAACAAGCAAACCATTAAGCAAGCATGAATCCGATCGCTCGCAATTGAAAATAGATATCAATTCACTATATACAATACTGTTACACAACTACACAATTTTGGGCGTCAACATCCGTCTCATCAGATCTCGCAATTTCCAACCTTGCTTCCTAGCGCTTACAGTCGATATTTCTCTTGTCAATGCGTTTTCCGGCTCTCCGTCTTTCTCGTCATTTTGACCATGATCTGTACCTATCCTCGCTCGTTCTTTGCTCCTTTGTGCCTTCGCAAGCAGCCTTTTCACTTCTTCAATCTCTCCAATTTTCCATCCTCGTATTACCCACATACATAACCCGGCTATGATATACGAGCCTCCACAAAAGATTTGCGCATAGAGGTAGATAAAGTTTACTGCATTGTTTCGCCTCAACTCGAGTCCAATGGCTTCTGCACAAGTCACCGGCGGCACCATGATCAGCCAAGTCCAGCTCAAGCCACTTGGTAGATCTTTTAGCCCGACAATCTCAGCCCCGACTGGTCCGACCGTGGTCCAGAATGTCCCTGCTAATGCACCACCGACAATAGCAAAGAACGTCAGGAGACCCATGGGACTTGGTGCAAGCTCGCTGGGTATCCAGAAGATGAAGCAGAAGACTCCACAGAGAGCACTTAGAAATGCTGCAAGGTTGATACGACCCCAGCGATCAGATGCTAGACCGATAAATGGTCGACCGAGCATCTGTCCTAGGTTGAGGATTGCACTGACAATAGCTCCCTGTCCTGCAGTAAGTCCTATTGCCCGTGCATATGCAGCTAAGGAAAAGAGAAGAATAACATAACCCAACATGCTGAACCAGGACCAAGCTTGCAACCACCAAAATTCTGGACGATGTAGAAGTGACCAATCGAATGCCCTGACGCGGGCTCCAACTTGCTTGTTGCGATCCCTAATGACATTCGCACAAATGAGGTTGATAGAGCCGGAAAGGATTCCAAGAATTCTAAATGCCCATGGCAGGCCAAGCTTGTCGATCATTGCCTGTGTAGAAAGTGACCAGATCAGGCCACCACAACCCGAACCTGCTGCAGCTATAGCATTGGCGATACTGCGTCTAGTAGTGAACCATTGCGGTGGAACACCAACACTACCGACGAAGAGAAAGCCCATACCCCAACCGAAGCAGAGGCCTTGAGCAAGAATGAGTTGCCAGTTTTGGTAGGCAAAACTGACGCCAATAAGAGCAAGAGTCTCGAAGAAGATACCGAGGTGAAGGCAGATCCTGGTACCAAATCTGGCGGAAACTTTAGTAGCGGCAGGTGCGACGAACATAGCCATGGAGATGGAGAGGCCGCCAACAAAGGCATAGGCTAGTGACGAGGTATGCGGATAGTAGTTGTGAGAAAGGTAGTATGCTAGGAATACTCCATAGGTCGAGTTGATGCCCCATGTGCAACCGTTGATCCAGAAACAGCAGGCCACACATACCCAGCCATAACCACCGTTGGGTGGTACGTCTTCATCTTTGGATGGGATTGGTGATTGCTCAAGATCGTCATGGTCACTTGGACTTTGTGGTGGGATTACCGTGGGTACAATGTCTGAACCATGGCCAGGCAAGATTTTAGTGTGCTCCTTGTCTGGCATAACTTCCAGAACAGTGAATCTGGAGGGCTGGCAAGTCGCTGGTCAAGGAGCAACTAGTGATCCGTGGCAGAGCACCAGCGCTCGTTGAGGTGCCGTGTACCAATCCTCTTAATAAGAGCTGAGCTATACGACAGATCGAGTCCTCTCGACAGTCATTAGAGGTCTGGTTGATGCCGCGCAATGATCGAATCAGGAGACCTGATTGGGAGGTAAGTGGCGATGAAGCTGGAACAATCTTCGGTAGACTACTGTACTACTTTCGTATCAATCGTACTTGAGTGTAGGGTAGCGGTAGCGTTGCTCAACACGAAGTAATGCAGTAGAGGAAGCAAAGTATGGTTGGATGAAAACGAATCTAGTGTACCGTTACTAACGTTGAACGTTCACGCGATGCGAAAGGATGAACGCGAAAACATGATCGGATAAGGTTCATTGTACTCGTATGGAGTATCGAGTGAAGATTCTTACAAGGCAGGGATGACGCTGATGGCAACGGACATGTCCTTCAACGACCATCATTTCTAGCTTTGAAGATCCATCTGTGAAGGACAGGACGCATTTAGCTCTGTTCAGCTTGGTGTTGACATGACCGGAAAGAAAGGCGGCAGAACGGCTGATCATTTGCAAATGGAATAGGAAAAGGCTTGGAGAGTACGGAGTAAAGAAATGCAAAATGAAGACGCCGAAGATCCGTGCTCGCCGGATTAGTCATCGGCCTATTGGACTTGAAGGCTCCACCACTGGCACTGGCAGATGGACGTTCTCACAGCGGGCAGCATTCTCGCATCTTATTCAGCGTGATGCAGCTGCTGAGGAACTGAAGCACATGTCCCCATGTACTCCCTGGGAGATTCAAGCAAGCGAACGAAGGCTCGACATAAGAGACATTTGAGATGTTGTTGAAACAGGCAAACAGCCACTCCACCTTCCGCGGTGCAGGTCACCGTGGTGGTGGTGGTGGTGGTGGTTGTCCTGCGCAACCCACCTGACGATGCCTACCAAACAAAAGATCCGCCTTGTCGACGAAACGTTGAATACACCAACCACACAGTCTATGCTGCAATATCTTCTACATACCACTATCTATGTCTCTTGTATGAATATGTGCATGTTTCTGGTCTTCCAATGCCGCTTATCCATGTATCGACAGTTTAAACAGGAAGTATCGCATATCCTCTAGCCATCCCATTCCGTAGCACCACATCTTGACGAGCCATAATCAGCCCAAAATGCTGCAAATGAAAAGCAATCTTGGTTCAAGAAAGGTCTCACCGCCCCAGCCGACATGCATGACTCGTGATCAGCAAGGTACAGATTTCCTCATCTATCCAAGTCTAGAATCAATTTCCTCACAGCCTATTGCAGCTTCCTATCTGGCCAATCTACGAAACAACAGACCAACTCGGCCGACTGGATCAAGACCACTACCTACGAAAACGTTTCTGCCCGCACAAGATGAAAACCTCCCACCGCGAGCTGGTTCAGCTTCATCCTTACAATCCCCCACCGACAAGCTTTCCGAGCGAAGTACGTTTGCGGGACAACAGGACTTGGCTCATCGACTATCTATGCCAATATCCAACTCATACTCGTCCTTGGGCAGTCAAAAAGGACGACCACTAGTACCCTCACCAAACAATGCTACACGAAAGAATTCTCCTCCAACAGCAACGATTGTCAGATCACACACCGAGCCGGACACCCGCATCAGAACTCGAGAGGAGGTACATACATTAAGAGAGACAGTAGAAAATGTGGATCAGGAAGATGAGGAAGAACGAATACACAACGCTGCGAAAGATGAAGCTGCTGACTTGGTCTGGCGCCATCGGAACCCACAACTCGCTGAAGCCGAGAAGACTGCCGCATATCGGAATCCTGATTTAGTGAAAGACAAATATGGTGAGCTTAGTCGTGCTGGAGACGGTGTTGAACATGCGGAACCAACATCCACGTCGGATGCTAGAACTGCATCTGTTGAGTCAGCTGCTTCGCGGGACAGAAAGAGACATCAGTTGCCATGGTTGAGGAAACGACCGAAACCAGAACCAGAAGACCGGCAATCGAAGGCCGAGTCGTCGAAAGAGAGAGAAACCCATACACCGAAAGAGCCCCGGAGGGCAAGTGGAAAACGTCATGTAAGTACCGGCTCTACCAAGGGCATATTTCGGAATCCGGAGGACGAAATCTATGAAGAAGTGGAAGCAAAGGACACCGATACACCTCCTGTGCCGCAGCAAGTCCTACCGTTGAGACCACATGAAGGTAATCCTTGCTTGCAAGGTTCGAGACCACTACCAGAGAAGCCGCACAGCACGCCGCTGCCTGACAAGAAGAAAGTTAACCCTTTCGAGATCTGGAAGAATCCTCCTAGTCAATCCAGGAATGCTGAATATACTGCAAGCCGAGCCTTGCCACAGGTTCCAGCCGATATGGAAGATGTGGAAGACACTGACAGTCCGAAAACTCGTCACTAGAGATACGAAGTGAAGACATACGTGCTGCTACAAGCATGAGGAAGAGTGATCGAAGCCCCAAACTGCCGACTCCCACAGCCGTCAGCGATCGACTTGGACGACCAATTGTGAGCTTTGATCCGAAATGGAGACCTGGTACTGAATCGCCACGAAACAGCCAGGACATTGAGAGACCGCAATTAAGAACAGATGGTGCTGTATCTTATCCACCAATATCATTACCTCCAGCTCCCGAGATTACCATTATGGAGGTTCCAACCATCAATGTCACCAATGAAGACATGGACAATAACAAACCGACTCGACCATTGCCACAGATAAACCTACCTGACAGCGAATCTTCAAGTTCTACCAACCTTCCCGTACATACACTAGAGCAAACATCACAGCGGCCGTTACCTCAGATAAATCTGCCAAATGACCCGTCATGCTGGTCTTCTGCCCCGACGATCAGCATTCAAGACGAGCAACCCGAAAGCAGATCATCCTTCTCGAACCGTGCAAAGATGGATGCAGTTCCGGCAAGGCCGTTGCCATCTATTTCACAACAACCACCTTCGAAACGAGTATCGGCACAACCCACACAGTCGGAACTTGCTGCGCGTGTGCCTTGGCTAAGCCGAACTCCGACTACTACCTCAACACCAAGCGTCACATGTGCGGCGTGTTCTCTTCCGATCTCTGGCCGGATTGTTACTGCATCGGGCGCCTCTAAGCAATCTCAAAAAGCTCGATTTCATCCTGAGTGCTTCACATGCCACTACTGCTCAACTGCTCTCGAATGCGTTTCCTTCTATCCCGAACCCGAGATTGCGCGCTTGGAACGATTACAAGCTGGTATGCCTCACCTGGACCCTGAAGATCCTCAAGTTCTTGCCTTGGCCCAGAGCAATGAAGATCTCCACTTCTTCTGTCATCTCGATTACCATGAGCTGTTCTCGCCTCGTTGCTACAGTTGCAAAACGCCAGTAGAAGGCTCTGTGGTTCTTGCTTTAGGACGGCACTACCACCCAGATCACTTTTTCTGTGCAGAATGTGGCGATCCATTTTCACAGGAATCACCATTCGTAGAGCATAACAACTACCCATACTGTGTTCGATGCCATACAAAGCGAACATCAGCAAGATGTCGTGCCTGCAAAGAACAAATACTGACCGACATGACTATTGAAGCACTTGGTGGTAAATGGCATGATGAGTGTTTTGTATGTTGTGACTGTGGTGGAGACTTTGGTGAAGAAGGTCGTTTCTTTGTGCGGGAAATAGAACTGGAGTTGACGGACAAAGAGAGAAGAAAAGGCTACGGACCGAAGATCGAGGAACGGGCAGCATGTCAAGCTTGCGAAGAGAAGAGGGTGAAGAACGTCAACTTGTTCCTGTAGGAAAAACAACTATAACTAGCTGTCAATGCGACTGATCAACTGCACGTCTGAGGTCTAAACTTGACCAGCATGTTAATGTTATAATCGATGAACCAGGTGCCCACGAGTCCAGATCTTTGAGTGAATACTTGACGCCTTTCATGTGTATGGTAGCTTGTTTCCTCTCCTCTTACACTGCAACTCGTGATTTATTTCCTGAAGATTTGCTTGAGGTTGATCGCATCAATTGATCTTTGCAGTGGGTGTGCTATTAGCTTTTCAGCGTTGTGGTCCGTCGTGGTCCTTTGACTGCCGTGAGTGAAAGCACTTTTTGCCTCTTTGCGCAAATGTAGTACGGCGGACTGCATAAACAAACCTACAAGCTTGGCACCAGATGATCGAATTGAGAAATTTTCCCCGTTGCAGATTCAAGAGTCACTGGTGAGCAGCAGCAAAGACAGCACCAATTCTATGGCATCGTTTTCATGCAAACGTACACTCTTTTCGCTTTCAATCGCTAAACAGAGAGTATTTCCTCTCATCTTGACGGCCAACACAATATCAATCCGATCTTCTCGCAAATCGACGAACGTGCAAGCTTGGCACCGACCACTAACAATATCTGTATCTAAGCCCACCTCCAGATCCTCTCCCAAGCCCAAAGCAAAGATGCCTCTTCCAGATGGAAACGACCATATTCTCACTCTATCATGCCCTGACAAGTCCGGCATAGTCCATGCTGTAACCGGTCTTTTAGCCCAGAACAACCTCAACATCTTGGATTTGCAACAATTCTCCGATCCATCCTCTCAAAAGTTCTTCATGCGAGTCCACTTTGGTCCAGCAGATTCGACCTCGCAGCTTACAGATGCTTTCACCAAATTGAACCAGGACTTGAAATGCGAGCAATTCAATCTACGGCCTGTCTCTCAGAAACCGCGCGTACTGATCATGGTCAGCAAGATCGGCCACTGCCTGAATGATCTTCTCTTTCGCGTCAAGACGGGGCAGCTTCACGTTGAAGTTCCTGTCATTGTTTCCAACCACCCGGACTTCAAGGACCTATCTGCTAGCTACGGAATACCTTTCCATCATCTCCCTGTCACGAAAGACACCAAAGAGCAACAAGAGAATGCCATTCTCGACCTGATCCGTGACAACAAATGCGACCTTATCGTCCTGGCACGATATATGCAAGTACTCTCACCTAAGCTCTGCTCAGAGATGTCCGGCAAAATCATCAACATTCACCACTCATTTCTTCCATCATTCAAAGGTGCAAAGCCATACCATCAAGCATACGATCGTGGTGTAAAAATCATTGGAGCCACGGCTCACTTTGTGACGGCAGATCTGGATGAAGGTCCTATCATTGAGCAGAGAGTCGCACGAGTGGATCATAGTATGAATCCGAAAGAGCTGGTAGATGAGGGAAGTAATGTTGAAAGTCAGGTATTGGCAGCAGCAGTGAAATGGTGGAGTGAGGACCGAGTGTTGTTGAATGAAGCCAAAACCGTTGTCTTCAATTAGATCAGCACTTGGTAATTGATGTGTGTCCCCGCTCGACCCCATCATATTCCTTCGATACCCACATCTCGTCTTTTGCTATAGCATCATCGTCATCCAACTCGACCCGAACCTCCCCTTCCAGAATCTGCGGCGCCAGAAGACCACCAACGATGTATAAACCGACCGCCAAACACTCCATAGCAAAACAAAGGACAGCTCGCATCGCAATCGCCACCGTCTTCGATGACTGAAACCGAAAAGCGTCTGAGTTAAAATCAATGGCCGCACACAGCGAGTATACCAACCGGACAAACAGTAGAGGCACACTCATCACCGCCAAAACCAACAACTTTCGGTCCTCAGCCATAACACCACTCGACCGCGACGCAGTAAAAGTCAACATCCCACCACTAACCACAAACTGCACAAACACAAAAACAGCCGCAACACGCAAATACGCCTCACCCTCGCGCTTCACCCCATCAGCCCCATCATACACCCTCACGCCCCCAACAGTGCCCAAAACCAACGCAACCAAACACAAAACATTAAACCCCCCTCCTCTTCTCCGCCGATAAACCTCCTCGTCGTGGTCCACAACCCATCTGAACACGATTCACAATCCCCGAAAACACGACAACCAACAGCACAGCTCCAATCTCATCCATAACGAATGCAACTTGAGTCTGAATGCCTGATCCGGTTTCCACGGCGGTATACCCCACGGCGTCGCCAATGACGCGAATGGCGCAGAGCAAAGTCAGCCATATCCAGCCTACTCTACTTCGTTGTGTTTGCCGTGCTTGCGGAGGATGAAGCGTGTTGATAGGACGGCTGGGTGAGAGAATGTTAGATTGGCGATGGGGAGGATTTGCGTGGGTGAGGGCATGGTGGTGGAAGGGCTGGTTGGTGGGGTGGGGGTTTGATGCTGGTTTGGGGGTGTGGATGGAAGGATGGATGGAAGGTAGATACCTAGGTGTGTGGGTGTGTAGATATCTTAACCAGGTAGTTATAGTCTGCCGTCGTCGTGGTTATCGAAGCTAGACACCAACAGGGAACCTCATAAATATCAGACACCTCTAGGAAATCGAACCAGCCATGAATTCATATACATACATGTACCTACATGTAGTTAGGTAAACATGAACCCACCCATTTCACATTTCACACTTACGTTTACAGACCTTACTTG
>Ga0181467_100167_pt1 | contig 10399 bp, 10 predicted proteins | sample InSIn5gowninarea_2_FD_119079 | JGI IMG/M metagenome (GOLD analysis project Ga0181467, IMG submission 119079) | Clean room microbial communities from NASA Spacecraft Assembly Facility at Jet Propulsion Laboratory, Pasadena, California, USA -... ... | reverse complement strand
TCAAAATTAGATCTTTGTTCACCAAATCTAAGAGGAAACAATATATTCCTTATCATGGGAATAGTGATGACATGCTTATGCCCTTTATTTTTATCAAAAATCATACATTTTCTATCCTCAAATACAAGTTTGTAGTTCTTTTCCATTATTTACCCCACACTCAAAAAATAATTTTTCAACTTTGGAATGAAATATACATCATTAATCCTCTTGTTACCTTCATTTGTAGATACCTCCATAGCTCCCATGCCTTCAACTTGAATGGAGTTGTCATCTATAAGTGTGATCTTGGACTTGTAGGAGTCATCCATGGTACAAAATAAATCTCCCTGTCCAATCATGTGGTTGGAAAAATTGGTGTCAAGGATCCATGTATCATCTAGATTTTAGGCTGAGATAAGAACAAAGTGGAGGATCAATCCTCCTCACCATAGTTGGTACTTTAGGCTCCTTCTTGAGAAGCCTTTAATCTACTTTCTCTCTCATAGTGTTCATACTTGTTACAATAGTAACATTGCTTGTCTCTTTTTTCACCTCTTGGATAATCCCCTCTACTTGATCCTTGGAATCCTCCTCTACCTTGGAAGCCACCTCTCCTTCCTTTTCCTCTACAAGATCTACCTCTTCCTCTACTTTGATCTCCCCCTTAACCACTAGTGCTAATCTCACCTTCTTTAGAAGTGAAGACCTTCTCTTCCACACTCCCACATTGGAAAGTGGAACAAGCCTTTCCTCATGTGACATCAAGGAACTAATGAGTTGACCAAGAGTGAGAGTGCTCAAATATTTGGTCTCTTAAAATATGATAGCGACTTGGATCCATTTGGGAAGAATTATTCTCAACACTTTCTTCACTATAATAGGATTTTTGATCTCTTCTCCAAGTTTCTCCATTATTTGGACACAAGTCTTCACTCTTACACAATACTCTCCAACCTTCTCATCCTCTTTTTTATTCAGATTTTCAAAGTTTAAAGCCTCACTTGCTTCACTTGGTCATTTCCTTAGAACCCATCTCTCAAGATCTTTCATGCATCCTTTTTTGTATTGCAACTAGCAATCCTTGGGAACAACCTCTTGTACAAGGTTGATTGGATATGGTATATAGTAAAGGAATTCTTCTTTTGGGCCTCTCTTTTAGTAGGCCTATCAGCTTGAGAAAGTGTGGCCCAATCTGGATCCACATAGCCATCCTCAATGATGTCCCATAATCCCTTTCCTATGACCAAACGCTTCATCTTCAATGCCTAATATTCGTAATCCTCACCATTGAACTCTGGTATGGGAAGATAATTCACCCTAGAAGATATCTCACTCACTCCAACAAGATTAGCACACACTAAAGGCCTATTTGGATCACTTTTTGTAAAACTTGCTAAGTTGTTGCAAGGTACCCATAGTCTCTTTAAACCTAACTAAGATTCACTAGCTCTGATGCCAATATGAGAGAATAAGAAAGAATTAAGCACACAACAATATGATTCAATTAGAAAATTTGGAGTACAAGATATAAGGCCTTAATGAGTAACTGATATGAGCTCATGGAGGTTATAAAATAGACAAAAAATGAATGCTACAGAATATTACACAAATCCACTCAAATTTGATCAAAAATAGCTAAATGGGAGTTACAAACATGTTATGAGATACTCTCTCATTATCCCTACAAAGTAATAGACCTTACAACATCACGCAAGTAAGAAAAATGGATCAAAATATCTTAAATATTCATAACTACCAAAAACTTTGACAAAACACACTAGGTCTCCAAAAATGTGTAGGGTTGCAGAAACATGATAATATTTCCATAAATAGAATAAACATGATAGTATTTCATTCTGGTGAATTTGCAAGACTTAAATCTCCAACAATTATGATAGCTAGTCAAGATGGATAAGCCACAAAATACCAACTTGACTATTCCACCTAGTCAAGATGCATATAACTTCTCAATCATGGAAGTAACAATGAGGTGAAAAATCCATCAACATGGATATAAATTCTCAATATGGAAGTAATAATATGATAAACAATCCATCAAAATAGATATAACTTCCCATCATGGAAGTAACAATGTGGTAAACATTCAAAATGTATTTATACTTACCATTTAAGGATTAAGACACTCATAAAAAATATATATACTTGCCATCATAATCTCCCCAAAGGATTAAGACAATTAAAGAATTATACTTTCCATCAAGGCAATAATAATTTTTGCAATAGAAAGAATACATTTATAATTAAAACATGTATAGGTAACTAACAATAAAATTCTACTATAAACATAGTTATTACATCATTGTAACACCAATAATATTTTATCATTATGTACAAAAAAAAATTGATATCTAATATTGCACATAAATAATGCTAATAAAATTTTCAAAAAATCATTCTATACACAATAATAATAGTGATTTGTAAAATATCCACCTATGTATAATCAACAATGGTAATATGCAAGATATTTACATGTGCATAATAATAATGATGATATGTAAAATATCCACCTATGCACAATAATAATAACGATATGCTAGATATCCAAATATGCACAAATAATAATGGTGATACATTAGATATCCAACTATGCATAAAAAATAATGGTGATATGCGAGATATCCACTTGTGCACGAATAATAATGGTAATATGCTAGATATCCATCCGTGAAAAATAAAAAATGGAAGGAAGTTTACACAACCATCCTTTCAACATTGATCAAATGCAAGAGTTTAGAATTTTATGTTTAAATCATATAATGTACATCAAAATATCATATGTGCACAATACCAATAATGATATATGCAAGATATCTATATGTGCAAGAAAAATAGAGTGATAAAAATTGATATTATTATATACATGCACAACATTTTAATTTGGAGAAAGTTCACACAACTTTCCATTCTAACCAAAGATATACAAAAAAGGTGCTCAATAATTCAAATGTGAAGAAAGTTTACACAACTTTCCACTCCAACAAGGATATAAAAAAATGTGCACAACCAAAATTTGAAGGATAAATTTATCATCCAACCAAGGATATAAAGAAAAAATATGCACAGTAATTCAAATGTGGAGAACGTTTTTAGAAAGTTCCACTCCAACAAGGATATTAAAATATGTGCACAACCAAAATTTTAAGGATAAATTTTTCATCCAACCACTAATATTTTAAAAAAAATAATCAATCAATGAAGATAATGCACAAAGTAAAATTTGAAGAAAGTTTACACAACGTTTCACTTCAAATAATGTGTACAAAAAATCTATTTTAAAAATTTAAATAACTATCTATTTCAACCAAGGATACACACACACACACAATCCAATGCACATCTAAGATTTTGAGGAAAAAATTTCCATTCAACCAAGGATATTAAAAATTATGCCTCTGGTTTTAGTATTCAATGGTATAAACTTCGTGTTTCAGGCAATCTTCAAGACCTATGACTAGCTGGCTTAGCCTTTTTCCCTAGAAGTGGATTCAGCCTGGTGAGGTGTTTAATTTTCTAGCTATCCCTTTGCCTTTTAGGATTCCCCTGCTCATCTTTAGAACTTTTTTCATTCAAAAGATTGAGAAGAAGCTAGGGTATTGAAATACTATAAATATTTCTCTTTCTGGGAGATATCAAATTTATACAAATATTTTAGCCTCCGCTCATGTATATTATTATTCCTATTGATTTCCTTCTAAGGCATGCTATAAGAAGCTAGATAAGCTTCTTAGAGATTTTCTTTGAGCATTTGATATGCAAAAGCAAGGCTTTCACAAAGTGTCATGGAATGTTTATTACCTTCCTCATTTAGTTGAAGGAGTGGGTATTTTTGATAATCAGAACCAAGGTTTTGCTCTTTGTGCCAAATGGATAATTAGAACCCTGGAGGGTGATGAGGCCAGGAAGATCCTCATTTGACATTATATTTCTATAGGCCTCCCCTATGGTAGAAAGTCTTGGAAGGGTTTATACCTTCAAATGATTCTTACTGCTCAAGTCCCTATCAATATTTTTGGTTTATTTATTGCAAAACGTATTTGGAAGGCATGGGAAGCTTTCAATCCCTAGCTTCATTGGAATGGGAAACAAAATTCATCATGGGATTTCCTATCCTCCCTAAATATTTAGTGGTCTCCCATTCTTAAATTTGATGGTTTGCCTTTGGCAAGTGTTCAGTGGATCAGAGCCCTTCACTTTCATATGAAGGGAATTGAATCTCTTAAGAAATTTTTTGATTCTCAAACCAAGCTTTAGTTACCTTGGGAGCATTTTCATAAAAAAATTAAGTTGTAAGAATATGATAAAGCCACTTTTGATGTTGTTCTTGATAAAATCCCCTTTTCCATTTGGAGAAAGTTGGAAAGATATTTTCAAAGGCCCTGGTGGGTTGAATGGTGTTGGCCTAAGAACATTCATTTGCAAAACATTGAACCCAAGTTAGGCTATCTTTGGCTATCGCCTAATGTCCCCATGTTTTAGTGCTTAAATAATAGATAGGATCTTGTTTCTAACTAGTTTAGATGGAGATTAAGATTTGTTGTAATTTGGATCCGATATATTGATCATAAGCAAGGTTATTTTACTTGGAGTTTGTTACATCAAGGTTTACCTATCGGCCATAGGTTACAACATTTAGGGATGGCAAACCTAGTTTGTACTTTCTATGGGGAGCTCGATAGTTTTGTCCATGTTTTTTGGTCATGTTCTGAAGCTTCATCTACTTGGAGTTGGATTTTATCCGTTTTTAACCCATTTCTGGTCACTCCCTTCTCTTTGATTCATGTGTTATTAGGGGACCCTTTACAATTTTATGAACCTTTGGGGGAAGTTTGGCATATTTTTTAGCTCAGTATTTATATCATCTATGGAAAGTCAGGAATGATATTATTGTTGCACGATAGAAAACTTCTTTTTCCTTTTCTTTGTCCAATAAATATACTATTTTCTATGAATGATGGTTGTAGATAATTGTTCATGTGGAGGTTCAACATCTACGAAACTTACTTAATTATTAGGGGAATGCACCTTACTCCATTAGTCAGATACCCCTGGAAGGTTCCCCTTATTGTTGTTCTTGGTCTCGTGGGCATTATTATCAAACCAGATGCTTCTCTAATGGGTGTAATTTTGTTGGACCTTCACAAAGCCATCACTATTCCAACCTCCTTTGAATCCCAAGTAAAGTCAACCTATGGAATAGATTTCTCCTCGCCCCTAGAGTGGTTGGGATGTTCACCCATCACCTTTTGATCCAGTTGGTTAGGATGATGTGGGTACATCCTCCACAAACTAGAAGGATGTTGTTAATGTGCATGTTACTAAGGCATAAAATAATGAGGATCTTAATGCTCCAAATGATGATGAATGATGTGCACCGAGCATTGGTGGCCAAGGTTGGGATTATCTAAACGATGTGGACAACTTTCACCCATCCCAATTATATGCCTAATTTATTATTTTATATGATAATGATTAGCTATCATTTTTTTCAACTATCATTATGTATTTTATTTTGGCAGTTTTATTTGTGCTATTATTCTGGTGGGCTTTTTATGTTGTTGTTTAGCCACCCCATTTCCTAACTTGAGTTAGTTTGAAGGGGTAATATTTTTTAGTTGTGTTTGATCATAGGGTGTGCTTAATTCCACATGCCCCTCTTTTTTGTATGAAAGAGATTTTAATATAATACAAGATCTTTTCATCTAAAATATGCATAATAATTCAAATGTAGAAAAAGTTTACACAACTTTCCATTCCAATCAAGATTATTTGAAAAAATATGCACAATCCAATGTACATCTAAGATTTTGAGAATTTTTTTTCATTCAACGAAGGATATTAAAAATGTGCATATATTATAATTTATTTGATCAATAAATGCAACATAATGCAACTTAGTTATTAATGAAGTTGTCATCAACAAAACATTGGTTTTTAAAGACAACTTCACCCAAAAATAAGCATATATCTAAACTCCAAAATTGGGCTTAGTTATGATGAATGACATGATTAAAATATCATAAATGTTTCATTAAAAACATTTCCATTGTTTGCACAAAGCAAACAATTGGTATAAGATTGAAAGTCTTCTCAAGATTGTTCAAATGTTTGCTTAAGTTTGCACAAATAATCTTAAGATTATCCAAATATTTGCATAATTGCAAAAATCATCTTAAAATTATTTAAATATTTACAAAAGTCATCTTAAGAAAGTCTAATACTTAAAATATTTCTTAAGATTGATAAAAAAATTGCAAACTTACAAAAAATTAACTTAAAGTTTATCTTAAAAAAAAACTTTTCAATTTTGCAAAAAAATAGCTTTTATACCATTACAATAAATTTGACATAAATTTTTCATTAATATGGATATTATATCAATATATAATTATTTGCAAAAATAATATTTTTTCTCAAAAATTTTATTAAATTATTAAAAAAAATTGATCCAAAATATGTCAAATATTGTAAAATAATTTTATCTTAAAAATTTGCAATAATTGCAAAATTTTACACTTATCCAAAAAATTGTTGCATTGATTAAAAGATGTACTTTGCAAATTTTTAAACTATGTTAACAACTAATTCGTAAACCTCTATGCTCATAGCATTACAAGGTTCATCAATTACGGATTTCAAATTTTGATATTTGCCTTTTTTCAATGTAGAAATTAATATTTTGTGAAGTGGGGGTTTAGTAATTCTAGAGATAAAATTACTCAAAAAAAAGTGCAAAAAAAAAATTAAAAGAGAAGCAAACCACAAATTGAAGACACCGGGATTTACCGTGGTTCACCCAATGTGGGCTAGTCAAGCTTATCTCTCTTATTATAGTTTAGATTTATGCAACTTTGTAATATTGCTCATACAATAATATGCAATATCTCTCTTTACATAGTCTCCTATCTCAAAACTTGCAATATTTTCACTCTTCTCGTCACTTTCTTCCTCTTGGAACAAGCATACTCAGAATTACAATGTAAATAATATTATATTCTCACAAAACTTGCTTACCCACCAAATCCCACATAGTCTCCTTTTATAATAATTTAAGGAGCTATGAAATAATTAATCAGTTACATTAAATATTTGAAATAAAACCAGAAAAGACAAGATTTTATTTTGGCTAGAAAACATATATCAACCTCCCTTTGTCTTCCTCCAAAATAACACCCAAAAACACACTTTAGAAAATATATGAGAAAATACACAAACCTAAAATAACACCTACAAATTTGCAAATAATAACAAATAGTCAAAATCCCAACTCTCAATAATAACAAAATGGATCCAACCACAATAATAGATGTGGTAGTCTTCTCCCTCTTTGAATAGTCGAGAATCAATTTAGAATACCATTTAAATCCAAACCACCATTTAAAATAATACAACTCCAACATACAAATTCCACTTGACAAACAATACGGCGTAGTCAAAACTCTCTATGTATATGTGCTGGCATTGATTCCAAGGTAAAAAAACACACTCCAAAATGGGAGTACACAAATCTTGTAGTTGGCATCCACTTCCCGCGGCTTCAATCAATCCACTTGTGCACCCTTTCATGTGAGTAAAAAAAACCCACTATTTCATTTTAGATTTCACATAGGCCTCCTTTACCATGGATTTCTCTTTTTGTCTGATATGCAATCAATAAATTTTTATATTTATTTTTCTCCATTTTGTATTTTAAATAAATATATTATAAAACTTTAAAATCACATATCTTGCACATTAGGAGTAAGAAGTTTTGAAATCATGGAGGAGGGAAGAATGAAATGAGATATGAATGATGTTGATTCAAAAAAATTCAATTTTGGATCACTCCTTCACACTAAGAGAGAGCTTTTATCCCCAAAAGCATTAGAGAGTGTAAAATTGAGGAACCCGGTTCCCTGTAGAATCCTAAATACAAATTCAAGTGCAATTAAACTTAAACACATAAGTATTCACCAACGTATGACCTAGGGCATCCAAATAAAGCTTAAGCAATGCAATAATACCAATGTCTGGCCTAGAATAGCAAATACAAGTAATAAACACCTCATAATGCCAACATCTGGCTCATACAATCAGGCACATATAAAAGTAATCCAATGATGCAAATACTAAATTATACACAACACAATAATGAGATCCAAATACCCACAACTTGTATTAATGACACAAAATAGATAATGATACAATACCAGGGACACATGGATCAAGGTTGGACTCCAAGGATCCAACTAGGGTATAATGAATATGATCAATGTTGGATGGATGGAACAATGAATGGGACAACCTCACTCCCTCAAAATTTGAATCCTCTCCATCGAAGGAGCTCTCTCCAAACCTTGGAATCTAATTGAATGGTAGGAATGTGACCTCAGAATGCCACCAGATGGACTAAGATGTTGCACCTTAGCCATAGATCGACAAGACCCCTAAACTTGTTAACCCTCCTACATGTTACACCTAGGGATGTGCTTGATGCTGCATCAAGACTAGTGTCCATTGGATGATATAAGCAATAATAAATAATTTGTATATCCAATAATGATGCTCTGAGGCCTAATATAGCTAACACTAGATCTATATCTTACCTTAAAATCATCACCCAAACCCTCAAAGCCCAACAATGGTATCTAAGGGCCATTCCAGGCCCAACATGGGTATCTAGACCTCACTTATGTTCCACATGGATCCTTAAGCTCAACATGGGCTTAAGTGGGCATGCGTGGGTTAAGGAGACATACTTGGGAACCTAGGAGGTATGTATGGGTGGCATGGATCAATGTGGGAGTCTAGGAGTCTCCCCAAGGTTGATGCATGTGTATAAGTACTCCCAATCTCAACATTGAGGGCAATAGGTGATTATCCATGCTCTAAGTGCTAAATAAGCCTTGGGATTCCCACAATCACTTTTCAAGATCTCCAAGTACATTAAATCATACTAAACTACACTTAGGAGAGATACATCCCACTTGGGGCTCACAATGGGGTCCAATGGACCTTTATATCTTCTATCCCAAGTCCTAACTAATAAAGCATAATTAAATAATGAAATATATACAAAGAGGGAATATGTTGGATTCTAGAATTAATTACAATAATCAAAGGAGGACTTCATAAATCCTCCCCTCTCAAATTGCTTGCCTTCAAGCAATGGTAGAATGTTGCAACATATTATCTTCCAAGGATCCTTTAGCCTTGTTGAGGACAATCTATTGAAGTGGAATGCAACTTCAATAAGTCTCCTCCATGGTGAAGGTCATGTATGAAAGGTTGAAGCTGTCTCCTCATATATCAACATTTCATGCAAAAATTCTGATATGTTATTATTTTCATCCCACATCAAGTGTAAAAATGCCTATAAGTATTCTGGTGCCAGCATCCTCATTAAACATGGGAGTGCATGCAGAGATGCGAAAGCATCCATCCATTTTAGACATCTAGTTGTAGTAGTGTGCATATGGAAGCCTCCTGGAAGATGTACCTACAAAAACATCAAGTAAATCAAGCATTAGCAAAAATAGGTGGAGCCTTTACTGCATGATTATGGCCAAGCCTTCCCCAAGCTCAACATTAGATCCCAAACTCTCCCAGCTGTCAAAGTGGAGTCTCAATCCTCCCTAAGTTCAAACATAGAATACCAAACTATATCTAGGTCCAACATGGAATGCCAAAACTCCACTAGATTCCTAGGCTCCTCCAAGCCCAACATGGGATGCAAAAGTCCCTCTATGCTCATCATTAAGTACCAACACCCCTTAGTCTCCCACGTGAGGTGCAGAAGCTCCCCCAAGTCCAATGTGGGGTGCAAGAGCACCTCCAAGCCTAATGTCAGATGGCAAGTCTCCCCAATATCCAACATGAGGTTCAAGAGGCCCTCCAAGCTCAATGTGAACTATACATCCTCCTTAATGTCTAATGTGGTATGCATAAGTCCCTCTAAGCTCTATGTTAGATGCCAAAGCTCCTTATATCCAATGTGCAATATGGGATCTCCTCATCGCTCCTTGCCTTGTGCCAAGGCTCCCCAATGTTCAATGTGGGATCATCTTCTTATTCCTCCTTTTTCTAACACCACTCAATCACTTCTAATCATTTTTTGGCTACCCATGGGAAATCATCATGAATTCCCTGCAATGTATGGGTCTTACCATCAATATCGAAGCTCATAGTGAGTTTCTTGTAGTTGGTATGAATATCACCCAACTCAAATAGCTAATGCATTCCCATAATGATGTGAGGATGTCTTTTTCATAGTATATATATCCTCTCTCACTGTGTAACTATGCAACCTTATCCCAAATCTCTCCACGATTTGGTCCACCAAAGTGAGTTTCCCATTAGCATTGGAAAATCTAAAACCCTCAAACCCCTTGGTCTTAAGGCCCTTCTTCTCTGCAAA
>Ga0181467_101335_pt1 | contig 10407 bp, 9 predicted proteins | sample InSIn5gowninarea_2_FD_119079 | JGI IMG/M metagenome (GOLD analysis project Ga0181467, IMG submission 119079) | Clean room microbial communities from NASA Spacecraft Assembly Facility at Jet Propulsion Laboratory, Pasadena, California, USA -... ... | reverse complement strand
GCTCAATTATGGATGAAAATTTATCATCCAACAAATGGAATGTTAAACATGTTGTTAATGAAATTGGGAATGGATAATCCGCCTGCATGGCTGGCGGATACAAATTTAGCTCTCTATGCAATCATCCTCCCAATATAATTTACTAATAGCTGTTTCTCTTCCAAGTGGGCAAAAACCCCGTGGATCTAGCATCGGCTGATTATCTTTAGGTAAGGGTCTTCCTACTAAATAAGCTAGATACCATTCATCCGTATGCGTATGAACTATGGAGCCGTGTCCCGCTTTTTGGATTGGATGATTAGGCGTAAAATATCCTGTTATTAATGGATTTTTCGGGTGTACTTCATATGGACCATCAATTGTTCTAGATCGTGCAAGAGTAGCTTGATGATCATAACGTGTACCCCCTTCTGCAGTTAATAAATAATAATAACCGTTTATTTTATATAGATGTGGCGCCTCAGTTAGCATGACGTTTGTACCTTTGAAAATAATCTTACGTTCACCGATAAGTCTTTCCTCTTTAGGATCATATTCCTGTAAACTGATACCGTAAAATGGGTGGTTGCCTACTCTAGGATCCCAGACCATATTGAGCAAATATTTACGTCCATCCTCATCATGGAATAGTGATGGGTCAAAACCAGAACTATTTAAATAGACAGGGTCAGACCATTCTCCATCAATTGTCTGGCATGTAGTTAAATAATTATGGCAATCCTTCCATTGTCCATCTACAACCTTTACATCTGTATATATCAACCAAAACTTTCCATTACAATAAGATAAATCAGGAGCCCAAACACCTCCTGAATCTGGATTTCCAATCATATTTAGTTGACTTAATCTTTCAAGTGGACGTTTAATAAGCTTCCAATTTTTTAAATCCTTTGAATGATAAATTCCTACCCCAGGAAACCATTCAAATGTAGATACAGCAATATAATAATCTTCTCCTACCACACATATCGATGGATCTGGATTAAAGCCTGTTAAAATAGGATTCGTAATTTTTGTCATGATTAACACACCCCTTTCTTGAAAAACACAACCTGTAAATCTATTATTATATAAAGCATTTTTATCCTCATTGTATTTTTATATACTGTCTACTCTATTGAATAAGTTATAGCTATTTCTCGTTTTGCGTTTATTCGGCAAATACCATAATATCCGTTTACCATTACAATTTCTACAAGTGCACTAATTCCAACTATCGGGAGGAAAACAGGTTGATACACCAAAAAGGCAACGATACCCATACAGCTAATTAGTGTAAGAAGTGTCATATGAATATTTAAAATTCCCATGAAAAGCGCTTGCTTCGTCGCAATAAAATTCTTTAATTCATAATGTACATATAGCGGAAAAATATTTGTCAGCATAATAACATAGGCAATTGCTATGATACATAAAGGAACCAACAAGATGCTTTGCCAGTTACTAGACAAAGTTTTTATCAGCACAAAATCAACTATGATAAACATAGCAATATATACAATTATTGCTCCTAATTTATTTGATTTTAAAAATTCTCGGCGATATGATTGTTTAAAAGTTGACCAAATAGGACAATCGATTTCCTTCAATAACCATTTGCGAATAATTGTAAAGAGTGCAATGGTTGCTGGAAAAACACCTAGTATAATTCCACCGAACAATGTGAAAAGAATCCACAAAATATTGACATATGCTAAGCGCATTACCCATTCACAAAACACATAAAGTTTGCTCATCGTATTTATTAGCATTTATCTATCCTTCCCCTTCGTATATCGCTAACCTTTTACAGAGCCTGCAGCAATCCCTTCCACAATACGATCACTTAAAATGAGAAAGACAATTAGTATAGGTAAAATACTAATCATTAATGTAGCGCCTATTGCCCCCCAATCGGTAGAATATTGTCCTATAAAGTTTTGAATTCCTACTGTTAATGTTTTAAACCTATCTGAACTAATAAATGTATTAACAAAAACAAACTCATTCCAGTTGTAAATCATATTAATGATGGAGGCTGTTGCCATCACAGGTAATGTCATAGGTAATGTGATTCTAAAGAAAATTTGGTGAATGGAAGCACCATCAATGAGTGCAGCCTCTTCAATTTCATGTGGCAGTGCTTCATAAAATCCAAGTAAAATCATTATTGTAATGGGTAGATTAAATGCTGTATATGCAATAATAAGCGATAATGGATTATTGATTAAATTCATATTTGTAAATGTATTAAACAAAGGAATCAATGTAGAATGTACTGGAATCATCATCCCAACCATAAAGAGCCCAAGTGTCAGTTTACTTCCTTTCCACTTTAAACGCGTTATCGCAAATGTCACCATACTTGCTAAAACAATGGTTAACACTACAGAAATTACTGTATAAAGCACGCTATTCATAAAATAGACACTTATATTGCCTTCTACCCACACTTTTACATAGTTCTCAAAACGGAATTCCTTTGGTAATGCAAATGGAGATAAATTAAAAATTTCAAAATTGTTTTTTAGTGAAAATAAAAATAACCAAACAATCGGAAATAGTTGAAATAACGCCACCACTAATATAAAAATATATATAACCATTTTCACTAACTTTGCACCAATAGACTTTGTTTTTGACTTTGTGTTCTTATCGGGAATCATGTTGTTTGATTGTTCTTTTAGCATTTCCATGTGCTTTTCCCCCTTAGTAAAGATCCTTATCTGCCACAGTTCCTTTTTGGATTAAGAAAGTTACAATTAAACAAATGACTAATAGGAAGAAACCAATTGCACTAGCATAACCAAAGTCAAATCCTTTAAAAGCTTTTTGATACATATACGATGCCATTACCTCACTCGCACCATTTGGTCCGCCACCAGTCATTACATAGATTAAATCAAAGTATTTTAGAGAACCTACAGCTGCTAATACAACCGTTACCTTCACTACATTCATAATTAATGGCAACTTAATTTTTAACGCAATTTGAAACGGTGATGCACCATCTATTTCTGCAGCTTCAACTAGGGATTTAGGAATATTTTTTAAAGCAGCGTAATAAATCAAAATATAAAAACCTGCATACTGCCAAATAATTGGAATGATGATTGCATAGAGAGCTAAATTTGTATCCGCCAGCCATGCAGGCGGATTATCCATTCCCAATTTCATTAACAACATGTTTAACATTCCATTTGTTGGATGATAAATTTTCATCCATAATTGAGCAATTGCTACTGATGCAAGTAACATAGGTATTAAATAAATTTTGCGTAGTAAATTGGCACCCTTCACCTTACTAACCAAGATGAACGATATAAATAAATATCCTACTAAACTCAAAATTGAGAAAAACGCCAAAATAAATGAGTGGTACGCACTGGACCAAAATGTTGAATCTCTTAATAGCTTAAGATAATTATCTAAACCGATGAACGTCTTTTCCCCAATCCCATCCCACTTCATCAAACCAAAATAGCTGGTCTGAAAAATTGGTATATAAATAACGGCTAGAAGTAATAGCAATGCTGGTCCAACATATATCAATATATTTAACTTGCTTGTTGTCAGCTTATTCATCTAATCAACTCCTTCTTGTGGAAAAACAGAGCATACCAGCAAAAACGATATGCCCTGAACCTTGCTGCTACTCTTCTGCTTTTAAAGCCTCTTCTGTTTCTTTCACAAATTGTTTTGGAGTCGCTTCATTACCGTAAAGCGATTGAATAAGATTCAAATGAGTTTCTGCAACAGAAGCACTCATTTGAACATCAGCGAATAATGTTAAACTGCTAGCATTATTTAAATCATTTAATACATCAATATATAATTTTGGTAAGTCCACTGCTGAAGTATTTACTTTTGTTGCTGGTATAACGCCCGCTGTTTCAACAGATTGTTTGCCCCATTCTTGTACGAAGAACTTTACAAAGTCTTTTGATTCATCTTTCACCTTAGAATTTTCAGAAACAAATAAGCCTACACCTGGACCACCAACCCAGCTATCCTCAGCACCTTTACCGCCTTCATATGCTGGGAATTTGAAATAACCTACACTATCTCGGAATTCTTTCGGGTTATCCTCATTTGTTGTAAAATTCGGAAGTTCCCATGTACCCATTAAGTACATAGCTGCCTTGCTATTTAAAAATTCCGTTTTTGCCTCATCATTTGTTAATCCATTAAAGCCCTTATTAAATGCATTGACCTTAACTAATCCTTGAATTTCTTCAGCTGCTTTTTCTAATGCTTGGTTTTCAAATGAACCTTCTCGGTTGATTGCTTTTGTTAATACATCTGATCCTCCGATACGATCCGCTAAATACATATACCATAACGAACCCGTCCAACGATCCTTATTTCCTAATGTAATAGGTGTTACACCATTTTTTCGAAGTGTTTTCACGACATCTACAAATTCATGATAAGTAGTTGGTACTTTAACATTATTTTCTTCGAAGATCTTTTTATTGTAGTAAATTGGAGCAATATTCAATTCAAGAGGTAAACCATATGTTTTTCCATCTACCGCATACGCTTCAGTGGTACCGCTTACAAAATCATCTTTTAATCCACTGTTCAATATGTCATCCAAGTCTGCAAATAAGTTACCTTTAACGAATGGCGTCATATATCCTGCTGCCCAAGTAAAGCCCACATCAGGTAGCTCATTTGAAGAAGACAGTACTTTAATTTTGTTTTTATACTGCTCATTTTCTAAATATTCGACTTCAATTTTTATATCTTTATGATCAGTCTCGTACTTCTTCACAATATCTTGAACAATTTCATTGTGTTGCTTTGAACTACCTGGTGGCCATAAGTGCATAAACTTAATGGTTTTTGTACTAGAATCACCTGATGCCTTTTGGTCAGAAGAACCACATCCCGCTAATACAGATAGCATAACTAACAATAAAATAACTAAAAATGTATGCGCTTTCTTAAACATTTTAACTACCCCCTGTTATAAATCTTGTTATTTTCATAAATCGTATCATATCTTTATAAGTAGCAATAGTTAACAGTGATTAGGAAAAATTCTACTTTCTTTAGATTAATCTTTATTTTCCTTACGATACCTATTTGGCGTCATATTTTCATAGCCTTTAAAGATCTTTATAAAATATTTTGAATTTTGGTATCCTACCATTTGTGCAATTGCTTCAATGGATGTACTTGTATTCAATAATAGTTTTTTTGCTTCCTGTATACGCATCCGTGTCACATACTCGCTAAAATTAACACCTGTTTTTTCTTTGAATAAAACGCTTAAATAACTGGCATTTAAATGAACTGTTTCAGCAACATCTTTTAATGTAATTTGATGTTGAATTTTAGTTTGCAAATATTCAATTGCCTGCTCTACTGATGTATTTGAGGAAAACCCTTGTTCTTTTGCTTTCAATAAAGTTAAGTCTGCTGTTTTACCGATTCTCTCCTGTAACTTTAAATTTTCTTCTACTCTAATGGCTTCTTGAGCAGCTTCCAAAAACTTATCCTTTGAAAGAGGCTTCAATAAATAATTTATAACTCCAAGACGGATAGCTTCTTGGGCATACGAAAAATTTGCATAACCTGAAATGATAATGGATACAGGATGGTACCCCATGTTTTTAATACGACTTAAAAACTGTAATCCGCTTTCTTCTGGTAACTGAATATCTAATATGAGTAAATGAATAGTTTCTCTCCTGATAATCTCTAAAGCTTCAACAGAATCACTAGCTGTTCTAACTTCCAGTTTTTGTTCTATGCCCCTCTCTAAAAAACTTTTTAATCCCTTACGAGTCATATATTCATCATCAACGATTAAAATTTTTTTCGTCTTCATATATAGCTCCCCTTTTAGTAGGAATTTGTATTATTACACATGTCCCTTTCTCCATTTCACTTTCGATTCGAAGAGGTTGAATGACATCATTCATGTAGTATACCGATATACGCTTCTGTATATTACGTATGCCAATACCTACATCAGATGTTGATAAAGTTGGATTTTCTAAAATTTTTTCAATATCTTTTACTCTCTGCTGATTCATGCCTTTGCCGTTATCACATACTTCAACTTGTATCACTTCAGAATCGTTATTGTATAAAATACGAATCGTAACTTTTCCTGGTCCCCGCTTTTTTTCTATACCATGAACGATAGCGTTCTCTACAAGTGGCTGAATTAACAATTTGGGAATTGTACAGTTTTGGGTCATATCATCACATTCAATTTCCCATTGTAATCGATTCCCCATACGCATTTTCATCAATTGTAAATACCGCTCGATATAATCTAACTCTTGTTGAATAGAAACCCACTCCATTTCCTCCGTTGTACCCACGGTATAACGGAACAATTCGGACATTGCTATAACTAATCTTGCGAGTTCCTCTTCTCCCTTTTCCTCTAATGACCAGTAAAAAGCATTTAATGTATTATATAGGAAGTGTGGATTAATCTGTGATTGTAATGCTTTAAGCTCAGTTTGATTTTTTAGGAGCTCTTTTTCATATGCAATTTGAACAAGATAGTTCGTATTTTTAACCATTTGGTTATATGCTTTGTTCATCTCTTCAATTTCAAAGTAACTCTTAATCTCTTTTACTGGCTTTAGTTCGTCCATTTTTGCATTTTTCATCACACGTGTTAGTCGGTGGATAGGGGTGGTAATATGTGAGGAAATAATCCACGCTATATTTAAGAATAATAATATCCCCACGGCGCCAACAATGAAGATCATATTGCCAATAGACTTCAGCTTTTGTTCATATTCATCCATAGATTGAACAAGCACTAATGTCCATCCTGTACTTTCAGATGTATGTTTGATCAAATAATAGAAATGGCCGTTTATAAAGATGCGACCATTATTCTGCTTTTCCAAATGTAAATTGTATTCGTCCTTACCAGCAATTAAATTATGTTGGAAATCATAAAGCATCATCCCTGTCCTAGGCATACTAGAATCTTGTTCAAAAAAGTCATTTGCGACGCGAACAATTAAATAACCACCCGGTCTAAAAGAATCATTAACTAACCGCATAGATTTAATAGCAAATGAGTAATGCTTATTTGATGTATCTCTCCCTATCCATACAAGCTTTCCTTTTGCTTCATCTGCTCGCTCAATCCATTCTTGACTGATAAGTGAAGTCAATTCCACACCGGTATATGGATATACTTGAACTTTGTTCTGCGAGAATAGTTGAAATCCATAAACACTGCTTACATATGAATAATAGCGGTTAACCGCTTTACGGAAATCATTCTTCTCCATACCCGTTAATGTTTGCTCTAGATGTATTTTCTTTAAAGATTTCTGCACAACATCATCCGTTGCTAGTTGAGTAACAAGAGCATCAATTTGCTCATAGCGCGCTTCAATTTTCGCGTTCGTTTCTGCAGATGTTTGAGTTAGTTGTTTTTCTATCACTCCTTCTGTCATTTTGCTAAATTGGTAATAGAGCAGTAAAGAAGTTATTAATAAAACTACAGTCATAGCTATAGAAAATTGCACAAGTATTTGATTTCGAAGTGTATTTAATTTTGAAAATCTATTCATCATAAAACGCATATGTGCATCTCCCATTTCTAAATATGGTAAAGTTTAATTTAACAAAAGGAGGAATTTATTATATGAATTTTAAATTATTAGAAAATAAATTTCCCGCTTTACAAACTTATACAGGTCAATTAAAAGATGCATATGTTTTTAAGTTTGAGGATCAACTATATGAAATCCCTAAAACTGCAATCACAAAAACAGAATATGAGATTTTATCCATCTTCTCGGGACAACCCGACATTCAATCTGATTTACAACAGAGTTGGCTTCAATTTCTAGATAGTAAAATTTCTACCCCCCCTATTGCAATTGGGAGCTATCAATTACTCTTAATCCGTTTCCCACACGAAGAAGTCAATTATTATATGATTGAAGCCGTATTTACTGCATTATTAAAGGAACAAATTATATTGATTAATCCAAAGAAAAAACTATACTGCATCATACTTCCAACTGAATCTATAGTATCTTTAAAGCCTTACATACAATTGATCAGTAACGATCTACAGGTAAGTTGTAAAATTCTCGTATCTGATTTACAAACTGATATCCTTAATGCCCCTGCTCTCTATACCTGGTTTCAAACAATCGAAAAAAATATATGGTTTTTAAACAATCAGCAAATTATGGAACAAAATGATTTATTGATACCATTACTAATCATGAGAATGACTGAATTTGAAAAAGAATATTTTGTTCATCATCTTTTACAGCAAGCTGTTTATGAGAAGGAGCTTCTAAAAACAGTCCAATATTGTATTGAATGTCAAAACAACTTTAGTGCTGCAGCCAAAAAATTATTTATTCATCGTAATACTTTACAAAAACGATTAGATAAATTCTACAAGCTTACACATAAAGATTTAAAGAATTTTAAAGAAATGCTTGAAGTTTATTTTGCCATTCTTCTTTTCAATCAAAATAGCAATTTGCACACATTAAAAAGATAAATTGTGTCATTTTGCATATTATTTTACATTATAAGTTAGTATAGTATATTTTGTACCATATAGTAAAAGGAGACATTTGAATGGCTGAACTTCGACTAGAGCATGTTTATAAGATTTACGATGGAACAAACGAAGTGGTAAAGGATTTTAATCTAGGTATTGGGGATAAAGAATTTATCGTCTTTGTTGGCCCGTCAGGCTGTGGAAAATCGACAACACTTCGTATGATTGCAGGGTTAGAGGAAATTTCAAAAGGTGATTTATATATTAATGGTCAACGTATGAATGATGTAGCGCCAAAAGATCGTGGTATTGCAATGGTATTTCAAAACTATGCATTATACCCTCATATGACTGTTTACGATAATATGGCATTCAGCCTGAAGCTTAGCAAGGTGAACAAGAAAGAAATCGAGAAGCGTGTACGAGATGCTGCAAAAATTTTAGGGTTAGAAGATTATTTAAAACGCAAACCCAAAGCTCTATCTGGTGGTCAACGTCAACGTGTTGCATTAGGTCGTGCCATTGTTCGAGATGCTGATGTTTTTTTAATGGATGAGCCACTTTCAAATCTCGATGCTAAATTACGTGTAGAAATGCGTGCTGAAATTCAAAAGCTTCATCAAAGAATTCAACCAATAACTATTTACGTTACACATGATCAAACTGAAGCAATGACTATGGCTACTCGAATTGTCGTGATGAAGGATGGCATTATTCATCAAATCGGAACACCAAAGGATGTATATAATCATCCAACTAATATATTTGTTGCAGGATTTATTGGCTCTCCCGCAATGAATTTCTTTGAATGTCAAATTAGTGATGAAACATTTTCAATTGATCAATTTAACTTTACTATTCCACCTCAATATAAAACCGTGTTAAAGAATGGTGGGTATACTAGCAAGAAAATGATGGTTGGTATTCGTCCTGAAGATTTAACTGTTAATCAATCAGATGCTACTTATTCTTTTTCATCAACAATTGAAGTATCTGAATTGCTTGGAGCAGAATCCTATTTATATTCTTCTATAGCAAACCAACAATTTATCGCGAGGGTTAGTGTGGACAGAAGTATTCAGATTGGCGATGTTGTTGACTTTACAATCAATCCAAAAAAAATACACTTCTTCGATTTAGAAACTGAACAACGAATTGAACCACAATTAGAAACGATTACTATTTGAAGTAATTTCATCATTCATAACTTTGTAAAAAAATTACAAACATTGAGTATAAGTTATTTTTATCATTTTCCGATAGAAGACACCCACTTCTAGAAGTGGGTGTAGTTCAATGGACTATTATCCTCAAGAAACTCCAGATGGCACCTTCTGCAGGAAAATGCCATCTGGAGTAACTTACTGAGTAAAATACTATGTGTGCACTATTCTTTACTTTCATTCATATCGAATCCCTTGTAGCTTCTCCCGTTCCACCCCATTTAAAATAAAATCCGAATAACCTTACATTTTTTTCTAAAAACATTATACTCGCATAAGTTACGAATACACGATTGAGATGTCGATTTGTCGTTCCCAGTAAATCTGCAATTTCACCAATATTCGTTGTTTGTAACTATTTAACAACCAACCCATTATTAGATTTTAGTTGTAGAATAATTAGCTCACAAAGCGGTAGGTTAATACGGTTAACACGAGAGGCTAACTATATTCAATTAATTTCTTATGAATCACTAACTAATCCTCATTAATTTCCATATTCACTCTTCCTTTCATACATATATCTTTTTTCATAATAAAGCCAAACAACAATAAAGCTTTTAGCGGAAAAACGGACTTTTGTGATATAATTCTTCTTTGGGATTTTTTAATACAACTGGAGTGTCAACTTATGAACAAAAATTTCATATACCCATTACTTATTGTGCTTGGCTCAAGCTCTTATGG
>Ga0181467_101333_pt1 | contig 10424 bp, 9 predicted proteins | sample InSIn5gowninarea_2_FD_119079 | JGI IMG/M metagenome (GOLD analysis project Ga0181467, IMG submission 119079) | Clean room microbial communities from NASA Spacecraft Assembly Facility at Jet Propulsion Laboratory, Pasadena, California, USA -... ... | reverse complement strand
ACAGATCCAGGAAGTGACCTAGGCACGGCTAACGTATTAATTCATGTAAAAGGTAAGGGTATCGTATTAAATGAGCCATCAGTTGTGGCAATTGATCGTAATACTGGAAAAGTATTAGCAGTAGGTGAAGAAGCAAGAAGCATGGTAGGGCGTACACCTGGTAATATTGTAGCGATTCGTCCGCTTAAAGATGGTGTAATTGCAGACTTCGAAATTACAGAAGCAATGTTAAAGTATTTCATTAACAAATTGGACGTAAAGAGCTTCTTTTCAAAACCTCGTATTTTAATTTGTTGTCCAACAAATATCACATCTGTAGAGCAAAAAGCAATTCGTGAAGCTGCTGAGCGTTCAGGTGGTAAAACAGTATTCTTAGAAGAAGAGCCAAAAGTAGCTGCTGTTGGTGCTGGTATGGAAATCTTCCAGCCAAGCGGAAACATGGTTGTTGATATTGGTGGAGGTACAACGGATATTGCCGTACTTTCAATGGGTGATATTGTTACCTCTTCCTCTATCAAAATGGCTGGAGACAAGTTTGATATGGAGATCTTAAACTATATTAAACGCAAGTATAAGCTATTAATCGGGGAACGTACATCAGAAGATATTAAAATTAAAGTCGGTACAGTATTCCCAGGTGCACGTAGTGAAGAACTTGAAATTCGCGGACGTGACATGGTAACAGGTTTACCGCGTACCATTACAGTATGTTCAGAAGAGATTACAGAAGCATTAAAAGAAAATGCAGCTATCATTGTACAAGCTGCAAAAGGCGTATTAGAGCGTACTCCACCAGAACTATCTGCAGACATCATTGACCGCGGTGTAATTCTAACAGGTGGCGGGGCATTATTACACGGTATCGATATGCTTCTGGCAGAAGAATTAAAAGTACCAGTATTAATCGCTGAAAACCCAATGCATTGTGTTGCAGTTGGTACAGGAATTATGCTGGAAAATATCGACAAATTACCACGTCGTGCGTTGAAATAATCCCCAAAAAGGACTAGGAGATAATCTTAGTTCTTTTTTGTATTTTTTTAAATTCCAATTTTTTAAGAAAATAAAAGAAAATAGGAGAAAAATAAAGAAAATAGGTAATATATTCATATATATGGTTAAATTTAATATTTTCTTATTTGAAATTATATGTAATATAATAATGCGGAATACGACACTTAAGGCAAACAATGTTTTGAATACATATTGCCTTTCCCTAACTTGGGCATACACTCTTTTCTACCTCCGTGCCAGCTGTAATTATTTTGTTATATGAAGCTTGTTATTTAGAAAAGAGTGTGTGCATTTTTTTTGAAAAGTTACGAAACAAATACTGCTTCTTTTTAATAATGACAAACTGTGGGTAAAATGGGATAATAACAATATATCCTAGTGGTAAGACCAATGTGAAAGAAGGAGCGATATTTTCATGTTAAATATAGAGCAAATTAAAGAAATTATTCCGCACCGCTATCCATTTTTACTTGTTGATAAAGTTTTGGAAGTAGAAGAGGGTAAGCGAGCAGTTGGAATTAAAAATGTATCGGCAAATGAGGAATTCTTTAACGGGCATTTTCCTGACTATGCAGTGATGCCGGGCGTATTAATTGTAGAAGCTCTAGCACAAGTCGGAGCTATTGCTATCTTAAAGAAAGAAGAAAATCGTGGTCGTCTCGCTTTCTTCGGAGGTATTGATAATTGCCGCTTCAAAAAACAAGTACGCCCAGGCGATCAACTTCGTTTAGAAGTTGAAATGACGCGTGTACGTGGTCCAATCGGAAAAGGAAAAGCGATTGCAACTGTAGACGGTGAAATTGCTTGCGAAGCAGAGATTACATTTGCACTTGGTGAGAAGAAAGAATAGGCGTCATAGTAAATATAAGATTTTTTAATAGACAAATGACAAGAAGGATAATTATTGTCATTTGTCTATTTTTTTGAACAAAATCGGGTTAATGTTTATATATGGAAAAATATTGAGAGGGCAAATGATAAAAAGGTAAATGTATCGTATAATAGTTTTTAATTACTAAAATTGGACAACAAGCATAGAGGTGCATTTGTTTATACTAAAAGTTGATGATGTTTAAAACGAAAGAAGGTTGAATTGATGAAAAAGAAAATCCTGTTGTGGATTTTAGGGATTGCGGGTGTTCTTTTAATAGGTGGTGTAGCGTATGCCTATCATATTTATTCCTCTGTTTCTAGTACGTTAGATAAAGTACATCAACCGTTAGACCGCGATCATTCAAAGAAAAGAGCTGAAGAGGTAAGCGTGCAAGATTCAAAACCGGTATCCATTTTATTACTAGGTGCTGATGAACGTGGCAATGATAAAGGGCGTTCAGATTCTTTAATGGTCATCACATTAAATCCGAAGCAAAAGTCAATGAAGCTTTTAAGTATTCCTCGTGATACATATACGGAGATTGTTGGTAAAGGTAAGAAAGACAAGATCAACCATGCATATGCATTTGGTGGTATTAATATGTCAGTTAATACAGTTGAGAATTTCTTGGATATACCAATCGATTACTACATTGAAGTAAATATGGAAGGATTCAAGGATATTGTTGATGCAGTTGGTGGTGTAGATGTAAATAATGATTTAGAGTTTACGCAAGACAATCATCATTTTGCTAAAGGGAATATTCATTTAACAGGTGATGAAGCTTTATCATTTACACGTATGCGTAAAGAAGATCCACGCGGTGACTTTGGCCGCCAAATGCGCCAACGCCAAGTGCTACAGGCAGTTATTAAAAAAGGTGCAAGCTTCTCATCACTTACAAGTTATGGTGATGTATTAACAGCAATTCAAAAGAACGTAAAGACAAATTTAACACAAGATCAAATGTTTGATATACAAAAGAACTATAAAGATTGCTTGAACAACAGTGAAGATATTCAAATTCCAGGTGATGGACATAAAGCAGCTGACGGTATTTGGTACTATTATGTGTCAGACCAAGCGAAGCAAGATTTAACAAATAAATTAAAAGCACATCTTGAATTGACTAAGTAATATTTGCAACAAACCCAACTACCTTTGGCGGGAGTTGGGTTTGTTTGTGTATAGTTTGTCACTTCCATTGATAATGGAACAAGAAAATTGCTAATACAATCGGATAAACGAAGTAAGAACATTAAATGAAATGAGGTTTGGAAGCAGTATGTTACAGATTACTTTGTAGCTAAATAATGAATTGATTACAGAAAGGGTATCGTCGTTCAACATATGTTCGACAATCCCTTCTCTTTTTGTGTACGATATTTGCTATACTAAACTGTGCTATAAGATGAGATGGAAGGAGGAGACCATGAAAATACTCGTAGTTGATGATGAGTCGAGCATTCGCAATTTGATCCGGATGCAGCTGGAGATGGAAGGATATGAAGTATTGACGGCAGCTGATGGGAAAGAGGCCTTGCAAAGATGGGACGAAGAGCCGGATGTACTTATTTTAGATGTGATGCTTCCGGATACGGATGGGTATGAATTGCTTCGTTTGTTTCGGGAGAAGGACCGAGATATTCCAGTGTTGATGCTTACAGCAAAGAGTCAGATGAATGATAAATTGCTTGGTCTTCAGCTTGGGGCTGATGATTATGTGACGAAGCCATTCAATTATGCGGAGCTTATTCTTCGGGTGAAGAATATGGCGCGGCGCGTGACGAAGAGAGAAGTACCTCGGGATCATGAGGTGATTCGAGCTGGTGAGTTAGTGATTTGTCCAAAGGAAAGAAAGGTGCATGTGAGCGGGCAGGAGATTCAGTTAACGTACCGAGAGTTTAACTTGTGTCAGCTGTTTGTTTCGAATCCGCAGCGTGTGTTTATGAGAGATGAACTGCTGGAGAAGGTATGGGGCTTTGAGTACATCGGAAATACAAGAGCAGTTGATATTATGGTGCAGCGCCTTCGGAAGAAGCTTGGGGCAAGCGGTGAGCATATTAAGACGATCTATGGCGTTGGGTATAAGTTAGATTGTTAGGTGATAAGATGTCGTTAAAACGAAATATGGTATTTGGTATTGCCGGATTGTTAATTCCAATTTTGTGTCTACTTTATACAGTGACCTATATTGCACTAGAGAAAAATATGTACCATAGTGCAGCAGACTCTTTGGAGAAGTTAAGTGTAGAGGCGCAAATTTACACGATGAATTACTTAGAGAAGGAAGCGGAAGTAGAGACTCTTGGACAGAGTTCAATGCTGATTGCTTCTTATTTAGGGAAGAGGATGGATGTCCGGGTACAGATGATTGGGAAGAATGGAGATGTCGTTGCGGATACGCAAAAAGGGGCGTTGCTTCATAAGAATATAGACATAGATCGATCGTTACAGGGAAAGAAAGCTTACGTTTTTGAAAATGGTGATCCAGCACCATTGTTATTATTTTCGAGTCCTGTCTACCGAGGGAATGAAGTGATTGGAGCAATTCGCTTTATCCATGAGTTAAAAGATGAGAAAGAAGTCTTAATGAATGTGAGCTGGACGTTTCTTGTTACATCCCTTTGTTTAGTGGCTGGTGGTATTTTCTTTGCGATTCGTTTAGCAAAGTCTCTTCACAGACCGATTGATCAGTTAAGACAAATGGCAAAGCGGCTCGCAAATGGAGATTATCAAAGTAAGATTGAGTTAAATGAGTATGTAGAAATTGCACAGCTTTCGGCGTCCTTTAATGCGATACCCTTACCTTTTACATGAATTAATACGTTAGCCGTGCCTAGGTCAATTCCGATATCTCTCGCAAACATTCCTGTGTTTTCCTCCTCAATATTCAAAATCAGGTTATACCCGAATTCTTTTATACCTAATTTCTGATTTTATCATAAATTTAACAGAAACGTAATATTCGCAAAAAGAATTCTTCTTAAAAAAATATTACAGAACGAGTAAGGAATGTTTGCCATATAATCATTTATTGTCGCACTGTTTTTTCTGTATCTTCTTTTCGGTACTTCTGTTTTGTCGCTTCCCCTCCTCTTAGGTGACGAATCGACTTATGATAATCAAGAATTTCTTTCACTTCATTTGCGAGCTCTGGATTAATTTCTGGTAGACGCTCTGTTAAATCTTTATGAACTGTACTTTTTGATACCCCAAATTCCTTTGCGATTACACGCACTGTCTTTCTTGTCTCCACGATATACTTGCCAATCTTGATAGTTCTCTCTTTGATGTAATCGTGCACACCACTCGCCTCCCTAAATTGGATGTGAGAAGTGTGAAATGAGACTCGCTGCATACGACTAAGAAGTAAATTCGAGTGCTGTTTGTAAGCGTTAAACATTCTAGAATTTATAATGAAATGATTCACGATTTCTCACCTCAAACACTCTCTTTGCTTTGGTTTATACCATTGTATTGCCCGCACTACTGATATATGCTACAAGTTCGGTATTTTTACGGACTAAGTTAAGAAAAATTACAAATTTTTGTGAGAAATACGTTAACAATGACAATTTTCACCTCGCAAACAACTTCCCTATTAATAGCCAAATAAAAAAATGACACCTTCTATAAAAGGCGTCATTCTTCACGATCACATTCTTCTTCCAATAATTGATGGTGGGGAACTTCTTTCTTGCTGGCAATGTAATAATATAAAGTAAATAAAACAAACAATAGAATAAGAGCAATCGACAGAACAAATACAAATGACAGAGTAATCCCCTCCTTTTAGTAATATATATTCGAGAATCTCGTCAATTTTCCTTGTTATTGCATTCTTTTTCTCGAAATTAATTATTTTTATATAAAAATAAAAAAATCAGTTCTCCTAGTGAGAACTGATTTTCTTGTCTTCTTATTCTTGTGTAGAAGAAGAATCACTAGATGATTCTGTAGAACCATTTGTAGATTTATCCTCTTTTTTCTGCTTGTCTTCAGGCTTGCTATTTGTAGATTTTTCCTCTTTTTGCCCTTTTTCTTCAGGTTTGCTGTTTGTAGATTTATCCTCTTTTTGCCCTTTTTCTTCAGGCTTGCTGTTTGTGGATTTATCCTCTTTTTGCCCTTTTTCTTCAGGCTTGCTGTTTGTGGATTTATCCTCTTTTTGCCCTTTTTCTTCAGGCTTACTATTTGTGGATTTATCTTCTTTTTTCTGCTTGTCATCAGTTTTGTTTGCAGATCCATTTGTTGCTTTCGCCGCACTTGCATCTGCTTTAATTTCTGTTACTGATTTATTTAAGTAACGCTCTGGGTTTACGGCCACATTATCTTTACGTACTTCAAAGTGAACATGAGAACCTGCTTCTTTATTCATTGCACTTAGACCGGATTTACCTAATACTTCACCTTGTGCAACCTTTGCACCTTTTTCTACTTTTACACTGCCTAAGCTTTGATAAGATGTTGCAAGACCATTGCCACTATCCACTGTAATAACATAACCAAGTAATGAATCTTTTTCCGCTTTTGTTACTGTACCACTTAAAGCAGCTGTAACATCGAACTCTTTCCCGTTTTTCGCAGCAATATCGATTCCTTTATTTGGAGAATATGTGTTGTTATAAAAGACAAGTGCTTGTTCTTGCTCCTTCTCCGGTGCTCCATCCTCATAAAACTTCTTCTGTACAACAACTTCTGCATTCGCTGCAGCTGGCATCTTCACAACTTCTGAAGACTTCGTTACTGGAATTCCTGGATCTTCCGTTTGTGTATACGGCGTTGCTTGATCTTGGTTAGGCGCTTTCTTCGGATTAGCTGCCTGGAACCATAGAGCAACAGATAAGATTACCGCTGCACAAGCAATGTATAGTGCCGGGAACACCCATCTTCTTTGAAATAAATGAACTACTTTTCGCGACTTTTTATTATTCCTTCCTCGCATTCTATCATCACCTCAGCAATCATTTTGAACAATATTCATTCATCCTATACAACCTATAATTAATTACTTTTCGACAAAATCCGTAAAGATATGTATATAAAACGAAAAATTTCCGAGGAAATGATGAAAAAAGAAAAAACTGAGCGCTTTGGCTCAGTTTTTAGTCTATTTGTTTCTTTCTATACACGAAGAGAGTAATAGCAAGTACTACAACTAACCAGATTGTTATGTTCAATAAATTACTAGTAATTGCACTAAAACCTTCTCCTTTTATTACACTACTAACTGCAATACCGATATGACGAGTCGGTAAATACTCAACTGTTTTTGTAACAACTTCATTCTTCACATACATTCCTATAAAATCACCAAGAAGAAATACCATTAATATCGGCAATCCAATTGTTGACGTTTGAGGTACATTTTGAGCAAGTAATCCAATACAAGTACCAATAAGGTTAAATAGTAACATTCCAAGGACAAAGATAAGTAGTAATAATGCAATATTGCCTTCTAGCTTTCCTAAAATAAGTAGATTAATAAAACAAATTGCAATTGTAATCATACCCGTTAATGAACTTTTACCAATCAATACTTCGATAGACGAAGCTGGCGATAACATAAGAACGCGAAGCGTACTTCTTTCTTTTTCTTCAGCAATGAGCATCGCTTGTATAAACCCACCAACAAAAACTAATGTCATCGTAATTAACATACTTGCCCCGACTTCTCGAAAATTATCTGACCGACTAAATAGTATTGCAAAGAAGATTGGCATTGCCATCATAATTAAAGTTTGCGAATTTGTTTTAAAATCCTGTACCTCTTTCCGAAAAATAGCTGAAAATCGTCTCATTGAAAATGTCATTATAATCCCCTCCCAGTAACTTCAATAAAGATATCGCCTAAAGTTGGCTCGTAAGAATGAATCGACAGTAATTCGCCTTTTTTCATCCATTCTGAAATACGTTTTGCGCCTAATTCATCTTTTTGTACAGTTTCTTTTTGCTTATCTTTTAACACGACTTCAATTTTGTCTTTTGCATATTGTAAACGGAGATTTTCTGGTGTATCGAGCGCTACAATTTCCCCTCCACATAAGAAGGCAATGCGATTGCAAAGCGTTTCTGCTTCGTCCATATTGTGCGTTGTTAAGAAAATAGTGGTTCCCTCTTTATTTAAGTCTTTTAAGATTTTATGAATGTTTTGGACGTTTACTGGATCAAGTGCTGATGTTGGTTCATCTAAGAAGAGGATATCTGGTTTATGCAGGATTGCCCTTGCTAACGTTACGCGCTGCTTCATCCCTTTTGATAATTTCTTTACTGGTGTTTTTTTATCTTCTAATAAGTTCACTTGTGATAGCACTTCATCAATTCGTTCTTTTTTACAATCGTATAAGTCGCAAAATAATAGTAAGTTATCATAAATACTGAGTCTTTCATATAGGCCGCTGTTATCTGTTAAAATACCAATTCGTTTATAATCGATGCTGCTTGGACCAGTAATATCTTTCCCTAGCACTCTCACTGTTCCAGAACTATGAAGTAATTGGGAAGTTAACATTTTTACTGTCGTTGTTTTCCCCGATCCACTCGGCCCAAGAAATCCGAAAATCTCTCCTTGCTTCACCTCAATATTTACATTTCGAAGTGCTGTTTTTTCATTAAAGCTTTTCATTACATCCTTCATTTCAATTGCCAATGTCATTTCGTCATCCCCTTTGTTTTTCTTTTATAGATGAAATCGCTTCAGCGACTTTCGTTTGTTTGTTTCGCTTTTCTTGACTCAATCATATGAAAAACAAAGGGATTACGCAGTAAAATACCGGTAAAAGGAGTATTTTTACCGGTGAATGAATCCTATTTTTAGCTCAATGGAGCATTATTTATAGTCCAATTACACCTTTTAATTCATCCATTCTCCCTTTAGAAAGTGGAATGGAACTTTTTCGTTCATCATCTAAAATTAAACTAAAACTATTACGAGTCCAAGTAATCACTTCTCGTACACGCTGCAAATTCACAAGATAAGAACGATGACATCTGAAGAATCCGAAACCTTTTAATCTCTCTTCTAATTCACTTAATGTTAAAGCACATACAAAATCACCTTCGTGAAGATGAATATACGTCGTTCCATTTTGTGTTTCAATGAAATGAATTTCCATTGGGTCAAGCAAAATGATTTTGTCATTCACTTTCGCTGGTATTCTTTCGAGCTTCATTTGTGGAATCATTTGAACAATTTTTTCTTCATCAATCTCTTCAGCTTCGTCCTGCTCAATTTCCACCTTTTTCACGCCATCTTGATTCAACATATACACATCTTCTGTTAAAGAAAGTGCATCCGATAAGAAAGATGATGTAATAAAGATGGCCTTCCCTTGTTCTTTCATCTTCATAATCGCTTTTCGAATGATAATTGTACTTTCTATATCTACATTTTGTTCTGGCTCTTCGAAAATAATTAAATCCGGATTATGAATCATGACCCGGCCAATATGAAGACGGCGTTTTTCAGAAAAAGATAGTTTCTCTATTTTGACATTCAATTTGTCTAGTAAACCAACATACTGGACAACTTCCTCTATGCTAATAGTTGAGTCATACAATCCGGCCAAAAAGGCGAAATATTCTTTCACTTTTAAGCGATCGTACGCTTCATCTTTTAAAAAACAAAAACCAATGCGCGAATACACTCTCTTTCCAATTACTTCTCCCTCAAATAAAATACTCCCTGTAGAAGCCTCTTCTTCACCGATTATAATACGGTGCAAAACCTTAGCAACATGATTATTACATTGCAGTACAACACATTGTCCTTTTTCAATCTCCAGCTCAATCGCTGGTAACTGATTCGTCTTCCCCAACTGTATTAACTCCAATAACACCATCTTTTTCCTCCAGATATTTTTTATTTCATTATACCAAACAATTAATGGAAATTATGATGTTTATGGTTCATCACCAAAAGACATGGTTGACATATAGATAGATGTACACTCCACTCCGAGTGGACGCTTTCCGCGGGCGAGAGCGAGCCTCCTCGGCAAGCCTGCGGGGTCTCACTTTCCTCGCTATTCCCGCAGGAGTCGCCACTCTCCGTTCCTTGTATGAAAAATGATTCTTTTTCAAAAAATCAACCCCATGTTACGGTGATGAACCATGTTTATCCCTAAATTAAAAAGGAGCTAATTTGAATTAGCTCCTTTTTGTCGAATAGTCGATAAGCGATGCCGAAACGCTAATATATTCGAAAGCGAGTGACACACAAAACGATTATTACTGCTTCACCATATAAGTCTTGAGCTGATCACGAAGCGCTCTTTTTAAGAATTTTCCGACGGATGTTTTCGGGATTTCCTCAACAAATAAAATGTCATCTGGCATCCACCATTTTGGGAACTGCGCTTCTAATAAAGCATACAGCTCTTCTTGGTCTACTCCTTGTCCTTCTTTTAACACAACACAAGCGACAGGACGCTCTTGCCATTTTTCATGCGGAACCGCAACGACAGATGCCTCTAGTACTTTGTCATGTGCCATTAAGGCGTTTTCTAAATCGACGGAGGAAATCCACTCACCACCG
>Ga0181467_101329_pt1 | contig 10447 bp, 12 predicted proteins | sample InSIn5gowninarea_2_FD_119079 | JGI IMG/M metagenome (GOLD analysis project Ga0181467, IMG submission 119079) | Clean room microbial communities from NASA Spacecraft Assembly Facility at Jet Propulsion Laboratory, Pasadena, California, USA -... ... | reverse complement strand
AGTCAACTGCATCATCCATGTCGCGAAGAGGCATTGATGGTGTTGGACAGTCTTCATCGAACCTGTATCCGCGCCTGCTTCAGCCAAACGCTAATGATCCATATCTCCTCTCGAGGACTTTGGAGGCTAACATTGCAGGGGCTCACAAATCAATTTCGAGATCGACTGGCATCTGGTCTCGTAACCCAAGAAGTTGCGGCCAAGTATCTGAAGGAAGTGTTTCAAACGGCACGGCGATTGAATCCACAGGACATCAAGAAGAATATCACAGCAGTAAGCTCGGGCTCACTTGTGCTTAAATGGCTGCAATCGACGGGGCTTTCTCATTCGTCACAAGTCATCGAGGATATGCAGTTCACTGCGAACTTGACGGCACATCTGGTTCTGGAAAATCGACACATCGAGGTGAGGGACTGGATACTCTCCTCATTGACTGTACCAGAAGACATCGAGAAGAAGTGGAAAAAACATGTTATAATCAATTATATCAATGCTTTGATAGCACAGAAGGAGCATCCAGACGTCGTGGTCGATAGATACTGTGAACTTCTAGAGTCTTTTAAGCAAAGCTTTCCAACAAATCCAAAAAATAAGATCCGGCTCTTCAGCTTTGCTAGTTATCGCTTGGGTCTGCATCTCACCTCAACGAAGGGTTATAATGTCTCCGCGGATGCTTTCTACCGCTTCTGGAATGCCTACTTACCTCATGCTGATACCAGGAATCTATTACAAGCACTTCTACCTCTCCATGCACCAGGTGCTGCAGATGCAACAATTGCCGTCAAGCATCTTATGAATTACGCCTCAGGACAATGGGGGCTCCCGGAAATGGATCCGATGCACATTCGGAAGACCTTGTCGACGATGTGTTTAGATGCAGCCAACATACTTATCGACAAGAAGAAATACAAGGACGCAAGCTGGGTCCTCTCTTATGCTAGGACTGAGTTCGCAACAGAGCTTGGCATACAGCAAAGACATGTCTCGAAAACCAGTGCGCCTTGGTTACCCTCCAAAGTCCTCGAGAGGAGATATGGATCATTAGCGTTTGGCTGAAGCAGGCGCGGATACAGGTTCGATGAAGACTGTCCAACACCATCAATGCCTCTTCGCGACATGGATGATGCAGTTGACTCTGAGGATTAACCTTACTCAGGTCGTCTCAAACTTAGGATACCGCTCTGCCATGACAGTCAGGTATCCATACCTTACTGATCTCATTGTCGTACTAGGAATCATCTAAAGGTCCAAATACTCTGTTTTCTGGGCATGCTCATGCCTTACTCTGTCTTGCAAAAATTGCGCAAGCATAAGAAAAACAGGCGGAGGAGGAAGCCGACGTAATATGACGAAAAGTACCAGGACGGTACTTAGTAGTGTGATCAGCAGCGGCAGAAAGAGCACGGAGAAATATTCAGGGGCTCGCTTCGCACATTCCAAAACGACCTTATCGCCCCACGACATTTTGCTTGACCAGAGGGGCAAGAACACAGCACAACTCTCTAGCAATATGGTCACGGCCTTGTCGCGAACACATGCTATAGAGAGCAAAGCATGCACAAATGCACAAACAGCGGTTCCCCTTGCATAAGGCCATGATGTAGCGTGGGTCCACTATGTTTTGTGGGGTAGCTTGTCGCCAGAAAATCGCCCACCTCGTTTGCGCATTATACTGCGACAACCTTGGAGATGCTGGCCCTAGTCCCGCGTAGGATAGGATGGAAGGAGGAGATATGTAGATGCATAATATACTCTATATACTCATTTCTATGCTGATACAAAACTCCTTGAAAGCTGAGTGCAGATAGCGATAGCTATAGCTATAGACGTTTTCTGTGCCGTGCCTGATTTTTACTTTTTTGGGCGATCCGCGTGAGAGCTAGCCCCAATTCCTCTCCCTTTCGTTCGTCTCCTCTCCTCATCCATACCTCATCGTCCCATCTTCTACTCATCTTCTTCATTCAACCACTCCTCTGCAGCTCTACGCGACTATCCTCACATCTATGCCATTACGAATATAGCCACGCTCCAGCAGTCCAATGGGCCACTACAACACTCGGCGTATCAGCTTATCCCTGCCATCGCTTGGTGTTCAGCTGCCTCGTGCCCATCGTTCTCCTGCAAACCCTTCAGCTTCTGGTGACAATCCACCAGCGAAACGAATAAAGCGCTCCCACACCCTCAGCGGCACTCCTCTGTCGCAATCCTTCACACCTCCGCTACCTCGACACGCGACATCTCTGGCCGAGCGACCTCTTCATTCGGCTATCACGGCAGCTGTCAATACTCCTCCACCATCACCACATTCAAACAATGGACCTAAGCTTGACTACGAAGGCATCAACGATGACATTGTCGTTGGTGTGCTGCAACAGTTGGAAAAGACGGCCAACAGACCACATCTGATCAAGGAGCTTGCCACTGTGCTCATGACTAGCCTAAAGGTCGTCGAAAGGTATGTACACACTCTGCGTAAACAGAGGCTGCTGTCGCCGTGCAGCAACTGCTTAGCGCCACGATGCATTCCTGGTGTTTTGCCAACATCGTAATCAGCTGCGTACTATTTCGCGCCTGACATGTGACATACCCAGCAAGCGTCAAGTTTCGCTAACGCACTCTTCTATTAGCTCTGCCAATCCCGCCGCAATCATCTCTTCTCGTCTTACCAACTATCTCAAACGTCCATGGACTGCACTTGCACCATGTCCACTCGCCAAAGAACAGACCGAGGTCCATCCTCGTCGTGTCTACTTCTTCCTCACCACTGTCGAGCGCCAGTCCATCCCAGAGTTCAGCAATCCACCCATGGCCTCAAGAACCATCATTTCACCATCCATATCATCTGGTTTCGAAGAAGAAGAGGTGGAAGAGCGCAAACGGGATGTCTTGTCACCGTCACCTGAAGTCGACCTATCTGCTCCGGCGCACGAAGATAGTCATATTCACGCAATTGCAGAGCTTACGTTCCCTATGGACGACTTTACTGTTGAAGAGGAGGACACAGCGATGCAGGGTGCTTCCACAAACCGTGCGCCAAGTCCTCCGCTCGAACAGGACGAGAAAGAATTCACCCAAACGGCCAGTGTTATGCAGCAGCGCCAGCAAAGCGAACAGGCCGAGCACCGTCTACAAATGGAAAGACTCGAAAAGCAAATGTCTGCAAGCCCACCACCAAGCTTATCCATGTCAGTTGAATCTATGGACTCCATCCCGGAGACTTTCGAGATCATTGAAGATGAGAATGAAGAGAAGACAGCTTTGCGCAACCAGGAAGCTGTTGCTATGCTCTTCGGTGCTGGAAATGTCATGCACATGATGGACTACATCACTACCAGCCCTATGCTCAAGCCGCAGACCGTCTTGCGCATCGATGTTACTCCACAAAAGGACGTGCCAATTGGTGCTGGACCCGACAAGATTGACAGTGCTTGGAATGAGATTCAGTCGCCCGAAACTATCGAGCTGGCTGAGCTTGATGATATGTTGGGTGCTTTCTAGGGGAACTCGAGCACAGGCTCAGGTGTCCAGGTTGGCAAGATCAGCCTGTGGAAGAGCTCTCTGGCGCATGGATGCGTCTGGAGTTCTTGGAAAAAGAATCTACTTTTCTCTTTTTCTTGATTGTTTACACCACGAATGCAAAACAAAAAGTATAAAAGCGATTTTCTTGATTAGCGAGAAAAGAGACGAATTAAGACTACGAACGACGACTTTGATTCACGAAACACTACTCTGTATAACTATAAAATAAATGAGATGAGAAAAGGCCTTTTTTGGAGATTGTGGCACGATGAATGTGTGGAAACAGGAAGTGTGGAAGAAGAGGTAGTAGAGCAGGTATGGTTGGTGTGTGGCGGTGATGCCGCCTGCAGATGCACATGATGAAGAGGTTGTGTGCTTTGCTGTAGTACCAGGAGCTGTGTTGTAGGAATAATACAAGAAATCCAGAAATAACAAAAGTAGAATTGTAGCATTAGAGGTTGCAGCTCAGAAATTTAGATTCCTTTGTTGTTGGACGTTCCTACTTGCGCGGTGTTTTTGCATAGCTGCAAACCCCCTTTCCCGTTAGTACCTTGTCTAATCTATCAGTCTTTCTATCTACGAAGTATCTATCTTTATGGAACTGACCTCACGCCACAGCCCAATACCACTAAGTGACCTCCTCCCTTACACTAGCATTCAAACTCATTCTCATCTTCATCATCGTCCATACCACACCACACCACACAACTCATCATATCTTCACTACATTCCTCATAAGCGCCAAAGTCCCACCACTTATAGTCTCAAACACCCTCCAGTCTCCAACATTACTTCATGCTCTCCTGCACATCACTCATTTTCTTTTAGCAAACTCTTCCTTGTGAACGAAAGAGGTAGAGGTGCGGACGGGAGATTTCGCTTTTATTTGTTTCATACTTTTTATGTACAAGACGGCGAAGGAGGGGAAGGTGTGGAAAGTCAGGAAAGCGAGGATGTGCTTGTACGGGTAAAGAAGATTGAGAGGTATGCGATAAAGTATATGGAGGGGAAGACGAAATGAGGTAGAGGAGCGTTAATACCGTGGCCTTTGTTCTAAATGCGAATGCGGATGTTCTGGCATACAACCCTTCTCGATCGTCGCCTGTCACCCGTCGTCTACAATTTGAGGAAACATCTTCTGCAAGCCTCTTTTACCAAGTCTGTCTTGCAACGTCACTGTCATTTCCATCAAACTTCGCATATAGCATTCTCATGCACATCGTTGGGCAAAGTCTTGAGCAGGCTTGTCGTGAATCTCGATCGCGTCTCTCGCGGTCATCATCCATTACCTCTTCTTCATGAAATAATCATTACCATTATCGATGTCGTCCTCTTCATCGTCTTGATTGCTTGATGGGATAGAGCTCTCAGTCTTCGCAGATCGGTGCGTGTGATAATCAGCCGATTAACGTAGCATTGCCGCCGCTGAATGGGCATTGTAGATTGTCTAACTTCGCATCTATATTGAGATATAGCTGATTGGCGAGGAATTCGGTCTAGGCCTCTTCAAAGCAGGATGTGATAGTTTCCGATTTACAGTCTCGACTATTGCGCTCTTGTATGCTTTTAAATATCCATTACTGATTGCATTAATCTCGATTACTTCAAGACTTTACAAAAAGAGTTGTGGTTTGGTAGTGGGCGTGGTGTGAACCAAGGCCGTACGCCTTGTTGCAGAAGGAAAAGAAAGCCGAGTCAAAACTATTGTTGCTAGTCGCAGATGTCAAAGGTCAACCTTGTCTATACATCAAAGCCTTAGAAAGAGGATGATGTAGTCTTAGCTCAAAGGTATCTCCTCTCGAATCCTGCCGAAGAAAACTTGTCACCAGATTTCGTGACGCATCAGTCATCCGTGGTAGGACTTTGACGACAATGGAGGAGCGAGGGAAAAAATTATGGGACAACCACAGCACTTCGTGGAGCATTCTCAGTCCCAAACAAGCAGTCACTTCTGGTCAAGCTCTTTCCATATACATGAGAAATTCCTGCGAGAAGATGCTACATCTTCACTCAGATCACGACGCCAATACTGAGGTTACTTTCTCCTTTTGCAGATGCGCAGTGGTAATAATAGGTTTATCACATAGTCTAGCCACCACGACGCTTCCTTGTTACCATAAGATGCTTTTTGAAGACTCATCGTGACTGCGTTGTATGTTGTCTTTGGTAGTTCTATAGAAAGGGGCAAATCCCTCCCTCTAGAATTCTACCAAAATACCCCACATTTTGAACCCTAAATTTACACAAATTTGGTGTGCGAGTGAAGACAAGCGACCGCAACATTTCCAGAATCAACAACCACCCATCATGTCTCGATTTTTTGCAGCTAGCTCCAGCGAGAGTGAGAGTTCAGAGGAGGAGGAGCTCTACTCCGGCGAGGAGGCCGAGAAGAGCGAAGACGAATCAACCTCAGAAAGTGACGAGGATGACTCTGACGACAGCGACAGCGACTCTGAAGGAGGTGCTACTGGAGTAAACAGATTCTTGAAAAGTGATGATGAAGAAGATAGTGAGGATGAAGAGGTGGAAAAGTCTACAGTGGTCAAGAGCGCAAAGGACAAGAAGTTTGAAGAGCTCGAAGGCACCGTGCGCTTGATTGAGAATGCACAGAAGATTGGCGACTGGACAGTGATATCTGCAGGTTTGTGGTGGAAATCGGTGCACGACAGGACTGTACTGATGAAGATGCAGAATACGACAAACTCAACAGACAACTTCCACGACTGATCAGGGACAACGATGGTAAGGTGCCAAAACTATACGTCAAAACAGTCGCCGACCTCGAAACGCTTGTCAACGAAACGGTGGATAAGCAAAAGGTTACTCCCAAGAAGATGAACGCCCTCGCAACAAGAGGTTTGAACGCCGTACGACAAAAGATTCGCAAGCTCAACAAGGAGTACGACACAGATGTTCAGGCATACCGTGATGACAAGGATGGCTTTATGAAGGAAGACGAAGAGATCCCACTTCCTGCTCCAACGAAAAAGAGCAAGACCAGAGAGACCTTTGCGGATGGCCAGCAACTTGATGATGAGGACGATGGTGGCTGGGAAGGTGTTGGCAAGGATGGAAGGGCTGTCAGGTACAGCCCAGAAAGCATTCTTAAACACCTCCGCTCCATCGTCGAGGCTCGCGGTCGCAAAAACACAGATCGTCTGGAGCAGATTCGCGTAATGGAGAAGCTCTTGGATGTTGCAGCAAACGACTATCAACGAATCCGCGTCCTTCTCACCCTTATTTCTACACGCTTTGACCTTACATCGAATTCCGGCAACTACATGGCACAAGAGCAATGGAGACTGCAAGTATACAAGTGACAAGTATCAGAAGCACACCAAGCTAATACCATCGAACAGTGCCGACCAAGAGTTCTCCAAGCTTCTCTCCGTTCTCGAAGCCAACACCAATATCTTCGTTGTGGAAAATGGTGAAGAGTGGGACGACGATGAGAAACTGCCAACTATCGAAGAGAACAAGACTTTCCGCATACCTGGCAGCATGGTTTCCTTCATCGAGAGACTTGATGATGAGCTCACGAAATCACTACAACAAATCGATCCTCACACAGCCGACTACATTGAGCGATTAACAGATGAAGCTTCGCTATACGCAAACATTTGCCGATCGGTAATATATGTCGAGCGCATGCAAAAAGCAACCGATGTCAACGCACCAGCAGATAGCATTAACCGGGTGATTATGCGAAGACTCGAACACCTTTACTTCAAGCCTGCACAGGTCGTCGACATCCTTGAGGAGAACACATGGAAGGCTATTCCCCAGAATCTCGACTCTGCCATCACACCACGATCACAGAAACAGGACACTCACGAACTTGTCAAGGTTCTCACAAATTACCTCTTCCAGCACAGCGAGGGTATCATTCGTGCCCGCGCCATGCTATGTCAAATCTACTTCTTGGCGCTACACGACCACTACTACCGCGCGCGTGACATGATGCTCATGTCGCATCTTCAGGACACCATCTCTTCATTCGACGTCACATCACAGATTCTTTTCAACCGTACGCTGGTACAAGTCGGTCTCTGCGCCTTCCGCGCTGGTCTTGTCTACGAAGCACAAAACTCTCTCCAGGACATCTGCGGTAGTGGTCGTCAAAAGGAGTTGTTAGCACAAGGTGTACAAATGACACGCTACTCTCAAGTCTCCCCTGAACAAGAACGTCTCGAGCGCCAACGTCAACTTCCTTTTCACTTACACATCAACCTCGAGCTTCTCGAATGCGTCTACCTCACCTGCAGCATGCTCCTGGAGATCCCACTGCTGGCACAGACCGGCTCAGCACCTGATCTCAAGAGACGTATAGCAAGCAAGACATACCGCCGTATGCTTGAGTACCATGAGCGTCAAATCTTCACTGGTCCACCAGAGAACACGCGCGATCACGTCATGCAAGCATCCAAGGCACTTGCAGCTGGAGAGTGGCAAAAGGCAGCCGAGTTCATCTCCGCCATCAAGATCTGGGATCTGATGAAGGAGCCGGAGAAGATCAAGGCAATGCTCGAGGCACAAATTCAGGAGGAAGGCCTCCGCACCTATCTCTTCACATATGCGCCATTCTACGATACCCTTGGCCTGTCGACTCTGGCTGAGATGTTTGCGCTGGGGGAACGCAAGGTCGCTGCCGTGGTTAGTCGTATGATCAGCCATGAGGAGCTGGCTGCTGCATTGGATCAGGTTGGCAAGATGGTGGTGTTCAGGAAGGGTGTTGAGTTGAGTAGATTGCAGAGTCTGGCATTGACGTTGAGTGACAAGGCTAGTGGGTTGATTGAGAGTAACGAGAGGACATTGGAGACGAGGACGCAAGGTATGCCGAATGCATTTGAAAGGGATCGCGGCGCGGGTGGACGTGGTGGAAGAGGTGGTGGTAGGGGTAGAGGTGGTGCGAGAGGTGGTAGGGGACGAGGAGGAGGAGGTGGTGGTGGTGCCTTCCAGGGTGTGATGGGTAAAGTCGGTGCTTGATCGAGTGGTGAATTGTAGAAGAAAGCATAATGAAATGGCGTTGGAACAAGTGAGAACTTTGATCATAGGGGCGAAAAAAGAGAGTGCCTTTGGTAGAATAACCTGGTACTAGTACCCTAGGTAGGGTGTATGTATGAATCTACTGAACCCAGTAACAATATCGTGGTGCTATTCACGCATCCTCGTTCTCATTTTTTTGTGTGGCCTGTCGTTCTTCGCTACTTCCTACCCACTGATCCTCGCAAGTGAGGAGGCGACAGCCAAACGATAAATCCATTTCTTGATACGGCCGCCAACATGAGTTCATCGTTGAGCTGTGAACCTTCCGAACCTATCAACGGACAGCCCAAGGATAGCCGTCACACAAAAAGTTGAATGTACGACTCCATCGCTGAGCAAGCAAACACCGATGTTTTATCGTCTAGCTGGTAGAATCCCTGATATCTACTCCTCAACGATAAATTTGTACACCATCCCATCCTCATGTCCCTAGGGACCAACCAGCCTGACTACCATAATTCCCGCTAGTCCTCTGCTTACCCGAAAGAAAAATCCTCATCATCATGCCCTCGCTAGCAAAAACCCACCCCAAACATCGTCATCAACCCACTCCCACCACAACCACCTCAAAGCGCACACAAGCCAAGCTCGACAAAGCCGCCACCTACCGCACCACCGAGCGCAACATCCGCTCAGCCATCTCCGAATTACAAAAAACAACTGACCGCGTACGAGCAAGGCGGGCAAAACGCATCGAAACCGAGCATGTCGCAAATTGCTAAAACCTTTCACCGTGCCGTACCAGCGCTGTCTTGCGCGGATGCGGGGACGAGACTCGAAGTCGGAGCGGTGGCCGCCAATGAGCAGGCTTACGGAGGCGCAGGAGGGGGTTGTTGTGCAGTGGTGTGCTCGTGCTTTTGGAGATGGGGGTGGGAGTGATGAGCAGGGAAAGCTGAAGGAGATTGAAGCGTTTGCGAATGGGTTACTGGTGGGTGAGTATGGGGATGAGACGCAGCGAGTGAGTTCGATATGGGCGAAGAGGTTCTTGGAGCGACATCCGGAGATACGAATGCAGAAGGTAGGGGCGATGATGGGTTCGGATGTGGTGGTGGATTGTTGTTATCATGGCGATAGACCAAGTTCAGGATTGGCGCGTGGCCGAGGTGGACAGTGTTTTAGTGCGCAAAGCGGCAAGACGAGCAATTGTGCAGAAGTGCAGCAACTGCGGGCAGCACTTGAGACAGCAAGAAAGGAGAACGAGAAGTTAGTGGCAAAGTTACGAGAGTTGGAAGAGGAGCTGAAGGAACGATGATAACAGAAGAGTGTGTTGGTGGCGACGTCTGATTCAGCCAGAACCACCATAAGAAACGACCTGACCATGGATATATGATGATACGAATGAATGCTAAGTTCACCTCTGGATAATACGTATGCTGGATAGTTCAAATGAACTTGGGTAAGCGAAGAAGCATGAAGAGCCACGCTGAAGCGAGCGTCTTTTTGACTTAACTAGATGAATTAACAATCATCCCAAGCTTACTATACGCACATACAAAGGATAGTCGGTCAAGAAAAGCTTTACGAAGCCTCTTTCAGCAAAGCGAGCGTAACACCCAGCCAGATAAAGGGAGAAAGTCCCAGCTGAATAAAGAGAGAAAAGTCCTAAAAGCATTCATCACTACAATGGAGATAGGATGTCAGGTGCGTGTTATTATATTGAAGTAGGTAAGGTAGCCGTCCTGTTTATTACCTTTGCTTCATTTTGACAATAGATAGACGAGATAGACGTCGATCTATACATATGTATACTTTACAATGCTTCTATATGCTATATCATAATGTCATAAGTTCATACCACAAATCTTCTAGTCGTACAATCATCCTCATCCTCATCCGCACCCATCATCGCCCCTACCTTCTGCATTCGTATCTCCGGATGTCG
>Ga0181467_100553_pt2 | contig 10471 bp, 9 predicted proteins | sample InSIn5gowninarea_2_FD_119079 | JGI IMG/M metagenome (GOLD analysis project Ga0181467, IMG submission 119079) | Clean room microbial communities from NASA Spacecraft Assembly Facility at Jet Propulsion Laboratory, Pasadena, California, USA -... ... | reverse complement strand
ATCTATCTACCTATCTACCTACCTCTACACTTATCTATAGTGGATCCCTCCGTCCCTCCTTTAAAGTACTACTTAAGAGTCACGGTTCAAGAATTAATTACGATTAAGTGGCTCTATATAGAAGTATATATAGATACAACAGATATAGATACCGATGTGGCGGGGTAGGATAAGTAAGTATATACTTATAGTAAGCATTAAGCCAGTAAGCAAGCAGTGCGTATCTAGACGCTAGTACACGAGACTAAAACCTACACTCGAAGGGACTTACTCTAGATAAACTAACCGAGTGGGATAGGTAAGGTACTGTATGTATTGTATGTGCTATAGAAGATGGAGGTTTGGTTGATGGAAATACATACGTGAATGATTACCTTTAGGTACAGTTTGGGATTTGTTTGACTTTACTCTATTACGTACGTACGTACTTGACTTGATCTGACTTGAGAGAGTTCGGTTTAGATTTATTATCAACAAGATCTGCGTTGACTACAGTAGTAGCATATGATAGTATTATCTCTCCAGTTAACTACCGTCTGTTCCACCAGCCTTTCCTCTTCTACTTCCTCTTCAACTTCCACTTCTACCACTGAACGTTCCCAACCTGCGTATTCTCACTATCATCCCAAGTCGCCCCTCCCGTCTTATTCATCGATGACGGTGTCGGCGCTGATGTCTCAGCAGTATTCGAACCATTTCCTTTCAGACTCTCCTCAATAGCGGCCTTCAATTCCGGGTCGTCATCGTCGAGGCCTTCCCATCCATCAGCTCCGTGATTGGCAATGCTGCCTTGCATACGACTCTGACTTGCAGTTGGCCACGATGCATCGTTATTAGTATTTAGCGCATTATGACCTAACTGCGCTGAAGCCGGGTCGAGGTGCTCGACGTTGTGAAATTGTATTGCTGGGGCTTGGATACTGTCTGGAGGTAGGGAGGTTATTTGGCTGGGTTGACCGGCGAATTCGTGATGTGAGGATTTTGGGTTGGGGTGCGAGTGGTATGTTTCTGTTGGTGGTGTGTCGGTGCCTAGGGGTCGGAGATTGGGTTCAGCGCTGGGATGGCTATGGCCTTCGCTGGTATAGCCTTCGTTGGCTGGAGGGGCGGTTGGGAGTTCTACTATGTTGCGTTTGAGAGTTTCTACGACAGGTTCAGCGTCGGATAGCTGGTTAGCGCGGACGTAGACGAGAAAGTATGCGTTGGCAGGGGTGTAGCCGGAGTTTGGGTTGCTTGAGTCGCCTTCTGGGTTGCCGAAGATTTCGTTGCGATTTAGAACGGGTGTGACATAATCATCGTTGTATTTGCGCCAGACTTCATTGACATGATCGTAGATGTAGATCCAATAGTGGCCACTACCAACTGTACCTCGATGGAAGAATGCTGCGTGCAGTTTGTATTTATGTCGCAGGAATGCACTGTCAACGAAGGCACTTTGAATTTGCTGCTCCAGAGTTGCAATTCTGATTCTTAACTCCTCTCGTTCCAGACGACTCTTCTCCGATAATTCACTTAATCTTGATGTAAGTTCTGCAGATGGCATGAGGTCTTGAATATTGTCCGTTGCTGCAATGTCTGACAGATGTTGGAGTGCTGCAACAGCCTTGCTGAGTGATTCATCAACAGATGGACTGCCATTTGGTTCGAGTTGTTTCAGTCGTGCTTGTAAGATTCTGAGTTCGTCCTTGTCGGCCCATGTTTGCATTCGTCGCTGTACCAAAACGCTATCATCAGGAGCATCTAGATAACGATCCATGAACAGGGTGTCGGGAATGTTCACATGGTTATTCAATTTACGTTGAGTTCCGGTAGTATCGTATACAGCCCGTCCCAAATTTATTAGAAGCACAGGTGGCAACTTTGTGATCGATTCATAGCGGACGAATGGGGTGCCTTCGATTATCTCTCGATCGAATCCATTATCCAATGATGCATAAAGATCAGTTGGATGGTTTTCGATAGGTGCAAATAGAAAAAGAAATGGTCGTGGAGCATCTGGAGAAGCATTACCTGCCAGATAATGATACCGTACAGCACCGTTGAAAGTGTCATGAATAACATCCTGCTGTTCTCCACTTTCGTCGTACCCTTTTGCTTGAATTGCTGAGGAAAGTTGTATTATGGCATGATTTATGACTTCTGAAACATCTTGCTGACGTGCCCATTCTTCGAGTGTACGAGTAGCTGTGTTTCGCGGCGGTACTGGAGGCGGCCGGGATGGCGGTGGTCCAGGCGGTGGTTGGTAAATCATGGGTACATCTTGAATCGAACCAGTCGCGTGCTGTTGGGTGGTTGGTGTATTGGATGAGTTCTCATTCTGCTGTTGCTTTTCCTCATCTGTTGGTGTGTTTAGCTGGGCTCCATGTTGAATATTCTTAATTTCCCCTGCTGTCTCTTCGGCAAGCATCGTCGACTCACCACCAGCATGATCATCTTGTTTCGTCGGTACATCCAAATCAGCTGATTTTTCAGCAGCCTCAACATGCTCCACATCTTGCAGGGCGTTCTGCGAAACAAGAGTGATGTCACTTGCAGTATCGTTGTCGTGGCTGTCTGTTATTTCTTGCGGCTGAACAGGCTGTGCGTCTACAGTTTGGATTTGCGACTCTAATGGTCTCGATATGTCCATCTGATCAGGTGATTGCAGTGGTTGTTCAGCTTCCACTGCTATCGCAGATTCTGGTAGAGGGCCAATCTCTGGTCGACCACCAACCATACCAAGTGTTGGACGTCGTTGGAGGCTTGTCGTTGTGGAACGTCTTCGACCAGTTTTGACATTCTCTGTTTCGAGCGTCAAGCGTGCTAATTCTTGCGCTGGACGTATGGCGCGACTGGAGGAGGATATCATCTGGTCAAAAAGTTCAGCAAGCTGAGTAACAAATCTTTGTGCTGACCTCATCTCGGCAACCGATATTGGTCGCTGTCCAACTCGCTTGTCTAGGAGTGCTACTAAATCTTGTCGTTTGTATTCGTCGAAATTGAGGACCACATTCCGCACCGCGGTAATGGTAAATAACCATTGTAGGAGACTGTTGAGATAGCAAGTGTTTCCTATGTTGTCAAGCCCAACTGGTTCGGTCGCAGATGTACGCGGGGGCTGAACAGGAACTGATTGACCTCCTGGCATCTGTAGCTTGTCCTTGAGATTTGCACTATTGTTGTGTTCGGCAATAGTTTCGATTGCTTTCCGTAATTTAGCTGAGTTTGAGCTTTGTTCATCAACTCGTGCCTCGTATATTGCATAGAGTGTGTCGTCATCAAAGGTTCGGTCTTCCACACCGAGCAGTGTGTATGCCTCTCCGACGTCCATCTTCTCATCCTGTATCTCGCCTTGAAAGCCCGAAGCTATGAAAGCCTGTAGTGATTCGCTCTTGCGATGGTCTGCGATAAGTCTCAAAGCCTTTTGTGCCATTTCTCGGTTGCCTGTATTATCGCTGATCTTGCTTGTGTACATAGCTGAGATGAAGCTATCGTCAGTATTGTCACCCACGTCAAGAAATCTTAGTGCATCTTCGTATGTTGAGACGGTATTCCTAGCAAAGTCAATAAGACGTTGGCTGCCCCTGTGTTCACCAATGATAGCCAGGCTTTCGCGCATTTGTTGTTCCTGCATTGGTGCATCTGATAATCGAGCCTCAAAGCTTCCAATGACTACATCCTCGCTAACATCGTCATTCGTCAAACCGATGGACCTGAATGCATCGGCTAACGTTTGTTCACCATAACGACCTATTGATCGTTCTATAGCTACCTGATTGCCTAGCTTTTCACTGTTTCTTTGCCGTTGAACATCTTCAAGCGCAGTCATCAGCTGCGCAGTAAGTTTGAGGTCGTCACCGATGAAGGCCATTTGGCGCTGATATGCCCAGGTAATCAATTCGTCACTGGCGTCTTGAGGGATTTGGAGTATATTGAACGGGCTTTGAAAACATATTAGCAGAAGATTCGAATGTGTGAGACATTTCTTACCGTGGGCGTTGGCTTAGGGCAATACGTTTTGCTCTTGAAGCAGGATCACGATCATCTTGAGGAAAGTCAGTAAGGTTCTTATATTGAAGGCACGAAGAGAACAAACAGTTTTGACAACTAAGAACGCGCGATATTTGGAATATGGCGGATTCAAGCTTTGTTGTATCTTGAGATGCTTGCTTTTCCTCTACCGGACGGTTTGCTATCAACACATCAAGTTCAACAAGGATATTGTCTAGAAAGACATTTTGAGGTTTTTGCAACGGTTCAGGCTCGTCAATATCTTCAGGTGAAGGGATGCGCCACACACCCGAAGCTGACTATTCTAATCAGTATGTCTTGTTCGTTGAAACGTCAAGATTCGACTCACCTCGTACTCAAAACCAAGCATTTCCAAAACATCCTTACAAGCAGTACCGTCTGGGCCGTACCTAACAGCAAATCGCTTGTTGGTCCCGCTGATTTCTCGCTGAGCTCCTGACTTCCATGTATTCCCAATATACGTTCTAAGATCAACGAGCACGTCCAAAGGTGAAGGCCGTCTCATGCCTTCAGTGTAACCTTTCTTCCATTCGAAGGCGGCAGCTGTCCTCTTTGCGAGAAGCTCCTTATCCACCAGCATATGGATAGTCTCCTCAGTGAATACGGGTGGTGTCAAATGGACGGTGACCACTGCCGAACATGTACTGGAGGTACATTCATAGACATGTATTTCATTCGAGTGTACTAAGTCTTCCGTCGCTGATTCCTCCGACAGCTTGTGCAACTCTTTATATGCAGCATCTTGTCTCCAAGATACGCTTTTCAGGTGGTGCAGCGGGCTCTCCCATGTTGGACACGGCCGGTCCTGCCATCCTTGCCTGTAGTCGACTATCAGGAGGAGATGCACGCGACACCTCTGACAAATGGCAGCAACTGTCCAAGTGGATTCTGGAGCTGGTCGTTCATCAACAGCAGGCGGCGCCGACTGTCTCTTTTTCAAACAGAAATCGTGCTGACAACTGCCTTGCGGTACGAGTTGTGCCACAACTTGGGCTCGAGTGTGGTTTCGTATGTCATCGTCGAGAGAAAGATTACCGGCCTGCTGAGGCTGTCTAGGGTCATAGAGGATGAGATCTTCGACGAGGGTTGGTGCGCTACGGCCTGCAACCAGAGTCAGACATCGGTTCGTTCAATGTTTAGCTTTGCGCATCTACCTGGCCCTGTCGAAGGGAATGGCAAGCTACGGTCGTGTACGTCAGCCATACAAGGAGAGGTGTGAGCAAGCCAACAAAATTATCTGGTCGTGTTGGAGTTGCCCAAGGCGGAAGCAACAGGTGCCGAAGTAACTACTACATGGAAAGATAAGTCCCAGGTTGACAAGTCATAGAAGGATTCGTGTTCTACTGCCAATGTCCGGCTGGGCAAAGTTGCTACTCAGGTCGATGAGATTCTTGTAGCATGCCAGTAGGTCGCCGCAAATCAGAAGTGTAAGTGTAGAGAAGACGGTTTTGCTTCCCGTGCAGCCTAAGCAGCTTGAGGTGTGAAGCGCCCAAGGCAACCGTGAAATACACACCTGTGGTGGACAATTACTTCGTCTTCAATGTACAGTACACAGAGTCAACCCTCTGAGCTCCTGCAACAGTACTTGGTACATGTAGGCTTTCATGAAACACAGCACTGGCGGCATGACGCTACTAATGCAGCTGTCAATGCTATACGCCAAGCTTTTATAGACGCCTTTCCCCGGCCGCTGGAGCTACGATCAGCCTCAGGACTGCACGTCGAGAACTTCAGAACAACAGCCTACCCTCGAACTCAAACCGACGTCGCACACGATATCAGCCACAGTCTCTTACAGTCCGACCCGATCCTTACGAAGCCTTACCGCCGATGGTGTGACCTTCTTTAGAGCTTGTCGCATTCACTAAGCAATCACAATGAATGAGATCAAAGGCGTTCAACTCCCTGATCCCGGTTCCGTGGAGGTTGCCTACCAGCCACAAGATGCGATTGGAAATGCGATTAAGAACACTATAGGAGTGGGAACTGCAGGATTGTTCGTTGCAGCCGTGCAGAGCACAGTTACGAAGAACAATGTTGGCGCCTTTAGTGTGTTCACAAGATTTGGAGGCACCACAGCAATGTTCGGTTGGTATATTCGTTCTGACTGAAGTGACTGGAGTACTCATTCGTTTTCTAGCTGCTATGGGAGGATCATATGCGTTTGTAAGAACTGCCTCAGCGAACCTACGAAGGACGAATGATCCATACAACGAGATGTTTGGTGGTTTGGTAGCGGGTGCAATAGCAGGAATGAGGAGTGCGTTGCTTGACCTCACCCTGTTGTCCTAACTCTAACTTGTCGCCAGAATTAACGTTCCCGTCCCTATTGGGCAACAGTTTGGCGTTGGGCACGATAGTTGGGGTGGCATCGTATACTGGAACAGCCATGTTCGGCACTCCAGACATGCATCCTCCCGAGGGAAGGTGGCCCACCAAAGAGGAGCTGAGGAAGAGATTTGCCCGTCCCATCAATGAGACGATTAACGAACTGGGAGAAGGAAGAGGTCCGTGTTTCGTTGAACATCAAATTGGAACATTAACTGACACCGAGATTAGGAATTTATGGCGCTGGCTATGCTGAACGACGGAAGCAGCGTCTGAAGGACAATTACGGCGTGGATGTTCCAGACCCATATTGGCAGACTAAGGCTGAGGCGGAACCTATGAGATGAAAGGACGAAGAGCAGAAAGCGCAAAACTCTCTGTTTGAAGCACGAACTTCAAATTCCGTATCAGTGGGCTGGCGACAATTTTACTGAACTCTGTGAACCTCGAATACCGAGCAAAAACCACATCATGACGGAGATGTATGGTCAGTGTGGTAAGGTTCGCATTCGGCAGTCAACCGTAGCAATTGTATATATCTCGCAGCCTTCCCAAAGGTGGCCGTTTACACATTTCGTTTGTTTCGGTACAAGAGAAAAGATCTTTCCGCTTCATCGATCAGGCTCCAGGGCTTTGAGGAGGTCTCCATAACCTCACCACTCATGCAGTGTTCGTCAACTCGTAGCAGCCAACGACACCAAAAATCATTCATTAGTACTAGTTGAGTTCAAGCACACTTCATTCCTACTAATGGTGGTGTGCCATTGCAAACTCAACACCATATGCGTATTGAAATCGTCTACGAGGATGTCTATCTATGATCGCATCTAGGCCTGATCAGTGTATGTTAGACGACGAGGTGGTGTAGCTTGTTTACATGGTTAATTGAAGCAAACTCTTCTTTCCGCCCACAAGGCTAGCAATCTGGTGTGCTTACATACAATCTCAACTCCCTTACCAGAGGAGGGAGTAATCAATTACGTTAATAATTGCCTTTTCGCACCCAAATCTGCGGTCTCCATGTTTGTACTTGTGGTCAGTGGATATCGTTATACATGAATCTCGGATGTTTACTGCAGCTGGAATAGCCAGACCAAGGGCCGGGTGATAGACAGAACCCAAAGAGGTTATGCGTGGGGAGATTTTTATTGGAGCCAACACGCGCCAGCGGTATTTGAACGAATTACCACCGTTTCCGATCGGTTAGACTGGGGTAATGGCGTTATAATGGGGAAGCTCATCGGTGCCTAAGCTTCGATTAGCGGCGCCTAAACAGCTCTGTCTCGGCGTTTGGTTGCGCGGACGACGAGGCAAGCTCTCCTTGTGGCCCAAGGTTCAACACCTATTGGTCTGATGTCATGGATGAACCTCAATATGCTCTGTACCAGTTTTGAACTGCTTGACCACCGCTAGTAATTCCTCAATTAACGTCGCACGAGTACCACTACCGATCCTGCTTGCGCTGGTTCTTCCTCACTACGTTCATAGCATACTTACTGCTGCACTGCTCAAGTTGAAGCACCAAAGCGATATGCACTCGTCGTGACAGCTCGAGCACGCCCACATTGCTTTTAGAAAGCTACTACCATGTCGCGCCCGGTCACTCCAGCTTTGGCCCATTCAGCGCTAGACTTGGACACACCCGACCTACAGCATGAAGGCTACACTGGTTCTCGACCCGTGTCTCGTGTGGGGCCAACAGGAACTGGTGTTGAGACTGTCGATCACTACACCGGAGCACCACACGAGACTTCGATGTTATCGCAATCGGACGGCTTACACGACCATCATATGCTGAACGATAACTCCTCTGTTGTTCAACCGGGTACTTCACAGATGTCTCAGTCGCAAACCATGGTGTCTTCACCGCGCGGAACATTAAAGAAAAAATCCTCTCTTAGACATGGAGGGAGCGTGAAACGGTCCGGCAGCAAGAAAGAAACCTATGCAGGCTCAGTCAAGTCTTTAAAGCTGGGTGAGAAGGAGAAATACGAACCCAAGCCGGAACACAACAGTGCTTTCTACTGCCCAGTTCCTATCACTGGTAGCCCGACCGACCTTTTGGCAGATCGATTTCAAGGTAAGCGAAGACCGACCTCAGAAGAGCTTCAACTAACAAGTGCAAGCATGGCGAAAAGTGTTGAAGGACTTAATTGCCTACTTCCGTGACATCCAGAAATCCTACGAGACACGTTCAAAGTCGCTATCTTCGGCCTCAAACCTGATAAATAACTCGTCTATGCCGAGTAATTTCTTGAGCACTGGTGGTCTGGCAGATGCTACACATATCCTCCGCGATTTCCACAAACTTTCGATTAACGAAGCCACCAAGTCTAAAGAGATTGAAAACGAGGTCATTCTGCAATTGACCGGTTTGCGCAGCGACCTCCAGCAGAAGATCAAGGAAATCAAAAGTTTGTCCGGAGATTTTAAGAATTCTGTCGGCAAGGAGCAGGAGGGCACGAGAAAAGCTCTGCGAGCGCTACAAGAGGCATTAGGACATGTGGACCAAGACGCCGCAGCCACCTCTGGCAAAGGCGATCCGTATCTAGTAAAATTAGGGGTCGATAGACAGCTCGAAAAACAGATCGAGGAAGAGAACTACCTGCACAGAGTAAGCGGGGCCAGTATTCTATACGAGTTCCATCGCTAACAGAACTAGGCCTATCTAAACTTGGAGGCATCTGGAAGAGAACTCGAGTCAATAGTGGTTGGTGAGATTCAGAAAGCCTATAACGTGCTTGCAGGCATCATGAAACGTGAGGCAGACCATGGATACGAGGCTGCCGAAAAATTGAGGGAGGGACCTCTTGCTATGGCCAAAGATCACGAGTGGAACATGTTTGTCACAGGCAACAATACCATGGTCGATCCTCGAGTTCCTCTCAGACAATATGGACAAATTACCTATGAAGGCAAGGAGCATCCCGCTGCAATCGAAGTCAAGAGTGGGATGTTAGAGAGAAAGAGCAAATATCTGAAAAACTACACTCCAGGATGGTACGTAAAGAATCTCGTGAATCTCAACAACTCACGTGCTAACTACCAACTAGGTACGTCCTTTCGCCGACTCATCTCCACGAATTCAAGTCTGCCGACCACATAAATTTCCAAGCACCCATTGTGTCACTGTATCTTCCTGAACAAAAGCTTGGTACTCACTCAGAACCTGGCTCTTCCTCTCATAAATTTATGCTCAAAGGCCGTCAAACTGGATCAATGCACCGTGGCCATAGCTGGATCTTCCGTGCCGAAACGTATGACACGATGCTAGCCTGGTACAACGACATCAAGGAACTCACTGAAAGGCGCGGCGAGGCCCGCAACGAGTTCGTCCGACGAACACACGCTAGGACACTGAGCTCGAGTAGCAAGAAAGCTCCAAGTATCGCCAGCGCTGAGTCTGGCATAGAAGAAGACGAGGCTGATCGAGTCCCCTTTTCTGGTGAACAGTCCGTCCGCGGTCAATCAATGGCCGAGGTGGTGGCCCCAGCTGCCATTGATGGTACCATTGACACGGACATTGTCGAGGACGAACAGTCCGAGGAAGGCTGGCGACCTCCCCAACGACCAAATCCAGGTGGCCGTTTCCCTTCTGACCTGAATGTGCAGCGAGGCTTACAGATGCCGATGTCGCCATCCAGTGGTGACAGCTTCGAAGAACAAGATAGGGATGTTATCGCTTCTGCTGGTGCTCTGCCTGGCAGTGCCTTGGCCTACGTGAATGAACCAGCAACTCAGCCGCATACGGATTTGCAACGTACTCAATATCAACCAGAGCAACCACAGCAACAGTATCAACAGTATCAACAACGTCAACCAGAACAACAATACCAAGCACAACAACCACAGCAACAATATCAACAACACCAACAGACATCGACATATCAATCGGGAAATGAACTGGCGGGGACTGCCGGAAGTGCCGCCTACATAGGCACTCAACCTGGCAATTCCAACTACACAGCCGTTGACAATTCACGTGCTGTGCCAACAGCATCAGGCGATTCAGCAGTCGAAACGAGAAGTACATATGGTGACTGGATGGCTCCTATAGCAACTGCAACAGTTCTCGGTGCGGCAGGCACCCACCTCTATGATCAGCACCAGCATGAACAAGAGCAGCAGCAACAGC
>Ga0181467_100107_pt3 | contig 10486 bp, 5 predicted proteins | sample InSIn5gowninarea_2_FD_119079 | JGI IMG/M metagenome (GOLD analysis project Ga0181467, IMG submission 119079) | Clean room microbial communities from NASA Spacecraft Assembly Facility at Jet Propulsion Laboratory, Pasadena, California, USA -... ... | reverse complement strand
CATATTGAATTTATTCATTGGAAAAGACTGTGAGAAAATTGACTATAGCAGACATCATTGACAATCCCCCGCTCATCGTAGCATGCATGGTGCCCCCCTATCCAGATTTTCAAGCCTTGTTCAGCTATAATGCATCGTGATGAACAGCGTGGTGATGTTTCCAATACCGGAAATGCGTAGAAGGAGCATCAATCAAATAAGCATTCTTTGTTATTGAGAAGCGGAAGCCGACGGTGTTGGAAGTGCATTGAACATAGACAAAGAAAAAGAAACACTTTACTTACCTGTTCCTCTCACTTACCTTTTCCCTGCACTCGCCGTCAGTGCCATTCCGTTCACCTATCCATTTTCACCTACCTGTGGGTCACACTTCCTGCTCGCCACTCTTACCGAAGCTTGTATCACCCTCGCCATGCTTTGGGCCCTATGGGAGGTGTTCGTCTTGATGGCACCACTGACACAACCGAGTTCTTTCTCGAGCCCTGCACCTGCCAACCATCCGCATCTGTTGCAGCTTCCTTTGCGGCTTCCTTTGCAGCTTTCGCAGCCTCTAGTTCTATTTGTCTGGCCGTACCCTGTGCCGATACAACTGCCTGCTGCCACTTCTGCACGTGGTCCTTAACCGCGATTTTTGAATTCATGATCAACGACCAACAAAGTTTGAATCTATCGCGTAACAATTCTTCACTTGCTTGGTCAAGGTAGCCCTCGCCTCGTGTTGAGATCTGGCAGGAGTATGGCAGGTGATACACGTCAGTTAGATTGATATAAGCTTGAGGTTTTGGATTGTAGCCGCCGTTTGTGTACAGTTTTTCGTTGGTGAGGTTTTCTAGAGCTCCAGGCCTGTTCTCCCTCGGATTCAATATGGACATGGCGAATGCCTTGTATCCTGCTGACTTTCGGGCAAGGCCTCTTCCTCCTGAGGTATAAATTGGCGCTACTAACAAATGAGTTTCGAGTTTTCCTAGAATAAGTACTGGACGAGGCTTGGTACATATTCTCTGCCCGTTCCCGGTGACTCGAACGTATTTATCGTCAAGGCCATCATCCAGGGCTGGGGCGATGTGCTCAATCCATACGATTTGACCTATGCTCCACTGGTTATATGTGGTGTTTTTCACCCCCGTGAAAGTCTGGATCGTAGTCCCGAAACTGGCAGCCGTGCTAGCGCCGATCGGTCTTCTGAGACTATAAGGATAAGCAGATCCTGCTTGGGGTGGTCGCGCAGATAGCCTCGACCCTGCATAGGTCGAGGTCCGGACTGGCGCTTGATTTTGGTCCGGGGGAAATGTTGACCTCGGTGTCCTTTTGTAATTGTTGTCAGGTCGAAATCCCGACATGTTGTCTTGTTTCACTGAGTGATCTGTTTGAGTGGTGCAATATTTTCAAAGGATATGTGACGGGGTAGACTCGATTATAAGTCGTTGCACCGTGAGAGGATCCTTTGTTCGTAGACATTGTTCCTATAGCTAAATTAGACTCGGCTGAACAAAGAACTAAATTAAGAACTATCAAGAGTGCAACAAACCGCATTGACGTTAAGCGCTTTGTAGTGAGAGCACATCACGGGTCCATGGTGGGCCTGCTGCTTTGTTGAATAACGAACAGGGCAGAAATATAAAACAGTAGTCGTTCCCCCCATCGCCTGCATTTGCCAAAACACGACTTTGAAATTGCAAGAAGTTATTGCTGGTCAACACAACAGTGCAACTCTATTACAACAAAGTCACCTTCCTCCCATACAGAATGGAGAGACTCGCACATGTCTTCAACCAGTTCGTTGAAACTTTTGCTGTCGGATGGGTAGAAGTCGAAGCAGGGTCAAGTCTGGACGCTGGATTGTGCGATGATATCTCGAAAATAGCTCAGCGACTGGTTGAGTTGACTTATGAAATTGATGGCAGAACCCGACATTTAGACCTGGTACTCAGCGTACTGCTTCCGCACAAGGAGAGGCTTTCCAATATGCTGGTGCGAGTGCAAAAGCTTCAAGACGTGTTCCTAGCCGTGGACGTCGAGGCGTCGATAGACAATTTGGAGACTGCACGAAAACGAAAGCAACAGGTCGAAAATGGAATTGAAGCCATCAACACCAGGACACAAGACTTGGAGAGTATATTGCAGGCTTTCGTGCGCGAACGTCAAAACCTTATGGAACGTCTCTCGGAACTGTTGCACTTTCAACTCCTATCGGACACTGATATCAACCATGGAGAAGAGGCCATCACCGACGCGATGGTAAGCGTGGAAACCTTGGAGACGTTTGAGCGTGACTGCGATGAATTCGATGCGTTCATGCAGGACGATGAAGAGCCGGAGCGGTGTTCACCCTGCAACTTTGACGATCGGTCGGAACGGTCAGAGCGGTACATCCAGGTACGAGACTGGGAGCTTGAAATACGAAACAACATGATACGCTTTTCGGCACTGAAAAGGCGACGCATCGAAGTGCAAGAGCTGCCCGTCTCAATCGAAACACAAAAAGAGTTCGAGCAGATTACACGTGAGCTCCTGATCCTCGGTGAAGATTTGTGTGCTCAAGGCATTCCAGTCATTGAGGGCAGTTTTGTAGATATCCCAGCTCCGAACACAGACGATTTCTATGCTGAATTTCAACAAGGCCAGAACCAAGAAGACGACCGACCGGATGCTCCGGCACCCGAAACCGAGGCAGTACATGACGTCTATGAAGGGCCGGGATTGTTCGATAATGTCAACATTGAGAAGCCAAACCAACAATCGTTCGATGGTGATGGCAATAAAGAAGCGGACGAGGAGAAGTGGTTGACACCAGAAGAGGTCCACGAACTGATGGAAAAAGTGAGAAAGGCAGTAATATCGTGGCTGGAAACCTTTGACAAGACATGCTCTCCCGATATAGCCCCTCCCGATACAGTTCTTGATAATGGATTGAACGAGCTGCCAGATGTTGAGTTGGCAGGAGCATGGGGTGATGTTTGGAATGTAAAATTTGAGAACGAGAACGACGCGCTGGTTTATCGGTCGCGACTCGAGGCATGGGCAGCGAGAAGCACTCGCGCGTTCGATGCTCTCCCAGAAGATACGACTTCACCATTCGCAGTGGACCAGGCCAAGCTTGCCCATCCACGCGATCAGCGATATATAGAAAGGGACTGGCTGATGGAAGAGTAGTAACTTACGAATGCTAATAGAGAATTGAAACATATCTCATCTCTAATCCTTAACGTGAAGTCGTATTCATTGCTGGTAGGACACACTCACAACTTTCTCTCTGTTGTCAGTTTTTTGTAATCTCGACGCCGACATACGAGGTGATTGTGGGGCCGAAGGTGTCGGCTGTATAGAAGCATGGACGATTTTAGCTATTTCATACTGAGCTTGCAAGCCGAGACGATCATGGATGGAAGAAGAGTATGGAAACATTTCCGAGATACTGCTCATAAACAAGCAAAGAAGCTCTGTAGTATTGGAGCTTTGATGACCTACAGAAGCGAAGAAGTGTGAAGGTACATGACGAGAAGGATTGACTACACTTCAAAGATGAGATGGAAATTGAAGACAAAGTTGTACTGTTCAGAAAACGTGACTGCGACAACGCGCTAGAGAAACGCTAATTATTGCGCTAACCACAATTTCGCGACAGTACTGTATATCGGAGTTGTAGAGCATCATGCCCTCTGTCTCACAAGTCGTGCTCTCAATACCCGCGCGTCGGGCTCAGACGCCACCCCTCCGTACCCTCCAGCACTATAGAACCAACCCTCCATCAGAGACAATTTCCGCACCCGTCACCCAAGCCGCATCGGCACTAGCCAGACTCACAGCCATCCTAGCTACATCTTCTACTTTACCCCATTCACCGAACGGTGTTGCGCATCTCATTCGTTCACCTGTCTTCTCCGCACTTGTACTGGGTTCTTTGAGCTCCGATGAATGAGTGATGTCTTGAGCAGATTGACTTGACCTCCGGTTACCTGCTGTCATGGCAGTCTCGAGAAATCCGGGACATAATGCATTGATATTAACGAGGTAAGGTGCATAGTCTAACGCTAGTTGACGGGTTAGGTTGAGTACGCCTCCCTTAGATGCACAGTATGCAGCTGTGCCGTCTGGAAGTGCAATACTGCCAAGCATGCTCGAGATGTTAACGATGATGCCACGGCGTAAAAGCCTGATATCTTCAACTTCAGATGTTGGGGTTGAACTGTGATGTCCTGCGAGAATTCCAGGAGGAGGGTTGGTTGACAGCGATGCCGAGGATAGATGTTGAGGATCTTGCTTCATCATTTGTTGAAGGACATACTTGTTCGTCAAGAAAGTGCCGCGAAGGTTGACATTACTATCGGGTTCTTGGTCAGAACGCTTTTACACCAGCAAAACATCAATGATACTGACACGACTCGATCCCAATCTTCCTCCTCCAGTTCGTGTAAGAGAGGTGAGCCCGAGACATTCCCAAGCCCTGCGCAGTTCACAAGACTGTAATCACGCTTAGTATGCCTTGACATTCTCGGTGATCACACATACGTACATGTCGACGCAGCCAGTATTGTCAACAGCACTTCGAACCATGTTCTGAACATCCTGAGTATTGTTGACATCTGTCTTGACAAAGATGGATTTGTCATCACCGTAAGTAGATCTGATTACCTCATGCGTAGGTCCCGAAATAGTCTCATCTTCTTCGGAGCGAGGGCTGGGCTGCAGATCTGCGCACACCACAAGTCTTGTGCCGTGAGAAGCGTATTGTAGGGCAATCGCTCGGCCAAGACCGGAAGAAGCGCCGGTAACAATCGCGACCTTATTGTATAACCATGGGGGGTGGAAAGTTTGATAAGTCTGTAGAGGTTGTTTCGCTGTGAATCGAGTGGGTGTCGTATGGAAATTCACTTTTCTAGCAGCTTGGTTAAAGCTACACCCTGCTCGCGGTCCCTGTCGTAGCAGACTCAGCCGTCCTACAACACTTGAGGCTTTCAGTATCATAATTTCAGCGTCCAGAAACCAGGTCAAGCTCTTCCAAGGGTAACAGTGAAACTACCGATCAGAACTCTTCCTTGTGAACTCAGTGCTATCTTGCATACATCGGTGGGCTTTAATAATATCAAGCTGTAGTGCTTTGGTGGGAGGTTAACATGTTCGCCCCATGAATGCAGTGGGGGCCACATCCGACTGTCCGCAGCCTACCTTCAAGGTTACTTATGGCAAACCTCCACCCTTACCATGGAGTGACACCAGATCAGTGCTCCCGGGATGTATCACGAGAACTTAAACACAACAACTACTTGATTGGTAAATAGTATTATAGGTGAACTCAGCTCAAAGAAATGTATGGGAAGGCAGGAGTGCAGTGACGCAAAGTCTACGGCGTACCATGCAGTACATTCGGCGAGAAAGGACTGATAGTACCACGATAATGAAACTCTAGCATTGACGAGAACCTGCTCGTGAACATTCGAGTGAAAGAGATGATATATACATTTGACATGGAACAAATAACACTAGTAGTTTGTGGTAAACCACTAGGGATATCGAGAGACTTTATGTATGCCTCCTGGATATGAACATAGTGAAAGCACGCCTCTTCCACCTGGGGTGTCTACGCTCGTGCGTATTTGACTCGTACACCGTCCCTCCTCTTCGCTTGCTGTGTTCCTCATCTTCGTGTATTGTTTTCTTGTGCGATCTAAAGCTTCTAATAACATCTGCCTTGTCTTGAAGCCGTCCTTCAGGGCTCCTTGCGTAGTCTGCTTCAATATTCTCATCCAGCGGCTGCACCGTCGCAATCAGTTCTGGTGTTGGTGCCGTCTTGCGAACATCGATGTGTGGTGAACCAGTCCGTTGTTAAGCCCATTTATGGCCAATGGGACACCATGGTCTTCGAGTGTGAGTCGCGTCGAATATCGTGGTTGCAGATATCTCAGGTGGCAGTCCCCTGGATGTCGGCAACAATGCCCTTCGCGATGTGCAAGCTCATCCCCATAGTGCTGATCATGGGGTTTACCCCTGAAGCAGATGGTAAAACACTTGCATCTGCCACATACACGTTGTGAGTGCCCCATACCTTACCCTTTGGATCAACGACACCGTCTTGAGCTGATGCAGACATTCGGCATGTACTCATCTGATGGGCACTACCGAATCTCGTGCTCTGAGGGTCGACTAACGATATACCTTTGGTCTTAATGTCGGAGATCCACTGTTCGAACGCTTTGTTGTCGGTCGCTTGATCGTCTTGTGATGGTGCAGCGGATAAGTCAACCAAGGACGCTTCGGCTTCCTTCGTGTTAGATGACGGCCGATAGAAAACTGGAATTGACGGGCTGAAAATGTCGATGATATCTGCACCCATTATGTAGGCTATTCGAGCAGCCATCATGGCTCCTTGAATTAGGCATTCTCGGTCCTTGGCTGATGGAGTATAGTGTACCTTCACCTTCTTGAAATCATCGGCATCGGCATAAACGTATGACTTCGCAGCGTTGGATGTATCTGCATGGTCTCGTTGGATCACTATAAGACCGAAACTATGGCCGTGGCGGGCTAGGCGAAGTTTGTAGTCGAGGGCTACGTCGAGGGCCACGTCGAGGGCCACCTCAGTATCATTGCCATTTCTAGTATGTGAAAGTGCATCCAGCAACATTTGCGGTCGATATGGCATCATCGTACACATCATGTCAGGCGTACCAAGCATGACCTCTATCTTGGGTCCATGTCCTTGACCATCAACGTTCTCAAGACTGGTGACTGCTGAGGTGAGGATTGGTCCATCCCAAGGATCTATGCGGTACGGAAATGTTGCAGACAATGGGAGGGTGGGGTGGAGATGCAGATTCGAACCGATATGCTTGTTTATCCTGAGGTCAGGAGTAAGCCCGGAACGGTGAAGAAGCAGAGGCGAATGAAGAGTGCCCGACGAAACTATGATCCGCGCTGCGTTTATACGTAGTTTCCTGACTTCGTTCCGTTCCTTTGATGTCCATGTGCCTATCAAGCCTACAGCACGCTTGGGATTCGACGAGTTGGAGCTCTCGTCCCACCGGATCTTCTCGACAAAACAGCCTTGGATGAATTCGACACCGTTTTTACTGGCTTGAGGAAGCCAGTAATTCGCCGGACCTTGTTTGGTCGATGATGCACAGCCCGCTGAACACCTGCCACACCAATGACGCTGACCGGCCGTGTTTTGAGGGACAACCTCAGCTGCCAGACCTAGCCGTCTAGCGCCTTCCAGCAATATTTCGTTTGCCCGATTGTGCTCGATCTTTGCTTTTCCAGCCTCGTCTGTTATCTTGCACACGCCCATGCGCTCGCACACCTCGTCGAGACATGCTTGGAAGTCTTGTGATTGAAGGAATGGCAGTTTGTGCTTGGTCGCCCACTCCTCTCGGACAAAGTGCTGTGGTTGTAATGATGCAGACCAATTGACTGTTCCGCCTCCACCGAATGTTGATCCAGCAGCTATCGCAATTGAGCTATCATCGGACATTACAGCCCCACCGGCCTCGAAGAGGTGTATGCCAGATGACGCGTTATCCATTGGAAAGTGAGACGATGGATGAAAGTAGCCCTTTTCAAGTAACAGAATTCTTGGCTTCGGTTCATGATTTGCAAGGTTGGCAGCTAGATGTTCTGCCATGACCCCTGCACCACATCCTGAGCCTATGATAACAACGTCGGCATCCATGCTTATGGTCTCGCTTGCTGGCTTGTCCGAAAATTCGAGGAACTGGAAATCATAGCTTGGATGCCGTTCTATCTGCTTCGGCACCTTTGGAAAGTCTAGCACCTGGTGTAGCGTGTTAGACCCCGCCAACCAAGTAGCTTTCGTGAGAGATTCCCCAGTAAAGTACAAAGCTCGAAGAGGTCCAAGGTACGAAGCAGACCATTGTAGCACAATCTTTGCACGAGCCGGTGGAGTTTGAGCGTATATCGGTTTGGTGCTTCCTGTCATCGCAAATGAACCTATCTGGGTGTTCAGGGCTGATAACAAGAGCCCAAGACCTTTGACTTGGGCTGCCGGAACATAAGCCACTAGTCGTCTTCTGATGCTTTCCTGAAATGCATCACTACCTGCCACCGTCTCAGCGAGATAACGATCGGCTAGATCATCGTCCACATTTGCTGGTAGGATATCTTGAACACTCTGTCGTGCTTGTAGGTACTTTGACTTGGTGAGAACAGATGGAGTGATACTTGGGAGGAAGACTTCGCAGATTGAGAGTAAAGTCATCCATTGCTCGTTGGTGTAGACTTGCTCAGATGATACAGGCGGTAACAGAGACGGCACTGCAGCAAGGCTGATCAGGTCGTTATTCTCCAGCATCCTATCGAGGTTAGTGTCCTAGTGATGCCTCCTCAATCATGGAGGTTGCAATAATAGCTGGATAACCATCGAATTTGAACCAGGTTACAGATTCACGAGAGTGTGGCGATCTATGAACCGAGGTACGCAGGTACATCTTAATTAAACATGTGCTGAGAGAGGCAAAAACTTATCATATTCGTGATACAGCAGCTTCTCTGTGTGTTGGGAAGACAAGCAGTGATTAAATACTAATTACAAGAACACCCTCCTCTCCATATGTTACACCAGACTTGAAGGCCTCCCAGGCCGGTAAATGTCCACCCTGGCCCTCGATTCTTGGTTCTCCTTCTCTGGCCTGATCTCGCTCTCATTTTTGCCTAAACCACCATCCCAGCGATCTGTGTTTACAACGCTTGTACAGGTTGCTACACGTACTGCCATCGCTCCCATCAGGTTGTCGGCACCGTTGGTAGGAAAGTATGGGTCGCTCAAAGCAGGAAATAACAATTGTCTTTGTCGTTTCGAATACTTTCTCGTTCTTTTCGCATCTCCAAACAACTATCCAACGAATTCCCAAACATGTTCACATCGTTCTCGCATTCTACTCAGTTGTCTCTTCATTCGGTGCACGCAAATAGACAACTATTGCCAATGCGGCGCTGGAGAACAAAGCAGAACCTCACAAACACATAGTGGGTAACGAAGAGAAACACCAGGAAGGAGTCTGACACGACTGCTATTGAAGCTTGTGCCAAAAATGTCTAACACCACTCAAGTGCTGTCAAACACCTACATGCTATCCTCAATCTGTTTCGTTGCGGCAACACACACTTCCTTTGATCTTGTGCACTCGATTCATGTGTCTTTGCCTTGTTGCCCCCTTTGTTCTTCTTGTTCTTTTTGTCGTTCTAGTCTCTGGAGAGAGCTAACAATGAGTTATGAGCACTGTCTTTTCCTTGTCGCTTGGTACGGTCATCCAGTATATTCTTTATGGTTGAAACCTGTCTCAAATTCCTTGATCCTACCTCTGAACGAATAACATAGGATACTAAACACAGAACATAGCACTGCAGGTAAGTGCTTCTACTTTTCAATCAGCTTACCCAATCATTGGAACCAACACTAACAGCAAGATGGCTCTATCAAGAAGCCATTCCCAAAAAGACTCGAAGCTTCGTTTGTCAGACCTTAACGATTACAAATTGGTTCCTGACAGTCAAATATCACTTTTTGGCGAGGTTCTTCAATTCCGCGAAACCCTCGGAGAAGGATACCACAATGAACATGCTCGAGCAATCTACAGGAAGCGAGTACAACCACTCATTAAGAGTCTCAAGTTCCCCCTCGAAAGACCACGATCATTAGTACAACTAGTACTGCCCAAACAATCCGAGCACAACCATCTCTGCGATTTGCATCAAGGTCTGAATGCCGACTTTGTACATCAGTGGTTCAAGCTACTTGCCTTAGAGGTCGGAGCTCGATTGGAAATCCTCCGTACCAGCAACGAAAAAGATCTCGGCACCTATGCCTGGTTGCATTTTGTCAAAGCTCTGACTAGACTCCACAAGATCTGGGAGACACCAGCAAGACTTCATGAGGCGTTTGGAGATTTCGTAGAGAAAGGCTTCAATCAAGAAATCAATCTCCTTGATGCAAGACAACAGATCGATGGATGTGAGGCATGTGTGCTTGCCCGTGTCGGTGGCCATTTACCTACTGTACTAGCCTTGAGGGCAGTCATCAAAAGCCGCATCACCCCTGAATCTTTAGCCAAACACCCAAAGCGCTTGAGGTTGTTGAGGCTGGTCGAACACTGGCTCATGTATTGGCAAGAGCTGGACAATCACAATCGTGGTTCTAAACTTGCACTGTCAGACAATCAGCTACGCAAGACTGATAAGCTATCAGAAGAGCTTTGGGATCAGCGACAAGAGCTGGAGCTAGAGCAACAACGTGCTCGCAGAGCTCAAAGACATCTTCTCAACGCCCAAAACTCTACGTCCAAGGAAAATGAGAAGATGTTGAAAGCCCTTGACGAAACTGCTGATAATGGTAGCATCCATGACGCTGAAAACGATATCATCGATACCTACGCTGCTCTTCGTCAAACACAACGAACGTCAAGGATGTTGTCGGCACTAATTACTGCTTACGATGGTGTGAATGGTCATGAGGCTTCGGAAAGAGCGAGCCAAA
>Ga0181467_100580_pt2 | contig 10492 bp, 11 predicted proteins | sample InSIn5gowninarea_2_FD_119079 | JGI IMG/M metagenome (GOLD analysis project Ga0181467, IMG submission 119079) | Clean room microbial communities from NASA Spacecraft Assembly Facility at Jet Propulsion Laboratory, Pasadena, California, USA -... ... | reverse complement strand
CAGTGGTAAGAAGAGGGAAATGTGTTGGATGCGAAATATTTAGAAACAAAAGGTTGGTTAACTAGAGTTGTAAGCGAGAATGAATTCCAACAGGTGGATGTCCTATTAAATAGTTACATATCAAAATCATATGAACAAATGTTTATATTGAAGAAACAATTCAATGAAAATAGGACAAGTCTTAATTTGTTTATAAATATGACGAAAGAAGTTAAGCAAACGGCGAGATTATGGGGATCTTCCGAACATAAAAAAGCTGTCGGTAAATTTTTAACACGTAAATAATAAAAGAGTTATTCTAGTACTCCTACTTTTTGCATACATTTTATAGCAAAGAGTAAGGAGGGGTGTTATGAACGAGACACGTCAAGATGCTTGGGCTAAAGATGAGGATATTATCTTAGCAGAAACAGTTCTTCGCTATATTAGGGAAGGGAAAACTCAACTTGAGGCCTTTAAAGAAGTTGCTGCCCAGTTGTCCAGAACACCGGCAGCTTGTGGTTTTAGATGGAATGCAACCATCCGGAAACAATATCAAGAAGCGATAGAACAAGCGAAAGAGGAAAGGAAAAAAGGAAACAGAAGAGATGTGCTTGAGTTAATGAATTCCAATCACGAACAAAAAGATACCATAGAATCAGCTATTTTGTTATTGGAAAAAATGAAAGCGAATTTTCAAAGTAAGGAACATTTTACAAGAGAAGAGCATGAAAAGATTGTACTACAATTAGAAAATGAAAATAGACAACTTAGACAAATGTTGACTAAATATGATCGTGCTTGGGCAAAGATTGAACAAATTCTCGATGAAGTGGAAGCTATTCGAAATAATTAATAAAATTATGACAAAATGAAAGACATGAATGATTACATACCATTCATGTCTTTCATTTATTTTAATACTTTAATGTATATTTTCTACAACGCCACTAGGTAACCAAAGTAATGGGTTTTCACCAAAGTCTCTTTCCATGTCATATTGGGCTTTTTGAAAACCCATATTCTCCCAGAATGCATGGGAATTAATTAATGGGTTCGTTTTTATAGGTAACTGGAAACTTTTTGCGAAATCTACTAAAGCTTTTCCATAGCCTTTCCCTCTATAGTCAGGCAATACTTCTAATTTCCAAAGAGTTAGGTAATCTTGTGGTGGATTAAAATAATGATCATATTCTTTATTGACCTTGTATAAACACATACGAGCGATAATATTATTACCTAAATAAATGCCGTAAAATGGGGACTCCAAATTGTTTTCTACAAAGTTGCTTTCTAATTCCTCTTTCATAGTTAGTTCTTGGTTTCCGTAATGTGTAAAACGTTTAAACATTTCGAGTGTTTTATAATTAATTAAAAGTTGTTCTACTTTTATATTTTCCATTTAAGACTGCCCCCTAATTATATGCTTATTGTTGATACTATCTAAATTACACTATAATTCTATTATAATATACAAGTAATAATTTTTAAAATAATATAAAGATGGTAAATTAATAAAACTGATACATATGTGTGATTGTATGGTAAAGTAATTACGTATAACCCTAAAATGGAGGGGAGGGTAGGGATGGAATTTTTCATTTATATTATTGCATTTTTCGTTACCATACCGATTATTTTTACATTCATCATTTATTTATCTTTTCTCAAAATTATTAAACATTCGCCTAAAAAGGCATTACATAAAGCAGTAAACTGGTCAACGTTATTTTATATCATTGCAGTAATCATACTAGTGCAAATTCTTTTTGACATCTCTGCTACAGGGTTAATATTAATTCTTATTCTAGCAATTCTAACGATCGTCATTTTTTTTCAGTGGAAACGTCATACGGATATACAATTTATGAAAGCTGTAAAAATTTTATGGAAAATATGTTTTCTCCTTTTTCTTACTCTTTATGTTTGTTTTATGGGAATTGGTATAATAATACAAATTATTAAGTAAAACATGATATGAAAGAGTACCAAACAGATTCCATGAAAAAAGAATTGGAATTATGTAAAATGATATTGGGATTATGTTAATAAAGGGGATCAAATTTAATGTGGATCAATCCAATAAAGATGGAAAGTCAAAGTAAACTAATTAGTGATTATCGTTTAAATAAACAAGAGATCATGGATTTTTTTGAATATAGACCAAATGATGATCTGGAACAGAGATTAACTGACTTAAAGAAGAGAACGTTTCAAAGAGATGCATTAAAAGAAGTGTTACATAAAATAAATAGGAATTGGGATGCGCCAGAGTCTACCTTACATAATATTGAACGTATTGCGGATGAAAATAGCGTGGTCGTCATTGCTGGCCAGCAAGCAGGTGTATTGACGGGTCCTTTGTATACGGTAAATAAAGTCATTTCGATCTTACAATTAGCCAAACAACAGGAAGCAAAATTAAACATACCAGTCATTCCTGTTTTCTGGATTGCTGGGGAGGATCATGATTTTGATGAAATTAACCATATATATAAACTGGATCAAACACGACGATTAGTAAAGTCGAAGGTTGGGCAGTATGTATCGGATAAGCGTTCCGTATCAGATATCCAAATTGAAAAGGAAACGATACAAAATTGGTTGGATCAACTTTTTTCAAATATGGAAGAAACTACATACACAAAAGATTTACTACAATCAATTACAACTTGTTTGAAAAAATCGCAAACATATACGGATTTCTTTGCACAGCTCATTTTTCAATTATTTCCAGATGAAGGACTTGTGCTAATTGATTCGCATCATCCACTTGTACGAAATTTAGAAAAAGACTATTTTGCAGAAATGATTCAGAAGCAAAATGAAATGAGTAGTGGGGTTCAGGAGGCGCTTAATCAATTAAAAGCGAATAATTATGCTGTTCCTTTAGACGTAGATTACCGTGATGGAAATCTTTTTTATCATCAAGACAACGAACGTATCTTGTTGTATCGAGATGAAAATGGGAATTGGATAGGGAAGAATAGCGACATTGTTTTAAACACAAATGAAATGATCGAAATTGCTATGCATAACCCTGATAAATTGAGTAACAATGTAGTGACACGACCACTAATGCAAGAGCTTTTATTCCCGTCCCTCGCGTTTATTGGTGGTCCTGGAGAAATAAGTTACTGGTCAGCACTGAAGCCTGTTTTCGATGCGGTAGGAATCAAAATGCCACCTGTATTCCCGCGAGTGTCTATTACGTACATTGAGCCTAAAGTTAGAAAAATTTTGACTCAGTTCAACCTAAGTCCAGAAGAGGTTGTCAATAATGGTATGGAAGAATATAGGGTTCAATGGGTTCGGTCGAAAACGAAACCGTCTATTGAGGAGTTGGCATCTGAGATAAGAGAATCAATTACACTCGCACATAAACCGTTAAGGGATCTTGCCAAAGAAATTCGTTCAGATATCGGGGATTTAGCTGAGAAAAACCTACTTTACTTACAGAAAGAGATCAGTTTTCTTCAAGAGCGTATGATAAAAGCCGTGGAAGAGAAGTATGATAAGGAACTTGGGGAATTGGATATATTAAAGTTATATCTACATCCCGATGGTTTACAGGAACGGATCTGGAATCCATTACCAATATTAAATAAATTTGGACCGGATTTTATAAAGAAAACATTAGATCAACCAATTTCCTTTGAACATGATCATTACATTGTATATTTATAGTGGTCCGTATTCACCACCTCCCACCACCTATAATTAAATTAATGAGAAAGCCTGTCATATCAATGTATGACAGGCTTTTTTATTATCCTCAAAAAGGCATAAATAAAAATGTGATCCTAATTTGAATATTTGGTGGTGAATTGTGGGGGGATGTGGTAAAATAAAAATAGAAAGTGGGGCGTAGTATATGTTCATGGGTGAATTTCAACATAACATTGATCCAAAGGGTAGGATAATTGTTCCCTCTAAATTTCGTGAGGACCTTGGTGAATCGTTTGTTGTAACTCGTGGACTGGATAAATGTTTATTTGCGTACCCAATGGAAGAATGGAAGTTACTTGAAGAAAAATTAAAAAAACTCCCATTAACAAAGAAAGACGCTAGAGCTTTCACACGTTTTTTCTTTTCTGGTGCTGTTGAATGCGAAGTGGATAAACAGGGAAGGATAAATATTCCACAGACACTACGAAAATATGCAGGATTAGAAAAGGAATGTGTAGTTATAGGCGTATCAAATCGGATCGAGTTTTGGGCAAATGATAGTTGGGAAGACTATGTAACAGAGTCAGAAGAATCATTTGGAGAACTGGCCGAAAATCTAATGGATTTCGATATTTAAGTTTTAATTTAATGGGGGTCAACATACATGGTGTTTAATCATTACAGTGTTCTTAGAGATGAAACAATAAAAGGTTTGCAAATCAAAGAAAACGGCACATATATAGACTGTACACTTGGTGGTGGAGGTCATTCAGAACAAATTGCATCAAGGCTAAATGAAAACGGTCTTTTGATCGCCTTTGATCAAGACATTGATGCATTAAATGCAGCGAAGAAAAGATTGGAAGCTTACAGCGATCGAATATTATTTATTCACGCTAATTTTAGGCAGATGGAAGAAAAATTATTGGAACATGGTATTGAAAGTGTAGATGGTATTTTATTTGATTTAGGAGTTTCCTCTCCGCAGCTAGATCGGGGTGACCGCGGTTTTAGTTATCAGCAAGATGCTAGATTAGATATGCGAATGAACCAAAATGCGGAACTTACGGCTTATGAGGTTGTTAATAACTGGTCTTACAATGATTTAGTTTCTATTTTTTTTCGATACGGAGAAGAAAAGTTTTCAAAGCAAATTGCTCGTAAAATTGAAGAATATCGAAAGACGCAGCCGATTGAGACAACGTATCAATTAGTTGAAATAATTAAGGGTGCGATTCCAGCTCCTGCAAGGAGAAAGGGTGGACACCCTGGAAAACGAATTTTTCAGGCGATAAGGATAGCAGTTAACGATGAATTAGAAGCTTTTAATGATGCCATACATCAAGCCGCGAAATGGATAGATGTAAATGGGCGAGTTGCAGTTATTACATTCCATTCATTGGAAGATCGATTATGTAAACAAGCATTTAAGAAATGGAGTACTCCAAAAGAGACACCCAAAAACTTACCTATTATACCGAAAGAATTTGAAGCACCATTTAAGCTTATAACAAGGAAGCCAATTGTAGCAGATGACGAGGAATTAGAAGAGAACCGAAGATCTCGTTCAGCGAAGCTTCGAATCGTAGAAAAAGTCAAACCTTGGACAAATGAGTTTATGTATAAAGAGGGGTGGAAGAAATAATGAGTGCAGAACAAGTAAGAAGTTGGAAGCAATTTAACCCAGAGCAATTACCACAAAATGAACCTAAAGTAAATGTAAAAGTTAAAAAGAAACAAGGTTGGATTACTAAGGGTGAAAAGGTTATCTATTCTATTGTGTTTCTAGTGTTTATTGCATTTGGAATCTTTATCGTAACATACTCTTCGTCAACAGATTCCCTTAATAGCGAATTACAAACAATGGAGCAAAGTGTTAAAACACAAAAAATTAAAAATGAAGGTTTAGTATTTGAAAAGAAAGAGTTAAGCCGTCCAGAAAGAATTATTGGAATTGCGAAAGACAAAGGGCTTAAAATTCAAGATACCGATGTGAGACAAGCACAGGCATTAAACAACTAGGGTGATAGAATGAAAAAGAGCAAAACAACGCATTTTATGTCAGGCATTTTGATCGTTTTATTTTCTATCATCTTTATCGTGTTAGCAGGTAGATTCATATATATTCAAGCAACTGGAGAGATAGATGGTGTGTCATTGCAAGCTTTTGCAGATGAAAAACGTACTGCTTCCTATACCATGGCATCTGAAAGAGGAAAGATTTTTGATAAAAATGGGATGACACTAGCCTATGATATGCCTGTTTATAAATTATATGCCATTGTTGATGAAAAATATTCGGAAAAACTAGAAAATCCAAAACACGTAGTAGATCCTGAGATGACTGCTGAAGTACTTGCGCCGATACTTGATGTTGATCAAGATGAGATATTAGATCGAATTTTAAATGGAATTAAAAATAAGAGATTCCAAGTTGAATTTGGAAAAGTTGGAAACAGCATATCACAACATACAAAAGAACAGATTGAAGATTTAGAATTACCAGGTATTAATTTTGAAGAACATGCCGAACGATATTATCCAAATGGAACGTTTGCTTCTCATATCATTGGGTTTGCCAGGGAAGAGGAAGTAGAGAGAGACGGCAAAGTTATCAACGAAATAAAAGGTATAACTGGTATAGAAAATGAAATGAACGAGCTCTTAAAAGGGGAAGATGGTTTCATTTCGTACCAACGGGATAAGTATAACAGACGTTTATTAAAGCCAAATGAAATCATTCAAGAGCCGGAAAATGGTGATAATGTCTATTTAACAATTGATCAAAAAATCCAAACACTTGTTGAAGACGTGTTGACCCAAGTGGAGATTGAATACAACCCAGAAAGAATTACAGCAATTGTTATGAATCCAAAAACTGGAGAAGTTCTTGCAATGGGGAATAGACCCGGTTACAATCCAAACAACCCTGCAGATGTAAAAAACTGGTATAATGATGCAATTTCTAGCCCATTTGAACCTGGATCAACCGTGAAAATGTTCACCTGGGCGGCGGCAATTGAAGAAGGGGTATATAACGGAGATGAAGGGTTTAAATCTGGTAGTTATCAAGTAAATGAAAAAATAAAACCGATTAACGACCATAATCGTGGAGCAGGCTGGGGTGTTATTTCTTTTGATGAGGGATTTGCACGATCATCAAATGTGGCTGCTTCGAAATTAGTCTGGGAAAAACTTGGAACGGAAAAGTTTTTAGAGTACTTACATGCCTTTGATTTTGATAAAGAAACTGAAATCGATTTACCTGGAGAAGTTGCTGGGCAAATTCTATATAATTGGCCTTTGGAAAAAATAACGACAGCCTTTGGACAAGGTTCAACTACTACACCAATTCAGCAAATGAAAGCAGCAACTGCAATTGCGAATGAAGGGAAAATGGTTCGTCCTTATGTACTAAATAAAATTGTTGATTCAACAACAGGTAAAGTTATTGAGGAAAACAAACCGGAAGTTGTTGGAGAGCCTATATCAAAGGAAACGGCGTCACAAATGTTAACTCTACTTGAATCTGTTGTAATAGATGAAAATGGGACTGGGAAGAAATACAAGTTAGATGACTATTCTACAGGTGGAAAATCTGGAACTGCTGAAATACCTAATCCAAATGGTGGGGGATATTTAACGGGAAGAAGTAATTATGTTTTCTCTTTTCTGGGAATGGCACCAATTGACGATCCACAATTAATGATGTTCGTTGCTGTAAAACAACCAGAATTAGAGGGACATGAAGTCGGATCTGACCCGGTTTCATTTATCTATCGAAATGTAATGGAAAATAGTTTGCATTACTTAAATATAGACCCTGACAAAGAAAGTGATAATGAAAATCTAAAAAGTATAGAATTACCTAAGCTAATCGATAGGAAAACAGAGGAAGTTATAACGCAATTAAATGAACTTGGATTAAGAGTTACCACTGTAGGAGATGGGGATAAAATAACCGCGTCGAATTTCCTTGAAGGTGATTCAGTTATTAAACAAGAACATATCATATTAGTAACAAATAAACCAAAGATGCCAGATGTATCTCGTTGGTCTATAAAAGAAGTTTCTCAACTTGCCAATTTAATTGGGTTGAAAATAGAAACGTTCGGAAACGGTTATGTAACACCTCAAACCGGCCATTCACTCCATTGATACTTTCTAAAGCGGACTGAATGACTTCTAAAGAGACTCCTTTGGCTATAGCACTACCTGCAGCTGCTAGCATGTTATATACATTAAACTTTCCTATAAGTTTGCTTTTTATTTGAACATCGCCAATTGGTGTTTTCATAAGAAACGAAGTACCAAATGCATTTATTTTTATATCTTTCGCCTCTATATCAGCGTTATTTTCACAGCCATATGTCAAAACATGTTGTGGAGTACTCTGTATTAATAACTCAAAAGATGGATCATCTGCATTTACTATTGCGAACTTCTGTTTCCCTTGATTATAGCTATTACCCAATTGACTAAAGAGAAGGCTTTTTGCACGCAAATAATCATCCATATCTTTATGATAATCTAAATGATCTTGTGAAAGATTAGTGAATACTGCTACATCGTAGTCACACCCATACACTCTTCCTAAATCTAAAGCATGAGAAGAAACTTCCATAATGGCTTGCCCTACTTCTTCATCGTTCATTTTCTTAAAGAAACGTTGAAGTTCAAGTGCATTTGGCGTTGTATTTTCCGTTTGGAATGTTTCATCACCTATTTTCATTTGAATCGTTCCAATTAAACCCGTTTTTATCTTCTGTTCATTAAATATTTTTTCTAATAAATAAGTTACAGTTGTTTTCCCATTTGTACCCGTAACTCCAATTAAAGATAAAGAAGATGTTGGATTTCCATAGAAATGCACACTTAACATAGATAATGCTCTTGTCGTGTCATTTACAACAATGACAGGAACATTCGCATGAAGCTCTTTTTCAGCTAAAATAGCTACAGCTCCATTCTCTATAGCTTGATCAACAAAATTATGACCATCAACAGTAAATCCTGTTATACAAATAAAGAGATTTCCTTGACTCACTTTTCTTGAATCTATTTCAATATCTGTAATATCGATATCATCAATTTGAGATTCTGTTTGATAAAATGGTATCGTGGTTAGAAGATCTTTTAACTCCATTACTAAACATCCTTTGCCTATTTTGTACTAGTTTTTGTAGATACAATAAAGTTTAAAACTTGATAAGTTACTTGTAATGCAACATCCAACGCCCAGCGACTAGCGAAGAAACGACTTGAGTTTACTTCGTTGCTCCTTGGTCCGAGTAACTGCAGGCCCAGACCCAAGACTTCCTTCACCACATAACACGATAAAGTAGACTTTTCGATTGGTTACTCATGAGCCTTAGTCGCACATATACCCTTGTGGTGAAAGTTAACATGACCTCTATGAAGAGGCGTGTTTCCTTTATTTCCTACGATAAAAGGTATATCCGATTAACTACACCGCTTTGCGGGGTAACATTGGACCACCTGGCATGACCAGGCGCGTACGTCGTTACGACGCACAAATGTTTCCGGTAGGGCGAGTAACCGCAGCCCCAGGACGTCGCGTTAGCCGGTAGGGCGATTATGCTTTTGAATTAGTTTTTGTAACTTTCGTTTTATTATTAGATTTGTGTGAAATTTTTTACCCTTCGTATGAAACATTTTATATCGCCCTGTAAAAAACACATACTGATTTATTATAACAAAGTTTTATTCCAAATCGGCATTTTTTTTATCATCACTTAAATAAATTCTAACTGTCGATCCAGGCTCAAGTTTCGTCCCTGCACTTGGAGCTTGGTCGATGATAACTTCACCTGACCCACTAGCCTCTATTGATAGGTTTGTTAACATCTCATTTAAATCGCTCGTTTTCCGACCTACTAATTGAGGCACCTCAACTGCAGGTTCTTCAGGCCATTGGTATTCTTTTTCCAATCCCCCAGTTCTAGGTTCTACTCCTAAGGCTCGTAAACTATCCCCAATAATCGTCCCAACAATAGGTGCTGCAACAACTCCACCAAATTGTATCGTATTTTTTGGATTATCCACTGCGACATATACAACAATTTCTGGGTCATCAGCAGGTGCAAAGCCGATAAATGAAACAATATAGTTATTTTCTAGATAACCGCCGTTCGGTCCAACCTTTTGCGCCGTTCCTGTTTTCCCACCAACTCGATATCCTTCTACAAAAGCAGGTCGTCCAGTCCCTTTCGCAACAACGCTTTCCAGTGCATGACGAACCTCTTTTGAAGTTTCCTTCGAGATCACTCTACCTTTTAATTCTGGTTCTCTTTTTTCCACTACTTTTTCTGTTTGTGGATCAATCCATTCCTCGGCAACGTATGGTTCATATAAATAACCACCATTTACTGCAGCAGCCACAGCCATCACTTGCTGAATTGGTGTAACAGAAACACCTTGTCCAAAGGAGGTCGTCGCTAACTCAACTGGACCAACTCTTTCTGGTTTAAATAAAATACCAGAGGCCTCCCCTTGCAAATCGATTCCAGTTTTTTTCCCAAAACCAAAGTTATCAATATAAGTAAATAGTTTATCCGTTCCTAATTTTTGACCGAGTGTAACAAATCCTGGGTTACAGGAGTTCTGGACTACTTCTAAATAAGTTTGGTGACCATGTCCACCACTTTTCCAACATCGAATATTTGCACCGCCAACTTCAATAGAACCATCATCGTTGTAATCATCCTCTTCTAAATCAACGATCCCTTCTTCTAAGGCAGCCGCTAAGGTGATGATTTTAAATGTAGATCCAGGTTCATATGTCGACCAAACAGGTAAGTTCCGGTTAAATATCGACTGATCG
>Ga0181467_101030_pt2 | contig 10500 bp, 8 predicted proteins | sample InSIn5gowninarea_2_FD_119079 | JGI IMG/M metagenome (GOLD analysis project Ga0181467, IMG submission 119079) | Clean room microbial communities from NASA Spacecraft Assembly Facility at Jet Propulsion Laboratory, Pasadena, California, USA -... ... | reverse complement strand
CTCTTAGTGCCATGGTATATGCACCAGGTAGATGCACGCGCGATGCTGCCCTCCGGAAACTCCTGTTCCATCTATTCGACACAGTCCAGAGCCCAGTGTAGCGTTACCGGCGCAATAAAGATGGGACTCGTTTGTCACTTTGCCATCGTCGGGAGGCTATGACCGACTGTACACTGTATGTTGAAAATCAGACATACGATTGTGGCTAGTCCTGACTTACGGTGGTGTCAAGACTACAGTATAAAGAGCTTGGGCGCCGGCAGCGTTGTACAGGGATGTTGACTGTATTGGTATCCAATCAGAAAAGATCGTCATTCGGCTATTTTCCTGGTACATCATGAAGTTCAGCTCGGAATTTCTCCTCGGTGGCTTGACAATATCTAGCTGACTGATCAAATTGAGCTTCCGTACTCATTAAAATTTCTGGGGCAGAAGGGAAGCATGGATGAAGTACGTGAGTGGCTTGTCGTTAGCAATCTTGGCAAAGAGCTTCGAGATTCCACAGCTTTTTCGGTAGGGACCCATGCAACTTGAATCATCATACATGCCGAGAACTCGGTGCAGTCAAACTCAAGCGTAGACGCTGGGCATATATTCAACTCTGCAGGCGATGTACCGGTCAGTGCGGCTAATCTGGCATGCATCAATTCAGCTTGGCTTGCAACTCTATCTTTGACCAGCTGAGTTTAGCACGAGTTAAGCAATGTCCTGCATCAATCGGCCCATGGGAAGAATCGACGTGTAAATTGAGACGAACCTCAGCTGAACTTTGAACAGCCATACTTGACCAGAGAGAATGATCCCTGCTTTCTACCATTATGAGGGCTAAGTTCATGGAAGACGTCTTAATGTCGCAAATTGCGTCTTGAATCGTCCTGTTATACTGCGAAGCCTGGTTGCGAACACGGTCGGCGCCTCCCTCACGATAGTGCGTAAAAAGCCTGGTGAGAGCTTATCGTGCTGCAGTCTAAGGAAAGCCTTTTTCGTGCTTGACACGAGCGTTGCAGAACACGTCGACGAAACTACGTGAGAGAGACGCGTACTCCGTAGATCGATCAGTTTACCTCCATCTCTATCTGCATGCTACCCGACCAACCTCGGTTCCTGCCGAGTCAACAAGCATACTTGGAGACTGATTCTTCTTATTGTGCCCATCAGCACAAAGCTGCTGGAATGGCGCCTCCACAGAATCGAACAGGCATCATGATTACTCCAGAAAATGAACGGCGCGACATCAAGCACTTGTGGATTCAAGCAATCGCTGAATACAGAAATACTCTCGAATCAGAGGCGAAGGATCTTAACAGGAAGTTCAACAACGTTGATGACATGATTAAATTTGGTGATGATCAGATCAAAAGATTAAGTTCGTGGCGAAACGATGGAGGCCGATTGAGCAAGATACGGTCGCTATTCAAGATTAACATTGGCCTCATTGAAGTCGGAACTCAGAAACTGTTGGAAGCGGCCACACCAGCTTTCCCACCAGCTTCAATCATCAGTACAGCGCTGACTTTCTTACTTGCGGTGAGTCCTAAGCATGAATATCGATAATGTGTCTAAAACCTTTATAGGGTTGCAAATCAGTATCTGCCGACTTTGATGTGGTGACCGATTTCTTAGACGACATGAAAGGCTTCTTGGAACGCGTCAAAATTCTGGAAGGAAACCTTCCGACATCAGGTGAGTATCAAAAGACTCTGACTGATGTTTTCACCTCGCTCCTTGTTATGTGTGCCTTTGCGACCAAGTTCATTACAAAAGGAAGGATGAAGAAGTGGGTGGTAAATACTGTTCTTGGAGAGGATAGTGAGCTAGCCAGCGCACGGAGCAATGTGCAGAAATCCATAGACAACCTTCAGCAAGCAACGCAGTATGCTATTCTTAAAAACACTGAGAATCTTGCTATCATGGCATCTGAGCTCAAGGAAAATGACAAGGAACATAACGTCCTACTGGAGAAAGTCTTGCACCAGCAGAGCGAGAGTAAAGAAGATCTCGAAATTATAAAGGCTATCCTCCTGGAGCAGCGAAAGAGTCAACACAGGGTTTCTACAGACGAGTTTGACAGAACGACTCAAAAAGCTAAAGGCATCAGGTCCATCATACCCGAAAACTTCGATAATCTTGCCGAAATGATCGTGCTTCAAGAATCCAAGTTGATGCAGACCTGCGAATGGCTGTTCGAAGAGACTAGCTGGAAGACTTGGTTCAAATCAAGCGAAGCCTGCACTCGCTCTTCTCTGCTTGCACTCTACGGTGAATCAGGCGTTGGCAAGAGCTACTTGGCTATAGCTGCTGATGACCACCTTCGGACACTTGCACGTCAAGAAACTGGTAACAAGATTTGTGTGGCTTCTTTCTTCTGTCGAAGAGGTGTTCACGCACTCAATTCATTTCAAGAGATTATTAACTCTACTATATTGCAAATTTGTGACCAAGACATTTTCGTACATGAGCAGATTAACGCACAATTCGCTAGGGACTATGAGGTCAACGACGCAGACTACTTCAAACTGTTGGAATCCATATTCCGATGTGGATCGGCGCGTATGCTATACATCATTGTAGATGCGGTGGACGAGCTTGAAGCACAAGTCGACAAACACGCCTTTGAGGAGATGATCAGAGCGATCGATGCTAAAGGACTTAACATCAAACTGCTTGTGACAAGTCGAGGTCAATTGTCCCAAGTCGCGAGCACCGAAATCCTGGTAGACAGGTCAAAAATTTCGCCTGATCTTGCCAGAATCATTAAAGCTCGTTTGAACAGTACAGACTCTGCTTTTCAAGGCATTCGTCACCTTCATTTATACGTTAAGACGAGGATAGAAAGTCTTTTAGTCGCGCGAGCAGATGGACTCTTGTATGTCGATGTAGCTCTTCGCTACTTGAGCAATATTGGTCGTGAAGCGGCTATCATAAAGGAACTCAAAGAACCGCTGCCAAGCACTACAGCAGGATACCTTCAGAAGGATGTAAATCAATGCTGGAGACGAACTCCTGATAACCTTGTCCAAGGAATGAAAATACTGTTGGCGTGGCTTACTTTCGGGTTTGAGTCGCTCACGCTCACTGGGGCGAACGCTTTGGTACAGATGATCTCGGATGATGGAGACTTCTTCATTGAGGACGAGATCGAAGGCGCCTACGGGCGAATCATTCAAGTTGCGTCTACCGCTCGAAGATCCACATCCGAGGACAGCGAAGACTCATCTACTCGAACCTTTGATTTTAACTCTTTCAACGAGAGTACCCTGTTTGATGATCGAGGGTCCTTGATCACTTTTCGCTACCGATCTACGAAAGAGTTGCTTTCAACCATTGAACAGTCATCTCCGAGTGGGTGCAAGGCCTGCCTCCCAAGATCTGAGGCTCACATGGCTATGTTTCTCTTGTGTTTCCGGATTATCGAACAACATAAAAAAGTTCTCGATAAGCAGGCTTCACCTACTGAAAATATGGAGTTACGTAAGTACGCGATCAAACACTGCTTACGCCACTGGCGAGAAATTGATTACGAGCGACATACTAAAGATGAAAACATTATCGTTCTTGATTCGTTCGCAGCCCTCCTGAACGACAAGGAACTTCTTGCAACACAAACTGAAGCAATGGGCTATGACTATTCGATTGATCGACTCGTCTGCGATTACCCACACATTGACTCTACCCTTTGGTACCAGGATTTTTTGGATAAATGGTCTGGATGGTCGCAATGGGCTGGCATAAACATAAGTTCGAAAAGTAGTTCGCTGACTCCACAAATTAGGACTGAGGTCTACGAGTATTGGACATCTGATACTGACGAGTGTATGTTACCAATAGCAAAGGCGCATGTCGATAAGTGGTTGGGTGCTATTGAGGATCACGAAGCAAAGATATCGTACTACTTTGCTCGCAAAGCTGCCCAAATGGTAGGTCGCTCCCGATCAGTGTTGATCAACCATTGATGTGAACAGACCCGATTACGCGAGAAATTATGGGATAGCTTTAATGATGATGACTGGAGGGAAGGTAAATCGATTCGCGGGCAAGAAGGCGAGGAAGGCATCAGAGAAATATACGCCATCCGATCACTCTCCATTTCGGAGTCAGAAGCCATGACTGACAGTAATGCTTCTTGGGCGACAGCATTAATACTCAGTGCTTGCGGCTTCCTTGTGCGCGAGTGCTTCACTAGGGAACTGTCAAACTCGAACAAGACTTGCGATAAGCCCGTCCAGCGCTTCAGAAATTTGATACTTGAGTCGGAACGTCGCTTGTTGGAGGGCAGGTACCCATCTGCTCGCATGAAGATTGACAAGGCCCTCAATGATCGCGATGGTGTGTCGTTGACGCGGGTCTCGAAGGCTTTGAACATGCTCACTCAATGGGATTTTGTAGACAGCCGAGAAGAAGGCAAAGAAGAAAACAGAGTGATGGTGCTGTTCAAGGAAATTCGAACCTTGGACACGAAACTTTTTGTTCCTGCCGATGTCTTACTCGGAGAATTTCGACACCACCACTATTACGGTTCACCAGATCGGATGTTGAGCTTCTTCTCTGAGCTTACACAGACTCAGCGGCTCACCTTGCTCAGTTCTTTTTGGGTGGCAGGCGAGTCGTGGGTTCACCGATGGCTCCAAATTGCAGCCCGAGAGCAAAGGGAGACTGACAAGCTGTTTGAAATATACCAGGAAGTAATCAAAGCGCTAGACGAGGTGGACTCCGGCACTGTTTGGAGGCGATATCTAGCACTATCACTACGAGTTCTGAAAGGTGATAATGAAGCTGCTAAGGTCGAGCTGGGTAAAGCTCTCGACACGCCCTGGGCAAAGAGACAATTCGAAATATTTAAGCTCGACGTCAGCTTGGTTGCAATGCAATGTGTCAACGCTATGTCAGATATCATTTACGGGGAGTTTCGCATGGCTACAGAACCAAGAGTCAAGTCTGATCTTTTAGCACAAGTGCGTGCATTACTGCAGCAGGAACTGCCGGAGAGCGTGCAGATCAATTCCACCAACAAGATACCTCACTTGCTTGTTACCGCGAACATGATACGTAAGATTGGACTGCCCGAAGAGTGGCAAGGGTGCTTGCAGCAAGCTTTTGATATTGCTTGGGAGAACCTTCACGATACTATTGATTGGAACGATGGCATCAACCTTTGTTACCTTTCTCGAATCCTAGCAAACGTACCACAGCTATCGAGAGATGCTCAGATCGTCAATACTGCGCAATACCGATTCCTCAACAATGGTACTGCCTTCCAAAACTTCCTAAAATCGAACGGAAAAGAGCATCTGTACGACTCGGAATCTGTTCTGCGATTGAACAAATGGATTGAGAGACAGCCGAATTATTACAAAGACGTTCGGAACGGAAGAGTTCGATGGGATGTGAAACGAAACAGCGACAAACGGAAAGCCTCGAGTCGTGTGCTCCTTGACGATCGAAAAGAGGAGTACTGGTTCAACCAGTTCTTCGAAAAAGACTTTGGTTGGAGCGATTCCGATTTGAAAGGTCTTTCCTCGTGGCCAAAATGCGCAGGGTGTGATGACTCAGCTGTGATAGACGAGAATGTTCCGACATTCACATGTCTTCTATGCACAGACAGTGTACTCTGTCAGAATTGCCATGACCTTCGTCTAGCTTCAAACAGGACTAGTGCTTTCGAAGATAAGGTCTGGTTTTGCTGTGACGGCGATCGGTATCTCGAAAGCCCGGTCAAAGGATGGCAAGGTATAAATCAGGATGGGAAGCTGTGTATTGAGGGACACGACTCAGTAGCGTGGGAAACGTATCTCCAGGGTGTAAAGATGCGATGGGATAACGCGTGGGTGGATCTTTGGAAGGGTTAAGGTGAGGGTTCATGTCTAGTTAGTGATCTCCCCTATATCTTATCTGTCGAGTGTGATACTAGTGGTACAAACATAAGGGACATAGAGCAGTCAGTGCAAGAACGTGATAGGCGGATACAGTTTGAATATACTCGAGATGTACTGTTCACTTTCGACATCGCTAAAGTAGACAAATCGACCTTTTCGGTCTGGAGAAGCATTGGATTATCGCGTGGGCGTGAGTAGTGGAGAGTAGCGAATGATAAGTCCAATACTGTGATAAAGCCAAGCATTTCCGCAGTTCAGGATGTCCCTCTAAGATGCACCTACACCTCACTGCACTATGACAAATCCATCAAGCCAACACAATGATGCCCCTAATAATGCGCTCAAAGAGCCAGCACCACGGCTAATTCCCCCGACACTTAGGCCATTGCTCGGTAATCTCCCAGCTCATACCTCAACAGCGACCGACCGCAGCACTCCAACAGCGCTCCGACGAAATAGTATCGTTGAGCATGAAGGACCCACGCCCACGCAAGCGGTCTTCAATCTCGACGAGAACGATGAACCCAGTAAAGAGGACGAAGTAGATGACGATGAGGAGTTCGAATCACATTACTCAAGGCAGAGCTCACCTGCGTCGTCGACTGAATCGGAGGATGAAGGCGATGGACAATACATCGAGAATAGCACAAACGCGACAGCACAGAGCATGAGTGAAGTCGAACGAGTGAGCTCAGCGCCGATATCATTACCAGCTGAACAAAATCATGCTTTGAACGGCACTCTACATGCTTCGAAATCGACCACGGCACTGTTGAGAGGTCCTCCTCCTCTCCCACCTCCACTCTACCCACCCTTCTACAATAGACCACCGACACCGTTACCTCCGTCACCCAGTCTCACATCCTTACTGCGTCCTCCATCGCTGCTCAACCGGAGTACAACATCCACCCGACCAACAACACCAGACTCATCTGATGTCGAAACACCAAATGACACAGAAGCCGCAGTTGCTCACTCAGCTCGTCGAGCAAATCCTCTGCCTCCAACAGCGCCGAAAGTTCCAACTTACGAGTACTACGGATTTGTCCTGTACCTTGCCTCATCACTCGCGTTCGTGATGTATATCCTTTGGTCGTACCTACCAAGTCCTTTCTTGCACGCGCTCGGCATCACTTATTATCCCAATCGATGGTGGTCACTAGCAATACCAGCGTGGATTGTGATGGTTCTTATCTACATCTACATCGCACTGGCGTGTTGGAACGTGGAGTACATGACTCTCGGGCTTGAAAGAGTTGAGACTATGGTCGACGAGGCTGGTAGTGTGGCTATACTTGATGAGAATGGAAGGATACGCAAAGGCGGGAGCAAGAGATTTGTGACGGACCTGGAAGAGAAGAAGCGACGAGAAGCCATGGCGCACACGTGGGATCGTAAGAAACGAGGTGGTGGAAGCGCAAGAGGATCGAAGAAGAAGGAGCGAGAGAGGGAGGAGGATTGCTATGGATACACTGGTGAGATTACAGGGAATGGAGTTGCATCTGGTCTGAGCTGGAGACAGGTATGGAATGAAGGAACTGATGCAGTTATGGATGTGCCTATCGGTGGTGTTTGTGAGGTACTATATGGTGAAGGGAGAGATATCCGTTGACATATTGATGGTCTAGGTTGATTCGTGCATCATATGTTGGTGTTTAGTTCTTCCTTGCTGTAGTGATCAGTCCCTGACACCCGTTGATGAGATACCCGAATTCCTTCGCACAGAGCACGTCTCGTGCGCGCTAAGGAATGACCTCTATCCTTGATTTGGTAGAGCGGAGTAATCTGCTGACCAAAGTGCCACTTTTGTGCCCTGCAGGATTAGGGTAGAATGAGTAAGCACGGCATTACAGGCGAGCCCGGATCAAAGCTACAGTAGATGGGTGTTTGTGAACCAATAAATTTTGTGTAGAGGAGGTTGGGTGGAACACGCCTTCAGCACATACGAAACATGTGTCATTCATAAACTCCAGTCCTCTATTGAGCTTGTATTGCCTCATCTTGGAGAACAGCCATAGCTGTGTAAGCACCCCCATCGTATAAACATCTACTGTATCTCTTGATCACGTAAGACCAGCCGCGCTTGGTTCGTGTATTGTTCCGAAGAGCACGGCGTGCCGGAAGAGATAGTGGAGAGGGTGATCTTTGCTTTCTGCTGGCCTTCAATCTGCTCACTATTCGAAGCGTGTTTTATGCAACATAAACTGTCGCAAAGCCTATCACAGTGCCTAATTTCGATGGGTCAGCAATTATCGGCAGCGATATCTGATGTTCGCATGCTGCAAATTATGCTCTTTGTTTGACTGTACTTGACCATCGTTCATAATTTATTGTAAACACTCGAAGTGTGGTTGACTGCCCGCTTGAATTACCATGGCGAACCGCCCACCGCCTGACTTGACGCTCACAACCACAACATCGCGCCCAGCTACGCATACAGTGATCAACGATTTCGCCCTTGGTGGCCGGCGAGATAGGGCCGACACCAACGTAACGGCTACGTCAAGCAACAGTCACCTCCAATCGACGGCTTCAACTAGATCAGCTACCCCAACCAACGGTGTCGAACCGTTTCCTGCTCTACCCGTATTACAACCTACGAGAACACCGACTTACCCCTTACCCCCTCTGCAAAGCATACGAACAAGGCCTATAGGTATTCGAAGGTTACCTTCGGCTAGCCGTCTCGAACAATCATCCTCCGCACGGTCGCAGGCCGACTCTGCATCGACAAGACGGAGGGCAAACACTGGTCCTGGGCGGCAACAGCGGCAACAGCAACATGACAATGGTATTGCAAGTCCTACTGGACTACCTGGACACTATGAACTGGGTGCAGCGAGTGGCATGGAATCTATAGTGGAGGACCAAGAATCACACCCAGGCAAAAACCGCAATTCTACAGACAGCGTGGAAGGACTTGTCGGAAGGTCAGGAAGCAAACGTTTAAGGAGAGCCAGTAATGCCGCACGTTCGGCGCTCAGTAGGATGAGCGATGATCCACAGGACGACAGAGATAGGCTTCGTCGAACAGGCGGCAACAGGCACGAGTACGAGAGTGATGTGGTGGACTATCTGGACGTGCTAGGTATGGTGTAACAATATTCGTGCTATCGGTCTGATGCTAACATGCTGTCCAGATCCCGAAGTCTCAACTTTGACAACGCTGACGAACGTACAAAACTCCTTGTTCATACCTAATATTCCATTTCTAAATCGATATATCAACCGTCGACCTACCTACGACTTGTCTCGAGACCCGAGTCGTATTACAGAGCTAGCAGAATCAGACAGCCTAGCACGTCAGATGACCCAACAGCTAACTCGTCAAGCTACCAACAAACCTGTGCCTCCAAGTCCAGCAGCTCCAGCGGTCCCACCCAAGGATAGTCCACAGCTGCAGCGGCTCGAACGGGAGCGTACGCAACCAGACGATCTGACGTTCTCTGATGAAATACGACGGCGTCTGAGCATTACGTCTCATGTGGAAGAAAACCACTACGCTGTATTGCCCCATGGTGTGACACTTGAACAGTGGCCGCAAGAGGATATCGACGCTCTTGACGATTACGTTCGACATATGCTACATTCTCGGCGAAGCAAGTTCAAGCGGAGTATGAAGGGTTTTGGGAAATATCTTCGCAAGCGTAAGTCCGTTACTTTCATGCCATTCAATTACTGACATTCTACAGCTCTTGGGTTTTTCGTCACCTTATATGCATTCTTGATTACGATATTTGGTCTAATTTGGGTCCTTTTCTTGATTGGTTGGATTTATGTTGGCAATCGGAAGGACTACATTATCAATGTTATCGACAACGTGCTAGTAGCACTTTTCGCAATCATGGGTGATGGTTTGGCTCCTTTTCGAGTGATTGATACTTACCATATGATATACATTGCACATTATCATCGACTGTCCTGGAAACTACGAAAGCAGAAAAATTTACCGAAGCTGCAAGATCATAACGACTTACCTGAACGAAGCCAGAAAGAAGTCTGTACAGATGTCGAAGTCGGACTTGAGAAAGGATCCGACAATGACTGGGAATTCTCTGTTCTTACACCCGAACAGCAGAGGAAGCTTATCCACCACCAGAACAAATTTTCGAAAAGCCACTCGTACTACCGACCACATGAGACAATCACACATCATGCCTTTCCCCTCAAATTACTCATTACAATCGTTACACTGTTGGATTGCCACAGCATATTCCAAATCGCGCTCGGTGCGTTTACATGGGGCTGGTCTTACCATACACGCCCACCAGCGATAACTGCCACTATCCTATCATTCAGCATAACGGTGAACATCGTAGCCGGCATCTTCATCACTATCGGCGACAAACGGACACGAAAGATGGATGTTCTGGAGCGTATGTCGCGACAAGGCTTGACAGAGGAAGCTATGAAGATAGTGGAGAAGAAGAAAGCCGAAAGGGCTGAAGATACTAGGCATCTGAAGCAGAGTATCGATCTGACACATGCGATCAACCTGCGACAAGGCGTAGTCGAGCCTGAGGGTGACGAAACTAAGAAGGGCGCAAAGGAGGTCAAAGCAAAATTGAAGCCGTATCAGTCGCCTACACCTCCGGAGACAGACCATCAGGAAGAGAAGGAGAGGGCT
>Ga0181467_101320_pt1 | contig 10518 bp, 12 predicted proteins | sample InSIn5gowninarea_2_FD_119079 | JGI IMG/M metagenome (GOLD analysis project Ga0181467, IMG submission 119079) | Clean room microbial communities from NASA Spacecraft Assembly Facility at Jet Propulsion Laboratory, Pasadena, California, USA -... ... | reverse complement strand
ATTAATGATTTAATTGCAAGATATCGTAAGGTTGATGAGGATTTCTTTGAAGAGCTTGAAGAAGTGCTAATTACTGCCGATGTCGGAGTTAATACAGTAATGGATTTGATTGATGAGCTTCGCTTTGAAGTACAACGTCGTAATATCAAGGATACGATGGAAGTTAAAGAAGTAATTTCCGAGAAATTAGTAGAAATTTATTATGGCGATGATAATGAGGAAATTGAAGCATTAAATATTCAAAGTAGTGGGCTTTCTGTTGTGTTAGTTGTTGGAGTTAATGGAGTAGGGAAAACAACTTCCATAGGAAAGTTAGCACACCAATTAAAAGCTGAAGGGAAAACAGTCATGCTTGCTGCTGGTGATACTTTTCGAGCTGGGGCAATTGAGCAGTTAGAAATATGGGGCGAGCGTGCTGGAGTAGAAGTGATTAAACAAAATGAGGGCAGTGATCCAGCTGCTGTAATTTTTGATGCTATAAAAGCAGCAAAATCAAGGAATGTAGATGTACTACTTTGTGATACTGCTGGTAGATTACAAAATAAAGTAAACTTGATGAATGAATTAGCAAAAGTAAAGAGAGTAATTGAAAGAGAGATTCCTGGAGCTCCGCATGAAGTATTACTAGTATTGGATGCAACTACTGGACAAAATGCTCTTAATCAAGCAAAGACATTCTCAGAAGCAACAGATGTAACAGGGATTGTTCTAACGAAACTTGATGGAACAGCTAAAGGTGGAATAGTATTAGCTATTAGAAATGAAATGAATATACCTGTTAAATTTGTTGGATTAGGTGAAAAGGCAGAGGACTTACAGAAGTTTGATGCTAATGCATTTGTATATGGTCTCTTTGCAGATATGTTAGAAGAACAGGCTGAGAGCTAGGCGGTTTACGCTTGCAAAAGAAAGTACTGTTCGTTATGATTGATTGTAAAGGATTTTCACTTAACAAGGGGTGGGAGAATGCTAGAGAAAACGACTAGAATAAATTATTTATTAGATTTTTACCAAGCATTGCTAACCCCAAAACAACTGGGTTATATGGAAATGTACTATCTGGAAGATTATTCGTTGGGGGAAATATCAGAAACGGCTAATGTTTCTCGTCAAGCAGTGTATGACAATATAAAACGAACTGAGTCCATGTTAGAATCTTATGAAGAAAAACTTCATTTATATGAGAAATTCGAAAAACGCTTGAAGTTAATTAAAAAAATTGAAGAGATTGTTTCTTCCAGTAATAATGAAGAACTAAAAAAGTATATTCATCAATTAAAAGAATTAGATTAGGGGGACACCTTAATGGCATTTGAGGGATTAGCTGACCGCCTCCAGAATACGATTAAGAAGATAACTGGTAAGGGGAAAGTATCTGAGCAAGATGTAAAGGAAATGACAAGAGAAATCCGCTTAGCACTTCTCGAGGCAGATGTTAACTTTAAAGTTGTAAAAGATTTAATTAAACGGATTAAAGAGCGTGCTGTTGGTCAAGAAGTAATGGAAAGTCTAACACCTGGCCAACAAGTAATTAAAGTTGTAAAAGAAGAATTAACCGAATTAATGGGTGGAGAACAGAGTAAGATTGCAGTTAGCGATAAACCACCAACCGTAATTATGATGGTCGGACTGCAAGGTGCTGGTAAAACAACGACAACAGGAAAATTGGCTAATCTACTTAGAAAGAAATATAATCGGTCTCCATTATTAGTTGCATGTGATGTTTATCGTCCAGCAGCTATTAAGCAGTTAGAAACACTTGGTGGTCAATTGAGTATGCCGGTATTCTCTATGGGTACGGAAGCAAATCCTGTAGATATCGCCAAAAAAGCTATTGAAAAAGCAAAAGAAGATCACCATGATTATGTGCTAATTGATACAGCAGGACGTCTTCATGTGGATTCAGATTTAATGCAAGAATTAACGGATATTAAAGAACTAGTAAATCCTGATGAAATTTTCTTAGTGGTTGATGCGATGACAGGTCAAGATGCTGTTAATGTTGCTGAAAGCTTTAATGAACAACTAGATGTTACTGGAGTTGTTTTAACTAAGTTAGATGGCGATACTCGTGGTGGGGCTGCATTATCTATTAAAGCAGTCACAGGAAAATCTATAAAATTTGCTGGTATGGGAGAAAAACTAGATCAATTAGAAGCATTCCATCCTGAACGTATGGCTTCTCGTATTTTAGGAATGGGCGATGTTTTGACACTTATTGAAAAAGCTCAGGCGAATGTTGATGAAAAACAAGCGAAAGAACTACAAGAAAAAATGCGTACAGCAACATTTACATTTGACGATTTTCTTGATCAAATGAGTCAAGTTAAAAAAATGGGACCACTAGATGATTTACTAGCAATGATCCCAGGAGCTAATAAGATGAAAGGGCTAAAAAATGTACAATTTGATGAAAAGCAATTAGCCCATGTCGAAGCAATTATACAATCTATGACAAAAAAAGAACGGCAAGATCCAAGCATAATGAATGCAAGTCGTAAAAAGCGAATCGCAAAAGGATCTGGAACAAACGTATCCCAAGTCAACCGTCTACTAAAACAATTTGAAGAAATGAAAAAAATGATGAAACAAATGACCAACATGCAAAAAGGCAAAAAAGGCAAAGGATTCAAAATGCCATTTAATCCTTTTTAAACTATTGGAATGTTTTTAGTTAGTAAAGGTATTTTCTTATTTAAAGATTTTGTTAATGCACTGAGTGGCCTGAATACACGGAGACTCCCGCGGGAATAGTGGCAGGGGTGAGACCCCACAGAGCTTTAGCTCGAGGAGGCTCACCGCCACCCGCAGGAAAGCGGAGTGAATTCAGGCCACGGACATGGCATGAAAGCATTAATTTTGTATAAAAATAGCACTAAAAAATGACAAAAAACAAGATGTAATGTAAAAACCCTTTACAGACTAAAAACTTTCTGATACAATCAATTCTTGTGAGAGCAAATTAATGGAGGTGCAAGTAATGGCAGTAAAAATTCGTTTAAAACGTATGGGTTCTAAAAGAAATCCTCATCAACCTTACGATATCTTGCAATTAAATCATTAATTCTACCAGAGAAAGATTTCCTTGTCTTTTCCATTCCTTTTTTATATTTTGTAGAAACTTCTTCTTGGTTTTCTTGTTTAAATTTACTTTTTAGCTTTTGAAAAAAACTCATTAATCATGCTCTCCTTTATGACTGTATTAACTCTTTTGTTTCTTCTAATCGTACAGACACTAATCGTGAAACGCCAGACTCCTGCATAGTAACACCATACAATACATCTGCTTGCTCCATCGTACCTTGTCTATGTGTAATTACAATAAATTGAGTTTCTTCACTATATTGTTTCACATATTTGGCAAATCGAACTACATTCGCTTCATCTAAGGCAGCCTCTACCTCATCAAGAACACAAAAAGGAACCGGACGAACGCGTAATATTGCAAATAATAGTGCAATCGCAGTTAACGCACGCTCTCCACCTGATAACAGACCTAGATTTTGTAATTTTTTACCTGGTGGTTGGGCAATAATATCGACACCAGTATCTAATAAATTACTAGGTTCTGTTAATTTTAGTTCAGCATGACCGCCACCAAATAATTCTTTAAAAACTACTGAAAATTCTTCTTTTATTTGGGCGAAGGTCGCACCAAATAATTGTTCCATTTCATCGTCCATTTCTTTAATAGCTGCAAATAACGTTTCTTTTGCTTCCACTAAATCATCTTTTTGTTCTGTTAAAAATGAGTAACGCTCAAATATTCGTTCATATTCATCAATTGCTCCAAGATTTACATGACCTAAACGTTCAATTCTAGCTTTTATTTCAGATACAATTTGTTTTGCTTCATCAATATTGTCTACTTTTTTATAATCTAGTTTTGCTCGTTCAAATGTAATCATGTAGTCAGTTTGTAATACAGATAATCGATTTTCAAGTTCTACACAAGCCTAGTTGACTTCACTTCTTTTTCTTGGATTTTTGTTAGCAATAACTGATGGTTCTTATTCTCTTCTTTTAATTCTCTTTCTTCATCTTGCATTTTTTGCGTACGTATCATTCTTTCCGAACGTAATTGTTGTATTTGTGTCGTTATTGAATTCTTCTCTTCATTTTTTTCTGTGAGCTTTTCATTGATTTCCTCTTCTGTTTCTTCCGATGAGGATATTTCAATTAATTCTTGTAGTTCTGTTGAGATTGATTCAAACTTGTCCATTAAATCATCTAATCGATTAGTTAAACCTGTCACTTTCTCTTGTTGATTTTTAATTCTTTGTTCCTGTTCAGCAAGTTGAACCTGATAATCATGAAAATCATTTGTCAGTTGTTCTTGATTTTCTTTAAACTCAACTTCCTGCTGTGAAAGTATATCGATTTGTTTTTGGAAGGATACTAACTTCTCGTCAATTTCAAGTAGTTCTTGTTCTAATAATTTATCTCTTTCCTGAAGATTAGTTAAATCATATTCAAATTGTGTTTTATCTTGGTCATAAACAGTAAGATTATCTTGTAAGGAAGAAAGTTTCAATTCCACTTCCTTTTGAAGAGACCTAACTTCCTGTAATCTACGCTGTTCATCATTAAAGCTTGTTTCTAGACTAGCTAATTGTTGTTCTACATCCACTAAATCTTCTTTTTGTTTATGCACTTCTCTTTCAAATGCTATTGCGCGAGTGGAATAGTTATCTAGTTTTTCTGTTAATTCTTGTAAGTCTTTTTCTCTTGTAAATAAAGAAGAATTGGTTTTCTTTTGTGCTCCTCCAGACATAGAACCGCCTGGGTTCACTACATCCCCATCAAGAGTGACGATACGAAATCTTCTCAGTACAGTTTTTGCAATATCATTAGCATCTTTCAACGTTTTTGCAACAATGACATGACCCATTAAATGGTCAACAGCTTTTTGAAATGCTGGATTAGTTGTAATTAATTTACCCGCGATCCCGATATAGCCTGGATGGGATTCAATTTGTTGTATGACATTGCTTGGAATATTTCTAGGTTGGATTGATCCTAAAGGTAAAAATGTTGCTCTCCCACTATTTGTTTGCTTCAACCAACTAATGGCATTCCGAGCAGATAAGTCATCCTCTACGACAATATGCTGTGCTTGCCCACCTAATACAGTTTCTATTGCAGTAATATATGATTTAGGCACATCAATTAGTTCGATTACGGCACCGTGTATTTGTGCTAATTTCCCTTCTTCTCTTGCTTTTAATATAGCTTTTACCCCTTGGAAAAATCCTTGAAAATCCTCTTTCATATCTTCAAGCATTTCTTTTTTAGACTTTATCTTTTCAATATATTGATAGCCTTGAAATAGCTTTGTTTGAGCATCTTGATATAGATTTCTTTTTGATTCAAGTTCTTTTTTCAATTCTCTTATTTTAGTTTCTTTTTCTTGATAGGACTCTTCTGCATCTTGAAGTTGTTGCGTATTGTTCTTCAATTGTTGCTGATATGATTCACGAAGGACAATTAAATCTTGAAATTTTTCTAATTGCTTCGACTTCTTAATATTTATTTGTTCAAGTTGACTCGCAATCGATTGTCTCTCATTTCGCTTTGCAGCTTGTTTACTAAGATACTCAATGTATTCCGATTTTAACTCTTCAATTTGTTGGTGAATCGTATCTTTATCAGTTGTTAATTTAATTTTTAAATCATTTACTAATTGTTTTGTTTTATTTTTTAATTGTTGAAGTTCTTGTAGTAGATTATTTTCATTAGCTAACTCTGCTTCCAACTGTTGAATTTGTTCGGAATACTCTTGTTTTTGAATTTCTAATTTCTCTTTATTTTCACTGAAGTGTTTTGAGCGTTCATGAAAAATTTGTTTTCGACCTTCGTACTTCTCAAGTTGTTGCGTTGCAACTAGAAGACGTTCCTGCAACTCTGTAATTTTATGATCGATTTTTTCGACATCTTGTCTTTCCGTTGTCAGTCGTGCTTCTCTCTTCTGAATTTGTGTCTGGAAAGTAATTTCATCCAATTTAGCAGCTTCGATTTCATTTAATAGACCTTGCCATTCGTCATGTAACAGTTCTATCTCCGTAATGAGCAACGAAATTTCTTGTTGTTTTAATATATCTTTTTCCTTTAAATATTCTTTTGCTTTTTCAGCTTGATTCTTTAAAGGTTCTAATTGACTTTCTAATTCATAGATAATATCTTCGACACGGTTCAAATTTTCCTGGGTTTCTGCTAATTTATATTCAGCTTTTTTCTTCCGTTGTTTATATTTAAGAACACCTGCAGCTTCTTCAAATATAGTTCTTCTTTCTTCTGCTTTAGAACTTAAGATTTCTTCTACTTTCCCTTGACTAATGATGGAGAATGCTTCTTTTCCTAGTCCAGAATCTAGAAATAAATCCACAATATCTTTAAGTCTACAAGATTGTTTATTAATATAAAATTCACTTTCGCCTGAGCGATAAACTCGGCGTGTCACACTAACTTCATCATAATCAAGAGGTAGGGCCTGATCAGTGTTATCTAGGACTAAAGTTACTTCAGCTACATTTAACGGTTTTCTCGTGTCACTACCTTGGAATATGATATCTTCCATCTTTACCCCACGTAGAGATTTAGCTGACTGTTCACCGAGTACCCAACGTATCGCATCCGTAATATTACTCTTTCCGCTTCCATTCGGACCGACAACAGCAGTAACTCCAGGAACGAAATCTACGTTAATCCTTTCGGCAAATGATTTAAATCCAACACTCTCTATACGCTTTAAAAACATAAACATTTCTCCTATTTAGAAACGAATCTCCCATAAGGGTTCCATTCCCCTTTTTCTCTATTAAAAATATCTAATTAATTGGCTTTTTAATGCATTTATTTTATCATAAAGATAGAAACAAAAGAAGAGCACACCATATATTAACCAATTTTAAACTCGCAAAATTATGACTTTGAGGTGTCTTATGAATTTAAACAACCCAACGAAAGAAAATCTAGCTTTTATTTTAAATGAATTAGCTGAACGTTTGTCTGTTGCTAATCGTTCCTTGATGGATCCAGAGGATTACGATTTAGCCAAATATGATGAGATTAAATTTATGTATGATATTGTTGTTCAAAAAGGAAATTTTTCAGCAACAGAAATACATGCTTTCATTGAGGAATTAAGAAATGGTAAGGAAATAAAAAAATCCTGAACAAAGGATAAGGAGGTTTTCCAATTGGAGAACCTCCTTACTCTATCATATAGTTAACTTATCCAATGCTTTCTTTGCCGCACGTTGTTCCGCTTCTTTTTTTGTACGTCCTAATCCCTCACCAACCACCTCATCGTTAATTAGTAATTCAGCAATGAATTCTTTATTATGCGATGGCCCTTTTTCATCCACAATTTTATATTCTATTTTTTTATTTTTATCTTGTTGTACCAATTCTTGCAACTTACTTTTATAATCCATCCCATGCGAAAAAGCACCAGTGTCAATTTTAGGGAAGACATGTTTTTCCAAAAATTGTAAAGCCACATCAAAACCTTGATCCAAATAAACTGCACCTAAGAAAGCTTCAAACACATCTGCGAGTAATGCAGGACGACTTCTTCCTCCTGTCATCTCTTCCCCTTTACCAAGTAATATATGCTCACCAAAATTTAAACTTCTAGCAAAACTTTCTAATGAAGGCTCACAAACAATTGCTGCACGGAGTTTCGTCATTTCACCTTCTGGCATAGTAGGATATTTGCGATATAAGTATTGGGACACACCCAGTTCTAATACAGCATCTCCTAGAAATTCTAGTCTTTCGTTATCAGATGCATGTTGGTTCCGATGCTCATTCACATAAGATGAATGTGTAAACGCTTGTTTAATAATGTCAACATTATGGAATTTTATATTTAGTAAGTTCTCTAACTTCACTTTGTCCATTCGTACTTGCCACCTCTTGTTGATATATGGAAAAGTCCCGCATTATGCGAGACCTCCTTAGTATTAGCCCTGTAAATTGTTTATGTAATCTACAGCATCACCAACAGTATTTATCTTTTCAGCTTCTTCATCTGCGATTTCCATATCAAACTCATCCTCAAGTTCCATAACAAGTTCAACAACATCTAGTGAGTCAGCATCTAGATCCTCTTTGAATGAAGCTTCTAAAGTTACTTTAGATTCATCTACATCAAGTTTATCAACAATAATTTCTTTTACACGATCAAATACATCTGCCAAAACGTTCACCTCCTTTCAAAGAAAAATACTATATTACATTACCATACCACCGTCGATATGAATAGTCTGTCCAGTAATATAATTTGCATCATCAGACGCTAAAAATCGAACTACTTTTGCAACATCTTCAGGTTGTCCAAATTTAGCAAGAGGTATGAGACTTAACATTCCCTCTTTTTGTTCGTCTGTCAATTGATCAGTCATGTCTGTGGAAATAAACCCTGGAGCAATAGCATTGACTAAGATATTTCGTGACGCTAGCTCTTTCGCAGTGGTTTTCGTTAATCCAATAACTCCTGCTTTAGCTGCCACATAATTCGCCTGTCCGGGATTACCACTAACACCGACAATTGAAGCCACATTAATTATTCTTCCAGAACGCTGTTTCATCATTTGCCGAGTAACTGCTTTCGTACACATAAATACCCCTTTTAAGTTCGTATTTATAACTTGGTCAAATTCAGTTTCTTTCATTCTCATTAATAAGTTATCTCGAGTAATACCGGCATTATTAACAAGAATATCCACTCTACCAAATGAATCGATCGTTTGTTTTATCATTTCCTTAACTTGCTCTTCATTGGCAACATCTGCTTGTACTTTAATAGATTGTACCCCTAAACGTTCTATTTCTTCCACAACTTCTTGTGCTTTCTGTTCATTACCTGCATAGTTAACAACAACATTTGCGCCTTGTTTAGCAAGTTCAATGGCTATCGATTTGCCTATTCCTCTAGATCCGCCAGTTACAATTGCTGTTTTCCCACTTAACATTTACTATTCACCTCGATACCATGTAATAAAATTATTCAAGGATGCTTGATCTTGGATTGTAAAGATTGTAGCTTTACGATCGATCTTTTTCACAAGTCCACTTAGTACTTTACCATTACCAACTTCTACAAAAGCATCTACACCTTGAACCATCATATTCCGAATGGAGTCTTCAAATCTTACTGGTGAATACAGTTGCTTTAGAAGTAATTCCTTAATTTCAGATTGATTATTTACCGGTCCTGCTGTTACATTTGCGTAAACAGGTACCTGTGCATCATTAATTGTTACCTTGTCTAGATACTTGGCAAAGTCTTCATTGGCAGTTTTCATTAATCTAGAGTGGAATGGTCCACTTACATTAAGTGGAATAATACGTTTTGCTCCATTTTGTTTCAATAAATCAGAAGCTATTTCAACTCCTGCTCTAGAACCCGAAATAACAACTTGGCCAGGACAATTAATGTTAGCAACATCTACAATTTCTTCTTGAATATCATTAATTACTTCCTCAATCGTTTGGGCAGATAATCCCAACACTGCTGCCATTGTTCCTTGTCCTTTTGGGAATGCCTCTTCCATTAATCGCCCACGTGTTGCCACTAAGGGAAGCGCCTCTTCTAGTGTTAGGGAACCAGCAGCAACAAGGGCACTATACTCACCTAAGCTATGCCCGACAACCATTGAAGGATGGATATCTTCTTCTTGAAGCAATTGATGAATCGCTATACTTGAAAGCAATAATGCAGGTTGTGCATTTTCTGTTTCGGTAAGTTCTTCTCCTGGTCCTTCAAACATTAATTTACGAAGGTCTTTGTCAGTAACAAGATTTGCTTTTTCGTAAAGGGATGGAATGTTCGGAAACGCATCATGTATATCTTGCCCCATCCCAACGGATTGGGATCCTTGACCCGGAAACATAAAAGCTAGTTTTTTCATTGATTCCCCTCCTCAGCCTGCATAGATTCGATTGTAGCTTTTATAGTGTCTATTACTTGATTATCTACCATATTGCACGTCTGTTTAATTGCACTGAAAATCGCCCTGCTATTAGAAGAACCATGAGCTTTGACTACAGGTGCAGCTAGTCCAAATAATGCAGCTCCTCCATATTCGGAGTAATCTAACTTATCTTTTAAACCTTTTAAATCATTTTTTATTAATCCTGCTGCAAGTTTTGTTTTCATTGATGACATAAACGTGTCTTTTATCATGGAGAACAGTGAAGATGCGGTCCCTTCAATTGTTTTAAGGGCAATATTCCCACTAAAACCATCTGTTACTACAACATCCGCAACTCCGGTTAATAAATCACGTGCCTCCACATTCCCCACAAAATTGATTGGTGCTTTTGACATGAGCTCATACGCTTTTTTTGTAAGCTCATTTCCTTTACCAGCTTCCGTACCAACATTTAATAAACCGATTCTAGGGTTTGCTATAGCTCGTACCTTTTCTGCATAAACCGAACCCATAATAGCATATTGCAATAAATGATTGGGCTTTGCATCCACATTTGCTCCGACATCTAGCATTAAAA
>Ga0181467_101314_pt1 | contig 10573 bp, 10 predicted proteins | sample InSIn5gowninarea_2_FD_119079 | JGI IMG/M metagenome (GOLD analysis project Ga0181467, IMG submission 119079) | Clean room microbial communities from NASA Spacecraft Assembly Facility at Jet Propulsion Laboratory, Pasadena, California, USA -... ... | reverse complement strand
ATCCAGGATAGCATTGAGGGCTTTCTTCATTAGAGTAGGAGCTACCGGATTGAACCTAGGACGAATATCGGGGTGAGCTAGTGTGGTCGATGTTACGGGAGCGGTACAAGAAAATGTCAACCTACTTGAACTCTGCGGTAACAGGTGCTTTCAGCACTTCAACTGGCACAACACTTCTGACGCTGACGCTCTGTTCATTCGTGCCCTGATATCGATTTGCAGCGTTTTCTCCTTCATTTTGACCTGGTCTTGTCAAGGCTTCACTGACTATGATGACGAGGGGAACATTTACATTAGGCGCCGTAGCTGTGAACCGTTTACTAGTCGCAAGGGAAATTAGTGCATTCCGAAACGCTGTTCTCGTGCCTTGCGACGTGAAGATGTTCGGTAAATCCTCAACTAGGATCAGCTTCCGTCTTTTGGGTGGACTGGGTATCACTGAAGTTGATGAAGTAGACTTCGGTACTGCGAAGCCATTCAGGGTTGCACTCTTTGGTTTGACGTCGCCGGTGGCAGGTGTGCTAGTAGGTGCCTCGACTTTCGGTACCGCAACGCGGTTGTCGGACGTGAGAACCCCGAATTGTAGAGCAGTGGTAAGGGTTGACTTCGCCAGGAATGACGGGAATTGGTTGGCAAACGATTCTAGATGCAGATTTAGAAGATATCAGCGTTTTGCGTCAGGTCAAGATCTGTCGCCGTATGATGTGACATACCGCTATTGCCTTCGCTTGTCTTGTACTCCACGATATCGAAGTCCATCTCCCGGCTCAGGACGCGCAGAGTCGCCGTCTTACCGCTTCCTGCAGGCCCTGACAGTATCATTATACGCTGATTGACGATACAATGCCAATTAGCGCCTGCTAATGCCCGGTCATTGTTAGGTATTGACGTACCCGGTATTTACTAGTAGTACCGCCAGCATAAGCTTCCTCGAGCCATCTCTGCACATCCTGAACTTTCTTCTTATGCACACATAGGGATTCGAAATCGATAGGTTCGTATTTCTGGGACCATAGAGCTCCTAAAGAGGTGTAGAACGGAAGGTTCAGTTTGTTATAGACTGGGCACGTGCCTCGTCCAGCAGCTCACCTTCACGCGTGTCTTTGACTTCGAGCTCTACAAGCGAAGAGTCTACAGCTTTCTGCTTGCCTTTGGCTTTTTCTGAAAGCGTCTTGCTGGATTTCTGCTTGCCATTTGCTACTGCTGATTGAACAGGCGAGGCGGTTGCTGCGTTGCTCGATTGTACTTTTGACTTCGCTTTTGGTGTCGATGTTGATGGCTTCGAGGACGATGGCTCAGCTCGAGCAGCAGAAGCAGCACTATATCCAGTCACTGTGACCTCATTATCACTTTCTTCCGTGGCACTGGTATCATCCTTGATCTCCAGGAAGTCCTCTACTTCCACATCGTCAACTTCGTCCGAGGATAGCTCAATCGGATCAACAGGATCGCTCGACTGTCCTCCAGTCTTGCGTTTCTTCCTGGTCGAGCTTTTTGCATCTGAAGCAGCCTTTTCCGTCTTTCTAGACCTCTTCGGAGGGCTACTGCTAGGTTTGACTGCACTGGAAGTTCCTCCTCCGAAACCGAGCACAGACGACAGAGGTCGGAGCGATTTGACCTTGCTGGTGCTTGTGCTTGCGCTCGATGTGCTCGCGCTTGGCTTGGAGCGCGAGGAACCCTCCGCGCGTGTCTTTGCCATGTTGGCATGCTATTGACTTGTTATCGGTGCATCGTCGTTGAGCTGAGTTCAGAGCCAAACGATGGGTCCGAATAGGTGGTGATCCACCAGGCCCATAAAGCCATGGTGGCGAAATACAAGCACTCTCGACTTCGTCGTTGGACAGCTTACAGGAAGGTACGTGACCACTCAAGAGGTACAAGGAACAATCTAACAAATGCTCCATCGTATGAACCCAATCCGGCGTCTCCAACCCTCGTAGATCACTATGCCAGTGTGTCCTAGCGGAGAAGAATACTATAAAACACAACAACAAAACCTGGAACTTCCTTCAACTACATGCTAGGTAGATGATTACTGTTGACTTCCTACTTCTGTTTCTTCCTTGTACGAAAACTATCGCAAGACTCGGCCATACAATGCGTGTCATTCAGTTAGTGCTTCACAGTCGATGCCCCGGTACGAGCGTGAATAGGACGGTGACACAGGTCACTAGCAATGCGGTGAGAAACGTGACCCTTTGGTGTGAGATAAGGTTATCAGCATGAAGAGACAACACTGCGCTAAATTTTCATTATGCAATGCTTACCATATTGAACGCCCGAAGAGTAGCTTCTTTACGTAGGGCTCTCGTATGCGGAGCGTACGGAACGCCGTCTAGATAAGCCACGAGCAGTCAGAGCCATTCTCCTATGCATGTACCTCCATCATTATGTGACTTACCGTCTCAGAAACTCCGCAGAATACCATCAAGGGATCCAGGTCATACGCATAGGAAATGATGAAGAGGAAGGCGAAAGTGAAGGGCAAGATGATCTGAACGAAATAAGACAGCATAAGAGGCTCGCAACACGATGCTAGAGAGAATTGAGCAACAACTCACCCATAGTCGTTTGGCTTTTGGTTTGAGGTCGAGGAAGATGAAGGAGAAAGCTGTGCTTAGAGCAATCCACATGAGGAGAAGACCCAGGACGAGGCGAATCATAGCACTGATTGGGGTAAGGTTGCCGAAAGCTTTGCTTCTCAAGAAACGTGGGAAGCTGTCCTGTTCCATCGCCCTGTAGACCCATTCTTTCTGCGAATGGAACATGTCGGGGACACGTGCCAGCGTGTCGCTCTCGAGGTCATAGTCCGGTTCAGGGTATGTCTGAGGCAGCTGTCCGGCAGAGATGGGGAAGCTTGTGATGCGAAGGACATTGGGGAGGTAGATTTCTTTCTCTGCTCCTGGCGTTAGGTAACGGTTGAAGATCCGTTCAGCCGAAGCAACCAGGTCGGTCCTTGTGATAGCGCTGTCTCGGGGTATGTATGGCATTGCAGAGGACTTCTTCCCGCGTATGCTGGATGCGATGCCACCGATGGAGCGACGAGCGGTTGCTCTGCTTGAAGCGGTGGTGTACTCTTGCTGGGGTGAGGGTGTCTCATCCTCGCGGTCATGTGGATAGAGCGCTCTCAGAGCTGGACTGAAGTTGGCTGTAGAGTTGAGTGGTCGAGGTCCGTTCGAGGTGGGCGAAGGTGTACGCTGCATGTCCCTAGCATTCTGCATAATCTCTTCAGGCATGAGCGTATCTCTAGCTCTGCGTGCATCACCAGCTCCACCAGCTGCGGGCGTGCTGCTTCGCTCTTGCGAGGATGATATGTCGTTGTTTACAGTGGTCTCACGCGTGTGGTCGCCTCCGCTGCTCTCAAAGCCGATGTCCTTCTCAGAAGCAGCAGCATCTCGTGTGACTCCATTGAGGCCATTCCATGCACTCCCTCGCTTCTTCGCTACCTCGTAGTACCGCGGCCACTCCTCCTTGACGCTTCTGCCGTTCTTCGACAAGTCCTTGAAGTACGCTCTGACCAGGTTCTCGTGTTGATGGACGTCGAGCCAGAAGTCGAGCATGTCCTCGCTGCCCTCTCGCTGCAGGAAGAGGTAGTAGCAATACAGGTCTACTGGAGGCCGTGTACTGCGCGACAGCACCTCTTGTAGCGTCGGCAGTCTGTCTCGCTTGACCATGTTCGCTGGTGGTGGATTCGAAGCACGACGAGCGGTCATTGTATGCGTTGCCCTAGCCCTAGGCCTGACCTGCACTACACTGCCAGTTGCCGTAGAGGCTGGGTACGGATGAACTTATATCAAGTCGACAGAATATGCGAAGAATGCCATGATGCCAAAGCTGAGTTCAACTTCTCGCCTACAGCAATGGTCGGTCAAAGGGGGCTCGGGCGAATGTGGCGAAGGCTCAAGTCACGTTTCTATCACTCTACAGAACAATCTTTTATCTTTCATTGCGTGTTCCAGTCTACTTGTATGAAGTGACGTGCTGCGTCGGCTTTGCTCCCGCTGTTGACTATCGTGATGAGATGTCTATAGTACTCTAGGCTAATTGCGGATACGAGTATGCACAGGCACATCCAACTTTCAAGAGACTGCTCATCTCTGCTCCACTCAGTCGTCACCCTCGACGAGATCCGGGTGGAGGACTAGCTCGTCCTTTGGCACCTGCACAGTAACAATGTTACCGTCTACCTCAACCTGCGCTTCAATATGTTTCCCATCCGAGCTGACATGTGCACCCTCGTGTATGCCCGGACCGTGGACTTCCTCTCCAGGCGAAGTGACTTTGATTGCGTGATGTTCTCGTTCGATACTGCTTGCTGTACGTTTATGAGTTCTCGCAGGCGGAGCAGGAGGTGGCTTCCTGGGCGAAGTACCAAGAGTGGGCAAATTGCGGGGCGAGCTGCTCAGAAGTGATGCAGTTGTCCGAGGCGAAGAACTCATGGCAATTGGCATAGCTCGCGGCGATGTAGGCGATGTAGGTGAGGTAATTGATGACACTTGAGGAGAAGGAGGCGCTTTCGTGATTGTATTCGGCATACTTTCCAACTTGGGCGAAGCGTCCGCCTGACTAAAGTCGTAGTCTCCATGATTGTTGGTATCCGCACCGGTGAAATCGCCAAAATCATCATCATCTTCAATCTGGAAATCACCATTGGGTGAGGCCATAGGTGAGTCTGCAGAGTTTGAGAAATCCCCAAACTCGGCGAAAGAAGGTGTAGCACCATCGAAGTTCGTTTTGAAGGAGGAGTTCCAGTCGGCCGCTATATTTTAGAAAATGTTTCAGTCTTTGTAGACTAACAACATCGGAATCTTAACAAGCGGATCAAACTTACGAGTCAGTTTCTCCCGGACAGGCACAGGGTTCGCAAGCATCGGTGCCGGTGTGCCAAAATTGTCATCGAAAGCATAGCCTTTGACAGTCGCAGTAGCAGCACCTGGCGAAGGAGTAGCAGCGAATGAGTCCGAGAAAGGCCCAAACTCATCATCTTCTGCGTCATCCTCGCTGTCCGCCGAACCGAACTGTGCGGTATCGAAGCGGTCATCAAAGCCAAACTTGTCCTGTCTTCCTGCTCCTGCCGTAGAATCGTGAATCCTGCTCGTTTGTGATTGCGTATATCCTGGGCCTGCACCACCAACCCCTGAGCCGGTTCCGATGTCGAAGTCACCATGCCACCGATTCTTGCCGGCAAATGCACTGCCACCACTTCTCTCTTCGTCATCGTCGTAGTCGTCAAAAGCGGAGTCGCCTTCGCGGGTGCTAAACCACGCTGAGGCAGCGTTATCTAGCCCGCTAGGTCCGCGTGAAGGCTGCCGCCGTGGTGAGGATGGGGAGGCGGCATCCTCCAAGATCTCGTCGGACGATGAAGAACCAGACGACGAGCTAGAAGAAGTTGAACGATGCAGATTGGTGTGAGCAGCAGGACCTTGGAAGTCTGCCGATATTTGCGAAGCAAGATAGCGTGCGAACTATGTTTGAAGCATCAGTACGCCTTCGATCCTGTCTGAAGTTACTGATTGGAATGCCACCTACATGTGCTTTATCAGGGTTTGAGTCTGGACTGCCCTCCGATTCTGCAGAGAACAATGTTCGAGTTCCCGTTTGAGGGAACTCGTCATCGATCTCGATTATACCGTGTCCACCTGACCCATTCGAAGTACTGGCATTCATCCCTACACTGATACCTCCGCCCAAGGGCTGCAAGTCCCGTTCCCTAGTCTCTCGGAATGTACTGTCGACGTACGATTGCCAGCGAGTGGCCTTAAAGACCACGTCAGGCACTAGCGGAACGACTGTCGTGGAATGGGTGTAGAAGAGCTTGACGATCTCCTCTGTGATGAGAGTCAGGTGGCCCATGTGTCCAAGTCGCACACCTCTAGGTTTCGATAAGATCCTGTCATTCTCTTCTACAGCTGCCAATATTCGCTCGACTAGACCTCCGCGCTGCGTGAACACAGCTACACAGAGGTCCCGATTGACTCCTTCGTCGACTTTGCCATTGAATATCTGCTGTATCAGATCGTAAATGACGTTGTGGAGCGAATTATTCCAAGGAAACTTGAAAAAGAGGTCAAGGACAGTCGGCACGACTTCCAGGTCAATGAATGCTTTTTTGAGAGCCGGACCAGCAGGAAGAGGTGGGCGTGACCCTTTGGTTCGTTCTGATCCTGCAACTGCTAGAGGCTGATTTGATGCCGCATCCGGAGGTGGGGGAGAAGCCGACGACGCGGACGAGAATGCGCTTTCGCTGGGTGGCATCGGTGACATTTGACTGGCGAAACTGATACGACTGCCATTGCTGTCCGCATCAAGGGATAGACCTTCCGTTGTGGTATTGATTCGATCAAAGACGTCTTCAGAGTCTTCTTTGCCTTGCGATATCGTCTCCGTCTCGCTGTCATAAGATGATGTTGCATCACTTTGTGCTGTGACCGGACGACCGTTTGGCGAGAAATGGGCCGGCACATCCTCACCCAGCCCTTCATCTTGTATACTGCGCGAGCTGTCCGCGGTCGAAGAGAGTATTGGCGACGGCGGCGTGGACGGCGTGACATTCAGGACGTGGCTCAGCTTCGCGAAGGCTTCTTGCCGCGTTCCGAGGATGCGACCTGATTTGGGATCGTATTGAGGCACATGAGGATCGCTAAAAGCGCTCCTTGATGCAGATGGGCGATTCAAGATGGACATGTTCGAGCAATGGATGAGTTCAGCATAAAGTTCGCATATCCGGAAGCGTTCGAACGCAAGAGGTTCTTGAAGTGGTTGACCCTGTAGATTAGACGGCCGTGGGGTGGTCTGCGAGTATACGGTGTGTCAGTAGTGTCCACGCCCATGAACACCTAACTCACATCGGATCGAGGTTGCGATAGCAAGCGGTTTAGGTCGGGCAAACGGCGTGTGATCGTGGAGAGTAGAGGCTCAAGATCTACCAAGCTCGGTCCTTGCTCTTGCAACGAGTAGCCTTCTTCACCTTCGCCCTCCAGTCCTGCTTGTTCGCCTGTATCTGACCCGCCCGCAGTCCGCTCAAGGAAGTGGAAAATTTGCAATTCGGTAAAGTCCGAGTTGTTTTTACGGATGATGTCGATGATAACTGTGAGGGAGTTCAAGAGCGACGAAGTGATTGCTTCTCGCGTAGCTTGCCGTGGCGCGGAAGTTGATGATTCAGGTGAGCGGGTCTTGGTGTCCGATATTATCGTACCCGTCGACTTCTCTGGCATCGTCCGCTTTGGTGAGGCAGATTCTGCAGCTTTCTCCGTATCTTCGCAGGGCTCCACATCAAGCATGAAGCCAAGAAGACGATCTGCGGTTCTTTGACTCGCCAGCTCGCGCACAAGCGTATTATCGGGCCAATTGGTCCATGCTGTACTATAGAAGCTCATAGACTCCGCGTTGATCTCCTTCGCAGCTTCCTGGTGCTGTTGCTGCTGCTTCGCTGCAACGGCTGCAGATGTTGCCGCCACCAGACTCCGTAAAAACTCGCTAGCTGGCGCATGTGCTTCGGTAGGTGATGTTGCAGGATCTAACATATCCAGCACTTGAGAAATTAGGTTGCAACTAGACAGCCATTCTGTAATGTCCAGTTGTGGGTGAGTATCGTCTGTGTTTGCTAGCTTCACGAGAACGTCGAAAACGGGTGAAACGTAAGGCAGATGCTTGAGCATGCGTGGAAAGAGAATGGGTACCGTCTTGAGAAATTGGACAAGTTGAGGTGCGCGCTGCCCCGATAGCCAGTGGATGTTAACCTTCGCCCAGTGGCCGGCGTGAACGCTAATCTCAGCTAGTTCTTGTGGTACTTGGTCGAGAATTGCTTCCCAGAAGGGTACTATAGAGACACAGGAGGACTTAGATCGATGCTGCTATCGGGAAGAAGGTTGCCTACGTAAGTATTGGTCGGCATCACTGAATATTGCTTCGGTAAGAGGGAAAGGGTCGGCGGCTAGGATCTCCATACATAGAAATGGATACCTGAGGCAAACAATGAGATCAGTGGTGGGAATAGCTGATGTTGAACAATAAGCTACTTACTTTAAGCGCTTTCTGTTGGCCTCCTTCTCCTCTTCGCTAATTTTCGGGCTTAAGACCCGTTGTGCTTGTTCTGCCAGTGATGTTTTCGCGAGCGATTGCTTGCCTGCCGTTCCAGATTGCTCTTGACCTGTAGCGTTAGATGTTACTGTAATCTCAGGTGGAACGGCCAAAGGTTGGGCATCCTTGAACGCTTCTCCCGTTACATATTCCAGTATTCGCTTGATCGTGGAGGGCATAGACAGAAAGTCGAGCTGTATGGCCGTTGCTTCATCAGTCAGCCAATAAACGTAGTTATCTGATGTGACATTGCGCGACCTACCAGCTTTGTATGACCATTCTTGCACTCCTGCAGCAAATCGTCCTCGTCCAGCAGTTGCTCCAAGGTCACCGAAGCTGATGGCGATGCATCCGCTAGGCGGGACGTAGAGGCTACCGGTGCATCTTCGTGTGCATCATCTTCGGCTACACCAATACTTGGAGATTCTGACGCGCTGCCTGCTGTTGCTGTCCTCGCTCTAGCTGCCTGGCTACTCGATGTCGCCTTTTCCGCCTGGAAGGCAGCTTCCAGACTCCATTTGTCCAGTAAGGAGTCCACACCTCCCTCTTGAGACAGACCAAATGCCCAGAACGACATTTACGAGTGCAATTAAGCCTTGCTTCTCCCGAGCCTGCCTGGCGGCTTCTTCCGTCTACCACTTACTGCTTAATGATGCCGCGTTCCTCGAGTGCAGGCCTTGCTCTGATATGCACACCTACTCCGCCTTGACCAGCATCCAAATCTCCTAATATCCTCCGACAACTGCTCTCGACCTTGAATTGAGCTCTGCTTGTTCCAGCACCTATCTTGACATCTGACGTCTATAATTCCTTCCAGCACCGACACCGGCCGGAGATATGCGCGTGGAATATATAATTGGCTCCACTTGCTTAGGTTTGGCCAAGCAGGGGCATACGAAGGGCAGCCTCGCGTCTAATGGGGGGCCTAAGGCATATATGGCCTGCTGTTCAGCAATCGGTGCACCTTCAAAGACCTGCTGGACAGTGGACAGTCGGTAAAACCAGGTTTGTCGTGGTGGCGCGGCACCATACAGCACAGACCCATGCACACTGAGCGAAGTTAGAGCATACACCTGATCTGCGGGTCAGTATCGACGGAGATGCTATTTGCTCTCTACTTGCTACAGTTCACTGATCTAGTACGTAAATCGAATGAATGAGGGTATCCGTGCGAATGTCAAACGCTCTGTGAGGAGATTCTTTTCTGCATACATCGAATGAAAGTAAATTTGTGTGTCTTGATTGAGGTAATCCAATAGACAGCCGGATCTTGCACGCTCAAAAATTGAAAGACTCGCTCAAGCTTTTCATGCCGTCAAATACCCATGTACCGTTGAGCGGCACGTATTGCTTCGTGATAATCTTGATAGCTTCCTGCGCTACTACACCTCCAACGAGAGCGGCCATCTGCGGCAGCGTCGCACCTCCACCTCGGACACTATGCATTCAATGATTGATCAGAAGCAGCTCCCACGTTAATCGAATTTGACGACTAAGTAGGACTCACACCTCCTTGACCGCCTTCTCCAGGGACGCGTCTACTTTTGCTGACTCACTACCTGTGCACGTCCTCAGCACTTTTTCTGCATCTGCAAGGCATTCCGCCAGGTCTTCGGAGCCATCTGAGTCTTCTTCTTCAGTACCTGAGCCGGGCCATCTGTTGTGTTCAAGATTGAAGATATCGGCGGTCCGCAAAGCTAGATAGAAATGGACGGGAGTGCATCGCAGAGGCGGCTCTTCGTCTTCTTCCACAACTACAAACGGATCCGGCTGAGACGCTTCTTGGAGTGCCTGGACTGCAAGTTGGCAATTGTCAGTTGGCAGTCAGCATTGCTCGTTGACGGAGCCTTCTGGAAACTTACCGATTTTCTTGGTAAGTGGCGCTTCGTATTCGTCCCTCATCTTACGTCCGCGAACCAATTCCACAAAAGCGGCATTTTTGACAAAGACATTGAGCATCTCTTCCGTGATAAACTTCCCATCGTTGGGAAGGCCGACTTTCTCAAGCACTTCTGAGAGGCATTTTTGAACGTCTGCAAGATCTTTCTTTGCTTTCGTCCGGTAGATAGCGACTAAAGTAGCGTATCCGGCTGAGGTGGCCTTCATGTCGGGCAGAGCTCCAACCAGCGGTAACTGATGAGCTCCGTTATTGGTCGAGGATGATTCGACGAATTCTCGCAATGAGCGGACTAGTATCCAGAAAGGAGGCGACTGCTTGTGGGGAATAGATCAGCGTCGAACTGGTGTAAAGATGGATATCACGCACGCTGGAGCTAACTCTCTCGCACGCTGGATCATCAAAAAGCTTCCGTAGGGAAGCTGGCATGGTATACAGCTTGACAGCCTTCATTACCATACCAATCGCTTCCTCAAAGTTCTCTTCGTCAGCATTAGTGCCCCCTCTCTTCATGCTCGCTATCATCTTCTTCAGAGCATTCTTTTCTGCGTATTTCGATGGGAAACGACCGTCATTCTCCGTCTTAAACTTATTCAG
>Ga0181467_100734_pt4 | contig 10588 bp, 11 predicted proteins | sample InSIn5gowninarea_2_FD_119079 | JGI IMG/M metagenome (GOLD analysis project Ga0181467, IMG submission 119079) | Clean room microbial communities from NASA Spacecraft Assembly Facility at Jet Propulsion Laboratory, Pasadena, California, USA -... ... | reverse complement strand
TGACAGGGGCGGGGAAAGGGGATTGTAGGATGGAGTCGACTGTAAGGAGGCAGTGTCGATGATGGCGATATTTGATGGTATGTCTGGATCAGGGACGTCATCCTCGTCCCGCGGTCCACGGAAGTAGTCTTCGGGTATGCTGTGGCGGACGCTCCATGGTGGAAGTGCACACCATTGCAATGGAAGAATCTCATCTAGTGATGAACCAGTCGAAGGAGCAGTCGGTATGGTTCTATTGACATGGATCTGCTGCCTGACCTTGGGTCCACTTTTCGGCGAAAACAATTCGCTGGTAGGTGCGCTGCTAGACTTCGAAGTGCGTTCGTTCGAGCTATCATTTAGTGGGAACTCCATCTCCTCCCTTTGTGGCCCTGACACATCAGACAGAGACTGCGGTAGAGCAAGATACGTTTGAAGAGCGTCACTTGAGGACTGCACACGGTGACAGTCCATCGTTCCTGCGGCATCTAAGGACATTCTGCGTGTTGTCTCTCGTATATTTGGCACAGAGAGTCGAGTCACGGAGACGATGGGACTCTTCGGTAGTCTATTATCTTCAGTGTTCTCGTTTTCTTCCTCGGAGGTCGGAATCTTGATGTTGTCTGGTCCATGGACTGGCTCTTGGTGTTCACCCCTGGACCTAAGAGACTTTTCTTCGTCTTGCTCTTCCTCCATCGAGCTCAGAGAGCGCTGAAATCGATCGATTGTGCCCATGCCGAGTGTGTCGGTAGTTGGACAAAGCGGTGTGCTTGAGAGGACGCGCTCCGGCTGGCCATTCAACATCACGTTGGTAGGAAGCTCTTCCAGCTAAGGAAGTCTTGGGTATGTCTCGTGGTCTCTGTTGAATGTACAGTATGAGATAGACTGGGCAAGACATTGTAGATATGACAGGCACACCATGTAAAGGAGTCCTTTGTCCTGGGTCTAATCAAAAGTCGCCGGAAGCGGTGTCGTGGAGCAAAAAGCTATTGTGAGACAGCACTGATGGCGTACGAAAGAGTTCATCGACCACATCATGAGTGAAAGAATGAATGTGATGGAGCTCCATAGAACGTTTGGATCTCGACGGGCATCTAAGCCTTCGCAACATGGCAACGTGGAGGGGTGCAAAAATCGGTCGATGATCAAGTCGTATCTTTGCTGCGTCCACTTTACAATCCACTCATGGCGTTCTGCCTTCCTTCAAAGGCTGGAAGATCTCCGTCCATAGCTCGTTCGCTTCCCCAAGGTGGTACGTCAAGCTCACATCTCTCATACCCTTTCCCTCGACCATCTCCTCCAGTTGTGCAATGATATTGTCCAGTCCTAGTGCCTTGCCGACTGCCTGCGTTGCTCCGGCCTCCAGGCCGACATGGACGATGTGGATATGGAAGTGATAGTATGTAGGCTGATAATGTATGTACAGCTTCAGCTGGTCGGATTCAATATCAGGATATAGCTTGACTGTCGCATCAAGCAGTTTTTGTCTCATATGTCTCAGCCATAGAACGTGGGTCGTTGTAAGATCCCTGACGGACCATATATCGCGCCGCTCGACGATGCCTAGAACATGGAGTGTAGAGAGGGTCTTGCGGTCCCAGTTGAGGTCTGGTGCAAGGAGGAAGCCTTCCTCGCCATGTTCACGATACATCACGTCTTCTTGTTCCGCGCGACCCTCAATGATGTTGAAGACCCAGTTCAAGCGCCCCTCGTCCCGTTGCTTCTGGATATAGGGCCGCATGTACTTGGTGTAGATCTCGGGTGTTTCTGTGACCACACGCAGGCCTTGAGGAGAATACTTCTTGATGTGTTTCTCGGTGCACGGATAGATGAGGTTCAGTTTCAGGTCTGGTGGTTGCTGTTCTGATGCATTATTGCTGGGCCTGCCGGAGGACGCAAGGAACCAGCTGTATATGTCGTTGGCTCCCAAATTCTTGACACGTTCAAGTGATGGAGCAAGCACAGCCAGATGTGAACTATCGGATGGGAAAGCTGCCCTCTCGGCGAGGAGTAATGCTGATTTTGATGCTATCGAGCCCAGGAGGACTATTCGGCGACCCGCTTGATCTACTCCGAATCAATAAGTACTGGTCTTTCGGAAAGGTGAGACAATGTGAGCTGCAGAGGCCACGAGGAGCTACTGAAAATGCGGCCTTTGCTACAACTCTGTATCTAGACCTATACCTTGTGGAAAGGGGGATGCCTTAACGTAGCCAACTTTGGAATGGAGAAAGGAAGCCGATATCTGGTAAACCCACCTTGATTGAGGAGCTTCTCAAGCTTGAATTGTGGTATGAGTGCTTCCGCAATCATATGCAGCCGCAGAAGAGTCTTCTACACTCATCTTACACGTTGTGGAATGGTCAACAACGGAAAGTTGATGGTTATGGTTGTTTAATTGCTCACGTGTTCTCGCGCGCCTCAAATTCGCGCATCACTCCGCCAACGCTAGTGTGAACGTCATCGAGCCGCACAATCAACCACCAACCCCCTTCAAGATAATTACCGTTGCGATCACATCTGCAATACCTCAGCATATTCCAACATCATACCCACCATGGCGCCCAAACGAAGAACCTCAGGCCCCGCAGCCACCGCCCGCCGCGGCCAAGCCACGCTCGCCTTCCACGGCCAGCAGAATAAAGTCACTAAGCCAAATACCTCTAAACCTGTGCACGCAACGAAGAAAGACCCCGCGCTCCTCGAATCCATAGTCCGCACCAACCTTAAAGCTGAAGCGGAGCCCGACCTTGAGGAGCCAACCACAGCAGAAACAGCGATCATCGAGCAAGCCTCAAAAGAAACCCAGCGCCTCCAGACCGCGTCAAAACTCACTCCCGAGGAAGAAGCAGCGAAGAAAATCCCCGAGAGCCAGATCAAACGGTACTGGCGCGCTAAGGAGAGCGCGCGCAAGGCGCCGAGGGTGCACCAGGAGGATTTAACGCTGGGAGAGAAGGTGTGCAGGGAATTCGATACGGACGGGCGGTTTGGTCCGTGTATGGGGATTGCGAGGGTGAAGCGCTGGAGAAGGGCGCAAAGGATCGGGTTACAGCCTCCAATTGAGGTTTTGGCCGTATTGATCAAGGAGCAAGAGGCAGACAATTTGATGGCGCAGAGGGCGTACGTGGATGAGCTGATGAGCTCGCGGACGTTGGAGACGTGATCAGTGGTGACGGGACTGGGTGGTAGCACAGCGTGTATGGATCAGGATGGATTATGGATGAATGTGGCGTTGGAGAGGCGTTTGGTGTGGTTGTTTGCCATTGCTTGCATAGCTGCATGTTTGTAAAGAGTGCTTCTTTGGCTACTGTGGCACATTGCGTTGGGATCATGATGCTAGTCCATTCAATGACACTCCCGGGTCGATCAGATTACTCCCTTTTCTCGTGCTGTGAACGCCATCGCTAAACCCAGATCCGATCATCCTTGAGCCGCTCTTCATCCCTCCGCCAGCCCATCCTCGACTTCCGGATACCGCTCCCTGAGGTCCTTGATGACTGTCTGTTCTAAAGTTATTCTCCAGTTTTTCGCCGTTACTTATCCAACTGGACGACTTACGGCTAAAGCCTCGGGATTAACCCCATTTTCGATCAGGCTCACGCAATACGAGAGTTGTTGCCTGTTAAGGTTGGTATTCTGGCGAAGATGTCAACATCGCGCTCTGATACAAGAGAAGTAGATAGACACAGAAATCGAGAATACACAACGTGGTACGTACGAGTAAAGTAGCAATCTCATGCAAAATGTCAATGACCTCCCGCGCGGCCTGCCTCTTATCCGTCTCAGCGCTCGCCGGCATGCTTGTAGCTCTTTGCGCGTCGGGGTAATATGCGTATGTGGAGGGTGTGATTGACGGTTTCCAGGCTTGATCACTGCGATTCATGGATGACTTCGAATTGTTTGACGCGTTGTATGAGCTGCAGGGCTGTCCAATTGGCGTCTAGCGTTGGCGTGGGGGGGTGGTGCGGAGAGAGTAGGGTTCTACACGAGTGTTCTGCGTTTTGCTGGCAGGTCTTCCGTGATCTATTTTGTGTCTAGACGCGGTCTAGAATACAGCATCGAACATGAAGCCGAGATACGAATTGGCAGCTAGACAGTACCTATATATAAGGAGCACATCCTTTTGCAACCCCGCTGATCGTCTCGTTCGTCGAAAACAGTTGCCCGATTGGGTGTACGATGCGCCTCAAGCGGAGATCAGCGACGTTAAGCAGATGTATTAAAGCTCAAAGCAACCGTCACCGTTCGCTTTGGTTCATGTACTCCCTGTTGTTTTCTGTCTTTTCGTTTCGCTCATAGTCTGAGAAAATCAACGCGTTCCGATACCATGGGCAAAAAGCGCGTCTTAGTAGGTTACGGCAGTAAGCACCATCCTTTATCCATATATCACTGGTCCTCACATGTTACAGTCGACGTAGACGCCGTAGCAAACTGGATCAACACAACCGATGGCTCCCCCCAGAACCCCACAAACGTCTCTCGCGGCATCTTTGGCGCAACTGTCGGCGTAGACAGATTGCTGAAGCTTTTCGACAAGTACAGTATCAAAGCCACCTGGTTCACGCCCGCTCACACCCTTGAATCCTTCCCTCAGCGGATGACCAAAGTCAAAGACGCAGGCCACGAAATTGGTCTCCACGGCTACACGCACGAATACCCGTCTCTGCTCTCCGAGAGCCAGCAGCGCGACGTGCTCGTGAAATCCATCGATGTGCTTACCAAGTTCTGCGGTGAGAAGCCCAAGGGATACACGGCTCCGGCGTGGGCGACGTCCAAGGAGCTTGTGAAGCATTTGGAGGAGATGGGCATATTGTACGATCATAGTTTCATGCATCATGACTTTCAGCCCTACTTCGCCCCAGACTCATCGCATGTTTGGGTTGAGACGAACCATGCCAAGGAGGCGAGTGAGTGGATGAAGCCGATGACGAAGATAAAGCCGTCCAAGGTCGTGGAGATTCCGGCGAATTGGTCAGTAGACACATGATGGTAGGTTGTGTGTAGAGTAGAGCTGAATGTGAGACTTTGTAGGCATATTGATGATTGGCCGCCGCTGAATCCGATCTTGGGGAAGCCAAGCCATGGGTTTGTGGATCCGCATGTAGTGGAGAGAGAGTGGATGGAGCAGTTTGATTACGCATACAGGGAATATGATACGTTCATTTTCCCTATGTCGATTCATCCGCAGGTCAGTGGGAAGGCGCATGTTGTGCTTATGCACGAGCGGTGAGTGTAGATTAGATGTCTGATAGATGTAGAGATGCTGACGACATTAGGATCATTGAGTATATCAACAAGCATGAAGGAGTTGAATGGATGACCATGGCTGCGATGGCGCAGGAAGTCCTAGATGGGAAGATTGATGTTGCTACGGTCGAAGGAGGCGTTGACAGTTGAGCTTCAGTTCTTAGCGCGAGCACCGGAACGGATAGATTCCTCGTGTCTGAGGCTAAGGAGCTCAAGTAAGGACATCTGCACAACAAGCTGCTCTGCTCTGGACTCTCCCATGACATCTACGGCCGCGCGTCCTACCATATTGAAGAGACTGTAAATTCTCCCTTCTGCTGACGGACGGCCCGGCCAACGAAGCACTCTCCAGACGCGAAGGGCAGGGTAGTGTTCGTAGGAATGTGATTTGTAGTTACTTCGCAGAGTAAACTCGGTGGCACGAACTGCGGAGGACAAGAATATGTGTAGGGCTTATCTTAGCGTAGTGGCGTTTCCTAGCTGCGTTCCAAGGGCGCCCTTTTCGTAATCCCTGCCAAACTTCAAGATCCCACCACCCAGCCGCATCAAAGACAACTTGTCCCATTGCGCGGCCCCCCTCTGCATTCCCCTCACACTCGTTCACGCATGCTACCCTCTGATGTTCGATTCTCTGTCTCAAGCTTCCACTCTCTCCCACCTGTCTACCTTCTACTATGGGCAAGTGTATGTGTACTCCTGTATCCCCAGCGGCTTGCGCGTCCCTTTCCCGTCTCCCTGATTATACCCATACTGACCTTCCACAGGGCGTTATGGTGTGATCTTCGACGCTGGTTCGTCAGGGACCCGTCTGCATATTTATCGCTGGCACAACAATGCTCGGGCCCGGAAAGATGCTGAGGGGGACAACGAGGAGCTACACAAGCTGCCCAAGATCAAGACGAAGAAGAAATGGACGTTGAAAAAGCACCCAGGCATATCGACGTATGGATCTAAACCTACCCGCGTAGGGCCAGACTATTTGGAAGCGTTGTTGGACCATGCGAAGGAGATGATACCAAACAGCGAGCACGCGAACACACCTATCTTTCTGCTTGCTACAGCGGGCATGCGGCTACTGCCCGATGATCAAAGGAACTCTCTGCTCGAATCTATATGCTCATACGCGAGACAGAGCACGTCCTTCCAACTACCAGACTGCGACCTTCACATCCAAGTTATACCAGGAGAGACAGAGGGCTTATATGGTTGGATAGCGGGCAATTACTTACTTGGCGGGTTTGACAATCCGAAGGAGCACGACCACGGGAAAGGACATCACACATATGGATTCTTGGACATGGGCGGAGCAAGCGCACAGATCGCTTTCGCGCCAAATGGTACGGAAGCGGACAAGCACGCTGAGGACTTGAAGCTGCTACGTCTGAGGTCGATAGATGGAACACCGCAGGAGTATAGAGTGTTCGTGACCACGTGGTTAGAGTTCGGCGTCAACGAGGCAAGACGCAGATACACGGAGCACCTCATCGAGTCTGTAGGCGGCGCAGCCCTCGAAATACCGGACCCATGTCTACCAGCTGGCTTCCAGGCAACAATAACAGGAAAGCCAATTGAGGAAGGATCTGGGGAAGAGGAGGGCACCAAACCACATCTCGTGGGTACAGGACGCTTTGCAGAGTGCGTAAAAAGCGTATATCCATTACTAGATAAAGACGCGCCCTGTCCCGACGCACCATGTCTGTTCAAAGGCGTCCACGTCCCTGCAATCGATTTCGACGTAAACCACTTCATTGGTGTCAGCGAGTATTGGCATACGACACACGAGATCTTCGAATACGGTCACAAAGACAAAGCCTATGATTTCGCCACGTATCAAGCACGCGTCTCCGAGTTCTGCAGTCGGCCTTGGACACAAATTGTTGAGAGTGTGGGCAAGCAAGAATGGGGCAGCAAAGTCAATGAAGGGACTGTTCGGGAAGTATGCTTCAAGGCAAGCTGGCTCATTAATGTTCTGCACGACGGTATTGGTATCCCGCGAGTGGGTGTAGAGCAGTTGCAAACTGGCCAAACCCATAATGGAACGAAAGCGGTGCTGGATGGTGCCAAGGATAAGGGGTACCTCGATCCGTTTCAGGCGGTCAACAAAATCGATGGCGTAGAAGTATCCTGGACGCTGGGGAAGATAATTCTCTATGCCGCGTCGCAAATCACGCCTCCTGAAGGCGCCGCAGTGCAGGCGGTCGGCTTCGGAAACAACACGAGAAAACTAGTAGAAGGGGGTGTGACACCGGGATGGCAATACGCCGGCGGTGCACCCCTGAGCTTAGCCGACGACTTGACGGGCCAGGGTCACGATGATGGCGACTGGAAAGACGTCCTCTTTGACGACGATAGCCCACGCAGGATCCCGGGCTTCCTCCTTTTCATACTCATCCTCTGCGTAGTAGTCTTCTTCCTCTGCGGCCGCGAACGTCGCACCGCTCTCCTCAGCAAGCTCTCCCGTATACTCCCTGGCAGCGGAAAGAGGAGAAGAGGTCTAGGTTGGTTGCCTGGCAAGCTCGGCGGCGGGCATTCTGGACCGATGTACGAACGGCTCGAAGAAGGTGTCCCGACACTAGACTTCGAGCTCGCGGATTATGACTCCGACCTCGAGCGTGAAATCTCCAGACCTCTTCATCCAAGGACTGATTCTGTGACGGGGTCGCCCCAGGTGGGTAAGACATCTGGGTGGGCGACGCCGCAGCTTACGCACCCTGGGGCGTCGGGACTGGAGACGAGTCCGAAGAGAGGGTTGGGATTTGGAGGCAATTCGTCGACAAATCTACATGGTCTTGGTCTTGGGCAGCCGGTGCAGTTCGGACCGGGCATAATGCATAGAGTTGAGAGTAGGGAGAAGCTGGGCTCAGGTAGCGCGAGTGTGGCGGGATCGGTTAGGGGAAGGGACAGTCCCAAGAGGATGTGGAGTCCGGCGCCCAAGGAGAGCGTGGATTAATTTCGGCGCTATGTGCTAACGAGGTGCATTAGGAGTAGGAAATATATGACTACATATGGTGGCACCACGGGGAGTTCTTTCGCGGACAACCGTGCCTTGGCCTCGGGGTTTTGTTAAAGGAGTACTAAGGACGGGTTGGATATACCATAGCGGCAATATATGCTAGCATAGCAGGAGTCTTGCCTTTGCAAACAATACTCAAGTATTCCTCCTATAAACATCTCTACAACTCAACACATTTCCCTCGAAACATTCATCCTCTCACTCCACAGTCAATCAATCTTCCAGTAGAAACCTCAAAAAAGCCTGCGCCACCACCACCCCATCCTGCCTTCTCCCAACCCTACTCCTCCCCTCCTCAAACATATTATCATCAAACACACCGTTCGCATGTCTCGCCTCCAAAATCTCCGCCATAATCGCCTCATTAAACTCCGGATGCCCCTGTACCGTCAAAAGTCTCCCCTGCTGATACATACCCTGCACCTCGCACCGCTCCGACGAGCCCAGTAATTCTATCCCCTCCTTTTCGTAGGGGAAGGGAAACACGATATCGCGGTGCATCTGGTTGATCGCGAGGTCCTTCTGACCGAACAGTTCTTCTCCTTTGGTGGACAATTTGACGGGGGAAACGGAAATCTCCCAACCGATGGGGGAGCGGTCGACTTTTGCTCCGAGGGCGCGGCCGATGATCTGGTGGCCGAAGCAGACACCTATTAGGCGGACGCGGTTTTGGGCAAGGACCTTCTTCGTGAAGTCCACGAGGCGGACGATCCACGGCGCATTGTCGAAGGAGTTATGCTCTATATGAGTCATGTGATCAGTCTTTGCTTTAGGGTTGGTGATTGCTGCTACGAACATGTCGCTACGTTGACTGAGCGCTGCGAGATGGTTGCATTACGTCCATGGATATATCTCAATGCTTGCTCAATGCGTCTTGACCGATTTCATGGAAACGATACGAACGACGGCATATGAGAAGACAGCAGACATACTTGACCCTGTTAGCAGTACGGCATCGATGTTGTCCAGCTCCGGATACAGCTCCTCATGCTCCACATTGAATTTCGTGATATCTAGTCCCTCCTTGCTGCTGAGTCCTGGATGACCCAGCGCGTCAGCGCCAGCCTGCAGCAGCACTGTAAATACGCCACCATAGCCATGATATTTTGCATCGGTCTGTGGGAGGGGAGTGTCGCATTCGAGTATAGCTATTCGAAGAGGCGGTTTCATTGTAGAATGTAGGATGAAGGGAAGAATGATGGAAGAAGTTTCATTATCGCTATCGTTGAGGGTCGGGTAGAATTGCCAATTGGGATGAATGTGAGGTCTTTCTTCAGTTCCGCTGTGCTTTTCCACGCATCAACTTAACCCTCGATATCAGTTTCCCCAAAACAGTTGTAGAGTTCAGAAGTACATACACCGAACATTTACAGGTCAATATTCCTGCGGCTACCGCGCGTCAAAGCCGAACGATCTGCTGTCGACACTATAAGAATATGGCGATTTCTGCGTCACAGGCTTTCCTTCATCACTTTGCCCCTGCTACTTCTTGTCTTTCTTCCGTGAGCAATTCTTTACAGTCTTTTTGGCAGCTCGGCCTCCCAAAACCATGGCCAACGACACGGCTTCGGACATTGCCGATGAACGGACTCCCCTACTGAATGACAGCAATATATTGTCGTCGGACCTGGACACTATTGTACCACCAACTACAGATACTGGCCTTAGTTTAGGCCCGGATGTTAACCTCAACCAACTATCAACCACTTCGAAAGCCGACGAGGAGCAAGCATCGAAGTATCTCAGCGGCATAAGCACAGTTCGCTTTTGGCTCACCTTTGGCGTGATACTCTTCGTGTACTTCGTGGCAATGTTCGACTCGACACTGATGGCTTCGAGCCACCCTGTCATCACTTCTTACTTCAACGCTTCTAATGCAGCATCGTGGCTATCTACATCATTTCTGCTTACTTCGACTTCTACCCAACCTCTCTTTGCCCGAATATCTGACACTGTCGGTCGGAAGCCGTTGTGGCTGTTCTCTCTGTTCATGTTTGCGGCAACTACGGCATGGTGTGCGACTGCCCAGAGTATTGGAAGCTTCATTGCTGCACGAGCAGCGTGCGGACTTGGTGCTGGAGGAGTGCTTGCAATGGCAAGTTGTTCCGTGGGCTCCGAAATGTAGAGACAATGCTGATGAGAGCTTAGGGTTCAATCATAACTAACGACTTAGTCCCACTTGAGATTCGAGGCACTTTTCAAGCCTACATCAACATTGGATATGGTCTGGGCTCAGCATGCGGTGCGACATTCGGGGGGTTCTTGTGCGACACGCTTGGTTGGCGCTGGGCTTTCGCGGTTCAGATACCTCCCATCCTGCTTGCTTTGATAGTGGCTGCGTTCACTGTG
>Ga0181467_101070_pt1 | contig 10623 bp, 9 predicted proteins | sample InSIn5gowninarea_2_FD_119079 | JGI IMG/M metagenome (GOLD analysis project Ga0181467, IMG submission 119079) | Clean room microbial communities from NASA Spacecraft Assembly Facility at Jet Propulsion Laboratory, Pasadena, California, USA -... ... | reverse complement strand
TTGTTGTGGTAGATCAGTTGACGGGGCGATTCGGGACAGAACGGAAGAAGGCAGACCAAGATGATTGGAGGCAGAGCGCCCAAACCAGCCATGTATCTCCAGCCGTGGGTGACGTGGTTGAAGGCAGCTCCAATACCGTATGAGATGACTTGTCCACCAGTGATCGACATGTTGTTAAGACCCATGAGTCTGCCTCTAACCTTGGTAGGAGCGATCTCTGCCAGATACATCGGAACAACAGCACTGGCACTGCCAACACCGAAGCCAACGACCAAACGACCGACGGCCATCTGAGCGATACTGTAAGAAGCAGCCTGAAGGATAGAACCAGCGAAGAAGAGAATACAGGCGGCATAGATGGCGCCCTTGCGGCCAAACTACATCATACTGTCAGTACTGTTGAACATTAATAAAGATCTGGTGGTCGCTTACCTTGTCGGCGGTCAAACCAGCAAGAATACAGCCAAAGAAGGCGCCGCCCGAGCAAAGACTAGTGATCAACTCTTTCTCGTTCGAGGATGTCTCGCGGCCATCGAGACTGGTGCCGAGTGATACAAGTATAGCGGAGATGATTCCTGATGATGTTAGAGCAAATCCCTTTCCATGTCTCGCAATGACCTCTTTCTTGACTCGACTTACCAGTATCATATCCGAAAAGGCCGCCGGCGACTGAGGCAGTGAAACTAACCATCCAGACGTACCAACTCACGTCGAGGTTCTCAATGGAGTCGTCTTCGGTGGTTTCGACACTTTCGATTTGCTCAATATGAGTCTTGTCAGGAAGCGCCATGTCGTGATTGGCCTTGTCGGTTGAGAAGCGTGGAGCCATGTCGAACGACTCAGTAGTGTAGTATCGGATAAGGTATAGGATAGATCAGCGGGTGATGCCTAGCCGATGAGAGCGAACTGTGGGGATGAACTGTGGAGTAATGGTGGATCATCCTGAATACTTATATATTTAACAGTCGGATGTCTCGTTATGTGGTTCTTGTGTCGGACTTGCGCGACGTGGCTGAAGGTTTCGGGGTTTCTCGCTGAAAGCATCCAAAGTAGGGCAAGATCTGGGCCTTGGCCGGGGTTTTTGTACTCAACCTGGCGTGACCCCAGACATTGCCCCATACTCTCTCGCCTTGCCGAAACTGCCGCTACCGTTTAACACGTACTACCCCATGTTCAAGGCCTATCGCCCCATGGGGTACGCGATATCAGAAGTTTATGAGTGGGTCAAACCTATGTGAAGACATCAGTGGCGGTCGCTGGAGATCTCGGGACCAAGTCCAGATACCTTCTAAGTCTGCGTCACGTGGTGGTCGGACAATCAACCCAAAAATACTCAGTAATGACCACGCCCATTGCAGAACGGTTCGTCCAAGGCAGTTGAACTCTGAAGAGGTAAAACTTACGAACATACCATTTCTTCGCTCAACAAACCCGGCATCGCCAGCTTCATACCACTATCAACCCGTCCAGTTTATCACGGCCATCGGTATATGAGTGACTCGAAGCAATCGCGTTGTCCAGACAAGGTAATGAACGGCATATGGACCCATGTGCTTGCCAGATGTCTAGATCCCAAAGCTCTCGGGTATGCGAGCAACGCTTCCAAAGAATACACATCCAGCTGCAAATGTCTGGAACAAGAGTTGAAGTCCATCGTTCTCGACCCATTGGCATGCGGCTGTCCGAAGGCAAAGTAAATTTGAGCATCATGAGCAAACTTCTCAGGAAGATGTGGATACATTACTTCGATGATAACTTACTCTCGTACCAAAGTCACTGTGTCGCTTGATAGCCGTGTGTACGCTGGTGTGACGAATTGCGTCTCTCCATGCTTAGATCTGCGATATCAAAAGCAAAGGAAATGCATGATAAAAAGGTCAGTAAGTCAAGAATAAGAATTTGCTTTTCCGCAGCTCGACAATCCTGGAGCCATTTTCATGGGTAAGTGCCCTTGTGGTAGCCAACATCAATCGTCTCGAACACAATAGCGAGAATGAAGTTTTACAGTGTGTAGCTGGACCCTTGGCCGTCTGTCCAATTGAGACTCACTTATCTCGCGTGACCTTCACTGTCGCGTCACAGCCAGAAAGCTTGTCCCCAAAACTCGAGCTATGGATCTGCACGTCCAGACCATGGCAGGACCTACTCGGGGCGCGGCTGAGTGCAGGGAGCTGAGAGAACAGGTATCCAGCCCAGTCGTTGATCGGCGTTGACGTCTTGATTCCACGGAAGCGCGGAAGTTGGATGTTCGAGGCCGTCGTCGGGGTACTAGAGCGCCAATTCAACAAGCGGTGATTGATCCACTCCGGCTGCCGTTCGGCTAGTAAATTTGTTTTCTGCTGTGGGTGCTCACCACCACAGCTATCCAAGATGGGACAAGTTCTGCGAAGGCAAGAGAGTCCCTTCTTTTGTCGTCCTACAGATGTGTCTTGGAACATTTGGGGCAAGAAATTGCATATCTGCCACTCTCTATGGGCATCATGCTTTCGATCATCCGTGTACTTTAGCGATCGCTTAGATGGATGAATCTGTGCAAATTGCATGCCCGTGGAAAGACGTGAAGGACAACCTTCGAAATAACCTGTCAGTATAGGGGTGCAGAGAGACTGGTGTGGTGATTTTGATCTTTTGTGCCTTGTCCACTAAGAGTAGGTCGCAGGCCCTATCGAACAAATCTTTCTTGTCATCTGCGGACGATCTTTGGCATGTTCTGGCAACGAAGGGCCGCAGAAAGACCAGTACGGTGGTTCTTGATCTTTTGGACCTCATCCGCTAGAAGCAGGCCCCATACTCCGTCGAACCTGGTTTTCCACCTCTCACTGTAGCGGGGCTTGCGCAACCAGTCTGGCTTTCCTTTAGGCTTCTTTCGTTGTGGAGAGTAGTGTTCCCCGGGACTCTCAAGTTCCACCAGACGCTCCGCAGTCCTAGCCTTGTGCGTTTCGTATGATGTAATGACAAGAGCAGACTTGGCCATCGGGTCTTTAATGTCAACCCCCTTTTCAAGCGTTCAGGCATTGCGTTGTCAATAACCCCAAAGCGGAGCCTATCGAGGTGGAGAGCAAGCTGAAAGAGAGCTCCTTCTTCCAGCCATGCTTTTCCAAGGAGATAAAGAGTTGGAAACGAGGCCAACACTCGTGGGTCTCTTGTATCCAACCATGAACAAGTGTCGATGGGACCACCAGCAAAGACGGTCGGTACTCGGATTTGTCTCCCAAAACAATGTGGAGATAACCAACCAGAAGAAGTTGTTTTGTCTTTCCGAGGCCAGCATCGTCGCCGAGTATACAGCCGTGGATGAGGAGATCATGAAGCTTTCCCGCGGTAGCTTTGAGTTTTTTCACATCAAAGTCATATGGCTGCTCGCATTGGGAAAGCAGAGCGTCCACATCAATGCGACCGTAGAGCTTGAGGATGCAGCACGCGGCACCACGTATCTGGTAGTGGTAAAAGTCCGAAGCGGATGCCCTGGATCACCATAGACCGTCCAGTCGTTGCTCGCAGCTTTCTCAAGCCCTCCAGTAAGACGGATCTTGTGCTTTGCGCAGCCAGGTCCCTATAACGAGACCCATGGTGTGTGGCTTCAGAGGTGATCTCAATACAGTAGTTCGAGGGCCGACAACTTGATTGCATGCATGGTGGTATTCGCAAACACCATGGTAAGTGTGGACGGCAGAGAATTTGAAGGAGTACTAGTCTCTGTGTGTCCTATATATACAGTCGTTTGACTCCGGTCTCTACAGCCTAAAAAGAAGGTCGGTATGGCGAGGGAAAGTGCTGTGCCGCTGGCGATCTCAGACGCAATCATTGCGACGAACTTGTAGTGAGGGTGTGTTGTCGTGTATTAATGACTATATAGTAGATAGGGAAGTTGGTGAATGTCCGGTAGCAGAAAATGTGCTGTAGAGTGACAGAGAGACGAAGACATGGTGTCCACGGAAGACTAACAGCGCCAGTGAAAATAGAATAAGTATCGTGCTCTCAACGTTTGAGCAGATGACTCTCCAGGCAGAGAAATGGGGATAAAAGAAGTAGCGCAAGCGATGAAAAATGCACATGAGAGTATGTTTGATGACATGAAACTGACCACAAACCAATATGTTGATACTTGAGTAGAGGGTCGCTGCTTGCAAGAAGGAACCAAGCCGCCAGCCGAAATTTAACCGAACGAGGGATGTTTGACAAAGGTCGAAAACCATTGCTTGTGTTTCACTGCATTTCTTCCATCCTTTATGATGTGTTCGAATTGACGAGGGGCAGAACTGCCTCAAATTCCGTTGTCGTTGCATTATTGTTGTCATTGGAAGTTCTCATCGACATCTGGCATGAGGCGTGACAACGAATGGCATTCTTTGAAATTCTTGTCATCCTCCTTTATCTCACTAGTAGTCTCGAGAAGCAATTGTACTCCTGCCTACATCTTTCGTAGTAGGTAATGGATGGTATGTCTTTCTTGTGTGTTTGCGCAGCCCTGCATGACAAGGAGATAAGGTGAAGTCAGAGACGCAAGAAAGAGGCCCGAGCGAAATGTTTGTTGCGATATTCCCAAAACGATGTGTCTTGTTCTTTCACTCGAAAGCGCTTGAAAAGTTCTCGCAGTTTCTTGTGGTTCCTCTATTCTGTGAAAATCAGCATTGCGACATTTGATGACCCGCCCCAATCAGTACTTCCATACACCTCCTTCCTTGAAATGTTCACAACTACCAGACGATGCCAGTCAGTATCTCCACCTTCTTGAAGGACTTCTAATAGCATATCGGCCTCTACACCGAAGCACTTCTCTGTATTACTTCCTTCCAACAAGAAGTACTTCTGTGCTTACCTGCCGTCTAGAAGGACTTCCGAGCTCATCGCTCATTCTGGCCTGAAGAACTTACAACATGTCCTTTTCTCATCGTTTGGCACGAAGTCTTTCGCGAACTCATTGTACATAGCCTAGCATTCTCAAGTTCTTCTATCACCTCGTGGCGTCGTGGAGTGCGTTGTGTTTTTCAGACGAATTCAAGTGTTGGTGTGGCACTGTGGCATTTGAACTGGAGCTTGCATATACCAGCAGCGCTGACTCTAGTGTTAAGCTACATAGAAAGGCACAATGTTTTCAAGAGATTGAAGTCGTGGCCAGTGAAATTCTTCATAGCAGAGAATCTCAGTGGACAATTGAAAGAAGTATAAAACTCCGTGCCTTTTTGCAAAGACTATGCTCCAGCGCTCGGGAGAGAAGAGAGCATGAGACATTCTTCTGTCAATTGGCCTTGTAGATGGAGGGCGTGATCAGCGAATTAGAGCGGTCGAGACAGGGGCTCTCAATGGATCAATACAACAATGCCAAAAGTATCGTGAGTTTTGATAGGCATGTTTGCACCAAATCCGCGCGAGGAAGCAAAGAAAGGACATGAGTGTTCAATTAAAGAAGACATTCTCGGAGAAACCATGTCATACGTATTAGAGATCTGTACATTAAGCTACTCTGATTACATCACTAAAATGTGACCAATTCCGAAACATTATCATGATGAGCTAGCTTAGTAAGCTCCCTCTCTCTTCGACCAACCAGTCAAAGGACTCAACTCAACAGGTCCATAGCCACTCTGGATGACAGGGCCAGCGACAAGGCTCAAGTTTGAGATCTTGGCGCCACCCTCGTCAAGAGCCCACAGCGAAACAGCCAAGTAGTTAGGACCGTTGTAGTCGAAGATGCCCTGAGGCACAGGGAATACATCCTGGGGGCCAATGTTCGAGACATACTTGCCAAATTGGTAACCGTTGACGTAAATTTGACTTCTGTAGGCAACAGAAGCCGAACCATTGGTGCTCGATGTGGCGTTGGAGAAGGAGATGGCAATAGGGATATCGTAGCCGGCAGGCATATCAAGGTCGAAGGTGGTGGAGTAGAAAGCAACACCGGGGGCGGTGATGCCGATCATAGGTCCATGAGTGCTGTTGCTCCAGCTAGAGGTTGGTGCTCCAGGAAGATGATAACCTTGGCGCTCAGCGTAAAGACCTCCCTCGTTGAGAGGTCCTCTAGTGCGGTCTTGGTAGTCCTCACCACCAAGGTTACCAGTCAACTTCCAGCTGATCGCGGAAGCGTTGCGGCCGTTGAGAGAGTAGTTGAGGATACCACGAGGGGTCTTCATTTCGCTTGAACCTCCTTGGCCGTTCTCTTGAAGACCCATGTGGTCGATGAGGACAGTCAGAACGTAAGAGCTACCAGAAGCGACATTGGGCAAGCTGAATGTAGAGTTGGCGTTTGAAGCGGCGTCGATACCGCGAGCTGATCCCAAGAAGGTGCCGTTCAACCAAGCAGACATGCCAAATGCTGAGCCACCTTGAGTCTGGAGATAGATGGAGTTCTCACCGCCAGTAGCAGTGAAGTGACCACGGTAGAGGAGGTTGCCAATGTTGTAACCGTAATCCTGTGCATATAGCGAAACAGGTGTAGTAAGATTACGCTGAGTGTTGTTGCTGTAAGTCAGGTCGGCGTTGGTCCAAAGGCTGTCATCATATCCTGCGACGATCTCTGGAAGACTGTTGGTAACTTTCCAATCAACAGTCGATAGGTCGGGAACGGAGAACGAGGGCTCGCTGTAAGTAGCAGAGGCTGTGACTACACCGGAACAGCTGTCCTGGGCGAACTTGATAGTCTCACCGTTGAATTTAAGCTCGGTGAGTTTTGCGGGTGCGCCACCGATAATCTCAATTTCAGTCGTGGCATTGAGGTCACCAGTGAGAGACAAGGTAGTACCACTAGCCTCGACTGTGCGAAGCAAGTAACCAGCCTTGACAATAGCAGCAGAAGTGTCGATAGTGCCATTAGTGTAGTTGCCAGAAACGGGGCTGGAAGGTAGATCAAGGACCCAGTAGTTGTATGCATCGTTGCGGTCGAGAATGTAGACGTAGAGCTCGCCAATCTTGACAATCCGGCGTTCCGAGCTGCTCTTGAAGCCAAGAATGGTGATGCCCTTCCTCTTGACGATGTTGATGCCAGATCCTTCGATGACTTCGCTACTACAAGAGAGCGTGAACGCAAGCTCATGGTTCTCGTTAGCCCCTGAGTAAACGACAAGAACTTGCTTGTCGCCATAAGCCTTCTGGGTAAAGATTTCGGCAGATGAGTAAAGCAAGTTGGTACCGGCAGCATCGTAGTCAGTGACTGCCCACTTTGAGTCGCGTCCGTTCAGGACAAGAGATCCGTTCAACTGAGGGATGGTGATATTTCCCTGGCTGGTGGGAAGGGTCAACTTGAATTCAGTCGAGGCAAGACTGTTGTAGGCTGCGTGTCTGATGACGAAGAAATTGGTTCTGTTACCAAACAATGCAGTGACAGCAATTTCGGGGTTGTTGGAGTAAGATCCATTTGCGTGAGTGTTGTTCTGAGGAATGGCAGTCAGATAAGCAGGCGAGGCTTGCAAGAAATTGGCTTCGAGTTTTGCTTCGCTGTACTTCTCACGAGATACCAGACGTTCCTCTGTGATGACAGCTCCATAGTCGTAGGATGTGTAGCCGCCTGGATGTCCTTGGTTGCCCCAGTTCGTTCCGCCATACGTCATGTAGATGTTGAAGATGGTCATGCCGAATGAAAAGTCGTTCTTGTAGAAGACTCGCTGGAATTCAGAGTTCAACAGTTCGCTACATTGCTCAAATCCTAGGCCGCCCCATGGGTCGAATGAACCTCCCTGGAATTCAAGGATTGAGTAAGGAGTGGAAGGGCTCTGCTCTGCATGCAGATCACCATAGTATGTGGGCAATGCGTTGTCGGGCCAGGTGGTTGGGTTGGCACAATCGAAGCCCCTGAGAAGTTAGCTTTTTCGCTAAAGTATCCAAACCACAAAAACACCTACAAGGGGTATCCGTCATGCCCATAGATGTCCACTGCTCCTACGCCCGATCCGGGAGAGAAAAAACCATGCGGATAGGCGTCATTGAGGATGGAAGGTACAACAATGCCTGCATCTCGGAATCTTTTTTCAACAGCCGCCATGTATACTTGGTCAGGGAATTCGGGATCGCTTGAAACAGCTTGGGAGTACTCTAGCAAGAGACAGAGAATCAGCAAGGCCCTCATATAGACTTGGTACAACATGAAAAGCACTGTATTGGGTGCAATATGGGGTTGAGGTCGGGTTTGGTGAACATTTGGGAGCAAGACGCCCGATGGTGTGATACATACCGTTCTCTGGCTGATAAAGGATAACAGGGCCTCCTTCAGTAATTTGTGCCTTTGCAATGATCTCGCCAATCTGGCGAGAGTAGTTGTCGGTTGCATTGAGGAATCGGGGGTCGCGAGTTCTGGGAATTCCAGGATTGCGAGCCAACCAGCCAGGGAAGCCACCACCGGAGACCTCAGCATTGATGTATGGTCCAGGTCTCTATGCTTGAATTAGTATAATGTTACAAAGATATTTCTCCTCTCTAGATGCCGAATGTTCGCCTCAGTGTACAATATGTTGCCAAAAGAGTCGAATTCAGCGAGCACGCGCCAAGCACGTCCTCTCTATGAACAACTACGCAGATTGGCAAATTCTGTGCATGAGACGGACGCAGAACACCAGACGTAATTGCAAGAGGATACTGAAGTGACAAGAAGAGTAGTAGCAAGATTGACTTACAGCGATCAGATAGATGCCAGCCTTTGTAGCAGCCTCGAAGAAAGGCTCCCAAGCAAAGATTCCCTCGGCACTAAAGTCACCTTGCTTGCCCTCAACAAGAGCCCAATCAACGTAGAAGGAGACTCCGTTGTATCCCAATGCCTTGATCTTCTGGAAGACATCTAGCCACAAGCTAGGGACAGGCAATCTTGAGGCATATCAGTAACAGCATTGTACTTAGCAAGCCCAATTGTATCGTACCTGAAAGGATGGAATTCGCCCGAGTAGAGCATGATTCTCTCACCACGTACGAAGAGTGAGTGCTCATCCCAGGTCACCAGATCCTGCAGGAGTTCTCTCTTGTATGGCTTGATAAGGTCATTGAGATTCTGCTTCTTGAGTGCAAGAGCATCAGACGTGATTGCCAGACTTGCCACCAGGGCAGCGGCCTTGATGAGAGTTTTACCAAGCATTGCGAGAATGTCTTGTTGGCTTGGGTACAAGAAACCAAAGACCTGCGAGAGACTGAAGCTTTATGGCCATGGCCATCGTTATGCATTCACCCGAGATCTGCTCCATCTCATGTCTGTCAATGGAACCCTACCCCTCTTGTGAGACCAGGTCCCGGACAAATCTGCAAATTACAACACTACAAAGGGAAATAGATCAGTAGGATGGTGAAGATCCAGGTACAGATCATGAAAAACGTCATGCGGAGACCCCACTTCCGAGCGTGTTCATTCGGCTGAATTGTGTTATGCGACCATAGTGTAACCTTGATTTCTTCATGAATTTTCACACCACTAACACGATCTTTGTTACGAGCCCTTGATAATGGCGCATGATGAGTGCAGCTCGATGAGCATCATGATCGCGATGGAGCAGGCAAGGCGTTGTGCGGGGTAGGCTTTCGATCAAGGATGCATGAGAAGCACCTCCCGTCTCCTGCTCGAGTTGGCTTCAATTTATTGCCGGCTCCCGGATCCACGTTTGGGCCAATTGACACAAGGAGAGTATAGGCAACAGAGAGTCTCTTCGAACTGAATTGTGATGACAGCCAGAGGTGATTACGAGGGAGGAAGTGGAAACATTCGCGACTGATGCGGCGAGTGGCTAGCACTTACGAGAGTGGCTGGTATACGAGTAGAAGTTGAAATGCAGTGGCAGGGAGAGGATGGGATGATCGAGAAAGATTATATCACACGCACGCGCCAAGTTACAAACAACGAAATAGGTAGTTGCTACGACAATTCAAGATAAGGCCAGTTGATCTGGAAACAGGAATGCCATGGACAACACCATCTTGACAGCATGGTGACTGATAATGTTCTCGCTATGGGTTCCAGTAAACACACAATTTGGCTTGGCCTAAGGTGCAATAGACACAGCGATTGGTGAAGGATGCGTGCAGTAATAATTGGCGAGGAAGTTTTGAGGGCCGAGGGGCTCTTGGACAGTTCATCCGCCAGAAGATTCGGCAAGCACAGGCACAGCCCTCCGCCGCTTACAAACCCCGTGCCCGGTCCAAGCCGATGCCAGGAAACGAAACGACTCCACGCTGACGCACCCACGGCAACGAAGGGCCGAGCCAACAGCCAACAGCATGCCATCTGCTCGCAAGAACAGCTAATCCATCATCGTATTTCGATCCAACCATATCTCTGATTCTGACCTTCCAATTGCACATCCAATCCACAAACAACATAGCCAGAATACACGCCCAGCTGAATCCCACCGCGGCTCTAATCGCTATCTGAATGGCTTAACTCCCTCCCCCGGGAACATCCTCCGCCACGCCGAAGCATAACCCTGACCCGCTGTCCTCGCTCGTTCGCGCGTTCTGGCCCATTTGACAGGCCGAACACCACACTCCCCTTACTGTCACCACCAAATCCCGCAGCGCTCTTCTGCCTGCTGCGACGGTGCCCTCTGCATCTTCGGCGTCGCATATCCACCTTCTCGTCTTTTCACGCCGGCGAACCCTCCCGTAGCCCATCATGCCTGGAGACCGGCGCACCTTCTCGGGCGTGTCCTGTCGCCC
>Ga0181467_101309_pt1 | contig 10637 bp, 7 predicted proteins | sample InSIn5gowninarea_2_FD_119079 | JGI IMG/M metagenome (GOLD analysis project Ga0181467, IMG submission 119079) | Clean room microbial communities from NASA Spacecraft Assembly Facility at Jet Propulsion Laboratory, Pasadena, California, USA -... ... | reverse complement strand
CTAGCTAGCTGTCCTATAACGCGTATAGAAGGATATTTCGATGGACTTTATCACGTATCTTCCAAGGAGTGACGGCTATAACGCGATACTAGTTATAGTAGACCGCCTGATAAAGTTCCGCCACTTTATACCGTATAAGGGTACCTATAATGCCGAAGACGTTGCGCGACTATTCCGAAATTATATCTAGAAGCTTTACGGGTTACCCAAGACCGTCATCTCTAATCGTAGAACCTAATTTATCAATAGATTTTAGATATATCTAAACCGGATCCTCCGAACCCGCGCACTATTATTAACCGCGTACTATCCCGAGACTAACGGCTAGACTAAACGAATAAATGCGATCTTAGAATAGTACCTCCGTGCCTACGTATTATATCTATAGGACGATTAGAGCGAATGGCTTACATCCGCCGAGTTCTCTAGAAACTATCTACGATCCGAGACAACGAATACGTCCCCGTTCTTCGCCCTATATAGATTTTAACCCCGAATAGGATTTAAACCTATACAGCCTAGCAACGAACCCGCTATCCGTAATACCGATAAATTCGCACAATCCATGCAGCAGATTTAGGACTATTGCCGACTAGAGATAACGGTTACGTAGGCTCGCTATAATAAGAATAGAAACCGTTCTCGCTAGCCAGCCCGCCGCTATAAGTTAGAGACCTCGTCTAGTTAGACTCTCGAAACATCTAGACACTCCGCCTATAAAAAAAGCTATACTAGAAGAACCTTAGCCCCTTCCCCGTCTCTCGTATCATCAGTCCCTACGCCTACGAACTAGAGTTACCTCTATTAATGAAAATCTACCCCGTATTTAATATAAGCCTACTTCGGCCCGCCGAGTCCTCTCCCCTACTAGGATAAACTTAACCACTACCACCTCCTATTAAGGTGGATAGCGTCGACGAGTAGGAGGTCGAGGATATTATAGATTCCCGAATTAATCGTCGAGGCCGCGGAGGCTAGCTAAAGCTAAAGTACACCGTAAAATAGCTCGGATACCCCGAGATATAAGAAGTACCTACCTACTAGATTACTAACGCTGCGGAACTTATCCGTAACTTTTATCGCCGATACCCTAATAAACCTAGACCCTAATACGCGCGGCGCCGTATAACGAATTATAGAGCTAAGACGCGGTTACGTATTCACTAGAACTCGCACCTTAAGAGGAGGGGCGTACTATTACGGTATAACCGTAAGACCTATCGGATTAAGGTAGATCCGTTCCGTCCTATCCTACCTACCTATTAGTGAGACTGGTACATATAGACAGGATTAGGTAGACGGATTTAGGCCTTGATTCAGGCAATAGAGGTGCGATTCAGGTGTGGATAGTAGGGTTTAATATAGTTGGAGGTGGCTCTACATTGGCCAGTAAATGTATGTAGTAGATTGTAACATCCCGGAGCCTGCTCTATATAGACCTTTTAGTCTATAATGGTAGCTCGTCCCTTTCCTTTTAGATAGAGGACAGTATTCTTTACCTCTATAAAACGGACAGTATAGTTTGCGGTATTCTACACCTAATCTTTTTATAGCGACCATCATAGGACTGTAGAGAGCGCTAGTAAAGACACTCACTTTATATTCAGTACCTATTATCCCCCCTTTTTTTATCGACTTATTACTATATTTGAAAGAAGATTTTGGTCTCGCAGTTAAGAACTACCGGGATATCTTAAGAGCTTTAAAGTAGAGTACCTCCTAAGCTTCGTACCGACGATTAGCGGAGTTCTAAATCTAGGACGTTGCGGTAGAAAGGCCTGGCTATTAGAAGTTAATCTTAAGTATACGGCGAGATCCTACATTCCGAATCGTTATTCTGGATTTACTACTCCCGAAACCCTCTACGTTTTCAATTCCCAACCAAACTCAGAGAGAAGAGATTGCCGCTTAAACCTCTTAAAACCTAGGCTCCTTAAGTTAAGCACTAAACTCCGGAGACGACTCCGTATAAACGCTATTAGATTCCTCATTTATAATAATCCGGTAAATCCCGGTTGTTAGCTCCGAGGACGAAATATTATCTTTAGAATCCCTATCGACTCCTCCATCCATTGAAATCCTTCCATTTTTATCGGAACTACCCGAAACGGGTACCTAAGTCCCTGTCATGGATATACTACGCTATTTCCGCCCTCTAATTGCGTATAGTTAGCCGTAATTTAATAGGTCGAGCCAGCTTCGTGAGGTACTAGCTGAGTATATCGATGATATCGAGCTCCTTGTACAGAACCTTAGCATTAAGGAGTTAAACCCGAGGTACGAGAGAGAGCTACGTGCTGCTTTCCGTCGAGGCCTTTTAGGCGAAGTACGGGATTAGTGGAATACACTAGACAGCGCCTAGTTAGTACTACTATAGGATAGTTTCGTTACATCCTTCATCCAGCGATTTGCCGTTACTAGTGAAAAGGTTAGGTGTAGAATACCGCAAACTATACTGTCCGTTTTATAGAGGTAAAGAATACTATCGTCTATCTAAAAGGAAGGGGACGAGCTACCTTTATAGACCAAAAGGTCTATGTAGAGCAGGCTCCGGGATGTCACAATCTGCAACATATATTCACTAGCCAATATAGAGCCACCCCCAACCATGTCAAACCCTACTATCCACACCTGAATCGCACCTCCATTGCCTAAATTAAGGCCTAAATCCGTCCACCTAATCCTGTCTGTGTATACTAGTCTTAACATGCCTAACCCTACCGGACCTTTATACCCGTAAAGCAGCGCTGCGCATGTTCGTCTAGAATATACTAGCCTTATCCATCTCAGTAGGTTCACCCTAGAACCGGCGTCGAATTTCTTCCTGCTCTAACGGCTCAGTGAACTCCTTATTATTAGGAAGAGGATCTTCATGATCCTGCGGTCGTATAGCTTCGATATAGTCTATCGATAGGGCTCCGGGCTAACTGCTAAGGAAAGAGGCATTAACTTTAAAGAACGAGAGCGTTATACTATAGGCTCTCTTCTCTACACGTATCATGGAATGGAAAGCCTTACCGAAGGTAATAGTTACCCTAGCCCTCTATTCATTAATGTACTTTGTCCTTACATCTTAATCGTCCCCTAATATGATCTCAACCTCATCTATGATAGCTGGGTTATCCCATCGGATTCGGCCGACCAGAGCATCCGAGATTAGTCTAAGGCCGGTAAGCTAAGTCGCAGCAGGAAATGCGAACGGGATTTTACCATACTTATTAGCTAGTCTAGATGGGGTCTTAGGGGGGAGTAACCATTGATCGATAAGTAGCGCTTATGTTCTCCTAGGTACCTCCTTCTATAACTTCTAAGTCAATGTAGTTAGGCGTAATACCGATAAGCTAGGGTAGGAATGTGTTTCGAATTGGCGCTGAGGGACTCGTCGCCTAGGCTCTATAAGGAAGATAGGGTATCGTAATTCTTACTTCTCCCTAACGGTATAGAACAGCTGTCTATATAGCTTCGAAATAGCTAGCATCCGAGAGCTCTCCTTTAGTTATAAAATGGTCTTCCGTGATTTGCCCGATAATCTAGCTGAAGTCTACCTTCCCTCTTACGTCAACGCGATCCTTCTATTCTTACAGATACTTATACATCCTAGGCATAATCATAGTAGCTATCTCTTCTATCTCATCTATTAGACTCAACGACCCTTGGATCATATTAACGCCTCGTTAGGAAGACAGCGCCCGATTAACGTCTATATTAATATAACGGAAGAAGGTACTGTCTCCGGGCCTAGCGTGCTTAGTGTAGTACGGATAGGAGATAAGCTAGTAGTTAGAATCGGGCCGGAGACATACGTAGAGCAGCTAGTACACCGGATCTTACCTCATTAATTGCTGGCTAAGTGAGTACACTATAATGCGTAACCACCCAAGATTATCATCTCTTTCTAATCGCCTATAGTAGTAGCTATATATGCTGACCTCTAATTCAATAATAGATCCAATCGTCTTGTTCTAACCTTGCACCATCGTCGTCCACTACCATCGGAAGATTATAGCATTAATATTACCTGTCTCGTTGAATATTTCCTATATCCTAATCATACCTATCTAGTCGAGGACCTTCTTGGGGTCGAACTTGACGATATTCGGCTCCTCGTTAGTAGGTGCGTACGCGTAAACCCTAAGCTTATCTAATAAATAGGCTGGGCGCTTGGACTTCTAGAACTAGCTAAATGTTGGATTCGTAGAGGAGCGGTCGGCTTTTAACGCTCCTAGATCATTATATCGTCGTGTAACCAACAGCGTTCCCTCCCGTAAAGCTATATATATTATCAGGCTGGTGACTATATATATCTTCGCTACGAGCTTCCTTATATAGTTATAATATACATCACCTTTCTCGATATCTAAAAAGAGGTATTTATCCACCAGATTCACTAGGGATACGGAGTTATCTTGCGCTTTACCCTGGCTGTCAATTCTACTCTTAAAGCCTTTGGTGACCTTACGGCTGCAGGTATATAAAAGAGCCTCTCCTAGAGCAGCCTTAACCTCGCTGATCTTCCGCTTCTTACTAGCACGTACGGGAGATTATACTGCAGCACCCTAAAATTTATTATTAGATGGGTTCGCATCGCTACCTGATTCTTCAGGGTTAGGGCTTGATTTCGTAACCGCGGGTCGTGAAATCCGGCTCGACCGTCTTACGGTAACTTCCGTTACTATTAGGCTACTACCGGGAGAGCTAAGTATTATAGCGGATTACGCGACCGTAACTAAAGCCGTGGATATTACTGCTGCTACTAGGGTATCTATAGGATAGGATGATACGTCCTCCTTAACGCCCTGCGTATTTTCTAGCTCTGATATATTAGTTAGAATTCTAATATTTCCGAAGCGCAGCCCGAGATTATTAATAATATTAAGTTCTAGTTATTCGAGATCGTAGCTAAGGATTTGACTTACGTTCATGACATCCGAAGGGGTAAGATAGGGCTTTAAGCTGACTCCTCTGCTGCTTCTCTGAAGACGCTTTATAAAGGCTATATTTAACGCTATAATCCCCTTCTTAGCGTCTAGGTGTTTTACAGCCAATGTGTTCAGGTACCTAAGTATTCCGACTTTTATATTCTTATTAATCAAGTACTTTCCGAAGTACGGGTATACTTTAAGAAACCTAGCCTTCTCTTAATTGAACCTCTTGTTTTCTTAAACTATGTTTTCCTTTATCTTAAATAGAGCCCCGAATTGCACCTGCACATCGTTCTCGGTAATACCTATATACATGTATACCCGATCGTCGTTAAGGTAGTCGATAAGTTATACGATTGCTAGCAGCGTCCTATTTATCAAATACAGCTCTACGACTTCTATTATCTTTTCCTAGAAGTACCATCGTTCCTGCGGATCTTAAATACTCTTTAACGCGGTGATTAAATCCGTCATATTAGTAATAGGGTGTTTCGTCCTATCTAGTAGGCAGACCTCGGTACCAGGAGCGAAGACATCGTAGGATAGAAGTATCTAAGAAACGATGATTCCGGATTGTACATGTGGGACGACGGCCTACTAAGGAAAGGTTAGGACTAGAGCGAGCTGCTATAAAGAGGGTCTAGCTATAGCCTACTGACCATGTTAGATAGGCTCGCTTAGGGAGCCGGCCATCGTTAACTAAAGAGGTAGGTCTGTTAGAGGAGAAGGAGTACGATCGAGTTCGCTAAAAAATAAGCTGCCGGAATCTAGACTTGTTGACGCCGGGAGGCTATGATTTGAAGATCTAATAAGAAGGGTGAGAAGGGTGCTAATATACACCTAGGGAATATGTAAACGATATATGAAGAACGAAGAGAGATTAATAGAGGGTAGGTGCGGGTTATATCTACGAAATTAGTGAATGTGAACAAACAAAAAGTTGTGAATAATAAATATTTTGAATGAAAGTTTGTAAACAAAACAACGAAAGGGAAAATATATTCTTATAAACGTCGGTTTACCCTAACTCGTAAACCCCTTCGTTATCGTGGCTGTTTCCGAAAAGAAATCGTAGAGGGGTTTATACGAAGTGCCCTCCCTTTCTTACTACGTATCGCCTCTCTTATTAGGGGTAGGAGTGAACCAGCGTCCCTATAACATCGGTAGAACCTAGATGAAGGCAATGCTAGTTAAAACCTCTAGCGTCGAATCTCGCCGACCCCTACTATTTCGGCGGAGAAGGATGAGGAAGAGAAGGAAGAATAAATACGACGAAATAAGTATATTTAATACTCTCGTAAAACGCGCGTCAATACTCATTACCGTAATTACAGCCGATAGTAATTCATCGTTTCATTAGATATTGGATCCAATGTCCTTATTACAATATTAAAATAGTAACTTTTGGCGTCAGGGCCCTACGCATGTAAAGCATTCACATCTATTACCCCTTATAACCTTTCTTAATCTCGTACGTAGGAAGGAGGAAGACCGCCCGCTGGCTAGGCAATTAGGCGAGAGCTATCGCCGTCCTCGATACGTAGAACGGGGTTACCTTATTAAATATCAACGTATCTACTACATTAGCTACTGCCGCAGTCATGAGAGGCCTCCTCTAACAGTAGGTCCTAAGATTATTAAGATGAATCTTTCTAGCTATATCATCTTCTTGATATAGTTTCCTTACCATGCCAGACCTCTCTCTTGAATTGATAGTAACTAGGAGCTGCGGCTCCTTCTATCTCGGCTTAAGTTTCTCTCCCCTGTTAGTATCGAATTTCATCTAACGTTCTAAAACTAGGTCTCCAACATTTGGCGTAGTCCAGCTTCCATGATCTACTTACTCTTTAATCTTATTATTAATCGTAGTATATATATCTATTATCCTCATCCTTTTCTCCTTCCTTAGGCCAATGATGGTGTGTATCTGCTGTAATGACACAGGTGTCGTATTGAAATCAACGATGTTATACGGGGGAGGAGAAGGCATGATATTTCTCGAATAGGGGAGGAACCCAAGTATTAGTTCTATAGGTGTGAAGCCGTATAGCTTAATAAATCGGGTGTTAGCGGTAAGCGTAATGTGCCCGAGAGCGTTCGTCTAGCTTCTATAAAGAGATGCATCCGTATTAGCGTACCATTTCCTAAGTAGGCTGATGACTAGCTAGACTATGCGTTCCAAGAGCCCCATAGACTCTAGGTACGATACGGGGGCGAATACCTACTATATCCCTCTCTTATCGCAGGCCTCCTTTATAAACCGATTTTTAAAATGCTTTCCCTGATTAGAGTAAATGCACTCGGGATAGCCAAACGCCGGCATGAGGTCATTATCTATCATCGCTGTAAGAGCTCGGTTATCCGCATTTCTAACTCCTCTAAGCTAAATGAACCGAGAAAAGTAGTCGTATCTAACCAGGATATATCCTGCTCCAGTTATTTTGCACGGGGGAGAGATGTACCCGATATAGTCGAACCTAATCATCGATATAGGTTCGAACCTTTGTATTATATAGGGTCCTACGCTAGTACGCTTCACCCTACTTATCTAGTAGGCCTTATAGGTTCGATACTAATCTCGAATGTCCTTTATTCTTAACGGCTACTAAAAGTTGCCCTTTACGCGGGCAAGAGTAATCACATCTATAAAGTACCCTTGATACTTATATAAATAGGTTAATATCCTAGTACGCTCTATCGTAATCACGTATTTCGCCAGCGCCCTATCCTCTTCCCGATATAAGAGAAAATGGGATCTGACCTCAAAATTCTTCGCTTTATACCTAACAGCCTCTTTCTAGTTACGCGGAATCTTTCGGGCCTCTAATCTATCTTCTCCCCGGAGCAGGAAATCGGTAACGTCCCTATACTAGTACGACTCTAGATATAGTACGAGCCTCGGGTTTTAGTAGTCACTCGTATTAATATTCAGGGCTCCCGAATTAGTAGGTACGGCCGTACCCCCCTACCTAGGCGTTAATTTAGCGACCGCGGGTCGCGAAATCAACTCATCCTCAGAACTTAGGTTAGTTATAGCTAAAACCCTCACCGCCTTCTATTTCTAGCTAGCGCGTACTCTAATTCCTTTATTACGCGCTCTTAAAACGTCTAAATTAATTTTATCCTCCTTATCGGCCCGTTCGGCGGAGGTACGCGGATCGATCCGTATAAGAAAACAGTTAACTCCATTAAACTTAGTTATATCTTCTACGATCGCGCGTTATTAGTACAGCGGGGGCATCCTACTAAGCCTATCGGCAATACCTATGACCGTTGATTTCCCAGGCCTATAATGCGCAATAAAGTCGTACTTATTCAGCCGTTCCTGCTAACTAATAATACGCGGGGTTACAGCAGTCTCTCCTTTATTTAGAATACTAGTCAGCGCCGTGTGATCTATGTAAAGATAGAGCGGGTATTTGCTACCCTATACCAGCTATTTAACTTCGGCGAGACATTTTATAATCCTAAGATATTCTCGTTCTGTGATATAATACCTCTTTTCTCTTTCTGCCAAGGAAAATAACATAAACATAATAATTCGAATATTATTATAGTTCTTATCGGTTGCAAGAACATTACTTTTATAACCGTATAGCTGAAAGAGTACTCCCCCGCTTCCGTTCCCGCTAGTATCGACGGCGAGGTACGGAGCTAGGTTAATATTAAACGGGGCTATTACGTTGTCTCGAATCGCTTTCTTGATAAGGCTGAATGTAATATTGCATTCCTCGGTCTAAGTAAATCCTACGTTCTCGACCTAATGTATACGCTTTAACCTATACCCTATCGGAAGAATAATATATTCCTCGGATCGATAGGCCTTTCTTATAATAATGGCCAGGCTTGCCCTCCCCGGAATGAAACTTTTAACCTAGGGCGTTAACTAGAGGAACGCGTCCAGCTCCTCTCTATTCGTAGGGGCTGGCCAATCTATAATACGATCTCGATGCCGTACCGACGGACGCAAGCTATCAACTCCTCCGGTAAAGCCAATAAGGTCTATATTATATATAAAGAAGAAAGATTTCTTGCCCGTTAGGTATACTAGGCCCTATACTACTCTCGGAAGATATTTCTTATATATAAAGATACATATTTCTTCAAACGTCGAGGCCGATATATTGTGATTATCGATGAACGGAGAAAATACGAATTCCCTATAATTTCTAATAAGCGAGGGTATTATCTCGTAGGTCTCCGTCGGCGGTATCCTCCCGAACACCAGATCAGAGAATTGGTAGTAAGTATAGGAAGATCCTTTCAGCCCCTAGCCTATCCTCCGGTAGAAATACTAGCCATACGGCGTAATCATACCTATCTTATACATGTCCGACCTCCTAGTCTTTACCGCCTAGTACCCGTTCGCGGCATCGTAGACGCTAAAGACCTTCTTCCCTAGACTCACAACCGTATGGAGAACCTCATCTATATTATATATCGGATAGTTCGACTTCACAGTGTACTTGTTTACAGGCTTAAAGTTATAAACCATCCGGAACTCCGTCGACCTAGGCTTCTTCGGAGGAAATAAGGTTACGGCGGCCTATTCGCTGCTCCCGACATTAAGGATTCCTACTTTAACCATCTAGGGAAACATCTTCTCCGCGAATGTAACTTGGCCTGGCGAATATTTCACTACTTTAGAACGAATAGGAACTGCATCCGGCGTGAGCTCGATTATATACTCGATGATGTCCGTTACTTAGAGCTTATATAGCTTTATAATAAATGCTCCCTTCTATATATAGAGGATTCTTCGGACATAGTTAATACGCTCCACTATATCCGTAGCGGGCCTAATAGTAATCTTCGAGGATAAGAACCACTCATCAATCTCTTCCTGTAGAGTAGGAGAAAGAGGTCTTTTCTTAGGCCTTCGCTGGGTTAGAAATCCAAGCGAACTTCTCTAGATTATAGGTTCTATCGGCGGTACCTCGACATTCTACGGTTTCTTAAGCGGAACCGCGCTTATGTATCGGACCTCTCGTCGCGTATTCGTCGTCAGCTTATCGTTGACAGTTACTACCTATCTCGATATATATAGTTCATGTTCGGCGACTCCGGGTTACTCGTCGGGCATCTCCCTTTTAAAGAATTTATTCTTCGGATCCGGGAATCTCCTTTGCCGGATTAAATCTAACTCGTCGATATTATTATCGAAAGTCGGGATCTCCTTCGGAATATCCTTCTTATTATCGCTGTATCGATATTAAACGAAATATTCCTCCGCTACGGCTTAGCTCCGGCAGTTAATTTCACGACCGCGGGTTACGAAGTTACAGCCTAAGTAGCTCTATTAATTTCTAGCGCGTACGTACGCCGAACTTCCTCCGTATAACTATCGCCCTCCCTATTCTCGTTATCCTCCCTGCTTACGGCTCGTTCTAGTCGGTAAGGTACCTTACTCGCCGACCTCACTCTTTTCCCGAAACATTACTACCCGTATCGGATTCAGACGTCGTTTCGGATTCCGAATTAATTTCGGGTTTTATTAGCTTCCTAATATAGCGTAATTCTATACGTATACGGCGCGTATACCTATTATATTAGCGAGACTAATCCTAAAGAGAATCGCTTATATCCGATTTATCTACGTCGCTCTCGCTGTCGCTTTCTTTAAATTCGCTTATAGCCTCGTACTTATCGCGCTCTTCTAAATCCTAGGCCTAAGTAGCGGTAATCCTCGTCCTTCGAATAGGTTAGACTTAGGTT
>Ga0181467_101304_pt1 | contig 10683 bp, 7 predicted proteins | sample InSIn5gowninarea_2_FD_119079 | JGI IMG/M metagenome (GOLD analysis project Ga0181467, IMG submission 119079) | Clean room microbial communities from NASA Spacecraft Assembly Facility at Jet Propulsion Laboratory, Pasadena, California, USA -... ... | reverse complement strand
TCTTCCACGACCTTCATCAAGCCGTCTATAGCAACCCTTGCTTCTGCAAATCATAGTACACCTTCTCGGGCATGACATTGCCCTCTCCATCCTCCATCTGCACAACCTGATCACTAGCCGTACTCTCCACCTTCCTATCCCCCTGCAATTTCTTCCACAACTCAGTCGCCTCCTCAATCCCCGTCACATCCCTAAACATACTCGAATTGGTGATGCCCAATCGCTTCAATCCGTACAAATGTCTGGCTTCTCCGAAATGCTTGTCGAATGCTCTGCGGCCCATGTAGACGTAATTACCGCAGATTTCGCAGGGGAATTCGACACCCAGGCCGTGCAGTTTGTAGAGCCAGAAGGGGATGGGTTTGTCGTCCCAACCTAGGGGAAGTTTTAGAGGATTGTAGACTTTGCCTTCTTCGTCTTGTTCGGGGTCATCGGCCTGAGGGTCTGCGGAGGCGAGGTCCATGGATTCGGCGTACAGGGCTGCGAGTTCTTGTTGGCGTTCCTTGTCTGTCATGCCTTGTTTGCGTTCGACGTTGGCGCGTGTGTCGGAGCGCTCGGTTTGCATGGCGGCAGCCAGTTTACGGATGCGGTGTTCGCGTTCGGCTACGGCTTTTTCTTTTAAGCGGTGCATTGAAGCTGCTGCTGTGTTGGAGCTACCATTTGTGGATGCGGCTTCTCCATCTGCGGCGCGTTGTTTTCTTGCTTCTGCGTTTTTGATGTGCTTCTTTCCTGTCAAGTGGCCTCTGTAGACGTTGTCGTTCTTGAACTCCTTCTCACAGTCCGGGCACCACATTCCCTCGCCTGTACCTTCTGTTGCTGGTGCGTCTGATGTTGATTTTGTGTTGAGTTGCCAGCCGGGCACTTCGTCCTTTTCCCAGAGTTTCAAAAAGTCCTCATCGAAGCTGAGGAATAGTCTATCCAGATCCTCCAAAGGCTTGATTCGGCGCATGAAGCTTTCAAGGTATGTAGCCAGGTTTCCGAGGTATTGGAAGTATTGATCCTTCAGCTTTTCCGGTCTGGACATGCCATCAAACTCGTCGAATGTGTCCAGGTATTGCAGATATGTGATGCGCCTCTTTGAACCAGGCAGGTTGATGTAATTCTCGTGCAGGGCGTTCATGTCGAAGTAGCGACCAAAGGCCTCCTCTCCAGTGAACATGGTGTCGATCTCGGATGGGAAGGGGGCATCTTCGCCAACAGCTCTGCGCTTGTATGCGCGCTCGAGGTTCTCAACAGGCTCGTTTGGGTAGCGCTTGTGGAAGTCTTTAATGTGGTTTAGTTGCTTGTAGAACTCTTCGAATGTGTCGCCGGTCGAGATGGATTGGATTTCGCGTAAGCGACTGCCATCGTTGTCTTTGTACAGGTCGACTGCGCGATTTGATTGCGACTTTATGCGATCGAGGAAGGCAGCGATTTGGTGGTCTCTTTGTAGGCGGTCTCGAATCTGAGAATGGATTAGCATCTGCACATGAATGGCATAACGTCTTCGCAAGAGAACGTCCTCATTTCCCTGGAGGCTGATGTGCGATTGAGAGCAATACAGCTCCCAAAGAACCGAAGCGTAGCTAGATGAATTAGTGAAATGCGAAAGATTGACGCTTACATGTTTGGGGTCTTCAAGCGAGCGCTCGGCTATGGCCTGCTCGAGACGCTCAAGGTCCTCCCTTGTATTGCGCAAATCTTCTAACAGCATGGTGGTTGATGTGTGTATGTGAACGTGGAAGAAAGATGATTGCTGGTATACTGAATCGGCGCGCGGCGAGAGATGGAAGAGGGTCCGTGCTTTGGATGCTTCGTTCGTTCTTGCCTTTCGAGCTTTATTCCTCTTTGACCGTCACTGCCACTTTTGGTATCTTTACGACTCGTACTTTCCGGATCTTTTGGTCTATCGCGCCTGCCGCCTGCTATTTCCCGCAAACACACAGTCACATCATCCAACATGGCGGAAGGAGGAATCGACCGTAAGATGGAGGAGCGCATGGAGTTTTCGACGTCCAAGGAAGTTCGCGTCGCGCCCACCTTTGAGGCCATGCACCTGAAGGAGAACCTGCTCCGTGGAATCTACGCATATGGATACGAATCTCCCTCTGCCGTTCAGTCGCGCGCTATCGTCCAGATCTGCAAGGGTCGCGACACCATCGCCCAAGCCCAGTCCGGTACTGGTAAAACTGCCACCTTCTCCATCTCCATTCTTCAGGTCATCGATACCGCTGTGCGCGAGACTCAGGGTAAGTCGCATCTTTCTGGTCGTACACGTTTGGCCAAGTACTGACGTTGCCAGCTCTCGTCCTGTCTCCCACCCGTGAATTGGCAACTCAGATTCAGTCCGTGGTTATGGCCCTCGGCGATTACATGAACGTTCAATGCCACGCTTGTATCGGCGGCACTAACGTTGGCGAGGATATTCGCAAGCTCGATCACGGCCAACACGTCGTCTCTGGTACTCCTGGACGTGTCGCTGACATGATCCGTCGTCGCAACCTCCGCACTCGCAACATCAAGATGCTCGTCCTGGATGAGGCTGATGAGTTGCTCAACCGTGGTTTCCGCGAGCAGATCTACGACGTCTACCGTTACCTCCCTCCTGCCACTCAGGTCGTCGTTGTGTCAGCCACTCTCCCTTACGATGTGCTCGACATGACCACCAAGTTCATGACCGACCCCGTTCGTATCCTCGTCAAGCGTGATGAGTTGACCCTGGAAGGTCTCAAGCAATATTTCATCGCTGTTGAGAAGGAAGAATGGAAGTTTGACACTCTTTGCGATCTTTACGACACCCTCACCATCACACAAGCCGTCATTTTCTGCAACACTCGCCGTAAGGTCGACTGGCTCACCGACAAGATGCGTGAGGCCAACTTCACCGTATCCTCTATGCACGGTGAGATGCCCCAGAAGGAGCGTGACAGCATTATGCAAGACTTCAGACAAGGCAACTCAAGAGTCCTCATCTCGACTGATGTCTGGGCTCGTGGTATCGATGTTCAGCAAGTCTCTCTTGTCATCAACTACGATTTGCCAAGCAACCGTGAGAACTACATCCACAGAATTGGTCGTAGTGGAAGATTCGGCCGCAAGGGTGTTGCCATCAACTTCGTCACCAGCGAGGACGTCAGAATCCTTCGTGACATCGAGCTTTACTACTCTACCCAGATTGATGAGATGCCCATGAACGGTAAGCCCCTAGAATCTCCTCTGACAAAATATCTTATGCTAACGTGCCATAGTCGCCGACCTGCTGACCTGAGCAACCTTTCCCATCTCGATATGCTATATCTTTTTTCCGTGCAAGTTAATGAATTACAAAACGCCGGATGGAGTTGAGAAGTTTGCCGTTGAGAGCATAAGTAGGGGGAAATGGGCCATGTAGCCAATACGGTTAGTACTTTCTTGACCCTATTTCATCCACGAAACCATGCTAACATGACACGAGTGCAGTCAATATCACAATTGCCATTCCGCGACCCCGACCTCAGACTCTTTTTCCAAATGAAGCTCTCCTGAGAAGCCAGACCACTAATCCTGAAAGCCAACGAGCACAACAAAGCCGGCGTCGATGGCGAAAGGCCGAGAAGGACGATGTCTTCGATCTTGGGGAGTCGAAAATAGCAAGTGCAATGAGCAACCACCCGATGGCTGAGGTCACGTCACAACAGCTTCACGATTAAGTGGAATAGTCTGCAGACGAATTTGAGAGATGAGAGGGACACGGACGAAGTGTGAAGGTATAAATATTAGTTGTGCAAGCGAACGAGATGAGCACCGTACGTTTAGGCTCACATTCAGAACTAGAGCTTTCGCGCTCCGTCGAGTACGGAAAGAAGCTGGCGCAATACCAACGTTTTGGATCTAGTCGAGCTGACCGCCCAGAAAGCTCTTCACTACGATTCTCTTTGGATCAGTAAGAACTTCTGCTTTTCTTTGCATTGCATCTGCAAGATTTTCAGTGGTGAGGAGAGTGAAAGCGAGATCCTAGTGAGTGACTGTTGAGATTTGCCCGCTCTTGTTGTTCTCACTGCTTTCACTGCGGCAATCCACTTTTTCACTCAAATCCAGTCTCTTCCATTACCCGCCACTCTGAAACTGCCTTATTACTTCCCAACTCGAGCGTCTAGGAGAACAAGCTTGTTATCACTTCTGCTTTGTCACCTCTCACTCGGTCAATCTTGTAGATCCCGCCACACAAGCCGCACTCAACTTCATCATCTAACTTGCAACGACTTTACTATAATCAACAACAACAAAAATTCGAACCAAGCCTTCCAGCAAACATTGTCAATATGGCCACTCCAATTACCGCCAGATCCATCTTGCCGACACTTCCACCAGAGCTGCTTGGTCGAGTGTTTGCCTTCGTCGACGACAAAGATCTGATTAGCTTGCGCCTCGTCTGTAAAGACATCTGCGCGGCCGCAAACAGACCATTCGCAATCTGCTTCTTTGCAGAAAGCCGACATGTCGTTACGCCGCACAGCATCGAAACGCTTCTTAAGGTCAGCAGTCATGCAGTCTTCGGCCCGTTCATTCGTAAAATCATGGTCAGCCCTGCTCGCCTGCCAGCCAACGTTATCGAACACGCTGCAGACGTAGACCCAGATCCAGACTCAAATGATTCAGACGGAAATCTCGACGAGAATACAGATGAAGACATGGAAGACGGTGTTGTCGTAAACAATCCGTTCATCAAATCCGGACACTTCAGCATCCTCATGCAGCAGATCTTCGCCAACGCCAAGCACAATCCCCATCCAATCACTATCGCGGTCCACGAGGACCGATACATCACGCTCAGTCCAAATCAGTACTATATGCCCGCCTCACACAAACGGTTCTATGGTTCAAGAGCTTTTCATACAGACAGCAGAAGTGCGCCAATCTTCAGGACCGCTGAGACCATTAATCTGGTCGCAGCAGCGGCAGATGCGGTCGGTTTGATAATCAGCGCCCTCGAGATCGACTTGATGTCAGTACCGAGAGATGTAGTGGACCTTAGCACGCAGAAAGCAATCCACGACTTTCTCCAAACTCGTACCATGCCGCTGGACGTTCACCTTAGTTGGGATGATTGCTCCACGCTGAGATTCGAGCATCGAGAAGCCCGTCTGTGTTTCTCAGCATCATCCCTACTGATACCCCACCCAAGATGGGAGACTCACCTTCGAACACTAAACAAGGTTGTTCAGTGGCTAAACAAAAACCCTATCCTCGAGCTTCGACTTGAAGATCTGGATGTTGAGCGCCTATCTTCTCTGGACGGCTACTTCTCACAATTCCTTCGAAGCATCAAACTTGAAGATATCAAACTAGGTTCAACCTTCTTCGATAAAGGTCCATACAGCAGCCTCTTCGAGCATTTCTCCGGACTTTTGAATCTGACCTATTGCGGACTCTCCAGACTGCATTATAGATTGCCCGAAGAAGACGGTCATACTGCGATGCATCTTCTCTCTGGAATCTACCCAACCGCATGGATCACTCTCCTCCTTGTCTTTCCTGACGGCCAAACCGAGTATGAGCTTCAGGGTCATGGGGTATGTAGACAACTCGAGGATCTGGCCGCATACACCGCGGCAGCGGAGAGGAGGAAAGTCCTTACCATTCAAGCAGATCAAGAGGTCATTGATTATCGGGTCGCAGGCGCGGACGCACCAATCGACTACGAGAAAGAAGATTTTGAATACCGTTCCAGATGATTATTGGTCAGCCCTCCTCGGATGCGGTAACCTGCCGCAATGTACAGAACCAACTACGCGACACGTTCTTTCATCGAGAGCCGCGATCAGCAAGACCCTCACTAGAGGTGTGTCGCAAAAGCTAGAGACTCTAGCATGCGGCAGCCTTTTTCGAAGCCCCTTGATCTCGAGAGATGATGCTGCAATGGTTCGATTCAGTCAACATATAATATTCGAGAGACGAGGAGAATTTGCGAAGGCGCAGGACGATTCTGCTACCATGCAGATACTGAAGCAGAAAGAGGATACGATGGCTTCTGGTAAGCCCCGAAGAAGTCACATAATGGGATACGAGGGCAAGATGGCAGACTAGGGGAGAGTGTGGAGGTCATGGCAAAGAGCATGGCACAACAGAAAGGAAGAACCAAAAACATCAGTAAAATGGAGAATGAGAGAAAACGCTTTACCGCACCAAAATTAGTAGGTACCACCCATGAATATGCAGAAATGTGACATGATCTCAGATCAAGCGGCTCGTATCGAGAGACTAACAAAGCGAACAATGAAATGTCGGAAAGCAGTAGAGCTCTTGAGACAGAGTTTGCTTTGCTGAGCTTTGTTCGGACTCGTGCCTTCTGGAAACAAAACAACACTGTGCATTGCGTCAGTTTGCCTTTCTCGAAAGTGCGAGCCGCGCAAGGAAGTCTCACCTCCAAGTGAACTGTTCCTTCTCAATATCAGCCTTGGCGTTCACTCGTTCGACACTCATCATCACAACAACACAAAACTTCCGCGCGCTTCCAACTTCTTCCTCTCAAACCAACACAACCACATAATCAATATGGTAGGTCAACCATCACCTTACTGCCACGGACGTCCCTGACTTTATTCTAGGCTACCTCCACAGCCAACGATCGAAGCACCAACACGGTAAGTCCATCATCAGCGTCACAAGCGCACTTTCTGACCTCTAACTCAGACCACATCAACTCCCAACCAGCCAGACATCATGGATCTACCACCTGAAGTCCTCGTCGAGATCTTCAACTTGATCGACAACAAAGACCTTCCCAACGTGCGCCTCACTTGCAAGAAGCTGTGTGAAGCTGCCAATAGACCTTTCGGATTCGCCAATTTCACCGAACGAGCCCACGTGGTCTCTCCTTACAGCATCAATGCGCTTGTTGACATCACGGAGCATCCTATCTTTGGAAGCTATGTCAAGTCTGTCGGGATTTGCAGCGCAAGGGCAGGCCTCGAAAAGGATTATCTTAAGTACCACCGTGTCGACATAGATACCAGTGATAAAGCGATTTTGAACGGATATGTCAAGACCGGTCGCTTCGGACGTCTGATGAAGCGAGTTTTTGACAACATCAGAATGCATTCCCAATCTGTCACGATCAGCATTTATAACGACAATCCTGATGGAACGAGATTTGACAACGAGTCCTGTTTGGCACCCGAAAGGTATTTCGGCTGGGCTCAATTCATCAAACAGAGCCCTGGAACCCCTGTATCCATGCCAGCAGAGACACTAGAGCAGACTGTGTACGCAGCCAGACGTGCAGGCTGCCTTATCAAACGTATCAGGATGGACCGCCCTTCGCCGAACCTGCGCTTCAGAGATGAAGCCCAGAAAAGACTGGACACGACCATCCAGCAAATTCTTGAATCCAGAATCACACCGCTGGACCTCCATGTTGATGGGATCCGCTATCATGATAAGTCAGCCAGTCTGGAGATATCTGAGTTCATGCCCAGGTTAAGGGAGGACACACTTCTTGAGTGGTGTCCTTTCAATGCCTTATACTGTTGGGTGAAGGCGAAGAAGATTGCTCGACTCAGATTCCACTACAACGATGACTTCAAAATTCGCCTTTTCCAACCACTACTCACATCCCACTTGAGGTGGTTGAGGCTTGATCGACTTAGAGTTCGATGTAGGTATCTTAATGTCAATCTCTGGAGCGAGCATATTCTACCTCTCTGCGGATTAAGGGGATTGAGATACTGCAGGTTCGAGCGCCTCAGATATGAATGCGACCTTGAATGGGACGACATAACCGACCTTAGCTACCTTTACCTGCCTGGCCAAGGTGAATACCTTTGCAACTATTATAGCTTCCGCCTTCTGTTTCGTGACGGAACCATATCTTTCGAAGCAAAAGGCGAGAGCGTGTGCGCAGAACTCAAGGGGTTGGTATGCTACTTGCAGGCATCCGAAAAGCAGAAGCGTGCGCAAATCATCAGAGAGGGTCTTGTCAGCCATGACAAGATCGGAATCGTTGACTAGGGCCGCAAAACAAGTTCCTGACAACCACGAGGATGTCGAGGAAGAACTACCACTCAGCCATTAGCCAGCCCCTGAATTAGCTACTGAATTGCACTCTCATTGAATCTTCCAGCAGAACTAAAAGTGTCGTACATTTCTACAGTGATTGCTAAGACCCTTGGTAGCCCATGGGAGCCAATGTTCTGCTCTTGATGTATTAAAGACTAAAGGACGTGAATAAGACATGAGTTCTTCCAGGCTGAATTATGTGCTCTTAGTAGATATTCTGAGTAGAACAGAAAATCTTGCAATTCTACAACGTTTCCTGAACCTCCGTTCATACCTGGGAGTAGCAGCCACGAAGTATGTTATGCTAGTACCATGAATTCGTGATGTAGATGTGAGAGATATGTATCAAAAAGGAGAGAGAAACGAAAAGAACGACCAACCAAGACAGTAGAGAAATTGGAAGGTGCGACCGAGCGAAGGTATCGGTTTGTAGATGTAGACCAGGAAGGAGCAATCATTTGTTCCAGGAAAGAGCGATGAGTGAGCTTACTCCAAGATGGAAAGGAAGAAGCAGAGTATAAAGATTTCTCATGTGAAAAGTATTGTGATTGGGAAAGCTATACTACGTTTAGCTTTTCGCGTGTGCTGGATGTCGACTTTGCCCCTTTTCCTCCATTTGTTCTTCTTTTTTCTCCTTTCCGCAGTATGAGCGCCGGCAGAGCTTCTGCTCGCTGTACTGAAGTTAACTTGCAAACTCTACTGGTTCTGCTGTCGTTTTTTGATCGCTTCCTTGCGCGATCGGAGCTCAGTGTATGTCTTTGCTGTTTCCGCTCTCTTCGCTGCCATCGCCGTCTCCCTCGCTATCTTCTGCATCTTCGTCTTCGTCTTCATTCTCTTCTCCGTCCTCGTCGGACTCGGGTTCCTCATAGATGCCGACTATTGCAGTACGAACGAAACCATCTCTCTCAATCTCAGCAATCTTGGCAAGTTCATATTGCTCCACTTCATTTGCCAGTGCCTCGACTTGTGCGTGGATGTCTACTTCTTCGTTCGAGCATATTACCCCATCATCATCATCGGCGAATACCAGATTGAAACAGCTGTCCCAGTGAATCTGATCGTTGACAGGGTAGTCACCGCTGGGAAGTGCTAATTGTAGCCCAGCATATGGCCCCAAGCCGTATTGAGGCTGCTCAAGCTTGAAACTCTCCAGTTCGGGCAGTAGGGCGATGCTGTGCAGAAAGCTGCTCCAGAGGTTCCTGTCGAAAAGCTCGGTCTCCAAGGTGATTTTGCGTAGCCTGAGATTCTTGATGGTTGGAATGAGTAGTAGTTGCTCGGTGTATGTTGATCCAAAGGCACAATTGCTGATATCCAGGTGAGTGATACGTCTGGTTGAGAGCCAGTCTAACGTATTCTCAAGATAAGAATAGAGACTCCAGTCAGATACGCGAGCGCCCAAAATCAGGTTCGACATATTCAAGCGGCCAGTCTGATGGTTGTATGTGATACGATCTTCCATACTGAAGGCTCTGCGGCTAGCGTCCAGATATTCGAAATCTAGACTGGTTGGTGGCGAATCCGCACCTTGGAGCTTGCTTAACATGTCGCGAATCTCGGCCCCATATCGTCTCATCTCGTCACGAGTTAGTGCAGCGCCTGAGACCTGAATTTTGACGCCGCCGATCTCGCATTCGGCTTTTCGAGCCGCGACTGTCATTCGCTCAAAGATCTTTGTCATAGCGAAGCGTTGGGAGGCTCGTTGTAGACGTCCATCACGGCAGAGATACTTTGCCGAGCCAAAACATCCTCGGGGATCATTGCAAACTCCAACGGAAACCTGTCCAAAGTTTTGCTTAATGTTGCCGAAAGCCTGGGTGATCTTCTTCCGAAACATGACGTTTCTAGGCGTGAGACTATCGCGTTGTAGATAGCTGCTGATGATGACCGCTTTCACATATCTGCCAAAGAAGGGATGGGCTGTAATCTCGACAAGCGCATCCAAGCTGTAATGGGTCGCAACATGTTTGCGTTCTAGGAAATGCAAAGTTGCGAAGGGCTCATTGGCCACTGCGCAGAGCTGCTTGTTGGTAAGGCGTATTGCACGGAGGGTTGCTGAGCCGGCAAGACCGACAATCATTGTGAGGATCTCGTTGGGCATTTTCAGCAGCGAAGGTGTTTCATTGCGAAGGGCCTGTTCAGTGTGATCAGCGTTTGGAAACAGACTATACCAAAACTACATGCTTACCATGATGTTGCGGCAAAGCGAGCACCGATAGCTGTAATGCTTCTGCCGGTGTACAGCGCGTGCGTGGTGGTGTTGCAAGAGATGCGTGACCAACAAATTTTCTCGAGATGTTGTAAGCGGTATGAGTATACGTAGTGTTGATGCGGAAGTGAGTAACCTCGTGTGTGAGTTGGTCTTGCCGCTTATGTTGATCAGAGTAATGGTTGAAAGATTGAGCCATAGAGTACAGCACAATGAGCCGAGGTTCAACATGAGTCCTGAAGCAAATGAAGAAGTAGATGGAGCAATAAGTGAACAATGTCAAGGTCAAGGATATCGTCAGTTCTTTTTCTATCCATATGCCCCGTTCTCCAACTCTTCCACGACCTTCATCAAGCCGTCTATAGCAACCCTTGCTTCTGCAAATCATAGTACACCTTCTCGGGCATGACATTGCCCTCTCCATCCTCCATCTGCACAACCTGATCACTAGCCGTACTCTC
>Ga0181467_101298_pt1 | contig 10753 bp, 10 predicted proteins | sample InSIn5gowninarea_2_FD_119079 | JGI IMG/M metagenome (GOLD analysis project Ga0181467, IMG submission 119079) | Clean room microbial communities from NASA Spacecraft Assembly Facility at Jet Propulsion Laboratory, Pasadena, California, USA -... ... | reverse complement strand
AAAGAAAGAAAGAAAAAGAAAAGGCCTGGATAAGAAATGGAGATGTATGTGTAGTGGTATAATTATATAACAGTATACTCCCCCTCGCCTGCATTGATGGAGGGGGTTGTTGTGGACGGGTTTTGAGATTTGGTGCGAATTATGGCGGTTAGTAGACATCTGAAATGATGAGGAGAAGGGGCAGATCTGTATATCAGACTTCTCCTTCCCAGGCTTACGCTTGAAGGAGCTTTATAACGATAGATAATATAAAAGGTAAAAAGGAAAAAAGAGAAGAAAATGAAGAAAGAAGGACGTTAATAAGAAAAGGGAGATGTATGTATAGAGGTATAAATTGATACACTGAAATTAGTAGGGATGGGTTTAGACATCTGCTACGAGATATAGTAGTTAGGGATACCTTGAAATAGTGAGAGGGAGGGGGCAAATGCATTGCAGACTCCTTATTCTGAGGCTTGCGCTTAGAGGAGCTTCATAACGACATGTGAGTATAAAAGGAAGAAAAGAGGATGGAAGAAGGACATGTGTGCGTGGCGGTAATAAGAATATATACCCCCTCGCCTCCATGAATTGCGGGGGAAAGGGGGTTAGTATAAATGGGTTTGACTATCTGTTGCGATATATAGTAGTTGAAATACTATAATGGCATGAAATAGTCAAGGGGAGGGGGCAGAGAAGGTAGGCAGAGAAGGAAGGATAGTTCTGCTTCAAGACTTTAGACTTTAGAACTGGGATCCAAAGTTCGACGAAGGAATGAGCGGGATTATAAGGAAGGGGGTTTCTTATTTTGACTCTATTCCTGGCTGGAGGCTTGACTTCGAGGCTGAATCAGTCTCTCGGCTAAACGCACGGAGGACACTGTGAACTATGATCTCATATCTTGTAGGTCTCGCTATGTTTCAAGCTTTTGAATGGAGATTAAGGATTGAGGAAGGACTTGGAGGAAGGAATTTTCTTACTTTCACTCTATTCCTGACTAGAAGGTTGAGTTAAGGCCAATTACTCTCAATCAATCGCGTGGAAGACACTGTGGAGTATGATATAATATTTTGAAGGTTGCGCTGTGTTTCAAGCTTCAGATTTCTTTTTAACGCACCATACCTTAGTCGTAGCACTTTGGTTGGGATGGCCTCCTACAAGCGACGCTACCTAACCATTGCCGTGCGCGTTGTGCCTTTCCAACCCAGAGGAAGAGGCACGGTGTAGGATCGCAATGAAAGTCGTGGCTATTGTCATCAGGTCTGGGCGCAGAAGGGAGATAGTTAATCGCATGGAAATTACACAAGAATAGAAAGGGGGAAAAGGGGATGACGTTGTAGACAATCCGGGCTATATATGGCTGACCTGCATCGCTATTAAGACGTTTCATATTCGAAACCTCGGACAAAGAATATTCGAGATGCTCGCTCTACTCTCTGCCAAGCTATGTCTTGCTCTGATTGCGGGCCAAACAGTCAGAGCGTCCTTTGACCTTATGTACGAAACCCTTTCTGGTAGTGGGCAACATATAACGAATGTAAGTGTCCATCTCCACTATGGATTTCTCCAAACTTACAAAGGTCTAGATGAAAGCCACTATGATAGTGCCTCCATATATAGCAAGGGACAGCGATTCAAGCAGTTTTATATGGCCTGCAGTAATGAATGATGGCGCCAGCCTAATTCAAAACGTGATTGGCGTTGGAGATTACGGGCCAAGTGTCACTGGATGGACCTTTGCTCCTTGGTACTATAGCGCTACTTTAAGTTGGACCGGTGCAACCGTCAAGGGTATAGACACGTTGAATTTATCCTTTCTCTCTGGCGTGGCTTGCTATTGAGAGCATTGTGATCTAGTTTGACTGACATTCATCAATACAACCGGGCGATGTGATCGAGAACACATACAATTTAGAGGAGATGACAGACCAATATTCTGCATGGACCCAATCATACGTGATAACGGGTAGTACCACCGCGAGCAATAGCTATACAAAGAATTGGCCGTTGCTCAACTCTTCACAACCTGCAACTATCGTATGTAGCCTCAGCTCAGATTAGTTCCTTACCTACTAAACATAGCACTGATAACTGCATGGTCAGGTATATCTAGACGTCGAGCTACAGGCCGGTGCCTCGTGGAACTGGGGTCCTGTGTATTGGAGTGACATATCCGTCACCATTAACACTCCCGACTCCAGTTGGTGCAAGTAAGTCACATGGAAAAGCCTTGTATATACCCTTCGAGATACTTGCTTATACAGCACAGTGCTGGCACTTGGAGGGTGGGGCAAAATGATGGGGGTGCGCAATACACCATCTCCACCGCAAAGCCATCAACACATGGTACCTCTTCAACGTGCTCTTGGGATAAAATCACCTTCACACCCTAGGAGTTGCTGACAAGATTGGAGTCAGAGTTGTTGCATGTGATGTTGTCTTTGGGCTCTTGCACCATTCTTCGATCGTTTGCTTCTTGAAGCAGTTGTAGTAGTAGTTTCAGGAGTTCTATGTATGGTGGAAAGTACAACTCAAGGGTTGGAACTGTCAGTGATACGGCCAAGGATCATGTAGCGCCGCTAGATACTGAAATAGGATGAGTCTTATTCCCGGACTTAGTTGAAATCCCTCAATGCAGCTCTTACAATTGGTGAAGATAATTCATGTGATGGCGCGGTGTCAGCAGCTAGTGACGGTGATGACTGTTGAAGATTCGAAAACAAGAAAATCTAAGCTTTGATGTCACAGCCGGCTTCGTCTTTTGGTTGAAACCAATTTGTGCAACATTGAAGCTAGCAGCGACCCTGGACATAAAGGACACCAAAGGGTGGCCAGGAGCCCTCTTTCCTCACATACTCTTCAGCGCGCCGACTATCTGGCTTGAAGCAAGGAATGAATGAGACTTGACTAAGACAGACTGAGAAGAAATATGAACCAACGAAAGGAATTACTGGAAAAGCAGAGAAGAGCATTACAACATCAACGTGAAGTGAAGTGGTCTTTTGCGGCCTGCGAAAGAAGCTCAAGATATTGGTTCGCGAAAAGTACAGCGGTGAGTCCTCTGAGCCCCTTTTCAACGCATTTCTGTCTCACAATTGACTCATGTTGCAAATGACTGGCAGAAGGGAGCTGTGGAGACGGGGTTGGAACATAATAAGACCATCGAGGCGACCGCACGTCATTGCTACTGCATCCTCGAAGGACGTTGTGTATCTGCGGTTGAACACCACGAGAGTCACGAAAACGACCGCAAAGCCATCGCCAGCTTGAGTGCAATCTTGGATTCGATACGCTCGAAGAAGATATTCGGAATGGTGGAAGTGAAGAAGGGTATCCTAGACCTGAATCCGTGCCTCTTTAGCGATTGATCATTCTTTAGACGCGACTATCTGAAAGATTTCGACCATGGAGCTCAGAAGGTGAGATGCAAAGGTAGGTGCAATGCAATGCTGGAGAGCGACAGCATGGGATGGATTAGTATGTGCGGAAAGTTTTGAGGGGAAATTTCTTCGATCACGGTCATTCGCTGCGTATTCTTGTTGGAGGTGTGATGCTCAGATACGCTATGCTGATGTACTTGTGGTTGATATCAGCTCGTCTTGATATACCCCCAGGCTTGGATGGTTGGACCGGGTCATTGCTTTCTGCTTCCTTCATTTCCAGATTTTGATGTAACTTGTCGATACACAACAACGAACAGATCAATACTTCGTTGAAGTCCGAGGTGCAAAAATCGACATTTGCTCAAGCGCGAGCTTCGAGCTTCAACGTTGATCACGCAGACTTCACCGGTCGAACTTGGTACTATTCCCATATATGTCGCTGTTCAATCATTCAATTAACATAGACTAGTATGGTCGTCTTCGAGCCATAAAGGATTTGTTACACAATCGATAAACCTGAAGTACTCTCTAGCGTACGAGTCCAGCTTGATTTTGTTGCACGTCTATCAAATTAGAGAAGTTTCAAGTCTCAAGTGAGCTTGGACCTTGAGATGCCCAAAGTGTTCAAGCGGCCAAGAGAACGAGGGCCCAAGCTGCATATTCCTTGGCACGACCCCTGCAACTGTTTGCTTGGGCGTGTAAAGCTCCGCACATTTCACCAACTTATGGACACTTGCACCGTATTGGGGCAGTCTCTACCTTCCAAGGTTGGAACAAGCTAGAAGCCACCATGCTCGTTGCACAATAATTAAGACTTCTTGATGGCGGGAAGAGCATGCGGCATGCCGGGAGATCTCGTATCCAAGCCCTGGTCCTGGTTGAAAGCAAACATGCAACCTTATAATTGGTCAATGCCATCTGAACTTCTATCATGCGGACCTTCTGTCCTTTCTAGCACGCCTAGCTTATCACAGTCGGTCTCCTGGGCCTAGGGCCTGGCAAGTCACTTTGATATCAGAACCGCAAGCTCGTAAACGGCTCGCGAAGTCCAATGTTGATCAACACGACAACCTTTCGAAAGCTCTACGACATGTCTACAACGATGCACTCTGCCTGGACTACGACGCAGACGGAGAATTAATATTCCTCTACTACTTTTGCCGGCCGCTCAGAGTTGCATCGTTCTCATTCGGTACCAGCAAATGTCGTGTCACACTGCTTTCTTGGGGAACAGATACCATAATCTGCAGCTCGAGTTTCCATCACGGTCGCCTTCTTACTTGATCTGACAGGCTATCCGTCTCAATTCAGCAGTTCACCCCCGATTAGGCAAGTCTGATACTTGGCTTGGTGTGGGCATTCTAGTCGACGTTCGAGAATATATTACATGTCACCTCCGATTTCGATCTGCGACCGTCGAAAGCTTCCATCCATCGGCTAGAAATCACTGATCTGATAAGTCTCACATCAGAATATTAGGATTGGATTTGTTCTCGTTTGGGGTGGTTATTTGTCGTTGTCAGCATATCGGTGATGCTCACCGCCGAATCACCAGAAGACGGAACTCAGGATGCATCATTGGTGAAGTATGACGGTATCACCTCCATTATATATATGTACAAACAAGTCAAGATATTTGAGGGTCGGCATGCTCATCTGTTGAAGACTGGAAAGAATTGAAATACCTGGAGAGTCGGGCGAAGTCGATTGCTTGGAATAGTGGAGAGGGTATTATGCCTGGTAAGAAGTTTCTGCGAACGACAACGACGCCAAGATAGGTTGGCAGGAGCACAAGGCTGATAGCAAAGAGACTGAACGGAGATACGCAAGCAATGGATCGGAGGTATGGCAGTATTGGGAGGTCGGACAGATCATCGTCATTGGCTACGACGGTTTTAACATCGGCGGTATCGTCATTCGGCACAGACACATGGGCGACATCTGGGTTCATAGAAGACGATGATCTGAAGGGGGATCGAATACATGATGGGAAACTCCTTGAACCGAAACCTGAGCCAGTGGAGCATACCGGAATCCCACCCGAGGTGAACGAGGTTCCGGCGACTTTGACTCTTGTATCCCTTCCTATACCAGCGAAACGACCCCGAGGACGGCCGCGAAAACATCCTCTACCAGATCCGAATACCCTATCGAAGGCAGCGAAGGGCAGATCGAAGACAGGATGCATCACCTGCAGGAGAAGGAAAAAGAAATGCGACGAGACGAAGCCGGCTTGTCAGTTCTGGAGTTTGTCTAGCAAAGCGTTGGTCTGACTGGTTCTAGGTATGAATTGCGAGAAAAATGCATTTGTATGCGAAGGCTACCCTACGAAGACTGTTTGGAAGAGTGGGAAGGAAAAATCGGAAGAAGGTGCGTCTTCTTCGCGTGTTGCGAAATCGAGACTAATCCCGTCGGCCATAGCTCGAAAACGAAGGGTCAGCTTCTCTTATGTCAAGCTAGAGCCCATTATCCGTGGCGTGGAGACTGCTGAAGACAAAGCATTCTTCGAGCACTACTCAAAGCTTAGCTCGTTGTTCACGACTGAAGGCGAACTACATAATGCCTTCAAGGACATGCTGTTACCACTGGCAGTTAGGCACCTCGGTCTCATGCATTCCATACTGTCATTATCAAGCAAGCATATCGATTACGAATCTATATATGGGCTACGCCTGCTCGAATCACACCATGCCTGCACCGAAGAAGTCTCGAAACGCTCACAATATCACGCTGACGAGGCGATGAAGGAGCTTCATGCTGGTATTGCTAAGGCAGACAATGACGAGGTCGAGGTCTCAGCCCGGTTCGGACAGATGCTGTGTCTTGTCCTACAGACGCTTTCAGACTCAGTGCCGGCCGGTGAACATCGTGTTCATCTCCAAGCCTACGCTTCACTAATACAACAGAGTCCCCCCAAACCTGGACCTTTCCTCGACTTCATTCAAGAGTTATTTCAATACCACATTGCCCTTGATGAACTGATCTACGTTCCCCGCCTGAGCCCTCCATCCTTGAACTCACCAACGACCCCACCACCTTATGATTTCGATTGGGACCACTGCACAACCACCTTCCAACCTTGCACGGTCCATCTCCTCGGTGTCTCAGATGGCCTCTTCCGCTATATGTCCCAAATCACTGATATTCGCAACACGATCCGGCGTAACATGCATGATGACATGGACCTGATCGTCGACTTTCCCCTTCTCTTCCAAGCTGCCAACATCGACGCCGGGATTCGAGAATGGTCACCGGTATGGCCCCCAGGTGACTTGCGCGATCTCGCCGCTCTGCTTTACAAGCAGATGATGTGGGTTTATCTTTGGCGAACCATCTACCCACCCAAGACAATAACATGGAAGCCTGATAAGAGAATCACGCAAGCAGTAAATGATGGCATTGCGATGCTGAGGGCAGTCAAATCTAGGGATACGACACAAACACTAATGCTGGCGCCGGCTTTCGTACTTGGCTGTGCGGCCTTTCAGGGCGAGCAACGGGAACCGATCAAGTCAGCTATCAAGACGGTGAAGGAGTACAGACAATTCAAAAATGCAGATACGGCGTTGAGGGTGTTAGAGGAAGTCTGGAGACTGATGGATGAGAAAGATGAGAAGAGCTGGGATTGGCAGGCTGTGGCTCAGGGGATGGGCTTGGATTTTTTGGTTGCTTAATTTTTCGACTACAACTTCAATATACATTTGCACAACCTCTACCGGAAATCACATACGCTACTTTACGATATCAATCGGCGGCGACCTGCGTTTTCGTCGAGGCTTTCTCCTTTCTCGTTCCAGCGGATTCTATTCGAGCGGGAAAAAGACTTTTAAATGATACCCATTCGTCGCGAGACAACAACGACTTGCTTTTTTCTTCGACAATTTACAATTCTATGCGAGTCATCTTCTCGTCATATGGCGCAGCATGTACTTCGAGCATGTTCTAACTCTGATGTATAGTTTCTACTGAACGAAGCGGAACAAACATATATGTCACATGAACACAGCGCAGGCTGATGTCTCCAACATCTCAAATAAGCAGGAAGAGCTTTCATCTACACTAAGTAATGGTGCGGAGCATTTTCATAAGGACACATTGCATGAATACCTTGGAGAGGCAGCTTGACTGACCTCTTTCGGAGCGTTTTCCTTTCTATGGACTGTGGAGATGCCACTTTGTAACGAGCGAGCTTTTACTCAATTATGAGCGAGCATTGGCTTCGATTCTCGAGCTTTATCTCCGATGCGCTTCACTGGTCTCAGATCCCCGACATGCGGGTTATTAGGGGATCTGGAGGATGGGAAAGGTATGGGAAGGAAAACAAAATGAGCGGCGCGCAATATGCTCCAAGAAAAGGTCAGGTCTTGGGACTGACGTACAGCTGAGAGTCAAATGATATCAATTTTGCATCCATGGTAATGACCCCTGATGTGGTGATCATTAGGTGTTCTGAAGAACAATTGTATTGATTGCTGTACACCTTCCACTCATCCAATCTCCGACTTGCGTTCTGGTTGACGATGCCAAGTCTCGACTTTGCTATCCATTAGCTTGTTTCAATCTCATACCACCACCACTCTACTCCTAATACATCTGTTACCAACCCTTCTTATCAAATGCCTGCCCTCCCTTCGATCTTCCCTTTACTTGTAGGACATGTCTCTTGCTGAAACCGTATCAACGTCAACATAAACAGCAGTATCGAACCAACGTGTTTTCTGTCACACACCCACCGATCAGGATTTCAGTATCTGAGAATTTCCCAGAACCTTCTGTCGGTCCTCGTAATCTAGCCAATCGGGCACCTGAAATCCATAAACAAGATCTTACGTGTTAATCGTACGATGTACCAATCAATGTCACAATCTCATGACACGGCACGCACGGTCATCGTGTGGAGTTTGATTGGTCAAAATACAAGATCAGATTTGGTGGTTCGGGAATGTTTGGGTAGGGAAAGGGGCGGATTAGAGGGAGGCGGGGAGGAAAGAATGTGATACGGATTTAGGAGCTTGGGAAAAGTGATTTGTTAGTGCTATAATGCTTTAGAACCGGTGGGCGGAACGAACAATGAGTCAGTAAGGAGTAGAGAGGAAGAATTTCTGTCGATAAGTTCGTGTTGGGGCTTTGGGGCTGGGGTTGGGTTTTGTTATTGTTATTGTTGATACTAAGAGTCACATGCGATAGGAGTGACCCTTTGGAAGTACCTACTGTCGATCAGTCATTCGTGTTATTGGGAATTCATATCAAACGTGTGGTCTGTTCATCGAAAAGTTTTAGAGACTTCCAGACCTGAGGACCGTGACGTCTTCATACTACTAAAGATTCCAAAACAATTGTGAGATAGCCAAAAAAGGAATTTTTTGAAATCCACCATAGTCAAGCGAGAGAAAGGAGAATTGATGACTTACCATGTCGAGGGTAGAAGGAAGGATAGGTGTGATATAGCTTCCTCACTCCGGCTGTCAACCAGAGACGCTTGCTGAGCCCTACCTCAGCTGATGGCGGTCGATCCGTAAGTGCAGCTTGTATCGAGAATTGTTTTGAAGTTGTTTTGATATTTAGTTCTGACGTCTCTAATGCCTTCTTGAATTGCGTGCAGTGTAATGGGGTTGCTTGCGACGCGCAGTGCAACTGGAGGTGGAAAGGATTGTGAAAGGAGATGCGACTATTAGGATCTTAGCATCGCGTCAAATGGACAATTAAACCGCTTGACTATGGTGGACTACTTGAATTTGGTGTTATCATCATACATATAACTTCAGCGATGGTTGCGAGGATGTGTAGAACTTGGTGAGGTTTTGTCGAGATCTTGTGAGTGGTTTGATGAGGAAGCGAAAAAAGGGGGAGGACTCGCTTAATTTCGCTTATTGGCGTGATTGGAACTCCTTATCATATCTTGACAGTAGTGTTGGCTCTAAAGCACACCACAGGAATACGTTGGCTTTTGCTCGATATCATTATCTGGTGAGGATGTTGTTGTGGGATGGTTTGACTACTACGGCCGATTCAACTTTCTGGAATGCAACAGGAGCGTGCTTTATGTACAACTCTTTATCAAACAAATACACGACTCTTGCTGCTGCAATCTTGCACCACTGCCTAGAGATGTAGAAATCGGCCACGCGGCCGTAGGTGTGAGCGCCGGCTTCATCTACTTGGCTGGTGGTTTCTCCAACACCAGTCTCACCGAATCACCCCCAATGATGCGGAAGGCACTGTTGGTGTATTCACATTATACTGCACACAATCCAAGATGTCCAGTAATCTCCCGGACACACCTAGCGAAAGAGATCATGCGAGTATTTAATTCATCGACAATGGATTCATCGACAATAGACTGTAGATCCCAGGTGGAACACATGGCGGGCAGCAGTACTAAGGACACAGATCCGACATTGACACTAACTGCTGGGTTAGCGGTCTCGCGAGGGTGCCAACCGCCACAGGAAAAATGTGCCTCGGAAGTCATTGGCAACCAGAACCTCATATGGGGTGTGTATTAAAAGACTGCTAACGGCCTGTATCTGGGGACCCAGGTATATGATGGAAGAAGAATTCGTGTTCAAACTATACAAACATGGATGTATCAAGATATGGAATTGCTGGCGCAACTTTGGGACGAATATCGCTGCGGGAGGAGATCAGATGGGTGGACAGCCGACAACCTATTGCAGCTATTCTTCGGTGCTGATAAGTTTGACTAGAGTCTGGGAGGTCAAGTCTTGATTAGACCTTATTTCAGCGATCATGGCGAGATATAATGATAACTTCGTTGAGATGTATATGCATGTGGCTTCTAGGTGTAATCTATGAAGACAATCATTTCGAGTAATGGACACTCATAAAGGCTCGAGAAATACATACGCACGAGCTCATTGACTTTACAGCTTTCGTGCATCGCTCGCCTATTATGATCGTTTCAACGTGTTCGTGCTGGCCTATCATGCATTTCAAGAAGCCGTCTGATTCAAACTGCAGAGCTCATCTCATCTCTGAGGCTGACCATGCCGACTACGTCCTTTTGTCTCTGAAAGATCTGTAAGAAGAAGAGATGTCACAGCCAATCTATGAGTTCAAAACTAGAGCTTAGATTCTCGAAATCGCTATGTAGTGGAGCCACATGTCCTGGGTGGTAGCAATAGAGCTGGATGTAGCCTGGGAAAGCGTTATGGAAGGCTTAGGGCCCGCGCTCAATTTTCTGGGCACCTGCCACCAGGTGAGATTGGATGACAATCGCTGTTTCACGACACCAACACGAAAGATACATCAAACAGTTGACGGTGTGGACAGGTCTGATGGAAATCCACTAGTGTACTGGAACGGATCGAGGGTCAGAACATGCTATAGATAGCGCCTTTGCCCTTCCCATAACACTTTAAACCTCACCA
>Ga0181467_101292_pt1 | contig 10785 bp, 9 predicted proteins | sample InSIn5gowninarea_2_FD_119079 | JGI IMG/M metagenome (GOLD analysis project Ga0181467, IMG submission 119079) | Clean room microbial communities from NASA Spacecraft Assembly Facility at Jet Propulsion Laboratory, Pasadena, California, USA -... ... | reverse complement strand
GGGAGTTGTTCATGAGAGCGCTCGGTGTCATTTGCACTTCAGGCTGGCGGTTGACATTGGGCGGAGGAGGCATTGTAGAAGTGACGGTAGGTGACTTCATTTGAGCGGGTGCTGATGGAATTGCGGGAGGAGACATGTGGTGCGCGTCGGCAGGGGCAGGAGGATTTATTAAACTTGCGATTGCTGGTGACGCGCTTGCTCTGTGCGCATGCGGCGAGACTTGAAGTGAAGCAGTCGATGTGTGAGCGGGAGTTGAGTAGGGGTCCACGGTCATGGAAGCACGAATTGGGTCATATCTTTGACCGCTTGAGGCAGGCCTTGCAAGAGCCGGAGAAGGTGCAACGACGGGCTTCTTTTCCTCACTCTTCATCACTTGTGCAGGCTGTGTTTGCTGTGCGCTTGGCGTAGGAGGAAGAGGGGTCTGGAATTTACCAACCATGTCGCCGAGGGTTGGTTGACGATTAGCAATGGGCGTAGAATCGGCCGATGCATCAATCTTTTGCTTCTTTCGCGAGCCAGCTGCTGGAGCATTAGGGTCCTTGGGCGCACGAGGCTTGCGAGGTTTCTTTTCTTTAGGAGCCTCTGCAGCCTTCTTAGCTGCGGCCGCATCAGGATCCTTCTTCTTGCGAGTTTGTTTGGGCTTTTTGGTTATTGTATCATGTGATGGAGCCTTGGCGTTGCCATTTGTGGTATTTGTAGAAGTTGACGTAGCGGGCTGCGGTTGTGGTGGATGGGAAAGTTGGGGAAATGCAACATCTCCAGGACGCAAGAACATGGGCTGCGCGGGCGCGACACTGATGGTATCGGAAAGCCCTTGTGGCGGAGAAGACATGGGTGAGGAGTCCCTTGAGCTTTGTCCTTCGCCGGCCGCGGCCATGACGAACACCAAAAACGAAAAAGGGTCGAGGGTGGTACAGCGGCTGAGATGCAACAAGTGATATGACAGGAGTACCGAATCGGAAAATGCAGAATGCAGAATCAGACCAGCAAGACCGCAGTTGCAATTGCCAGTAAAAAGGATGATATCTCTTAGCCGGAGAGATATGGCGTGGTCAAACCACTCGAAGCTGCGCGGGAGCCTTTAAAAGCGACCACCAAGCCGACAACGTTTTGGCAATCGAAATTCGGACGGCTTTCAGCGAGGCGAGCGACGACGACAAATTGACAGTCGAATGCACTGATTTGAATGGCAAAGACAATCAAATACTTGGACTTGATGTAATGCCCGATGGTTGACAATGGTCGATGAAAGACCACAAAAGATGAGCAGAGTCGAAGAAGGAAGAGCTGCAGGCGTACAAGTAGCCAGACAGCAAGTTGGAAGAAGAGAAAGAAGGAGGAAAAGGCGAGAGACAGAAAGTGCGCGGTGATGGCTTCTTAGAAGCTCAGCGTGAGCCCAGGGTTTCCTGCGCTGCTGGCTGCGGGAACAAGTGGCCGAGAACGATCAAACGAACAAACCCCAGCTAAGGCCAGTTATGATTTAGGCATGAGGGGCGCTAAAGAACGTGCTGTGACATCCGTAATTCGGTTTAACTAACCTCTCGGGGGAGAGGTGTGCCTATTACTCGCAGCCATACATATATTGCGGCCGTTAGCCACCTGTACCCTTGTGATAGGCTCCGATCATAGCAGGCTGCCTCTCTGTCTCCTTCAGCATTCTTGTATCTCCATCTTCAGCATCTTGAGTCACCACTCAAATACAGAAACTGCAAGTAGATCAGTCCCGACCATTACTGAAAAGCTTGGCTTGCTAGGATTGCCGAAGAGACATGTCGAGTGAATGTCAGACATGAATCTGCAACCCAATCTCAAACGTATCATGCATTGACATCCGATCTAAACACGAATAATCAAATCAGAATATATTACTTCATGTTCGATGTCACTCACTGTGTGTACGAGTACTCATGCATGAACGTCGTCCAGGGTCCGCCTACTTCGACAATCGATGTTGCTCCGGATTTAAGAATAGGCAGCCGGGAAAATAAGTGGGGCTTCCCGCAGCTCGTGCATGACCGACCGATCTCTCTTTTCCTAAAAATGTTTGACAGGTCGAGGTGTAAACATAGACATCATGACACTGCGAGGACAGCATTTTAGCATAGACGACTTTGACGCTGAGAACTCGCCTGAAGTCGGCGAAACTCCCAAGGTCTTCAATCCATTCAACTTCGTCGCCGACGTCCAGGAACGCAAGCCTACAGCCGCACCCACGCCGCCGCAACCACCCGCTTTCAAGAACTCCCCAGGCGGTTTCCCTGCCCATCGCAAGCGCGACATCCCATCCAGATTCAAGAGGACTAGACAGCAAGATGTAGCTCCTGCTGCGCCAGTTGCACAACCTCAACCCAGCTTCGAGGATAGTGGAAACGACGATGACGACTTCATGACTACCGAGAGACGGCGCATAGACGAGGAGAACCGCCAAAGAATTGCTGAGATGTCCCCCGAAGAGATCGAGGAAGAACGAAGAGAACTGCTTTCATCACTGGACCCATCCCTGATTCAACGCTTGTTGGGTCGTGCGACAATTGAAGAAGGAGGTAGCAACGAGGACTTTCCTGGATTGCAAGACAGAGTTGAAGAAGTACAGCCGGAAAAGAAGACACAGCCTGATGTCACAAAGCCTCGCAAAACTGTAAAGTTTGCTGAGGTGAAAGATGAGCCAGCAGGCGCAAACGTCGAAGTCACTGCTCAAGATGAGAATGGCACGTCTACAAAACAAAATGAACACAACCACCCCGGTCATGAAGCAGCCGCTGAGGTCGCTCTTCCAACTGACTCGACCATCCACTTTCCGCGACCTCCTCAGCCACCATCTCTCGATCCTTCAGACCCAAACTTCCTCGAGGACTTGCATGAGAAGTACTTCCCTGATCTGCCAGCTGATCCGGAGAAATTGGAGTGGATGACTTCCTCACCTTCAAATGCATACTCAGTCTCGCAAACATCTTTGGATCCCAATGAAATTCGCTTCGCCTTTACCGGCGCATTGATCCCCCCAAGTCTTGCGGCAGATATCCCGGTCACCATGGGTCTGCACCATCACGGTAACGCGCCTGATGCTGCCGGATACACAATTCCCGAACTCGCCATGTTGGCTAGATCTAGCGTGCCTGCCCAGCGCTGTGTGGCATTCCAAACTCTTGGTCGAGTCTTGTACAGGCTTGGCAAGGGCGAATTTGGTGATCCGGGAGAGGAAGGTCAAGGTACAGAGGGAGCCAAGGACACACTCGGAGAACTTGCAAGAGGATTGTGGTTTGAGGTGAAGAAGGAAAGCGTGCTCGAGATCTGCGTGGCTGAGAGTGAGGGTAGAGGTGCAGCGGGAGGAAGACACATGGGCGCAAAGGCCTACGCGACCGAAGCGGTTTGGCTCTGGCAACAAGGAGGTGGTCGCCGCTGGAAGGCAGAGTAGAACACATATGACCAACGAAGTTATGAAACAATATGATCGAACGCAAGTAGTTGTCGATTCCTGCTGCGCGAATCGTGTAACAAATGGGTGGTGTTGGGCACACTGTTCTTGGGGTTCCTCGAAATCTCAATTGCTGATACGCCAGTTCAACAATTTCATGACTTCAGCACACCGAACACGCCGATACTATATGAATCATATTCAGAATACCACCGAGAGAGACTACCAGAAGGGTTTATGCGAATAATCTAGTTGACGAGGTTACAGAAGGTAGTCAGGTAACAAAGCAGGGTTATCCCGTTTACCACTCTGACTTTGCCAAAATGAAAGGTCAGAAATGGCAAGGACGAACTTTTTGTCAATATGCTCGTGAGACCGGTGAGCCCAGTGAAGTCGTGAAGTCCACCTCAGAAAACACCAGTGACATCGTAGTAAAATCCAAGTGAGCAGTAAAGATGTGTCAAGCACAGATTCGGGGCAGAAGCAAAGCACGCAAGCGATGACAGAAGGGGAAGGCACGGCCGACCACGGCGTTGAGAACGGGGGCTTGAAGCGACGACGCGCCTTGCGATTTACTCACTCTAGCATTTCTCCAACTTTTGTTTCTATATCATCAATTGAAAAACGATGGCCGACGCAGTAGAGGAGATTGAAAGAGAAGGCGGCAACCGCGCCGTCAAGGATCTGTTTGCTGGTGCTGTGGGTGGTGTTGCACAAGTGTTGATTGGTGAGTAAACTTGGCATATGGGGGTGACATTTCGACGACGACAATGCAATTGTCAGAACAGAAAGGGCAAGAAACGTTGTATGATATCAGGAACTGCCAATTCGTCTGATGTCTTTGGAGAGGAGGGAAGAAGTACCTTCTGAATGCATACTGAAGTCAAATTATGTCAAGTATGCGGCTAACCATTTCGTGCTACAGGACAACCTTTCGGTAAGATATATCTGGAACCCGATGATGGAAGACTTGGAGTTCTGATGTGATTCGAAAGACATTGTCAAGGTTCGCCTCCAGACAACAACTCAGTACTCGGGCGCTGCAGATGCTGCATCCAAGATCTTGAAGAATGAGGGTGCAGCTGCTTTCTACAAGGGCACATTAACACCACTGATCGGTATCGGTGCTTGTGTAAGTACTGGCTCTCATGTTCTACTCCTAGGAGAATGTTCTTGAGGAGATGAGAATCATTATTTTGAAGACGCAAGGAGCCATTCTAACACGATCAAGGTGTCTGTCCAATTCGGTGCCTTCCACTACGCCCGCCGTGCCTTTGAGCGCCAGAATGCAGCAAAGACCGGCGTTCTCGAGTCACCTCAACCTCTTTCCTACAGCCAATACTACGCAGCCGGTGCCTTTGCCGGTATCGCCAACACACTAATGTCATCCCCCATCGAACACATCCGTATCCGCCTGCAAACACAACCCCACGGTGCAGCACGCCTCTACAACGGCCCCATCGACTGCGTCAAGAAGCTCTGTGCCCACGAGGGTGTCCTCAAGGGTCTCTACCGCGGTACAGGCGTGACTTGGTTCCGCGAGGCCCAAGCCTACGGTGTGTGGTTCACCGCCTTCGAATTCATGATGAACCAGGATGCCAAGCGCAACGGCATCGAGCGCAAGGAGATCCCCACCTGGAAGATTGCACTGTATGGTGGTTTGGCCGGTGAGGCTTTGTGGTTGGGAAGTTATCCTTTCGATGTCATCAAGTCCAAGATGCAGAGTGATGGTTTCGGTGCCGAGCAAAAGTACAAGAGCATGCGTGACACTTTTGCTCAAACTTGGAGGGGTGAGGGTATGAGAGGTTTCTGGAGAGGATTGGGCCCTACTCTGTTGAGAGCCATGCCTGTTTCTGCTGGTACCTTTGCAACGTGAGTATTCCCCGTGATCTCAGTCTTGATTTATGCTAACAATTTCCGCAGCGTTGAGTTGACTATGCGTATGATCAGCTAGATCCAGACAGCAGGACATATCCAGAAATGAAAAAACTAGCTTCATGTACAATAAAGAAATCGAAAATACAGCACGCAGCTTAAATGTTCAATTTCAGAAAATGGTATAATACAAGAAAGACGTTGGTTTGTAAATGGTAAGATTTGGATACACACCAACTCAGATGAACGCCTGGCTTTTCTCCGTCCCAAAACCCCCCAATCTATGCTTTACATGATACAGTTTGTACAGGAAGATCACGAAGTGCGCTTCAGAGCGTAGTCGCCTTCGTCGGCCGGAGGTGCGTTCTTGTTTGCTTCGGACAGCTTGCGCAGCTCCTCCTGATCTTCGGCAGACAGCTCCTCGCCGTATGCATGTCTCTTGAGAGCGATCATTCTGCGGAGAGTAGGATCTGCAGCATTCTTGCGCACCTTGAGAGCGCCACGGTAACTGCCACCAGCGTAAGGGTTCTGGCCCTTGCCACCTTCCTGAGCATGCAGAGCAGCGGCTTCCTGTTGGGTGAGGGGCTCATCCATCATGTCTTGTGCCTCCTCTTCGAGTTCGGCACCGGTCTTGACGTCGACTTGCGTGCTCTCGAGGTATGTGGGCTCGCCATCTGACGATACATTCAAAGCGGAGCGAGTACGGCGCAGCTTCTCTCTCAGCTCGGCCAGCTCGGTTGTCTCAGGAGCCGCACGGTCAGGGAAGTGCATGTCGAAAGCAGCTGCAATGGCGTCCTCGTCAAAGTCGGCGAACTGGGCATACTCGAATGCGCTCATCATGGTTTGATCAACCTTCTCTTGAATGTCGGCCTCTTGGTCGGCAGGACCGGTCGAGGTAACGACACGCTTGTCAGTGTCTTCGTTGAAGCCTTCATTCTGGGCGAAAGAGCGTTCGGCTTCGTGGGCAGCGGCAATCTGATCAGCGGTGGGCGTAGCCAGGTTGTGGCTTGCTGCATATGTAACAATACCACCAGCAGCCTGGCTGAGACGCCAGTTCTTGCCTGCCTCAGCGGCGCGGCCGAGAACACCTCCGATGAGGTTGATGCATCGAAGACTGGCGCTGATTAGCATAATTGTATATAGCAAGTAGAACAAAATAGACGTACCTGTCGTCGTTGGCAGGAATGGGGTAGGTGACCCAGGTTGGGTTTGCGTCGGTGTCAATAACACCAATGGTGGGAATGTTGTTGAGACCGCACTCGTGCAGCAGAACGTAGTTCTCCATGGGGTTCAAGCAGACGACCAGATCGGGCTTGAGGGCGCCCTTTGCTTCAAGCTGCTCCTCGAAACCTTTGATCTCCTTGTCATTCTCATCGACGACCTTTGTGCGACATCTGCCCAGGATCTGAGGGCCGTTTGTGATGCTGCCAGGAATCCAGCGGTCGAAGAGGTGACAGCCACCGGCCAATTCAGCAGCCTTGGTAACAATTCTCTCCTGGCCGTCACGAGTACCGACAAAGAGGATCAAACCACCACGCTGGGCGACACCACGAACGACAGCACATGCTCTGCGCAAGTGGGAGGCGGTCTGGTCAAGCGAGATGATGTGAATACCTTGACGTACACCAAAGATGTAGCGAGCGTTGGCAGGGTTCCAGAGCGAGGTAGAGTGACCCAGATGGGATTGCGAGGCAAGAAGGAGTTCGAGGGAGATGTCGTCGGGCGAGGGAGGTTTGGTGACTTGGGTATGCGGTTGGTAGGTGGGAGAGACGACGGATCCAATGCTGTTGGTGACTCTCTGGTGGTGCTTGAAGGCTTGGTAATCGCGGGCAACCTGGTCGCCGTCTACAGGAGGTTGGATACGAGAGGAGAAGGAGTAAGAGGCGGCATCAATGGGTTGGTTCTGCTGCAGGCATGTGGCCGACGAATGGAGGCATCGCGCAGGCTTGGCCACCGCTCTGCGGCCTACGGAGATGTGAGCAAATATGACAGAAACAGATTAGAAGAAGCAGCGTACCTTGCCGCAGGGCTATTGATCGTAGAATCATTAGAAATCGGTGGTTATGAGGCAGAATAATGACAGGCACACAGCACCGAACATTTCCATGTCGGCATGAGGGCGCGACGGAAACTTCGGCTTGGCACCGCATCCAAGCTGCTGACCATGGCTCTTTCTTGTTTCAATTGCTTTCAAGAGCACAGTCAAGCAGTCAATCTCCGAATTGCCAGGTGCCTTCCATGCCATGTCGACTCCAGCCGTACATCTGGATTTCCGATGATGCCCTTACTACCGCCTACCGTCGCTTTGCGAACGCTTGTCCAGCCAACCACAGCCAAACCCATACCAGACGCCATGGCAGCAGCGTCCCAGGCCCATTGGAGGCTCGTCGCCGCCTTGCAAGAAGACGCATGGCTGGTCTTACCATGGCCAGTCCCTCCCCGGGCCTCATGCCCGACTTTGGCGCACTCTTCGGTTCTGGAGGTACTGACATGACCTCGTTATGGTCTCCACCCAACACCGACAAGTCGCGTGCTCCGATTCCACCACCATACCATACTCCTCCTCCTGCTCCTCCATCTCCTCATGCCCCACGGACGCGCTCTAAAGCTCGGAATCGATATTCTCCTCAATCTCGTACCCCTCCGCAACCTAAAGTGCACAACCGAGAACGCTCTCTCGAGGAGTACAGCACCATACTTGGTTCATGCGACAATCTGGACTCGCTCCGTCGAGTGCATGCTCGCTTACATTCAAACTCGAGCGTCTCGATTGACTTCAGCAAAGCTGCCCTTCTCTCTTTGCTACAACATGCTTCTCCCGATCAGGTCCTAGACTTCTTGCAGAGCGATCTAGACCATGAGGATGCTTGTAACATGCATGTGTGTATCAAGTCTTATTTCATCCGAAAGAGTCGCCCTGAAGTTCTCAGAGGCTGCTTTAGTCTTTTGTGCGACAAGATTGCCTTAGGCACCGTGCAATCGAAAGAATTGCTCAACATTCTCGTTGACATGCCCACCGAAGCCGAAGGAGCTGATGGCCAATTGCTTTTGGACGCCTTCGACATGTTGCACCGAACTTTGGTCGACACTTACTCTCCAAATGGACCTCCAACCACTTTCATCTCGAAGTTGCTCAAGAACATACTCTCTCTACGTCCATCGCCAGATGTCCTTAAACTCGTCTCTGCACTTCTTCCTCTCGCTGGACATGAGAGCGTCCAAGCCATGGCAAGATACCTTGAAAAGGCCATCATATCCCGAACCATGCAGCTTGGCTCCTCAGACCAACTTTCACCCATCTTGTGCGCCATTCCCTCTCAACATGTTGACCGCATCATATTCTTTGCAACCAAATATCTAATCATCACACTTGATACCCCGGAGCCAGGCGCTCATGATGGTTGTGCAAAGAGACTTCTTTGCTGGCTTGAGGATCTTTCTCGGTTCGATATTTCAATCTTCGAGCCTTCTTCGACATGTGCTTCCCTCCTCTATCCTTTTCTTGCTTCGAAGTTTACAGTCAACGAGCTTGGAGCCCATTTCCGGTACCTTCATCCCGCGGATACTGCCACCATCGTCTTGCACAATTGGATAAAGCCTTCGATACTTGAAGTGCCAGAACCGGATGTGCCAGAGGACATGGGTGACGAAGTGGAGATAGTTCACTTCCGGCCACATCAACAGCCACCACCTGTCCACAGTCGACATAGTCGCAAACTACAAGATGTCTTTTCGACTTATGGACTCGACTACACCATATCTCGATCTCCTGAGCAGTCGATGACCCACAGGGCAGCTCTTGCAGAACGTGAGGAAGTTTTCGATAGAATTGCATCGACACTTGACGTGCGCTGCAGGCAAGGCTCTGATGGTGCATATCCGAGTCGCGGTGGAGCTTGGGCTCATCTGTTTGTACTGTTGAGCCAAAACAAGATTGAATATGCTGGTTGGCTTCATGAGTTGTTTCAAGTGCTGAAAGCTCACAAGTCACCTACATGGACATATTTCTTTTTCGCAAAACTTACTAAACATAATGTCAACATCCCCTATCCAGTGGCCGTGGATCTCATGCGGTTCTTCATCGATACAAGAAAGCCACAATGGGCGCTGGACGTCTTTAATCGACCACGAGCACGTCAATGGATTTCTGACATACCAGAGCTGCTGCTCACTCTCATTGACACCTATCCGGTCAAATCGGAGTTCGTATTTGATCTACTTAACCGATCAGAATACTCTAACTCTCTGCCGAAGAACTTGCGCTGGACAGTAGAGAATCCTCTTTCGGAGGAGATGGTACAATTGGTCCATCAAGCTGCCTACGCAATGGCCAAATCGCCCTTGCTGAGCTCCAGAATGGCTCTCAGGAGGGTGGAAGACTGTCGAAATTACCTAGAGGACCGAAATGCTCCATTGTCAAGTTTGATGTCTAGAGCTCTCGTTTACGCCGGTGTAACACGTCCTCTTAGAGAAGGTGTCTGGCTCAGTACAGAGAAATTCAAGAACATCCTGTCTGTGGTTCGCAACCTGGAGGGCGACGAAGTAGCAGACAGGTTAGATGAAGCCGCCTTCACCCTCAGGCACGAGAATTTTGAGTCGAACGGAACATCGATGAAGCCGTTTGATGAATTGGAACAAATGGCGGACCAAGATGTGTGGAGATATCGGAAGCAATTTGGCCACAAGTCTCATCGGTGGAAGAAGGTGGCAGTTCCTCATAGACCTGCCGCTCCAAAGAAGAGCCGAATCCGTGGGAGGAAGTAATTTCACATCACCGACGATCGTGTAGCACTGTAGATACCCCTAGAGATAGATAGATCTAGAAACGAGAGCAGATCTCATGTAAATAATGTACGATATCAATAAGCATCTTCCTAGTAACCACATGTAAGGGTGCGAAGATGGCTCACTAAACAGCCCTCAGAAGGCACGACATTTTCCTAATCCAGAGGTTTGAGCAGGCTCTACGGTATTCTCCCTGGGGAGTCCTATAGAAGAGGCGATACGTTAGAGACATCGTCTCCAACACAGATGTCCACTGAAATGTGGTTAGCAAGAGGTTTACTAACAGCCCTGAGTTCCAAGTCCTCCACAGTCGTAACTTGGTCGTTTAGTCGACATCTTACGGGGTAGATTTCATGTTGTCGAGATCGTGCCTGTCTTCAATTCGTTGTAGCTGGGCGTGGGTATGCACATCTGCTTGCAATTGACCGGCCGTTCCGAATGACATGTCTTGTCAGGAGGGATATATCTCTGTCAAGGACATATCCGATGAGGAATTTCCGACCGAAGTGTTATCGAGATTGATTAGATGCTGTCAGAGTCAGCAATGAAAATGCAAGTCAGGTAGAGCGTGCCTATAGAGAGTCCGTCTGAGTGGGATGAGTAGACCATGACTCTATGACTTGTCATACTGACCAGTGCTTGGGTGCTTTGAGGTCATCCCCGTCGTGTGGAGAGTCAAAAATATGGGTGTTTCTCACCCATATCCAATT
>Ga0181467_101289_pt1 | contig 10808 bp, 12 predicted proteins | sample InSIn5gowninarea_2_FD_119079 | JGI IMG/M metagenome (GOLD analysis project Ga0181467, IMG submission 119079) | Clean room microbial communities from NASA Spacecraft Assembly Facility at Jet Propulsion Laboratory, Pasadena, California, USA -... ... | reverse complement strand
ACCCAAATCAAAAATCTCATAATCCATCGTATTGTCTCTCCCTTCAAAATGAAACCATACATTAAGGTTGTATTTCTTGTTGCTAGTATAGATCTGTGATAGTCTCAGTAAAAGTGAATAAAACTCAAAGTAATATTCAATAATCTTGAAGGTAAAGGGGGATCGTATGATGGAATTGCGCCAACTGATTACGTTCCGCACAGTTGCATCAACTTTAAATTTCAGTCGGGCTGCGGAAGTGCTGAACTACGTCCCCTCCAACGTCACGATGCAAATAAAAGCATTGGAGGACGAGCTTGGCGTTCGTCTCTTTGACCGTTTGGGCAAGCAGCTCGTTCTAACGACTGCGGGTAATCGCTTTTTAACTCATATCCAAAGCGTTCTAGACAAATTGGACGAAGCTCGCAGCGTCGTTCATGACAATGAAAATGTAAGCGGCACCCTAACAGTAAGTGCTAACGAGGTTCTTTGCGCCTATCGGCTTCCAGTTGTCTTTCACCTATTTCGTTCGCGCCATCCGGGAGCTCGTCTCATCTTCCGCTCCGTTCCAAATCAACAACTCAAGCAAACGCTCTTTGAGGGAACCGCGGATGTCGTCTTTATGTTGGACGAACCCATTCGCTCGAGCTCAGTTGCAGTGGAGCCGTTGGTGGAAGAAACTTTCCGCTTTTTCGCCTCTCCAGACCACCCACTCTCGAAACCAACAGTCCTGCAGCTGGAAGATTTTCACGGACAAGTGTTCCTGACGAATGAAAAGGGTTGTCCCTATCGAACCATGTTTGACCGGCAATTCGAGAAAAAGGGCATTGATAGTATTACGTATTTAGAGTTTCAAAATGCCGAAGCCATTAAACAATGTGCAATTACGGGAATCGGTATTGCCTTTCTTCCAGAAATGACAACGAAATCGGAAGTTGAACGGGGCGAACTAGTTGCTCTTCCATGGCAAATTCCAGACTTGCACGTGTATACACAGATGTTATGGCATAAAGACAAGTGGCTTTCACCAATCATGTTATCTTTCATAGAAGCAACGAGAGAGGTTCTCGCTATAGAGGAGGAGAATAAAACCGTTTAGCCTATTCGCGATATGAAAACACCCATTCATCCGCGGGCTATTAAAACCTATACAATGTAAAATTATGAATGTACCGTATTGCGCACTCCACTAACACGGATCTATACTAGCAACAAGAAATACAACCTTAATGTATGGTTTCATTTTGAAGGGAGAGACAATACGATGGATTATGAGATTTTTGATTTGGGTGACGTTATCTTGCAATCAGGAGTGACGTTACCGAACGCTTTTATTGCTTATAAGACTTATGGAAGATTAAATGAAAAGAAAGATAATGTCATCGTCTATCCAACTGCTTTTGGCGACCAGCATGTTCAGAATGAATGGTTGATTGGAAACGGCATGGCACTCGATCCGCAGAAATATTTCATTATCGTTCCAAATCTGCTGGGCAACGGATTATCTTCGTCTCCCAGTAACACACCTCCCCCATTCGACCGCGCTAATTTTCCGCAGGTAACCATCTATGACAACGTTAATTTACAGCATCGGCTGGTGACCGAAAAATTCGGCATTCAAAAGATCGCTCTCGTAGCAGGATGGTCAATGGGCGGCATTCAAGCATTCCAATGGGGGGCAAGTTATCCCGATATGGTGGAACGAATTGCCCCTTTCGCCGGAGTTGCAAAGACATGGCCCCAAACGTATGTGGTCCTGGACGGTATGAGAGCTCCGCTCATGGCTGCGGCCCGCTTTGATTCAAGTAAACTAAACCAGTTGACTTCTGCAGACATGCGCGCCGTTGGCCGTGTCTATGCAGGATGGGGCGTATCGCAGGCGTTTTACAGAGAGGAACTTTATCGTGAGCTGGGATTTGACTCATTAATAGATTTTGTGGCTGGCGTCTGGGAAGATAGCTTTATGAAGATGGATCCGCACAATGTCCTGGCTATGTTATGGACAGGCCAACATGCAGATATTAGTGCAAACCCCTCCTATAACGGAGACTTCGATGAGGCGCTCAAAAGCATTAAAGCGCTTGCCTGCGTCATGCCAGGGAGCACGGATCTCTTCTGCTCGGCAGACGATAACGAATACGAGGCTAAGCTAATACCCAATGCTATTTTTAAGCCTATCGACTCGATCTGGGGCCATTTTGCCGGTCGCGGAATCAACAGTGCCGATAATAAATTTATTGATGACAACCTAAAACGCTTGTTGGCGCTTAGTACTAACGGATAGATCATCATAAGCATTGGAGTGTCCGGTAAGGCTTAGCAAGAAAAGTCTATGCATTGACTATCGCGCCTGATCGTAATATGTGTTCAGTAAAAATAAAGTAGTAGACTGACTGATTTAACTATCGAACCTGTTAGTTGAGCACGATCTAGAAGCTATCTTAGATATCCTCCATTATTAATATCGAATGTTGCACCTGTATAATGCTTTGATTTATCTGATAATAAGAAGGTAACTGTATCTGCGACATCTTCAGGTAATACAGGTGTATCGATCAGATGGTGATTTAAATACTCCTTTTTTCTCCAATCAGGTATTGTATCCATCATCGGAGTGTTAACCATCGTAGGAGCAACAGCATTCACTCGGATGTATGGTGAGAAATTAATTGCACAGCTTTTCGTTAAACCCAGTATGGCAGCTTTTGATAATCCATAAATTGCATCTGAACTGCCTTCTAAGCCTGACACTGAAGACATATTCACGATCACTCCCTTACGTTGGCTTTCGTACAATTTCTTACCGAACTTTTGAGAGAAATAAATCATACCCTTAACATTTATATCTAGGACTTTATCGATTTCATCTGCTTGATAGTCAAGTATATTTTTCGCCAAATAGATCCCTGCATTATTAACTAAACCATCTACGTCGGAATGTTCGGTTACTACATATGCGAAAAATTCAGCGACCTGTTCATATCTACTTACATCTAACTGATAGGTATGTAGAACATGGTGGTCATTCATTGACTCTTTTAAATTGTATAAGGCATCTTCATTCATATCGCACGCAATTACTGATGCGCCTTCATGTAAGCATTGCTTGACAATTTCTTTTCCGATTCCAGAAGCCGCACCCGTTACAATTACTTTTCTATTTTTCAGCATGTAGGAAGCTCCTCTCTCTATATTAACTGCTGCTCTTACTAACTAAATTGTATCACGAGCATATCCATTAGCCGTTTTTAGCTAATGCTGCCCGTAGCCTCATACCACGACCTCTTCTTCCCTCAGTGTAGCGATGGGGTGCAGGAAATGATGGTCGAAAGGATTCAGCACTTTTCCTTCCCGCACTTTGTTGACCCAATCCGGATTGACCAATGCGCTCGTTCCGATCGCGACCAGATCGGCATCGCCGATTTCGATCAGGTGCTCCGCTCTTTCCGGCTCGCCCAGCTTGCCATTGGCGATGACGGGAAGGCGGCTGTACCGTTTGGCCAGCTCGGCAAGCGTCGGTTCTCCCTCTGCGAAAGCAGGAGCAAACGCCTTATATTCGGTAGTATGGATGTAGCTTGGCGACGCTGCACTCAATTTCTCGAAGATAATCTTGGCATCGGCCACTCCATTGGCCCATTTATGGTGGAAATCATTCACTTTGCCTTGCGAAATGCGGACGCCCACAATGAAATCAGGGCCGACGGCGGCGCGAATGGCTTCCAAAACCTCCACGACTATGCGAATGCGTCGTTCTGTTGAACCGCCGTATTCATCCGTTCGATGGTTCGTATAATCGGTGATGAATTGATCGAGCAGATAGCCGTTGGCCGCATGGACTTCTACTCCATCGAAACCGACCTGCTTTGCGCGGAGAGCAGCTTGGGCGAAGCTGTCGATCGTATTGCAGATATCCTCTTGGGTCATGGCTCTCGGAACAGCGAAATCCCCACTACCGCCGTGATCTTGGAGCATCGTACCCACCGGTTTCACAGCGGAAGGAGCAATTGGCACAAATCCATCATGCTGAACAAGGGCGCCCGCATGCATCAGTTGCGCGATTATTTTTCCTCCTTCGCGCTGCACCGCTTGAACGACAGGTCTCCAGGACTCAGCTTGTGCATCATTGGCTATGCCGGGTTGATTCTCATAGCTTCGGCTGTTCGCCTCATCCGGATAGATGCCTTCCGTGATGATGAGACCGAATCCCCCTTTCGCAAAACGGGTGTAATATCGGACCATACGTTCATTCGCCAACCCGGATGGTTCTGCACTCGTGCGGGTCATCGGCGACAGTACCGCCCGATTTGGTAATTCCAAGGAACCCAATTGAAATGCGGAAAAAAGATTGGAATATTGGCTCATTTTGAAATCCCCCTCTTGTGCCATGGTTGCATGTCTTCGCCTCTGGCACGGTTTGTTTTCTTGAGACCATTGTAGTCCGTTGATTCCATATAATAAAATGATTAGAATAGATGCCCCCATCAAAATAATCGATGGGGTTCAAGTGGAGGTTAGTCGATGGAATTAACCGATCTGAAAGTATTCGTGGCAATCATGGAAGAGGGCAGCATAACCCGTGCAGCAGAAAAGCTGGATTACGTCCAGTCGAACATAACGACGCGGGTTCGCAAGTTGGAGTTAGAGCTCGGTACCCAGCTTTTCCACAGAAACCCAAAAGGCGTAGTGCCTACCGAAAAAGGGCTCATTTTTCACAAATATGCCTTGGACATTCTGCAAAAGGTCGAGGAAGTGATATCTGTCGTAAAGGAACCTGATTATCCGTGCGGTCCGCTTGCGATCGGTGTCGTGGAGACAGTCGCTTCCTCTGGCCCTTTTATACATGCACTGTCCGAATTTCAAAGCAAATACCCCGAGGTCGCTTTATCACTGATCACAGGCACTTCGCCGCAGAATTACGAGAAAGTGTTGAACCGCCAGCTGGACGGAGCTTTCTTCACAGGCGAATTCGATCTTTCTCCGCTGCAAGTCGCTTATGAGCTTGCAGAAGAAGTCGTCCTGCTGACGGCAGCCGGAATAGAATTTTCCGCTTTATCCGACATTGCAAATGCGGCGTGGGTTGTGTTTCCGAGGGGCTGCCCTTTGCGCGTCGCCAATGAAGATTGGCTTCACAGCGAGGGTGTAGAGTCATCGAACATGATCGAGATCAGCACGTTGGAGACCATGCTGAATTGTGTGCGCGCCGGAATTGGTCACGCGCTTCTGACGAAATCTGCCGTTGCTGTAGATGATGACAGGGTGCGAGCCCATCCGGTTCCTGAACGGTACCGATTTGTGACAACGAGGCTGGCTTCCCGGAAAGAGGAGTTCCACAGCAAAGCGTTCGCTGCCTTCGCAGATTGCGTTAAAGCGGCTGGAATTTGATCACCAGCGTAAACGCCTACCCATGGGAAAGAACACCGTCCTGCGAGCAGAGCGGTGTTCTTTCCTTGCTATTACGAAAAACTACCCACTACGATCCTTCTATTCGCCTTCTTCTCCATTGTTTCTGCTGGTTTGCTGGGGAAGCGTATCCCAGAAGCTCGCATCCACCGTGTCAATCGAGCCATCCGCAATCGCCCGCACTGTCGCATCCAACGTGGTAATGGTTTGTTTGATCAAGTAGCCATTGCTTTTTTGACCCAGAATAGCTGATTCCGACGAATGATCAGACATTCCCCGCATTTCAAATAGCAGCGTAGCGATCCCGTACTCATTCGCGATTCCGTTGCGAGCGATGGTCAGTTCGGAACCACCATTGTATTTCCCGATCAGGCCCCAGCCTGTCGAGTCCACAGCCCCGTAAACAATCGCACCGAGTCGCTTCGACTTTTCCACTACTTCCGGTGCTACCTTCGCATTCGTAGGATAAAGGATGGAGCCAGATACGAGCTTCCCATTGATTTCACTTTGCGTTCCCTGGTGGTGCAAATCAATCATGTAATCAATCTTGTATTTGCCGAGGACATTCTCGTGCAGCGCCTGCGTCTCAGGCTGCAGCTTGGCCACATGGTCGCGGTTCAAGTCTGTTCCTACGGCATTGTAACGGGTCAAATGCCGCCCTTTTGCGATGTAGTCATCCAGTGAAAAGTCCACATCTCCCATCGCACCGTCCGCATTCAGCATCGGCACGATCAAAATGTTGACCTTGTCTAGCACGCCTTTGGTTTTATTCGTACCCAGGTGCTTGATGAATTCCAGCGCGCCTTCTGTCGTCAGTTGTTCATTGCCATGCTGCTGCGTCAGAAAGAGGACTGTCGGATTCTTTTCATCGGAAATATATTTTGCAAGATAAATATCCCTTCCCTTTACGGTCTTTCCGATTACCTCCAGCTGCATGGCTTTTTGTTTCTCATCCTCTGCTTTCAGATCATCTGCCAGTTCCTGATAGGTATGAAGAATTTGCGTCTGTACGGTTTCATTGCCCTTATAGTTGGGTCCCTCACCCGTTGCTCCTGCCGGAACCGCTGTCATAAATACGCCGCTTACTGCCAGTACGCTTGCCAAAGAAATCGCTGTCATTTGCTTTTTCATAAACTACCTCCTCTGGTTGGTCTTGTCGTACATAATCATAGATTTAAGTTGGAAAGGATATCCATAGTACTTTTTTAATATTTTTAATTTACTGAAAATAATTCCTTGTAACCATTCACGCCAACTAATCAAATAAACTATGATTTATATGTTTCGTCGCATAAAATTTTCCAACCAATTTGGAGGTTTGATCATGAAAAAAGCATGTTCGATCGCTGGCGCTCTCCTTTTGACAGCCAGTCTTGTTTCCCCTGTATTTGCTGCGGGCAGCACCTCCCCGGGTACACCTGATCAGCAGAACTACTCTATTTCCGGGTTCTTAAGCTATGACCAATTGGTAAAGCAGTTGAATAGGATCGAACAAAATAGCAATGGGCAAGTCAGCCTTGAAGTCGTCGGACAATCGAACCGTGGCCGGGATATCTTCAAAGCGACAGTCGGCTCTGGGAAAAAGGTCGTCTTTATCACAAGCCAAATCCACGGGAATGAACCGACTGGAACAGAGGCGCTCGTCAGCCTCCTCCAGTATCTTGGATCCAGCAACTCTCCGGAAGCGAAGCAGATTCGTAAGGAAATCACGCTGGTTGCCATGCCGATGATGAACCCGGATGCCGCCTTTTTAGATCGCCGGGGAAATGACATGACGTGGGAAGAAATCGTCGACGCATTTCCTCAACTCGCTGAAGCAACGCCTGCGTGGAACTATTACACCACCCTTCGTCAGGGAGATGATTATGCCGCAACGCCTGGCTTCGACGTCAATCGCGATTACAATCCTGATTTGAATTACTCGCCTCAAGCTTCTGATTTCCCCGGCGGCTCTTCCCAGCCAGGGTGGTTTATTACACCAGAAGCGCAAACGGTACGCGATGTGTATCAATCTCTCCAGGACGATTTTGGACAAGTCGATGTATACATAGACCTTCATCATCAAGGACCTTTCTACTATGTGGACGGCACAGATGACGTCGTGACGCTTTCTCTGTCCGGCCGCTTTGTTGCGGACCCGAACAGCTCAGCAGGAGAAAAGTACGAAGCGTATAAGGACAAATATAACTACGATTTTTCCAGACAGCTCAATCTGGCGGCTTACCATGCGCTTCAATCCATGGGCAGCTCTCCGTTTGACAACATCAGCCTGTACGATCAAAAGATCGATCTTCCCGGGACGGCTCTCGGAGCATTTGCCCTCAATGGCAGCGGGACCGTGCTGTTTGAAGTCCGCGGCCAGACACAGAGCATGGGACAAAAGAAAAAGGGCAGTTGGTCAAAGCGGTGGAAACAGGATTGTCCGGAATCCTCAATGCCGTTGCCACAGGCAGTATCGATGAGCTCGATCCCGAGGATTATGAAGACATTCCCATCACGTCTTATGAGCCGGGGATCTGATCCAAGAACAAAGGCGGTAATCTAGGAAGAGAAATCTATGCCTTCTAGTCGCAATACCAAAAATCAAAAATTGTGGTGATGCCCTTGTCCACTTATGCACCCCTTGCATATTTTGGTACAAGGAGGTGATACCACAATGGCAACAAACCAACCCATTTTTATTGGAGCAAACAGTATTGCCAGGATCGGTAACCGTTTTTTCCTAATTGTTGAGGTTGAGGCAAAAGTACCTGGTGTTGAAATTGACCCGGTATTTGCGATTCGTATAACCCGCGAGCAAGCACGAAGGCTCCTTGCTGCAGGCGTGATGCGGACGATTATTCAGAACACACGCCCGCAACCTAGGCCAGGAGTAGAAGTCGAGTTTAAAGGTGTACTGTTCGCCAATGGACGGTTTTTCTTGGTCTTTGACGTTGAAAACTCAACGGACATTTCCGTATTGGTAAGAATCAGCCGGGAACGAGCCCAAAGGCTTATACGCAATGGAGCGCGGAGAATCAAAGGAATAAGAAGACCTTTCTAAACGACTTGCTGATTTTTCCAGAAAAAGTCACGGGATAGACCTGCAGAGTAGATTCTTGCAGGGTTATTTATTGTATTCACTCCAATTTTGGACATACTGCAAGTAGTTAGGAGGTCGAACCCTATTGGCAAAAGACGACGCAAAGAAAACCATGCGCTTTTGGATACTTACAGGCATCATTGCAATTGCAGCATCCCAGATACCCATGTTATTGAAAAAAGGGATTCACCCAGAAGATGACCCATCAAAAGACCAACAAAAGAAAAAGCCTAAATGGATGTTGATCCTAATGGGGGCAGTGTTCGTTTGTTTTCTTCTCTGGTTATTTGATTACTTGATGTAACGACCAAGAGTCCACGCGAAATGGTTCCATCTCCATATAGTATAGAAAAAGTCGATGATAAGGAGATGTGGCAATGAGTGAATTTCTCCATCAGATCGATTTCATTACCGATGTCAGCGAATTAGAAGCGATAAGGGAAGAATTAGCCTCTCAGGCCTACGCTGCTGAATTGACTTGGCAAGATCGGAATTTTATTTATGAAAAAATCCAAGCGATTGTTTGTCGATTAATGCAGCTCGATCCGCAATAACCTCACTCTTACCACCTTCCCTTGCAGATAAATGCAGGGGCATTTTCATGATCCGAGGATGACATAGACTTATGCCATCAAGCCTCAACGTTTCTCGAGAGAACCCACATGGTAAAGATTGCTCCTACTAACCCGAGCCCCATGTCTTTTTGCGAATCAAAAATGTCTCCCTGAAGGCCCATATAATTGGCACCTATCTGCCCAGCAGCAATCGCCACCAACATTTCAATGATCTCAAAGAATGCACTCAAGCTGAAAACAACTGTTACGGGCAGGGCAAATGACCAGAAGCCTCGGATTGCAGTAACCCTGGTTAATAACTCTCTTACTGGATAAGTGAAACACAGTCCGAATACAAGATGAACGATGCGATCGAAGTAACTTCGTTGCGTGTGAAACGAATACTTCAACCACATGTCAAATGGAGTATGCTGATACGTATAATGCGCAGCGTAAGTGTGGAAAATCAATAAGATGAAAATGAACAGGTACGACAAATTTGAAAACGGAAACTTCCTGTAGGTACATACTAAGACGATTACCGTTCCGACGGGAAGTATGTTTTCCATGAGCCATTGGGTACGGTCGGTTGGAGAGATCGCTGTGACAATCCAAAAAACAAGATAGACTGCGAACATGATTTGCAGCAGATAATTTCGTGAAAAAGGAAGATTGGACGCTGACATATTCGTTCTATGTATGCTTGGATTTCTAACCATTGATATCTAACCTCCTCTTTTCCTCGATGCATTTCTATCGTTGTATTATAAGCAACATTGCCGCATCCATACCAACGACGAGAGTTACCTTCTGATGCTGGTAAATCTTTCGTCTCACCCCTTCCTGAATAAAATGCAAGTTAGATTTTAAACTATAGATAAATGTTATTACGAGCGAAGGAAGACACACGCTGAATGATGAATAAAAATAGACGTTCCACTCCCTTTCAATTTTTTGTCATTGTTTTTCTGATCTTTAGCATGACCGGAGGAATCGGCCCGACGACTGCGTATGCCGATTCCTCCCTGCCGATTGTTTCTGACCAAGGGATTTTTACCATTGAAGTTTACCCTCAACGGCATGTCCTGATCGTGCGGAAGCAAGGGAAAAAAATAAAGTCTTATACGATCGCAGTTGGCAATCCGTCCACGCCTACACCTGTCGGAGAATATAAAATCGTATACAAGGGAAAAGATTGGGGGCCATCTTTTGGTCCCAGGTGGCTGGGATTAAACGTGCCGTGGGGAATCTATGGCATTCACGGTACGAACAAGCCGTCTTCCATCGGCCAACACAAAAGCCATGGCTGTATCCGTATGCTCAACAGAGACGTCATTGAGCTGTACGAGATGATTCCACCGGGAACAAAAGTGACCATCTACGGGCATGTATTAGGGGACCCAGGGCATTATCCGAGGTCCTTGGCGGAAGGTGATGTTGGTGGAGATGTGCAGCTGATTCAATCCCGATTGAAAAGCGCCGGATACTACAAGGGCAATTGTGATGGTAAGTTTGGCTCTAGTACAACAGCAGCTCTAAAAAAATTTCAACGTGACTCTCACTTACCTCCGAATGGTGTCGTTTCAAATAAGGTTTACGAGAAATTGGGATTGCTAGAGTAATGAACATTGGCACAGGATAAAAAAATGCCCCTCCAGCAGGGCCTTGAACTGTGACCTTATTTGTAGACAGTTTGAATAAAAGGACCTTGGCTTAGGCAGCCACTAGATGACTTCTGAATTCATCAGGAGTCATCTTTTTTAATGACCATTGGTAGCGCCCGGAATTGTAAT
>Ga0181467_101231_pt2 | contig 10830 bp, 3 predicted proteins | sample InSIn5gowninarea_2_FD_119079 | JGI IMG/M metagenome (GOLD analysis project Ga0181467, IMG submission 119079) | Clean room microbial communities from NASA Spacecraft Assembly Facility at Jet Propulsion Laboratory, Pasadena, California, USA -... ... | reverse complement strand
AAAGTCGCAAAGATGCGATCATATCGTCCGTATTTTTCAACAAGGGCTGGTGGAGGCGTATCGCATTCGAGGATTGCTATGCGCAAAGGAGTCTTCATGTTTGCGAGGTTTGATGCTGAAGGCATGGGCGAGCCAGCAACCAGCCCTCTTTGATAGCGGAAAACGACGGCGATTTCGGGGCCTACTAGCGCTGACGATCGTTAACGCCTGCACCTACGAAGCTGTCTCAACGCACGCCATTCCTTCTATTACTTGAATTCTTCGGTCCGAAATCTATTGCGACCAAGGCCGTACAGCTACTAATCATAATCGTCTTGGTTTTTTTGTGAGTCTGCCGCGCCTCTGGGCTCCTTTTTTGCTATGCCTTTACCTGCCTCGGAACAAACACCGCTTCTTCGCTCTGTGTCGCAATGCCAACAGAATGCCACAGACATTGCCGGAGATGAAGTCACAGCTGCAGAGGTAGCGCAGCAAGGTCAAGGAGCCGCACCCCAGTTCCCGGTTGTGGAAAACGACCAAAGCAACTCGCATGGGCAGGTATTCGCGTCTGTGAGCCGTTCTGCAACAGGACAAGAGACAGAGGAATTCGCCAAATTCGAGCAAGATGGCAAACTTCAAGGCGTTGGGGTCTGGAGGTTTCGATGCGTTTTTGGAGGCATCTTGTTGGGGTACTTTGTATGTTTAAGTGATTGTCTTCTACCATCTCTCCCCTATACATAGTAGGTTTGCTGATTGCATCATGCCAGATTGCCATGTTTGATTCTACCCTCATGGCTTCAAGCCACCCAGTCATCACATCCTACTTTCATGCATCTAACTCTGCATCCTGGTTGTCGACTGCTTTTTTGCTTACCTCGACCTCGCTCCAGCCTTTGATGGGCCGATTTTCGGACACCTTTGGTCGTCGGCCTCTGTATTTAGCCGGTCTCGCTTTACTTGCAGCTACGACGGCTTGGTGTGCTCTTGCACAGAGTATTGCAAGTTTTATTCTTGCGCGTGCTTTTTGTGGTATTGGTGCAGCTGGCGTGCTGTCAATGGGCAACATCATGACGAATGATCTTGTCAGCATAGAGGTGCGAGGTAAATACCAGGCGTACATCAATCTCTTTTACGGAGGCGGATCTGCCTGTGGTGCTGCATTTGGTGGATTTTTGTGCGACAAATTGGGTTGGCGGATGACTTTTGCTCTACAGGTACCGGTCATCCTCATCCTCTTGATCAACGCCATTGTCATGACGCCGTCTAGTCTGGGACCCAATCTGGCAAAACGGTTTGGATTGGGCTTCCGAGACGCAATGAATGGCTTTGATATAGCAGGGTCGGTCTTGCTGACGGTATCTGTTGCATTTCTGATCTTAGGTCTGAATCTTGGAGGCAACGTCTACCCATGGAAACACTGGTTCGTTATTGCTTCACTTATAGTAGCGCTTGTTACTGGTGTCGTGCTCATCAGAGTCGAGTCGAGGGCTACGCGGCCAGTCATGCCGCTGCCCATGTTATTCAGCGAACCACGCGGCAATCTCGTCTTCAACAACTTTTTCGCTCAGATTGGCATGAACACAATCCTGTTCAACGCTCCATTGTATTTCCAGGCTGTCGAGCTCGAGAGTGCATCCATATCAGGCTTCCGTCTTGCCGGCCCTTCAGTTGCGCTGACTGTTTGTGGCGTGTCGGCCGGCTTCATCATGACTGCGACGGGTCGCATGAAGTGGCTTATTGTTGTTGGCTCACTCTCAATGCTGCTAGGTGCCACATGCCTCTCTTTGATGTTCAGTGTGCCAAAGTGGCTTGCCACCGTCTTCTTAGTCCCATCAAGCATTGGTCAAGGTTTGAGCTTTCCAGCAACAAGTCTCGCTGTTCTTGCGACAAGCACTCAGGAAGATCAGGCGGTCATGAGCAGCACACTCGTTTTGTGGCGTAGCCTGGGCATCGTCATGGGAGTGTCACTGAGCAGCCTCATCTTGCAGAACGCGTTGGCAACATATCTTGATAGACTAGTCACTGGACATGACAAGGTCAAGGTACGTGGAATAGCTCTTGTTCTTTCCATTTATAATGTAAAGCGTCAAGAAGAGCATCTAGCTTTCGTGCCGTAGAACGTACATCACGAGCTGGACAAACGGAGGAGATGAAGATGAGACGGAAATTTCACATACGGAATGAATCCTTTCTAACAAGCCCACACAGATCATTCAACGCGTCCGCAGCTCGGTCCGCAGCATCGTTAACCTTGACGCCAAACATCAAAGCCAAGGTTCGTAGACCAGTAATCCCTTAGTACCTTGCAACGCGTTATCTATGTGGCCCCTCATTCCGCAAATTTGGCGCCTCACAGTCCCAGTACTAACACTTGTCTTACAGTCATCGAAGCTTATAGTCGTAGCCTGCGTCTAGTTTTCATCTCGGCGATGGTCACGTTTGTCATTGTCAATGCACTAGTTTTTGCGATTAAATTACCGCACTTGAAAAAGAAGAAACAGCCTATCCCCGAGGATGGCGAAGAGAATGAGCGGTGATGTAATGCAGTGTGATAAGATGGAACCGAGGATTGGGTTGTGCGGGTGTGCTGCACAGGCGGAGCGGGGGTGGCGTGGCAGTGTAGGAAGGTAAAGCGGGACGATGAGAACTTGAATATCTGGTTTGAGACATTGCGGTGTAGTGTACATGTATGATCTATAGCAGATGTAGAAGGCAAACAGTCCGGATTTCAAGAAAACGCGTCAAGGCTGATTCGTGGTGGTTCAAGTGGACAAGGGATATCGAGTTGCATTACCTATTCGAGATGTAGTAAGTGGATATGGCAACGATAATTCCATTTCAAGTAAGCATTGCAATGGGTGCTAGGGCGAATGGAAAGAGGCTACTCTGTGGCAAGTGTATGCATTGAACACTATTGAAAAATCGACGATCTAGTTCCAAAGGTGACGGACTGCGGTCTTTGTCCTTAGCTATACTGGTCCAGATACACAACGGCCGGCACGCCAACTATTCAAGCAGCAACGGTTAGAAGCGGGTACTGGAAGCGTCCAATGATGATGAAAGCTGATGGTAATCGGCTGTGGCCAAAATGATGGTTTGGTGACGCTTGATAGGCTTGGGTAGTATTGGTCGAGGGGCGAGATGGCGGGCAGTGCAAAGTCAGGTATGGGGCTAACCGGGTTCAGACTGGTGACCGAAAATGCAAGTCCTGGCGTGGTTCGGTACGACAACGACTCCTGAAAACATCAAGTGCCGAACGAGTGTCTTGGCCATGGGAGGATCTTGTTTCTGTTTCTGCCATGTGCTTGGCGGGTTGGGGTACGATGACGTTTCAGAAACCTGAGTCCTCGCCGTCTGGATAAAGTTTGCAAACAGATGATTTGCGCATGGTGGCGAGATGCCGGCGAGGACTCAGGTTTCAAGCTCCGTGGTCACTTGAGAGGCAGAATTCTGGGCAGAAATCATGGCAAGGACAGTGATGTGGCGTGACTAGCGTAGAACAACAAGTGGTGTGCATCCATACTACATATGCATGTACACTACACTCGTTTGAGAGGCATATGCAGTTACAAACGGAATGAAAGACGACTTGGCAAACGCGTTGCTTGGCTAGATGAGCATACCTGGGCCTGCTAGCTAAGGAGGGGAGTGCATTTGCACGACTGCATATCTCAGTTGATGTTAATTTTTGCTTTGTACGCGATTGGATGCTGAGATGTTTTCTGGCAGTTGTTCTTTTTGCAAATGCGTATGTTTTGTAGGCAGAGGTGGGTGCAAAGCTTTCTTTGAAAGAACATGTTGTAGCAGCTATTACTGGGAGGTTGACGTCATCGGTCATGTTGGTTGAGATGGCCGTTGACGGGTAAGCCGCTAGGCGCTTACTTGCAGGACATGTCGATGTGTATCTGGGTAAGCCATGGAGATCCGGGGGCCGAGATGCAGGTACAACGCTATCGCAGCGGCTGTGGTGGGCGAGAGGGCTCAGTGCTACGACTGAAAACTTCGTTGGCTCCAAACAATATGTAAAGAATGAGGAATACAGTGTGTCTGAGTCGACAGAGAGACATCAATGGCAGAAATTTTATTTGGTGGTTCACCTTGAACCAGGCGTATATACACTAAGAAGACTGGTTCCTTTTCAATCAATGTATGTACATACTACTATGTACTGGATAATCAATAGGGCGTATCCTTTGGGCAAGTGGGGTAAGCATGGTGGTTGGGTAATAAATGGTCTCTTTGGTGTGCGCGCATACTGATTGGCTGAACCACGACAACAGCGCTTAATAGGCGCCAGTCGACCGTTTCCTAGACCTGATGCGTGTTCAGAGTAAATAAGTATGTATATACTTACACATGGACGGATGCCTTGGAGGTCTCATTGAGATGGCGCGCCATGTTAGACGAATACATGGCTTGCTGACTTGTCGCGTCTATGCCTGAAACCAGGGATCGAGGTTGTTTGACGTGTTGATATTGCAGGCATTGGACTGGTTGGGTCGATGGTGCCAAGAGCCGGGGCAGTCGGCATGCGAACTTGCGAAGCACGTTAATATCTTATGTTCAGCAAGCCTCAAGAGACGGGTGTAAGAAGCTTAGGTTTCGTAGTTGTATGCATGTATCATGGATGTACCTAAAAAAATACTTGCGCTCTTCTTGGCTCTGCATCTACTATGTATGTATTTGGATGTGTACATATGTATAATTGGCATGAGTGCGTAGGGCTAGTCTGCTTCGTGACAGCCTGGGGGTTCGTGGCTTGTGCCGACGTTTGATTGGCATCCATATCAAGTGTGTACTACGTAAATATGCAAACTGCAATGCTTGGTCAAACTACGGTGCGAGTCATTGTTGCAGGTAGTGGACGCCATCACATCACGCGCAGATTGGGCATCTGTTGAGAGCGAGAGAAAGCAGGGCAGATGGACTGGAAGGGGCAAGGCGCATATCGAGGGCTGGAATATACTCAAGCACTACAGGTATGGAGAAGCGGAGTCTGTGACGCTCGACTGCTAGGACGTCGACGCTGGCTCGATGGGCGGGTGATGGGCTAGCAGCGGCCAAGGTCTTCGGCTCTTGGCTGCTCGGAAATTGGCCTCTCCCCTATGCACCCACACTCGCCTTTGATCTTCAGGAACGCGAGGGCTGCGGGCCAACAAAGCCGGGGACACGAGTGGAGGCTCTGTTGTTGGCCGGGTGTGCGGCCAGGGCTGAAAAGGCGGCTAGGCGGCGGTTGCGGCAATAGTCGTGGAGAGATGAGCAATGAGGAGCAAAACGAATGCTTGTGGAGAGCGGTGCTTGTGGAGGCATGGGCCAGACGAAGAAAAAGGAGACGGCAAGATGACGCACTGACGGCGATGGGGCGATGGTGCGATGGGGGGCAGCGGCAGCGGCAGCGTGTTGTGAGCATGGACGAAGTGCAGCAGTACATGCTGGTACGGCTGGGCATAAGTAGTCACGCTATTGTACAAAAGTCAGTAATAATAACAAATAAGTAAGTAGTATCCTGGCCTGGCTGGGGTAGGAATGAATGAGTCAGCAGCATGTATACTTATACATGCACTTACTTGTATGCATGTACTATGTATGAACATATGTACGGGCACGCAGCCAGCACAGCAGCAGCATGCAAGTGCAAGAGGAATAGCCAGTGACGTGGTGTAGTCGTGTCGCTGTGTTGCCGTGTGGCCATGGGGCGCTGGCCCGCTGCAGAGACGGACTTGGCGGGAGTCTGTGCGCGTGCGAGCAAGACGACGCTAGATGGGGCTGTGTCTGTCTTGGTTGCATGCCAATCCTTGGGCGGTTGAGCTTCGACGAAAACACGCCTCAGGCAGTCCTTAATGCACCCTCATCTGCCTGGCTTGTTTTTGCTCGCGAAGCAAGAAACACCTGCCTTTCCGCTCTTTTTTTCTGCCCGTCCGTGGTCCTCGCCTTGAGTGCCTTGGTTGCCACCCACAACTCGTCCTTCACCACCTCCCCACACAGCATAGCCACAATCCACGCCCGAATGGACGCGCGCAGCCCCCAGTTGACATAGCCCCCCTCTCGCCATATGCCAGCCAGCTCCTGTGAAGCCACCCAACCGAATCAATCAATCAATCACTCACTCACTCCATCATCCTCCGCTAATCCATCGCCTCTACCGGCCATCTGGCCCCGTCACGTAAGCACACCATCGCCCTGGCCGCGCACCACGCCTTCCACCACGGCCACCAGGTGCTAACAAAGCCGTTGGTACCAGATCCTAGTCACTGGGCCTCACCCACTGGCTCTTGCCTCCACCAGCACCACCTACGCTCTTTGTGCCCGTTTCTTTGCTGTCCTCTGCTTCACTCTTCAACCACAACCTACTCTCGCCTCTGGCCACGCCCTTTATAGCCTGCATGCTCCTCCCGCATGCACTATTCCTCATAATCTAGCAAACTCACCGGAAACACACACCTGACATCCTTACGGCTTACATCCATCGCTTCCCTGCCTGCTTGCACAGCCTACCGCCCTGCCCAGCGCCTCGCTTCACTGCAGCCTTGCGCCGCTCAGCCTGTTGCCATGGCGAGCGAACAGGCACACGGTGGTCCTTCAAGACCACGGGCCCCAACCATCACCATCGACACGTCTGCTGCCAGCGACGCCAACATGAGCAATCCCGTGCCTCTGGCCGATATTCAGGACGGCAGCCACAGACTCCCACCAAACCAAAACTCCGACAGCCCATCGCCTACTCAGCAAACATCGTCCTCGCAGGAGCTGCGTGGTGCCAATTCCTTTGAAAGCAAAGAGAGCAGGCCCACGAGCCCCCACAATGTCAGCTCGCCCGTTGCAACGTGGACCAGCAATGCTGGCCTACTCAATGTTCCAGGTGCTCGCTCAAGGGACAACTCGATGGACTCGACTACCGACAATGGTGAATCTAACAGTTCAGGCACATATGTCGCCTCCTCACAAGGCGATGCCTTCAAGGGAGAGCTAGCACCCACCGAAGTCTTGAATGACCAGGATGCTTTGAAACCAGATCCAGGCACAGAGGCAGACTTTGTAGTTGAAAACAACAAGTTTGCCTTCTCGCCCGGCCAGCTGGCCAAGCTCTATAATCCCAAGAGCGTAAGTCGTTGTCTCTGAACAATCTCCTCACCGTGCTAATCAACCCTCAGTTATCAGCCTTCCATGCTCTCGGAGGCCTTGACGGCTTGGAAAAGGGTCTTCGGACCGACCGAAAGGCCGGACTAAGCATCGACGAGCAGCACTTGGACGGTGTGGTCACATTTGAAGAAGCAACCGCACCAAGTACTACCGGGACTGCGCAAAAGTCATCAACGAATGTTGCTGCGCATACCGATAGTGCACCCACTGGCTCTAAGGAGAATGCTTTCGCGGACCGAAAGCGCGTCTTTAGTGACAACCGACTTCCGGTCAGGAAACCCAAAAATATCTTTCAGCTCGCTTGGATGGCCTACAACGACAAAGTCCTCATTTTGTTGACGTGCGCCGCTGTCATCTCACTTGCTCTCGGTCTATACCAAACTTTTGGTGTCGAGCACGAGCCAGGCGAGCCAGCCGTAGAGTGGATTGAAGGTGTTGCCATTATTGTTGCCATTGTCATTGTCGTCGTAGTCGGCGCTGCCAATGACTGGCAAAAGGAGCGTCAGTTCGTCAAACTTAACCGCAAGAAGGAAGACCGAACCATCAAGGTCATTCGTTCTGGAACCACTCGCGAAATCTCCGTCTACGACATCTTTGTCGGAGATGTTGTCAATCTAGAGCCTGGTGACATGATCCCCGTCGACGGTATCCTTATCCAAGGTCACGGAATCAAGTGTGACGAGTCTTCGGCCACTGGAGAATCTGACTTGCTCAAGAAGATGTCCGGTGACGAGGCTTACAAAGCCATTGAACGACATGACAACCTCAAGAAGGTCGATCCATTCATTCTCTCCGGTGCAAAGGTCTCAGAGGGTGTGGGTACGTTCATGGTCACGGCTACAGGTGTACACTCCAGCTATGGCAAGACTATGATGTCTCTTCGCGAAGACAGCGAAGTCACACCACTCCAAAACAAGCTCAACGTGCTCGCAACATACATCGCCAAACTCGGTGGAGCTGCAGCTTTGTTGCTTTTCGTCGTGTTGTTCATTGAGTTTTTGGTCAAGCTTAAGGGCAGCGACCGCACGCCGGCTGAGAAGGGTCAGAACTTCCTCAACATTCTCATCGTCGCCATCACGGTTATTGTCGTTGCTGTGCCCGAAGGTCTTCCGCTAGCTGTTACCCTTGCATTAGCTTTCGCTACGACGCGTATGCTCAAGGATAACAATCTGGTCCGCCTCCTCCGATCTTGCGAGACCATGGGCAATGCCACTACCATTTGCTCTGACAAGACTGGTACGCTCACTCAGAACAAGATGACTGTTGTCGCTGGCTCCCTCGGAACTGCTCTCCGTTTTGGCGACTCCAAACTCAAAGCATCCTCCGTGTCCCCAATTGACGATGGAGCCAAGGGCAAGGATGTATCTCAGTCTCCTGTTGAGAATCCCAACGATGTCTCTGCCACGGAATTCGTCGAGACTCTAAACCGCGATGTCAAGGACCTTCTTCTACAATCCATTGTCCAGAACACGACCGCTTTCGAAGGCGAGACTGGGGGTCCGGATCCTTTCATTGGCTCTAAAACTGAGACAGCGTTACTCGGATTTGCACGCGATTACCTGGGATTGGGCAATGTTGCCCAGGAGCGCGCTAACGCCAACATTGTCCAGGTGATCCCCTTTGACTCTGCGATCAAGTGTTCCGGCGCTGTCGCCAAACTAAGCGATGGCCGCTACCGTATGTATGTCAAGGGTGCTTCCGAGATTTTGCTCGCAATGTGCGATAAGATCGTCACCGATGCCAACAAGGAACTTATTGAGGCTCCCATGACTGCCGACAACCGTGAAGCACTCGAGCACATCATCACAACTTACGCATCCCGGTCTTTACGAACCATCGGCCTCATTTACCGCGATTTCGAGAGCTGGCCGCCCGCCGAGTCGTCCAAGAATGAGGATGACCCCACCCAAGCTGTCTTCAAGGATGTAGCTAAGAAAATGATCTTTCTGGCTATCGTCGGTATCCAGGATCCTCTGCGAGACAACGTTCGTGAGGCTGTAAAGGACTGTCAGCATGCTGGTGTTTACGTTCGTATGGTCACTGGTGACAATGTTTTGACTGCCAAGGCCATTGCCGAAGATTGTGGAATCCTGGTCCCTGGTGGTGTTGTCATGGAGGGCCCTACTTTCCGTAAACTGTCAAAGCGCGACATGGATGCCGTCATTCCCAAGCTCTGTGTTCTTGCCCGATCCAGCCCAGACGACAAGCGCAAGCTTGTCAAGCGCCTCAAAGAGCTCGGTGAGACAGTAGCTGTCACTGGCGATGGAACCAACGATGCACCCGCGCTCAAGACTGCCGATGTCGGTTTCTCCATGGGAATTGCGGGTACCGAGGTTGCGAAAGAAGCTTCTGCCATCATTCTCATGGACGACAACTTTGCTTCCATCGTAAAGGCACTGCTTTGGGGTCGTGCTGTCAATGACGCTGTCAAGAAGTTCTTGCAGTTTCAGATCACAGTCAACATCACGGCTGTACTTCTCACCTTCGTCTCCGCTGTTTCTAGTAGCGACCAGCAGTCTGTACTGACTGCTGTCCAACTGCTCTGGGTCAATCTCATCATGGATACATTTGCTGCTCTGGCGCTCGCAACTGATCCTCCCACTCGCAGTCTTCTTGACCGCAAGCCTGACCCTAAATCCGCACCTCTGATCACGTTGCGCATGTGGAAAATGATTATCGGGCAGTCGATTTACCAGCTGGTTGTTACCTTTATTCTCTTCTTTGCTGGCGAATCTATGCTTAGTTACCATAGCCCACGTGAGCAGCAGCAATTGCCGGCTTTGGTGTTCAACACTTTCGTCTGGATGCAGATTTTCAATGCTCTCAACAACCGCCGCCTCGATAACCGCTTCAATGTATTTGAAGGCATTACCCACAACTGGTTCTTCATAATCATTTTGCTCATCATGATTGGAGGTCAGACCATGATTATATTTGTCGGTGGCGAAGCTTTCAAGGTTACGAGACTCAACGGCCCTCAATGGGGCTACTCAATAGTGTTGGGCTTCCTGTCTCTACCGGTTGGTGTCATTGTTCGCTTGATACCTGATGAGCTTATCAGGAAATGCATTCCCGACTTTTTCAGGCGCAAGCAAACTCCCGAGCTTGTCGTTTCAGATGATGACTACTACTGGAACCAAGGACTACTGGAGGTTCGCGATGAACTTGCCTTCCTCAGAAAAGTGCGTGGCGGCCGTCTGAGTGCTATCAAGTTCAAGGTGCAACATCCCAGGGAGATCTTCACCCGATCACGATCCAGTCACTCTCTACCCGGTACTCCTAATAATGGCGTCCAAACCGATGACGGCTCTCATGCTCCACCTACTCCCAGTAGTCGCCGCCGCGCCAGGTCTCGTTCTAACTCCGCTTTTGGTCCAGCAACTGTCATGGCTGGTATTGTTGCAGGTAGCATTGGAGGCTGGTCACCGATTGACCGTGGCAGTGGTGACAACGACTCTATCAAATTCAGCCGTAATGCCACGAAGCAAGATCTCGAGGCTCAAGATGGCATCGAAGTCCATCCTGACACTAAATCTACCGATCCCATCCTTGCTCCTGACGCAAGTGAGTACCGCGGTCCTCCCAGCCAGAACACAGAAACAACACCCGATTTCAACGTAGGACCTTTCTCCAGTCACGCTGGCGAACAATCCAAGCCAACTGGCCCTGGCACATAAGGCCTAATTCTCTCCTACGCCCTCAAAAACCCCC
>Ga0181467_101279_pt1 | contig 10856 bp, 10 predicted proteins | sample InSIn5gowninarea_2_FD_119079 | JGI IMG/M metagenome (GOLD analysis project Ga0181467, IMG submission 119079) | Clean room microbial communities from NASA Spacecraft Assembly Facility at Jet Propulsion Laboratory, Pasadena, California, USA -... ... | reverse complement strand
ACTCCACGTGCGAAATATCTCAAATATTTCTCGCTGAATATCCCATAACGTTCCGTGCAACAACGTGTGGTTCAGGGTCCTAGCTATTGGAATTTTGGGCTAGTCTTGCGCGCTTTCCGCGCTTTCACGCCCCACGACCGCGAAACAGACCCGTCAGCTAAAGAGCTACGACCTATCTTATCTGGGTCCTTTTCCACGAGCGCATCATAGTGTGTCTCTTTACGTGTTGGTCAGTGCTTGTGCTGAAGTTGATTGGAGTCTAAAGGTACTAAGAGTGGTGGTGCTCTTTGGAGAAAGGCTCCCGCAGGGTCACCGTCTGCGATGCATCGCAACCACAGAGCTTGCCGCAACCTTCAAGACCACGAATAGCTTCATGATGGGCGGTACCAAAGTATTGAGACATTGAAATGAGTAAGTCGGTACAAACTAATCTGCTCGGAATGTTCTGAAAGAGCCCTACGCTTGGTCGTAGCCGGTCGACTCCATCCGTCCGTAGGCTCGTAGCCGATGTACTATACTTCAAGAAGCAGGTCCATTACCTTCAGCTTAAGCATCCAGCAATAATCCGTGCGGAGTTGTGCTGAGTTCCAGAGCTTTGACCACACCATTGGGTCTTGAGTCCATGCAGCACGTTCCTGCAGCGATCTATATCGGCGACGTGGAATTGCATCATGCCGGACGCCGAACCGGTCGGCTCTGCCACACGAGGCTGTCTTTCCGGTTGAGGCTGCCTGAAAATCCAATAGAGGACCCTGCCTTCCGTGCATTGGATTACGAGTTATATCTGGAACGGTTGTGTCTTCACTACGGGACTCGGATGTGGAGGCTTGAGGGAATGGTCAGAACCCAATGTTAACGGACGGCACATCGCGGGGCTTTAACTTGTCGTTAGGGTGAGGCATCAATGAGGTAAGTTCACTCACGCGATCAAGACCCTGGCGCATGGCTATAAACTCAGGACTGCCAATTGTTCAATGCAGCAGGGCGAGTGAATACACTATGGAGTCCACGGGATCAAATGCGAAAATAACTTCTTACCAGAGGGGCGAGATGGCATCCATGCAGGGAAGTGATGTCAAGTAAGGATCAATACCGTTCGGCAATTGAGGCTCACCCTGCTGTAGAGACACATTTCTTCGGTTCCCGGAAATGTTTCGATGTGGCCAGAACACGAGATTACCTAGCAAGTAGGAGTGCAGGGCATCGTCTCTCCTCTGAGATTCGTTTTTGCGCAATCACTAGAAATTTCGGTATCAGGAAGCCTTTCACTTTGACCGTATCCTCGGAGTGGCTGCTAATCAGATCAGATCAGATTGTTCGACACACTGTGACCTTAACCAGAGGCTGGTTGTGTAGAGGTGTTTGGGGCTGCACCTTTTTATCCTGTGTTACCTTGGCTACATTTCGTTCAGTACATACTTCAGGCCATGTCAGTCCAAGTGGATATCTGACGCCTTGGAATACAAGCGACTTTCAGTCACCAATGCACGATTCAAGTCTCACGTCCTTGAGACTTTCAAATTGCATTTATACTTTATGAATGCATACTTCCAAAGTCTAACTTTGCGATGAGACAATGTACGTCGACGGACCAGCAGCGATGGGAGGAGTATGTATCCAGTTCGTGGTATTAATATCCGGATACCCTCCTGAAGAAGGACGGTCCCCAACTGACAAGACTCAAGATATTTGCCCTCATCGGCCTCCCATACGAAAATGACTGTCGACAGGTCTGCAGGTGGCCCATCACCATCAAAGTTCTTCTGGCTGATCATCTTCGTATGAGCATCAATCTTGTTCAGCCAGTTCCCATACTGGAGGTTGCTATCCCGGTACACGGTTCGCTTGATTCGAATCTCCAACCGATGTATCCTTCGAAGATGCTCGAAGAAAGAATTCAGAACACCAGGAAGATTGGACGGATCGTGAACATTCCAGAGGCGAAGCTCTTTAAGGCTATCAGGTGAATTTGCGATCAGAGAAGGCGTCATTCCAAATTGTCTATTCAAGGGGAGGAAGCAGCAACTATATGAAGTTAGGTAAGAATTGCAAGATACAGGGGAATTACTTACTTGATACTGATGTATTTCAGATTTCGCAAAGCCTGAACAGACGATGTCAGGCGCAGCATATCACGAACCCCAAAGTCCAGGGTGAACGCCTGTTGGTAGATCTTTGGGCACTATAGTTAGATCATATCAGATCAAGTCACACCCATTAGAAAAGTCGAAAGACGAATCCCCGATTCAAGTTTTCATTTCACGCAGTAGGTCAAGTTATTCAGGGAATTTCATCTTCATTGAAGTCTATCTGAGTTGCTCATTCTCGAGGTGCGACAATGAGAGCTCAACTGTACTTAGATGTACCCCCATCGAAGTCTGCATTGCCAACGCTCCGCACGGTTATTGCATGACATGTAATCAGAAACAAAATATGGATCTGAAGGCTCCCCATTGCCCAGCGGATTCTCTGGGTCGAATATATCCTCTATCTCCTCAACTTCATCAGCCTCCTCTTCTTCTTTCTCCTCATTCACCTCGCCCTCCTCAAGCTCATCCGATACGTCACCACCAATGCCGAGTTGCTCGACGAGATTGACCGCCTCAGCCCCGAGCTGCGGACCCTTCTTGCCATTGGCCTTCGAAAGCTCCTTGCCACTCGGTAGCCAGGGATTATTGGCTTTGCCCTTGCCCTTCTCTGCACTCTTCTTAGCAGCCTTTTTCTCCTTGTCCTCCTCAATCTTGGCTAGCTCGATCTCGTGTTCGAACATGTTAAGAGCCTGCTGATTCTCTCGCATCCAAGCATCCTCTTGAGCCTGCCATATCAATCGCTCTCTGTTGAGTTCGACCTCGATCGTGTTGATGGCTTCAAAGTTGCGTCGTTCGTTGACTTCCGCTCGTTGCTGCCGCCTGAAGTCGCTGAGCTCGGCCTCGTCTGGTTCTGGTAAGTGCTCAATCTCACGGCTCCATTTCTCCGGAGGCAGATCTGCCTGTTCGGGAAGTCGAGGAAGTCGATTTGTCTCCCAATCTTCCTCGATATCAACAACATCTCCAAGAGTCTGCAAATCCACTAGGAACATAGCGAAATTGCTAGCTCCAGAGATAGAGGTATCAGCAGCAAAGATTGACAACTCCTCCATCCACTTGTCCATGTTACCAACTAGCCAGAGAACTTCCTGAGCGCGAGTGATGGCCACATTCATCCTGGACCATTCCCTGAGAAAGCCAATCGTGGAACCATGATGCTCATTGGCTGGAGTGATACTGGCAACCACATGGCGGTTCTCGGCACCTTGAATACCGTCGAAGCTGCTAAGGACCATCTCCTCCCATGCATCATCTGGGATGCGATTGGCGAGCTGACGCTTAAGCTCCTCCTTCTCTTCGGTGTAGGGCACAATGATTGTGATGGCCGAAGGATGTATGTTGCCCGACTCAAGTAGATTCTTGACATGCTTAACGATGAAATTGATGTTGGCAAAGTTTCGCTGCGAGAGGGAGCCAGGTGGGGGAGCTGAGCGACTACCTTTCACATTGAAGAACAACCGGCGGCAATCACCCTGACCCACAACAATCTGCTGATTAGATGGGACGGGCCATCTACACTCGCGCCATTTCTGGCAGTAGGTGGAGTTCCAGTATCTCTCGATAGCCTCGAAAGCGCGGTGAACGTCAAAGCGAGTGTTCACAGCACTTCCCAACCAGCCGTAGATCGCCTCGGCAGGGAATTGGGACAGTCGAGGGTGCATGCGATAATTGATCTTGAGCATGATGATTGGATACGGGCGACCAGCCTCAGGTCGCTTGTACAGGCGATAGAAAGCCGACTTTTGCTGGAACTGGTAAAACTCGTTCAAGACACGTGTTCGAGTCACGGGCCTCAACTGCTGATGATCACCGGTCAGTAGCAACTTGTGTCTGCAAAGTGTAGCCATGATGATGGTATCGGCTTCCAAAGCAGAAGCGCACTCGTCCATAGCCACGAAACCAAAGTTCGTCTCGATATGATCCAGTTGCCAGGCATTCTTGGCAGTGCTGACGACGGTCTGCTGGACACTAGGATGCCTGAAGATCCGACTCCAGTTCTCGTCGTACGTTGCGAGGTAATTTACAACCTCCGCAGCTGACGGCTCTTTGCCCTGCTGGATTTGATCGTACGTACGCAGCCACTTCTGTGCGTCTCGCTGCTTGTCGTACTTGGCGTTTCTTGTGATTCCGTTGGCATCCGCAAACATCAGACTGTGGAAGTGATGCGACATACTTGTCTCATCATGCTCCTTTGGCTCAGGTGACAACAGCGCGACTCGAGTATTGCTGTGCTTGTCGAAGTAGACGATCGAGGTCTTTCCGGCCATGTTGGGTTCTAACTCAATGAGGCGATTGCGCTCAACGACCAGCTTCTTGACCAATTCTTCGGTGGCCCGGTTACTTGGAGCTCCTAAAAGAGCATCTTGATTGCAAATTGCAGATAACATGGCCAGAACCGTGTTGGTCAATGACTTCCCAGTACCTGGAGGCCCATGCAGCAGAACCAACTCGACCGGCTGGTAGACGACGGCGTGGATAACTTCGTACTGCTCTTTGTTGGGACCGACCGCTTTCACATAGCGCTCCATGATAGTTTGGCGGGTCTTTCCAGCCTCCTGAGCCCAACTACGACGGGGCTCATTTAGGGTTCTGCCTGTGCCAAGTATCATCTGCTGCAAGTTGTAACCGGGCTTTCCGGGCTCAATGTAGCGCGAAAATTGCGATATAGCTTGGAGCTGCCGGATAGTTGCACGACGATCACTGACAATAGACAGCTCCACTTATCTGACATCCCCAATCTGATACTTTTCAGACATGGAGTCAAACACCAGCGTCATACTGCGAGCATCATTGTCATCACGTTGGACTCTGCCATCCTCTTTGAAGCCGTTCGGACCCTCTTCAGAGGAGTCCCCATTTTCCTGCTCAGCCATTTCGACGTCTTCGGGCGCAAGCTCTTGGCTGATTTTACCCTTATCTTCAACCGAGACAACATGTTCTTCCCTCAAGCGAGGGGCACCAAGTCGAGCATCTTCGGGCAGATCATGCTGATTGTTGAAAGCAATCTGCATACCCAGAGGCGCAACCTGAGTGATGACAGCTCGGTGGTAGCGGCCACGTTCAGTGGTGCGGTTTATAATCTCCTCGCCTACCTGAGAGTCAAAGATCAGAGCACAACTGTAGGCATCACGGTACTCTTGCCGGTACTTGAAGGTATCGGTGGCCTCGAAATGTCCATATTCTGTACCTCCTCTAGCCTCTTCTGGAGGCAACTTCATCCAGGGAGCATGCTTCAACATGAATTGAGTGGGCTGATCCTCACCAGGATTGACACCAGCCATGGGGGTATCAATGTCTATAGCAGCAGCAACTTCCACAGCACCAGTCTCAGATGTCCCTTGCTTCTCGGATGAAAGCTCCTCAGTATCTTCTTCAGCATCGCTCAAGTCCTCCTCGGCTTCGAAGTTAGACTTGGATCTATGCTTGGCATTCTGCACCATCTTGCGCTGTGCATCTCGGTCTTCATCTTCGTCTGAGCCTGCTACTTCCTCGGTATCAAAGTTATTGGCATCAGAAGTCTGCTCAACTAGACCATCTTGAGCAGCAGCCTCAACCTGGGGATCAGCCTCAGGCTGAGGAGCATCTTCGAGAAGCTTTGGAGATGCACTGACACGGGCCTCAGCAGCTTCTTTCGTTCTAACCGCGAAAGCCTTCTGTTCAGCTTGCGCAGGCGCGGGCTTGGGTTCCGTTTCGATGCCTTTGGCTTCCAGAGCAAGCCTTAAAATCTTAGCCCAAGTCATCTTCTCGGGCAATTGTTCCCTGTAAAACCAGAAGGTGCCGTTCACGGATCGATTCAAGAGGTCGATGCACCAGTTTTCGTAATTGCTCGAAAATCCATTGACCTGAACCACCATGCAGCGCGGTTTCTCCTTCTTCAGGATTGTAGCAAGCTCGGTCCGCGCGTCAACCTCGTTGAAGGTGTCTGCAATACCAAAGGCAAGCAATCGAACGCGGGGCTCGTCGTTACCGCAATTTTTACGAGAATAACCCACGATTGATCTAGCCAATGCCGCAGGTATGTCATGCAAACCTAGATCTCTAGAAGCGTAGCGAATGCTGCCAACACTGATCTCATTCCCGGACAGTTCCACCTTCTTAATCAGTACGTTCTTGCTCTGCCATAGCATGCGCTTGAATTGACGAGGGTGAAACTCTGTTTCGATCTTCTGCTTGACAGTGCTATCAAGAATCTTGAACGTTGGTGTCTGCGTAGTCTTAATCGTGTAGCGAAAGGAGACATCATTGAATAACCTCCAGCCATCTGCAAAGTGTTTCCGTGCACTCAATGTCAGGAGCATGCACCACTTAGCACGATCAGAAGATGCAAGATCCTTCATGCTAGGCCTGTCTCGACCTCGAGGGGTGCCATCAAACCAGGTCGGAAGGACTGCTGTGGGATCCTTCTTGGCGACCCGTTGGGCCGTATTCATCTTAGTAGGTCGCTCGGGTCCAGCTGCCTCTCTAGCCCTACGCTTGGCTGACTCTGTAGGCTGGCCGGGTTGTTCCCTCGGAACGATAGCCTTACCCCTGTTGAAATTGGAAGCAACAGCAGTAGCGTCCTTCATCTTCAGCTTGTCTTGCATGTTATCATCATGGCGCTGAGCAGGAGTCTTGTCATTTCCAACGGTAGCTTCGGCATAGGTCTGAGGACCAGATGCACGAGAGGTTTGCTGACCAGCTTGATCTTCCTGTCCTCTCGGCTTGTTCTTCTGGCCTCTATTGCGTCGTCGTGGCTTACCACTGCTGCTGCCACCATGTTGCTCTCCTGGTTGAGGAGCAGGATAAGTTGGAGTGCTATAAGAAGCGGTAGGAGCTGCTTGAACACTCGGACCACTAGGGGGTTCGTAGAATGACCGTGAAGCATCCAGAAGGTTCCTAGGGTTGTAAACGTTTAGATTTCGAGCACTAGGGTCATTGCCGTAAGCATTGTAGTCATATCCTGACTGAGGTGGACTAAATGGCTGCTGGAAGTACTGCGCATTAGGGGCAGAATAGGAGTTGTTTCGAGCCGCATAGACATTGCCACGGGAGGGGAAAGATTGGTTTTGAGCCTCATGGTCATTGCCACGGGAGGGGAAAGAATGGTTTTGAGCCTCATGGTCATTGCCACGGGAGGGGAAAGATTGGTTTTGAGCCTCATGGAAACGACCACGGGCAGAAGAGAAGAATCCACGACCACGACCATCACCTCGGCCATCACCTCGGCCACCACGGTAACCGCGCCAAGAGCCAGGGTCCGCCATAATGGCGAGGAAAAGGGAGAGGAGTGGAAGGGGAAGAGGAAGGGGAGGGGAAAGAGGAGGGAGAGGGGTCAGAACAAGACCAGGGACTCCGAAGAGTATGGTCGACAAGGGTGCTGCGCCGGGCGCAGAGACAGAATGTATGCGCTTCCCAGCGCGGAGTGTGTTTGTAAAGTATTTTGTACTATGTAAGAGTCAGCGATCTATAGTACCCAACGGTGCTGCGAAGGTTTTCGAAGGTGAAGGGGAAGAGTGCGACAACAGACTTTGAATCAAATACCGCCACAGCAACCTCGACGACGTTGCGCCAATGATTAGACTGCTTGATATTGATTCTGATCATGCATTCCAAGCTCTTGCAATACACATGATAAGGCAGCACAGGGTGGAGGGGGAGGGGGTACTCACAGCAGTCGTAGTTGTTGGATGAAGAGGAGAAAAGCAGATTTGAAAAATCTCGAGTTTGTGTTGTCGCGATCTACTAGCGCGCTTTGGATTGGACCACGTGAAAACAAACCGGCAGTCTGAGAAACCTAGATCCGATATACCTTTAGAAAATATAGCAGAGCAAGGCTCACCAACCCTTTGACACCACCCAAGATCTTCCGGGGTCCTGGAGACATACACTCACATGGAAGTTGAGACGAAACAGTCCGTCGATATAGATTCTAAGCAAGCACCTTCCACCACCCTCTCTTCCGCAATTATCTGACGCAAGCAGTGAGTCGATGCCCGGAGTCTGGTGCACCCGAGGCCACACTCCAACCTATATTCTCGACATTCCAGCAGACGAGACAGTCATCAAACTTAAATCATTGTACCTTCAAAGCACTATACTCGAATCGATAAGAGCATGGAATAACCTGCGGGATAATGGCAAGGCGTTTTAGGGCCATTTCTTGGCACACTAAGATCAAACAAATGGATACTCTATTTCTGATAGAACTGTGTTGTGTTCATGACTTCGCCAACAAACACTTTGTGTAGTCTCCGATGCACAAGATCAACTGCTGTACTTCAATGGACTGTCTGTAAAAGCTAGAGCTTAAAACGTACTGCTTCGCTGAGAGGCTAGGTACAAGCTGGATGTGTGGAATAGTTTCGCACAGTGGGAGACACTTGGCTTTTCACATATGAGATTGAGTTATGGGTACAAATTCAAGGCATTGCTGGACTAAGACAAGTAGAATTGTTTGATGGTATTTATGTTTGCCACGGAGAGAATACTTCGGAAAATAGACATGATGGGCCCACGAGGTTGACTACCTTGTGAAGAACATCCCACACCATCTAGCAGAAATTTCGGCAAGCTTGCTGCGAGACGGAGCTGGATCTGTAAGCCTTGACCCCGCGTGTTGTGTTGTTCCTGCTCAGCAAGAGTGTTATTCAACAGCTATTTGCCTCTTCCACAGGTTTGTCTGGACAGCATAGGTTTGGGATATATGTAGCACTAGCTCCACAATGATTTTGGGTTAGACATATGATACAACCATCATTACTTGCAATTTCTTATATTTCGTGCATTTCAGCGTTGTGAGGTTGTAACTAGTGAGGCGTGAGAAAAGGAGATGTCGTTGAAACTACATGCTTACGTAATGACGCTAATATTGCAAGCAGCGCAGCTTCCGCAGATTCAGCCTGCCTTGAAACAGTCTTCCTGCCACGTGGAGTAAATGCTCTTCATTAGAGGTATGAACTGGCACTTGACGACTCAGACCTTCATATTTTACTGATCATGCTATACTACAAAGCCGTATCATATGGTCGAATGCTTTTTACAGGTGGAGATATCCGGCCTGTTTCTAGGATCCGTATTGAAAAAAGTCGGTGTGAAATGTGGAAGGATGTCAGAAGTTGGATGATCTCAGTCCACAACTCTCTTGCTCCAAGCCATATTTCAAGCCATGAACCAGGTTGCAAAGTACCTCGATATAGCCTGGCTTCTAGGAATCATCGCCGCAGAAGCAGGGTATCAAGGACTTTGCTATTTGCCTTTCACTGATTGCAACACGACGGCCTCGAAGTTATAATTCCAAATGGAGCTCGAGGCAAGTACCTGTAGCTAAAGTCAGTCAGGGATCCATTTCGCAATCAAGGCAATCACATCTTACAGCGTTAGGCCCTTCAGATGAGAGCAGCTTCTGGTCGAGCCGATCAACGACATCAACACGCACCTTCCCCGCAGTAAGACCAGGTGCAACATAATGATTGTAACCAGGCTTTAGGCTTTGGGAACCCAGCCGCTTACCTCCGGTTGAGACGGAGACGGATAGATCAGAGCGTTCTTGAGCTACGTAGATCATTGTCTGATTGGTGTTCAGCATTAGCATCGACTATTGATCTGCAGTGTTCATCTGATCTTCTCAGGGGCAGGACTTACAATCACTACATCTTCCACCAGCTCGCTGCCCTTGGGTTTACCGAGCGGATCGCCACTGCAGTCTGCTTGCGCAAGAAGCCGGTGATAATAAAAGATCCCTTGAGCTGCGCGACCATTGGAAGGATATATACGCTTTGTTGAAGTAGCACCCGACTTGAGTGCGCTAATGTAGGAGGGCATGACTTCGAGGAAGGCGGTATTACCTATGCAATCTCAGCACTGGACTAAATGTGAGCTTATCCCCGAAAGGAGGTTACAGAGGTTAGATGCGTCTCACTAGCAGCGTACTTCTGGATAGGCGAACCAGAAATACTCTCTGGCCACGCGGTACCCATAGCATGGCCTTCGCCAACATCATTCCACGTCTGGAATTCCAGAGAGTCAGGCTGTAGCTGAAGTATCTGCCCCCAGCGCACATGAAGATTACCCCTGCCTCTTACGTACCAATTCTGATTAGCATCGATATGCTTGAACTGCAATGGCGAAGCACCCATCATGAAAGTCTTCTTGTACTTCTTGGCGCTGTTGAGATAGGTCATATCGTCAGTAGTACCAACGTCAATTTTTCCTTGGCTTGCATAGGGCCAGGATTGCCAATTCATTGCTCCATCGCAAGCTGGATATTGAGCGAAGAACTTAGGTGTGGGTGTCACATCTGGCCAGGCTGGTACGAAATAGACTGGAGTGCCGGCCTTGGCCATGACATCTTTGAGACGTTGCTGCCAGATCTCATTAACGCTTATGTTGTTCGCAGAAAACCTTGGAGCACCACCCTGGTACTTATCAGCTATTTGACCTACCCAGGAAGCACTTTGAAGTTTAGTGTCTAAATATGGGCCTGTATCATACTCTAAGCCGAAATGCAAGCCTGGGTCGCTACCAAAGGAAGAATCATAGGGAGCCAGACTAGTATTTTTATCCTTCAGTGCTGGAAGGCGCGGGAATAGACCACAACTTCGATAGAATGGAGGTAGAAAAGCTGGTAGTGTGTAAAGACCATGTGTTCACACTCTCATGGTACAACGAGTAACAGCGAGCGTATCTCACATTGAATGTGGAAACAAAAGGTTTGCCTCGTAGAAGTGAGCATGCCTGCAACAGATAGATTGGCTCACCAACCTTGATGAGTGTAATGCGCGAAATATAAGA
>Ga0181467_101277_pt1 | contig 10857 bp, 10 predicted proteins | sample InSIn5gowninarea_2_FD_119079 | JGI IMG/M metagenome (GOLD analysis project Ga0181467, IMG submission 119079) | Clean room microbial communities from NASA Spacecraft Assembly Facility at Jet Propulsion Laboratory, Pasadena, California, USA -... ... | reverse complement strand
TCTTACGCAGAATGTTAATTGGAAAGCCCTCATCTCTTATGGTGAGGCACAAAGACCTCATCCCTTATGGTGAGATATGCTCTCGACACCATCTTGGTGGGTAAGCCACTAAGGACAAGTTTGGTTTCTTATTCTACATATATATGAAATGCTATATTTTAGGATATTTTTATTAATAAAGGTATGCCAAAATATTTCAAAAGCTAATTAGATTTGTGAAATGCTATATTTTAGGATATCTTTGTTATAAAGGTATGCAAAAATCTTTCAAAAGCCAATGATATTTATGTAATGTTATGTTTTAGGATATATTTGTTGAGATATACCAAGATATTTGAGAGCTAATAAGTCTTATATATGAGATATATGTATATGTTAATTGGAAAGCCCTCATCCCTTATGGTGAGGTACCAAGTGATTCTTAACTAAAGGAAATCTCTTGACACAATCTTGGTGGGTAAGCCACCAAGGATAAGTTTTGTATCTTCTTCTCTTGTGATATGCATATCATATGATGGTTAAATATTTGAGATATATTGTGACAAATTTTATTATTTTAAGTTGATTGCAGGTTCCTTTATCTTTGTATTGGATTGATCTTTTGATGAAAGGTCCATCATGTTGCAACCAAGCCAAAGAGGGGGTAGAATATTGGTGAAAATTGGGGCATACAAAGCTACTGCTGTGAAGACATAATTTAGGGACTATTCTCTTACTTGATCTTGATATACTTTATATTATGCTTTGATTCCTTTTAAGTACGTAGTTTGTATTATCATTATTATATATTAAACTATGAATGAAACTTACCTTTCTAAAATAAATGGTAAGTTTTCCTATAAAAATGGGAATAGCTACCACTACTAGTACATTTGTTTCATAGAAAAATAATTTTTTTTGTTAAGACACTATAGGTTATAATACATAAATATCTTCCAAATTCGATAAATTTTATACAATAGTTTACATCAACATAAATAGAGAACATAATTGATACAACAAGAGATATCATAAATACATGCCCCTTTCCTCCCAATGTAATAAAAGTTTTGACCATTATCTCTTTTTCTAAGTATTGCATCAACATGCACTAGAGAGAGTACAAAATAATGAATAATATAGTTTATAGAAGTATTAAAATGAGTATCAAATATGAAATATGCCATTTACCCAAATGAAGCATTAGGGCCATAAAACATTAGAAATCAAGATGAAGTAGTAAATTTGAGAGACTATAAGGTTAAGATCACTTATGATGGTATTTTGAATAGGTGATTGTATCCAATTTGAATCAAGGTTACACTCATTAGTATCTATTTCTAAGCTATAATAACTAAGAAGAGGGAACATTAAAATCATATTACACCTAAAGTACATTATATGATATGGAAATTTTTCATATAAAATTTATATACAAGGAGGCTAGACACATGTGCATTAGGGAAACATGTACTCAACAGGTGTAAGGAATCATATACTCATGTGCATGAATAGAGTTTAATCAAACTATGAATTTTGATCTTTTTAATAATCAATACTATGGAGGTTAAATATCTAGTTCCTCCACTAAACTAATCCTTTCTCATTAGGATAGACTTTAGTAAATATAGGTGGCCTAATACACCACCATCTTCATCATCAACCAAAATCCCATTATACAATTTTAAGATATTTAATAAAAAATATATTATTTTGTTAGAATCCCACATTGTAACATTTAATTAGGTTTAATTATGATTAATCATTATTTTAATTATTGGCTTGTGTCGACTTATGATGTGAACTACCATATTTTTGCAAATTAAACTGCCAATTAGGGCTAGGGTAGGAAGTTTATAAATATATGTAACGTGGTTAAAGATAAGCATCTTAAAAAATCAATTATCTTTTGAGATTTAAGGAGGAAGCCCCCTCAAAGTGGCCCGTGATTCGTATTTCTATTAGTAAAGTTATTCTGCTATGTTATCTTGTTATTAATCTGAGGCTATTATTCTATTTTCAATATTATGTGCATTTTGAATCTGTTGGTTGTTCTATATTTTCAGTATTCCATTATTATTTGGGATAAGACCCCTTTTTAGTTATGTTAGGTTCCTAACAAGTGGTATTAAAGCATCCATTTTGGCTACCTATGGGAAATTTTATGTAGTTGCATTGAGTTGGAAATCTAGAATTTGTCCATTTTTAGCTGAAACTCTACCTAAAATTTTCTAGAATCTTATGGAACCCCCAAAATTTTCACCTGAAATATTGGTTCCAGAACATGCAAAAACTTTTGGGGCCAATATCTCCCAAATTGTGAGGAATTAGCAAATTCCAAGAGTGCCCATTTGTTACCTTTGGAAAATTCCAGAAATCATCATTTTGAGACATATCCCATTGTGATTATTTTTTGTGCTTATCATACACTTTTTTAGTTTCCAAAAATAATAGTTTCCAAGAATAGTAGTTTCAAAAATAACAGTTTTTAAAACTAGCAAGTCGGATCCTTATGTAATTTGAAATGGTGGATGGAAGGAGATATCAAGACTTTGACACATTGTCGAGAAGGCTAGATGAAATCATTGAATTATTATAGAAATAGAAGATTGATAAAATCAATAAAAACATGACAACTATGCAATCATTAATAGCCGACCTTAGCATTAAATATGATATCTTGAGCACCAACTTGGCCATAGTAAATCATAATCAAACAACATCCATTAGGGGTATAAATTCATGTTTGAGATCACAATAATTAGGGGGATAACCATATAAAATAAACCAAGGTTATCAACAAGCATCCATTCTCCCTCAAATGACTAAGTTGGAATTTCCAAAATTTATTGGTGAGGATCCAACTGGCTGGATTTATAAGGTGAAATAATATTTCTCACTGAATCAGATTATTGAGGCATAGAAGGTCAATATTGCATCCTTTCAACTTGAACATGAATCCATCCAATGGTACCCATGGTTTGAGAAGGAAAATAGAATCCCCTCGTAGAGAGATTTCATGAAAGACATACTTGTTCGATTTGGTCCAAGTGAATTTGAAGATTTCATAGGAGCTCTTATGAAGTTACAATAAACTTCATTCATGAAGGAGTATCAAACTTAGTTAAAAAAATTACAAATCACACTGAAGGTTTAGATGAGTCATTTTTTAAAATTTTCTTCATTAGCAGATTAAAGGATGAGATTCGAGTGGAAGTGAAAATGTTCCATACAAAAATGATGATGCATGTGATTGTGTTAGCCAAACTTGTTAAAAATAAATTAAATGCTCAAATACGTCAAGTGAAGTAGCCATTTTTCAAATCACAAGCTCCTATGATTTTTCCAAAACCTAAACAATCATTAACAATTAAGCAAATTACTCTTGAGGAAATGAAGGAATGCAGGGATAAGGGTATTTGCTACAATTTTGATGAAAAGTATGGACTTGGTCATCGATGTATCATACATAAATTATATTTTCTAAATACTGATTCTCTTGAAGACTTAATTGATGAAGAGGATGAGGTGAAATTGGAGGAAGTAGCAAATGAATCTAATAACATTGAGGATGAGGTGCCAAAAATTTCTTATAATGCTCTTTCAAATGATGAAATATCGAGGATACTTAAAGGATAAGTCACTCATTATATTAATTGATTTAGTAAGTACCCACAATTTTATTGAGCCAAGGGTGGAAAAATAGTTTGATTATTTCATATACACCCAAAATAACTTTGAAGTGATGATAAAAAATAAAGGTAAAATTGCTTGTAAGAGAAAATATTGTAATGTTAAACTCACCATGGGAGATTATCAAGTGCAAAGACATATGTGTATACTTCCATTAGGAGGATGTGATATGGTCCTCGAAGTCCAATGGTTATGAATGTTGGGACCTATTTTATGGTATTTTGTAGAATTATGGATGAAATTCATGGTTGTGAAATGTACATATAATCTCAAAGGATTACATGCGGTACCTTCTCAAATTATTAGCTCCCACCACATGGAGAAACTTATTCGCAAAGGAGGAAAAGGGATGATGGAACAACTATTTTCAATTCAACCAAATGCACAAGAAGGTGGTGAGTTGGAATAAATACAACAATTCTTGAAATATCATGTGATATTTTTTGAAGAACCCAAGGGATTACCACCAAATTTCCCTCACGACTATTCCATACAACTTGTTCCAGGAAGTCAACCACCAAACATTCTATCGTACCATTATCCATGTATGCAGAAGAATAAAATTAAATGATTGGTGTAGGATATGCTAGAGGTAAGAATCATTAAACCAAGTGTTAGTCCTAATTCTTATCCTATCTTGTTGGTATGAAGAAGGATTGGTCCTTGCACATGTGCAATGACTTTTGAGTCAACATAATCATGATAAAAGATAAATTTCCTATTCCTATCATTGATGAATTGCTATATGAATTATATGGTGCCAAATTCTTTTTCAAATTAGATTTATGGTTGGGATATCATCAAATTCGACCTCGTAAAGAGGATATTTCAAAATTAACTTTTTGCACACATGAAGGTCATTATGAATTTTTGGTGATGCCATTCAATTTGACCAATCCTCCTTCTACCTTCTAGAGCTTGATGAATCAAGTATTCTATCCCTACCTCCAAAAATTTATTTTAGTTTTGTTTAACAAAATTTTTATGTACAACAAAACTTGGGAGGACTTCTTAGCTCACTTAGGTCAAACTCTACAAATACTCCAAGATAATCAATTGTATGCCAAGCGTTTGAAGTGTTCTTTTAGATAATAATAAATTAAATATCTTAAACATATCAATTTAGAGAAATGTATCAATACAGATCCTAAAAAATTATATATATGAAGACTTTATCTTTTCCTAAATCCCTCAAGGGGTTACGTGGCTTCCTTGGATTGACTAGCTACAACCATAAGTTTATGAAAGATTATGGAAAGATTTTCACTCTAATCATAACTTTACTCAAGAAGGACTCTTTTAAGTGGGCTCCCATTACAAAAAAATCATTTTGTAAGTTAAAAGAGACCATTTGTGCCATCGTAGTTTTGGCCCTTCCTGATTTTTCTAAAATATTCATCATTAAGAGTGATGCTTTGAGAGTAGGGATTGGTGCAATCCTAATGCAAGAGGGTAGACCCTTGGATTTCACTAGCAAGGTACTTTTAAGCCATAATATGTCCAAGTCAATGTATTAAAAAGAACAATTAGCCATTATTCATGCTATTTAAAGGTGGTGACCATATCTCATTGGTTAATATTTCATCATCCACACAGATCATCATATATTGAAGTATTTCATAGAGCAACAAATTTCAACCCTAGAGCAACAAAAATAGGTGACTAAATTATTGGGGTTTAAATATAATATAATGTATTAAAAGAATCAAGAAAATATGGTGGCTAATGGTATTTCATAAAAAATGATGAAATGATAACTCTCCAATGAATATCCTCATCGATTCCTAGTTGGATAAAGAAAGTTAAACAAGAATGGGTCCAAGACTGTACTCAGATATTAATCACCCAAATTCAAATTGACCTTTCTAGCCATCCAAATTTCACTTGGAGGGATAGAATTATATGATTCAAGAGCCACATTGTGCTACCTTCCATGTTTGCATGTCAAGAATCGATACTTAAGGAGCTACATACTACACCATCAACATGAAATTTAGGGTTTCTCAAGGCTTACAAAATAATAACATCTTTTTATTTGGAAAATATGAAATAAGATATCATGAAATTTATTATTGAATATGATTTCTATCAACACTAGAAGGCAGAGACTATTGGCACTCTAGGATTTCTCCAACCTATTCCGATCCGTACTCGCACTTGGACTGATATTTCAATGGATTTCATTGAAGGCCTTCCAAAGTATCATGGTAAATATGATATCATGGTGATGGTCGATAGGTTTTCCAAATATGCACATTTTAATTCCCTGGTTCATCCATTCAAATTTATTAATGTGACCCAACTTTTTATTGATAATATTTTCAAACTTCATGGTATGCCATATACCATACTCAATGATCAAGCCCCAACCTTCACCAAAAACTTTTAGAAATAATTCTTCAAGCTTCAAGAAAACCAACTCAACATGAGTTATGTATGTCACCACTAGAATGATGGTAAGACTTAAATTGTTAATAAGTTTCTAGAGACTTATTTGTACCAATTGTCCATTGCAAAACTAGTTCATTGGGTTAAGTGGATACCCTTGGTAGAATGGTGGTATAACACTTCATATCACACTATTATTAAAATGACCCCCTATGAAGTGTTGTATCGGTAGGCACCACCCATTGTATTCTCTTATATTCTAGGCAACACAAATATTCAAGAAGTTGATATTGAATTAACTACTCAAGAGGATATTATTTATCTTCTTCAAGAAAATTTGGAGACTACTCAACATCACATGAAATAACAATTTGATCAGCAACAAGTCGATAGGGAATTCGAAGAAGGGGATATGATCTTTCTACAACTTCAACCATATTGTCAAAAATATCTCAAGATCAAAGGGTATCTAAAATTAGCTCCCAAATTTTATGGGCCTTACAAAAGTTTCCAACGCATTGGACCTACTGCATGCAAGTTGGAGCTACCAGCCTCCTCTAAAATCATGAATTCTTTCATGTTTTATGTATTAAGAAGGTGTTGGGATCACATGTTCAAGCTCATACAAACCTACTAGAATTCATACATGAGGGTGCCATCAAGCTGTAACCTAAACCAATTTTAGAATGATGTACCCTTTAGCTTCGTAATTGTAACATCACTAAATTCCTTATCCAGTGGCATGGCTTAGTAACCAAGGATGCAACTTAGGAGACAACACATCAACTTCAGTAGGAATTTCCAAATTTTTAGCTTTGAGTATAAATCTCTTTTCTAAGAGGGGTAGCATGTTAGGATCCCACATCTTAACATTTAGTTAGGTTAGTTATTTTAGTTATCGTCCTGTGCTGACTTGTGATGTGAACCACCATATTTTTGTAAGGAAAATCATCATTTTGAATTAAACTGCCAATTAGGGTTAGGGTAGGAAGATTATAAATATTTGTAAGAGGGGTAAAGATAGGCATCTTGGAAAATCAATTATCTTTTGAGTTGTAAGGAGGAAGCCCCTTCAAAGCAACCTGTGATTCGTATTACTATCAGTAAAGTTATTATATTCTATTATCTTATTATTAATATGAGTGCATTATTCTATTTTTGATATTATGTGCATTTCGAATCCACTAGCTGTTCTGTATTTTCACTATTTCATTGCTATTTGGGATAAACCCCCTTTCTAGTTTTGTTAGGTTCCTAACATATTTTCATCAAAATTATTATATAAATCATGAAGAGTATTTTCAATCATGGAGATCATTTTCTTTGGAAAATATATCAAATATAATCCTTCATGTTCATCAATTATCCATCCTTTTGAAACTTCTATATCTTAAGAAGATATGACATACTTGTACTTAACTATGATAATTAGAAATCAAAACAAAAAAATTAAATATGTCAACCTCATTAATATTGAATAAAATTGTGTGGAATTAACAATTTATTGAATCAATAACTCTATCAAGGAACACTTATTGTTGTAGTTCTACCCAAATAAAAAAAAATGGTAGAAAAGACCTAAAACTCATTAATTTATATAGAGCGCTCATCAATGCATAGATAAATAATAGAAAATAAATCACTTATATACATTAGAAAATATTACTTTTAGTTTAATATATAGGACTATGTAATTTTCAGGAGTTACTTAGATTTTTGAAGAGATAAATAGAATATATTTAACTTTTTGTTGAAAATGTTTTGATGTGTTACTTGAAAGTTTCTAGGATATAATAAAAATTTGGTTATTGGTGAAGTTGAGAATTCAAACAAATGATTTGCTTCCAAAAATTTAATTGGGAAAACAGGAAATAGTTATATGTTGATAATTTTTTTTAAATGGTGTAGTTTTTATCACTAAACAAAAAAACTATTTCAAGGATCAATAAAAAATAGTTCAAAACAACCCTAATATTAGATCCTAATAAACGATAATTTTGTATTATGGTTTAAAACTAGCCTAATAGACCCTAAGAGGATAGTTTAAAACCACCCTTAAAAAATAAACCCTATAAGAGTGGTTTAGAATAAATATTAAAATAAAAAATAAAGGATTTGTGTAAATGGGAACATTTGTAGGTGAAAAACTAAATTTTATTTTCTCTCTTACCCCATGTACATCATCATGCATCACTTGGGTACATTTAATTGAGTCTCATACCCTTCCCCTTTCTTAGAATGAGAATAGAACCAAATATAGGGATAAATAAAATGCAAATGCAGGGAATAAGTATGTTTCCAATATGATGTATACAAATAATTATTGTTGTGGTTTCTACCCTTATTTTGAGTACTTGAAGAAATCATCAAATGAGAAATACTTTTTTTCATATAGACCAAATGATATACAATACTTAAATAAAATTATACTGAATGATATATAATATATTGTAAGTGATCTCTTCCACATTCCTTGTGACTATCAATAGTGTGACCCTACATCAAAAGCTAACTATGGATTGATATGTCTAACATATTTTGTTTCTATCCCTTCACTTGTATACAAAATTAGGAATTTTTATTTGTTTAAATAGTTTGATGGCTTCCTTGCTACAAACATTCATTACATATCCTACAATTATTGTATTCCATAAAATTATTTATCTATTATGCATCTTGTCAAATAAATATATTCCTTCTTAATGCTTCCATATTTTGAATACATATCTATCAGGGATATTATCATAATTGTATATGAATGAGACCCACATCTAGTTATTTTTCCATGAGCATCAATGCCCCATTTTAGATTTATAAGGGTTGCACATATAGGAAGAATACTTGTAAAGGTTATTAATTTTTTAATTTAGATTCACTACAAGAGACCAATAATGATCTCCGAAGGTATTTTGCAAGATGAGAAATCAAACAAAAAAATCCAAAAAAAAAAGGAAACATGCCAATGGTTTTTTTTCTTATTTTGAATCCATACCACTTTTACAAAAGAATAACAAACTACTTATAAGACCCAAAATCCTGCCCAAATATCTTCTTAATACTTACTATTTTTAGTAAGCCTATTATTTTTAGTAACAAGACTTACTATTTTTAGTAATCCTGAAATATAGCTCAAATGGGATCCAAAATAGAATCACATATCTATTATTCAATAATGAAAACTACCACAAAAATAACCCTTCTTTTTCAGTTTTATAAAACCAAAAACTACAGTCAAAGCTGATTTTGGACCCCAAAATAAAGACTTTGGGCTTTGAATATGGCCTACTAGATGGTCCTTGTAGAACCATATAAAATTCAATTTTGCATACACTAAAAAATGGGGCCTCAAACAGAAACCTGAATCAAAAGTGATAGCCTTGATAAGATTCATCAATTTGGTATGAAACCAACCAATTCTTTTATACAAAAATTCTCTATGGCCTCCAAACCATGCTCATTCTATGTATTAATTATTATCATTATATTCCATGAGATTGTATTTCTTTGCAGTATGTCCTTAAAATAGTTCATTGCCTCACTAAGAAACCTATTTTATGCATACATTTCAATTAATAAATTCCATGAGATTGTGTTTCTATGATGCATTTCCTTGAAAATATTTTTGTCTTCATAAATAAGCCCATTTTGTGTATATCTTGTAATCATTTTATTTATGAGATTATGTCTCTATGTTGCATTTCCTTAAAGATATTTTTTGGATTCCTTAATAAGATCCAATCTAAGTGTATCTTATAATAATTGAAATATTCCATATGTTTGTGTATCTTTGTTGTATTTTATTAAACAATACAAAAACTTTATGCATATTACCAAAATTAGTATATATACAAATAAGAGTGTTTGAACCACAATAATATGAAAGTGAAACATTTTTTGAAACTTAATATACAAATGTAATATAATCCATATTAATTTCCACATATTCTATTTATTCAAATAGTTTATTGGCTTCCTTGCTACAACTATTAATCCTTTCATATCCTACAATCATTAATCCTTTCATATCCTCCAATCATTGAATTCCATGAAATTATTTTTCTATGATGCATCTTGTAAAAACTATTTTCCTTCGTAATGCTCTCACATTTTGAATACATGAATGTTAAGGTTATTATTATAATTACATGCAAAATAAACCCATATCTAGTTATTTTTCTATGAATGTCCATGCCCCATTTAAAAGCTACAAAAGGTGAACATATAGGAAGAATACTTGTAAAGGTTATTGAATCTAGTCTAAAACTAGTCAATTGCATTTTCCAAAAATACTTTAGAGCTAATTTATATTGCACTAATATAGTAAAAATGCACACAATCTACATTGAGCATCCTATAGTCTAATTTTTTTACCTCAAGATTTAATGAGATTAAGATCTAATAAATAATACTTTGCATGGTATTTCAGGAGATATGTTATCTTGATAATTAATTCATCATACCATATCTACTTATTTTAGGGAGATATAGATTTTAATATTATAAGAAATATTTACTTTTTGAACCTCTCTTACATCTAAGTAACCAAGCCTCAAGTGAGAGAATTGAGTTGCACTTCTACACACTTGAGAATAATTATGTTCAATATGATATAATTCTATAGCATATTCTTAATATTTATTTGTATAAGGATTAATATAATATCAATATTTCCTAATGTATATAAGTGATTTATTTTCTATTATTTATCTATGCATTGATGAGCGCTCTATATAAATTAATGAGTTTTAGGTCTTTTCTACCATTTTTTTTTATTTGGGTAGAACTACAACAATAAGT
>Ga0181467_101274_pt1 | contig 10876 bp, 5 predicted proteins | sample InSIn5gowninarea_2_FD_119079 | JGI IMG/M metagenome (GOLD analysis project Ga0181467, IMG submission 119079) | Clean room microbial communities from NASA Spacecraft Assembly Facility at Jet Propulsion Laboratory, Pasadena, California, USA -... ... | reverse complement strand
CAAGAAGTGGGACGACAAGTTCGGGGCGCCTCAGTCAGCGAAGGAGCGTAATGGGAGTGGGAATCGAATTGGGAAAGAAGATCGTGGAAATCTCAAGTGGTTCGAGGAGGCGGACGACGCCGGCTATAAGGGCGATGTTGAAGAAGATGTATTTCCTTTGGAGGTTGAGCCCCGACAGGCTCGCAATAACGAATCCAAGCCACTGACAAGCACTGTCCAGAACGACGACAACATCCAGTCTAATGTACCAAGCTCAGATCAGAAACAGTCTCTGCTGACGGCGGCATTCCAGGAGGCATCGGCCCTTGCGACCATGCCACGACCTGTGAATCCCAAGCAGGCACAGACTCAACTTAGCTCTCGAGTAGAGTTCTTTCTGCTTCTCGAAGATCTAACAGCAGGTATGAGACGCCCATGTATTATGGATCTGAAAATGGGTACTCGTCAATATGGAGTGGATGCCAACGCGCAAAAACAATCCTCGCAGCGACACAAATGCCAAAGCACCACATCTCAAGAACTTGGAGTAAGAGTTTGTGGATTACAGGTATGGGATAGCAAGGAACAGCGGTACATCTTCCTTGACAAATATTATGGGCGGAACCTGAAAGCTGGACGCGAGTTTCAGGATGCCCTAGTGCGATTCTTGTACGACGGTATCGATTACTCTAGCGTCCTGCGACAAATCCCAACCATATTACGCAAGATCTCCGAGCTTGAGGTCATCATACGTAACCTTGTGGGCTATCGCTTTTACGCAGCAAGTCTCTTAATGTGCTATGATGGTGAAGTACAAGACGAAGAAGAGAGCGACGCTTCCGTTGTCACAATGGGTAGCTCGCGAGCGAAAAACGAGCTTGATTTCAGGATGGCTGACTTCGCAAATTGCGTCACGAAAGAGGACGTGCTGACGAAGGAGAAGCCTTGTCCGCCTCAACATCCCGATTTGCCTGATATTGGGTTCCTGAAAGGACTTCGTAGTCTTCGACGGCACTTCACGGCTATCCAGCAAGAGGCTAAGGGCATGACCAAGAATGGCAGTGATGAATGGACGGATGGAGGTGCGGACGTGACTAGACTGCAAGAAGAAGATGAGGGATATCTCAGCTATTGAGAAGCATTGCTTACGTTCTCTCGCATCATTTGTGTTGCCCTATGAGATTGGGGCATGAACATTGTAATATTATGGGAGAGGAGAGGCGCATCATTGGCATGGATTGGAGCTTAGGCATAGCGCATACCCTGCATTGGGACAGGCGTTTTGATCGATACGAGTGTAGATATATTTTTCACTGTCGGGCTCGCGAGAGTGTGGCGATCAATAGGTAGTCTCAATCCCATTTCCGCAGATGGACTTGGGAGCACTTTTGGCACGTGACTACGCGACTGAACTTGTGTCCAGTGGCGCGACAAAGCTTACTCGGACTTCACCACGTTCACCTCATGTAAGGCGACGACAGCCAGTGAGCACCAAGCATTTATGAGTAGCTTGGAATATTCTCCGATTTGCAAAAGCAAGACTCTATGTCAGAACCCTAGACGAACAAAATGCCTGCCGAAGTTATAGAGCTTCTCTCCAGCCCTGCAGCGCCCCTTGCCATTGTCAACAAATCTGCACCCAACTGTTCAAATGTAAGAACCTACGAAGCTTCAAACTCATCAAGCGTACCAATCGAGATATCCGATGGGGAAGTTGAGGACTGGGACCTACCACCTCCTCAATGGTTACCTCCCAAGATAAATCAAGCTTCCAGCCGAAATCCAATCAGCAATCCCTTGGCTCCGCTATCAGAAGACTCAGATGGGGAGGTTAAGCTGTTCAAAGCAGGCAATACTTCTGCAACGAAGACGCAGAACACGCTGGGAGAAGCTACGGGGTCGACCGCTAATGTCGGGAGGTCCAAACATGGGTTCATGGCCGATTTCAATTTCAACATGCTTGATGATCGTTTTTCGAGCGACGAGCCAGCGCCTAAGAGAGCCAGACTTTCGCCTTCACCGCCGTCGGTAATTAATGATCACTCGGCGTACAAGCGGGCTACATCAAACGTTGAGAGCTTGAAGAAGAGCAGCACTAGAGGTGGATCGTCGAGACCACTGAGGAGGTCGAGTACCATGTCTGCTGTACCGGAAAGCGATCCGATTGTTGCAACGAGCTCGCCGGATCCTTTCGCTGATGCTGCGAAAAGGAGAGAAAAGAATAAACAGACGACGAAGGTGCAACAGGGATATGACGAATTCTTTGATATAGACTCCAGTCCTGTGAAAAAGCGAAGTGGACGTGGTTCAAACGATGCTCTTTCAAACGCTGAATCTGACTCGGATGATCTGTTAGACCTCGAGGCTCTCACAGCCAGGGCTGTGGCCAAGCCGTCTTCCGGAAGATCCTCCAAGTCAGCTCTTGCCAAATTCACCTCAGAGCGAGAGAAAGAGAAGAAAGCAGCCGAGAAGGCAGGTAAAGCCAAGACCAAAGAAGCCGACAAAGCCCGCAAAGCCCGCGAAAAAGAAGATGAGAAGGACCGCAAACGCCTAGAGAAGGAGAAGGCAGCAAATGAGAAGAAAATCCAGACCGAAATCGCTAAACTGAATACCCTGAAAACAGACAAGAAGGTATCTTCTCCAGAGATGATAGTGGACTTCCCATCCTCCCTTGATCCTGCTCTAGTGGGTGTCAGTCAAGGACTCTTAGAACCTATGAATATAGAGCATTCGAAATGGCGAAGTGAGGAGCCGATCATCAGGTGGAGGAGGAAAGTCGATTCTGTGTGGAATGAGGACGCGAGGCAATTTGTGCCGATCTCATTTCACATCAAGCCTGAGAAACATGTCATGTATCACATCACTGCCCAGAAATTCGTCGAGCTGGTTACCTCGGGAGAGGGCAGCGATCTCGATGCTCATGTTTTATCACTCAAAACGCAATTTGAAGGTTATTCCATTATATACTTGATTGAAGGTCTTCTTCTTTGGCAAAGGAAGAATAGGAACATCAAAAAAAGGGAGTTTTCTGAAGCATTGCGGAGTCATGCTCCTGACAACCGGGGACCGAGTGCTACACAGGGCACGAAGAGGAAACGCAAAGTAGAGGAACATGTGGATGAGAATATTATTGAGGATGCATTGTTGAGGTTACAAGTCGTGCATAAAGTCGTGATTCATAATACAAACGTGGTGGGTGAGTCGGCGGAATGGGTGTTGGCTTTTACGCAGCATATTTCTACAATACCTTACAAGTACGTTTTCTCTCTCTCCACCTTCCTTGCTCATCCAAGTGTATGCCACTCCTTCCCCTACCGGTACTGACGTTTCCATAGAAACCAACAATACAATGCCTCCTCCGCCTTCTGCATGGACTCAGGCCAGATCAAGGCTGGCGATACCCCCGAAGAAGTATACGTCAAGATGCTGCAAACTATGACGCGCGTCACTGAGCCCACAGCCCATGGTATAGAGGCTAAGTACCCAAGTGTAACGGAGCTGGTGAGGGGCTTGAAGGAGGAAGGACAGGGAGCGTTAGAAGATCTCAAAAAGGGCTCTAATAAAGATGGAGTCGTCAGTAACCAACGTGTTGGAAAATCTGTTAGTAGGAGAGTGCATAAGATATTCTTGGGGAGGGATGGAGGAGTTTTGGACGTCTAGTGGACGAGGAACGGGATGGAATGGTGGGTTTTGCAGAATTTGGTTGTATGGATATGTTGGTTGTATGTATCTGTCGGTCATATGGATATGTTGACTGTATGGATATGTTGACTGTATGGATATGTCGGTTGTACGGATACTGCCTCTTGTATATGGTTATACCTGTGCTTGGAGTTTGTATACATACTGATCATACGAGATATACATACTATCTCCAGAGTAATATGCAAAATCCATGAACATTGAAACCTGACTTTGGTCAGAGCATATCAAAGCGCTGCTACTGATTAATGACCTCGGCCCAACTACACAGGATGCATCATTAGCAGATGCAACTCAAGTAAGTTGCTATATTCAAACATTGTCGGAAGTTGTTTTATGTTCTCTCGTGCGATCGCACGGTTCAAAAGTCGATTCGATGAACAAACATTGGAATCGACGACGGAATAACTTTCTGGTGATGACAAGTGACATGCCTGTAGGCTTTTGGGCAAAGTGGGCAAACAGCTTGTAGTAAAGCAAGGATGGTACTATTATTAGCGTGATCTCCATACACAGGACAGCTTGACTGCTGTTTTGGTAGCATAGGTAGCTTAGTCACCTAGTACTCAACATTTGAAGCAATATATACAGATCTATGACGAAGCTTGCATTTACAGTGATGGTTGGCAACTTGGTAAGATCATGACTATGTATCTAGTGCTCACGGTGTCCATGCAGTCCACAACATACTGCTTGTTGAGGCTCTTGTCAACGTCGTGATTTCTGACAACGAAGTTGGTACAAAGGGAACAGAAAGGAAGTGAGACCCACAAGGTCGGTAGAGAGGCTGACAGAAAAGTGCAACAAGAATCAAATCTTAAAAGTTGTTGGAACACTCATGCTCGCTACACCATCTGGCAGCTCGACGTCGACCTATAAATAAGTGAGCGAACATGACTTCATGCCACTACTGCCGTCATGATTTTCGACTGAGGCAAGGCTTGCCTCTTTCCTGCGTTTAATAGTTCACGACATTCACGCTAGTGAAACGACGACAAAATTCTCCACGGTGCGATTGTTGCGTTGCGAACAAATACGCGAACAAAGACGTAGCATCCGACGGCAAAAAACAAGAGTCATCGAAGTGGGGGAGTCTTGCTCAGCTGCAGTGGTAATTATGGCACTATTAAGCCTTTGCTGTTCTGTGCCCAAGGTTTTCCGCTCTGAGTCCGCAAAGTCAGACTGGCTAGGATGAGTGTGGTAGAAAGAAGATCGCTGGATGTGGCTTGTCATTGAGCTTGACTATTCCGTGTCATGAGTGAGATCTCCCCGTAGAGCAATGTCTAAGATCATTCCAGATATTTCGACTCCCGATCTAGCTGTGAGCCGTTGAGTCATTTTTGCTATAGTCAGTTGCCTGAGCCAAGGATATAGTTTACCCCTTCCTGATAACCTTCAACTGAGCAACCTGCTCGAGGGATGGTTGCGGGTGGGCCTATGGTTGCAAGCTCTCCATCGGTGTCTGTTGGTCTAGTGTGATCATATATTCTTTGTTGGATATCTCTGCCTGATGATCATGCATAGCATTCTGGTTCTCACAGGCTCAATCGTACTTGCGATGTGTGAACTGGCCTTGAGGGAATGCAAGTCCTTGATGTACAGACGTAGGTGGAGAGTCAGTTGTCTTGATTTCATGGCCAGTGCATGATGTGAGACTTTTGGCATTTGGTGGCGTTGCTCGAGTCTGAAGCAACATTATCATACAATCGTAGGGTTATGCTTCTTGCTAAACGGCTAGGATATTCTCTTACCAGACAGTACGTGGCTCGAGTCAATAATCGAAACTGGTGCAAGAGGATGAGTAGTCAACGCAAATTGGAGAAGCCCCATGTTCTTGTGCAAGCCTGCCTAAGGAGAAATCTGCCATCTTAGCTTGCTGTGCCCTAGGTGCTCTAATATATTAAAGGAGCAAAGCCCGCCGAAAATGAAAACACCACATACTTCCTTCCAACGAGGAATGACACATGAATCTTCGCAAATTCCACATGCGGCTGTATCATGGCTGAACCTGCAGGAAATGAAGCGGAACACGTTTGCCGTCATGCCAGATGGCAAGACGCCGAATGATCGATTGAACGCAGCACATATGTCGGCCCAAATAGACGATGGGTCCATGAGGTTGGAAAGGCTTGAAAAGGTTGCCAATTACCAGAGGAGACATTCTACAACCCAACGAGTAAATATACGAAGCAATCGGAAAAGAATCTGAAGCAAAAGGGCTGGAAAGTGCCGCGTGGAATGCTTCCTCCTTCATATGTCTGGAGAAAATGTCCCGCTCGGCGCCACATTACAATCCAACCCCGCTGGAGGGAGGGAATGGAGATACTGGAGCGTGGTCCCAGACACTATTTGAGAATGCGAAAGAAGACTCTTTCGTCATTATTCCAGCAGTGTTGCTGCTACAAACGGCTAAATGAGAGGAGTCTCGGATCTCGGACTACAGTACCAGGAGCTCCAACGAGATGCCCAACCGGCTGATGCGTTGTCATGCAGGAGTCACACCAAGTAATCTCACGATGGCGACGTTGACATCATCGCTACATGCTTCACAAGCTGAGAAAGGACCAGTACGGTAGGATCGTCTTGAGTGGGCTTTCTCCGGCCGGAAGCACGCTCCTACTCGCTGTGCAGAAGTACACGTGATTGACTTCATGCTTCAACATGCTGTAGCAACCAGTCTCTTGGCTCCCGACGAATGCAGAATGTGCTCGCTTGACACATCGTACTTGTACGCCCTTGAAAGCACGGAAGAAAGATGACGGTCACAACCTTTCTGGATTGTCTATTAGTACTGGCTAGGGTGGCAGATCACACGCTCACCGCAAATTCAATCTAGCTGCCGGCCGGACTCACCCTCACCGTCTTCAAATATATAGTCCATCCCCCACGACACGCCCCCGCGATGCCGCTCCTTCAACTTTGACTTCAGAAATCTACCAATTCAATATAATTGTGTTTGTACAAATGCAAAGCACTGGATACTTGCAAATTCACGTTCAACTCTATCAACCAATCTCTGCTCGCACGGACCTTGTCGCCTTCCAGCCCCTCGTCGTCCTGGTATTCCGCCTCGTCCGCCTACTCGGCTTGAGCCCACATCGCCAGAATCCAAAATGGGGGATCCCATCAAGACAGGACTTGTCACGACAAATTTTCTTCTAAATTACGGTTTCGACAAAATTCCTGCGAGTGCTTTCGCCGGCGACACATATCGACGAGTCATCCCTGGTGTCAAAAGAAAGAACCGTCGTGCCCAAGCAGCCGCATCAGCTCAAGACCCACAAGTTCCATTCCCAGAAAGTGAAAGTGAAGAGGAGGCCATTCCTCCTAAGATGTCGAGCTCCTACCCGACCAGAACATACACACCCGAATCTAGCTACAGCAGCAGTTCTCCACAGTACAGTCGTGCGCCGCCACGTCAGAGACCAGAATACATGCCACGCAATGCGCAAGACTACTATCCACCACCTCCCTCGCTTTCACAGCAGGGCTCAGAACGATCATCGCGTCGCCCGAGAGATGATGACTATGCGAACTACAACTCCAGTGTGGCGAGACGACCGAACGGTGCTATTAGGAGGACTTCTTCGTTCAACGGACGCGATAAGGCGAAGGCAATAGGAAAAGCCAAGGATGCTGAAGAAGAAGAAGAGACAGAAGAGAAGGGAGCTTCGTTAAGGGAGGACTTCCTCACCAAGAGCCCTGAAGGTCTAGCTGCTGGTGGTATCGGTGCGGTTCTCGGAGGCTGGTTGTCAGAGAAGGCCCAGGTCAAGTCTGGAAGGGAGGAGAGGGGAAGCAACCATCTCTTCTTGACAGGCTTGGGTGCGGTAGCGGGTGGTCTAGCTGCAAACGCGGCAGTGGATTATCTTCAGCATAAGAGGAAGGCGGATGAGCGGACGGACAAGAAGTGGGACGACAAGTTCGGGGCGCCTCAGTCAGCGAAGGAGCGTAATGGGAGTGGGAATCGAATTGGGAAAGAAGATCGTGGGAATCGAGTGGGGAGAGAAGATCGTGGGAGTCGAGTGGGAAAGGAAGATCGTAGGAGGGGTAGAGATGCAGATTATGCACGAAGCGCTCAGAGTGGCTCCGGAGATGTCGACTATGGACGAGGTTCTAGAGGTAGTTCGGGAGATCGGGACTATGGACGTGATTTTCGACGTGATTCACGCAGCGCAAGTCAGAAGGCATCACAGTACGCAGACTCGGAGTCGTTGGTAGAGAGTGAGGCGAGCTACGCAAGGGGCCGATACCATGGCGAGAGGGACGGGCGCGGGTATCAGCCTTATGGGGATGCCGATGGTTATACGCGTTGATGATGTACGTTTGTTATGACGAGATGAGTTTCGAGCATGGTAGACGATTTTCGATGGTTTCCAAGGGCGCAGATGTGAAATGAGATCGGCACAAATTGCCTCGCGTCCTCATTCCACACAGAATCGACTTTCCTCCTCCACCTGATGATCGGCTCCTCACTTCGCCATTTCGAATGCTCTATATTCATAGGTTCTAAGAGTCCTTGACTGACACCCACTAGAGCAGGATCAAGGGAGGATGGGAAGTCCACTATCATCTCTGGAGAAGATACCTTCTTGTCTGTTTTCAGGGTATTCAGTTTAGCGATTTCGGTCTGGATTTTCTTCTCATTTGCTGCCTTCTCCTTCTCTAGGCGTTTGCGGTCCTTCTCATCTTCTTTTTCGCGGGCTTTGCGGGCTTTGTCGGCTTCTTTGGTCTTGGCTTTACCTGCCTTCTCGGCTGCTTTCTTCTCTTTCTCTCGCTCTGAGGTGAATTTGGCAAGAGCTGACTTGGAGGATCTTCCGGAAGACGGCTTGGCCACAGCCCTGGCTGTGAGAGCCTCGAGGTCTAACAGATCATCCGAGTCAGATTCAGCGTTTGAAAGAGCATCGTTTGAACCACGTCCACTTCGCTTTTTCACAGGACTGGAGTCTATATCAAAGAATTCGTCATATCCCTGTTGCACCTTCGTCGTCTGTTTATTCTTTTCTCTCCTTTTCGCAGCATCAGCGAAAGGATCCGGCGAGCTCGTTGCAACAATCGGATCGCTTTCCGGTACAGCAGACATGGTACTCGACCTCCTCAGTGGTCTCGACGATCCACCTCTAGTGCTGCTCTTCTTCAAGCTCTCAACGTTTGATGTAGCCCGCTTGTACGCCGAGTGATCATTAATTACCGACGGCGGTGAAGGCGAAAGTCTGGCTCTCTTAGGCGCTGGCTCGTCGCTCGAAAAACGATCATCAAGCATGTTGAAATTGAAATCGGCCATGAACCCATGTTTGGACCTCCCGACATTAGCGGTCGACCCCGTAGCTTCTCCCAGCGTGTTCTGCGTCTTCGTTGCAGAAGTATTGCCTGCTTTGAACAGCTTAACCTCCCCATCTGAGTCTTCTGATAGCGGAGCCAAGGGATTGCTGATTGGATTTCGGCTGGAAGCTTGATTTATCTTGGGAGGTAACCATTGAGGAGGTGGTAGGTCCCAGTCCTCAACTTCCCCATCGGATATCTCGATTGGTACGCTTGATGAGTTTGAAGCTTCGTAGGTTCTTACATTTGAACAGTTGGGTGCAGATTTGTTGACAATGGCAAGGGGCGCTGCAGGGCTGGAGAGAAGCTCTATAACTTCGGCAGGCATTTTGTTCGTCTAGGGTTCTGACATAGAGTCTTGCTTTTGCAAATCGGAGAATATTCCAAGCTACTCATAAATGCTTGGTGCTCACTGGCTGTCGTCGCCTTACATGAGGTGAACGTGGTGAAGTCCGAGTAAGCTTTGTCGCGCCACTGGACACAAGTTCAGTCGCGTAGTCACGTGCCAAAAGTGCTCCCAAGTCCATCTGCGGAAATGGGATTGAGACTACCTATTGATCGCCACACTCTCGCGAGCCCGACAGTGAAAAATATATCTACACTCGTATCGATCAAAACGCCTGTCCCAATGCAGGGTATGCGCTATGCCTAAGCTCCAATCCATGCCAATGATGCGCCTCTCCTCTCCCATAATATTACAATGTTCATGCCCCAATCTCATAGGGCAACACAAATGATGCGAGAGAACGTAAGCAATGCTTCTCAATAGCTGAGATATCCCTCATCTTCTTCTTGCAGTCTAGTCACGTCCGCACCTCCATCCGTCCATTCATCACTGCCATTCTTGGTCATGCCCTTAGCCTCTTGCTGGATAGCCGTGAAGTGCCGTCGAAGACTACGAAGTCCTTTCAGGAACCCAATATCAGGCAAATCGGGATGTTGAGGCGGACAAGGCTTCTCCTTCGTCAGCACGTCCTCTTTCGTGACGCAATTTGCGAAGTCAGCCATCCTGAAATCAAGCTCGTTTTTCGCTCGCGAGCTACCCATTGTGACAACGGAAGCGTCGCTCTCTTCTTCGTCTTGTACTTCACCATCATAGCACATTAAGAGACTTGCTGCGTAAAAGCGATAGCCCACAAGGTTACGTATGATGACCTCAAGCTCGGAGATCTTGCGTAATATGGTTGGGATTTGTCGCAGGACGCTAGAGTAATCGATACCGTCGTACAAGAATCGCACTAGGGCATCCTGAAACTCGCGTCCAGCTTTCAGGTTCCGCCCATAATATTTGTCAAGGAAGATGTACCGCTGTTCCTTGCTATCCCATACCTGTAATCCACAAACTCTTACTCCAAGTTCTTGAGATGTGGTGCTTTGGCATTTGTGTCGCTGCGAGGATTGTTTTTGCGCGTTGGCATCCACTCCATATTGACGAGTACCCATTTTCAGATCCATAATACATGGGCGTCTCATACCTGCTGTTAGATCTTCGAGAAGCAGAAAGAACTCTACTCGAGAGCTAAGTTGAGTCTGTGCCTGCTTGGGATTCACAGGTCGTGGCATGGTCGCAAGGGCCGATGCCTCCTGGAATGCCGCCGTCAGCAGAGACTGTTTCTGATCTGAGCTTGGTACATTAGACTGGATGTTGTCGTCGTTCTGGACAGTGCTTGTCAGTGGCTTGGATTCGTTATTGCGAGCCTGTCGGGGCTCAACCTCCAAAGGAAATACATCTTCTTCAACATCGCCCTTATAGCCGGCGTCGTCCGCCTCCTCGAACCACTTGAGATTTCCACGATCTTCTTTCCCAATTCGATTCCCACTCCCATTACGCTCCTTCGCTGACTGAGGCGCCCCGAACTTGTCGTCCCACTTCTTG
>Ga0181467_101271_pt1 | contig 10889 bp, 11 predicted proteins | sample InSIn5gowninarea_2_FD_119079 | JGI IMG/M metagenome (GOLD analysis project Ga0181467, IMG submission 119079) | Clean room microbial communities from NASA Spacecraft Assembly Facility at Jet Propulsion Laboratory, Pasadena, California, USA -... ... | reverse complement strand
CGAGAGCCGTGGTAAGCACAAGGGAGAGAGATGACCTCTAAGGCGGCTGACTCCGCCTACCTATTTATCATGGTGATACAGGCAGATGGCTATCTGCGGCTGCTTACTTGAGTAGGACACAGAAGCAAGGCCACTCCACGGAAAGTCATGGTTATTGCCAGCCAAGCAATACTGAATGGTGACAGCCAACGTTTGTCAAGACACATGCCAAGCTATGCTTGAGAGCGGACGCAATATAATTCGTTCATATCGTGGGCTGCTGGGCCAGACCCCTGGCAGAAGACCTATCTGGTAGGAGCAATCAGCCTTGGCATGTAGCTTGGCAGCTTGGCGGTTGTGGTTGAGAGATAAGATGCGGAGCAAGTGTCCACTATAGAGACGATGAAGATAGATGTGCAGCCGCAAGGCCCAAGGTAGTAGATAGATGCCTTGCGGATCAAGCATTCGCGTCTTTATATTTCCACGAAGCACTCGAGATAGAGAAGTAGCGACTCAATAACACACACACGATACACACAACTCAGGTGCACCCTATGAGTGGTAGCGATGGAGTCGTACCATGTAATGCGATTTGTGTACCCTCGGCCAGACAGCGAAAAGGACGAGTGGGCAAGCCGCTCGCTGTAGGAGAAGGTATGAATTCAGCGACAGCACACGAGACTCAGAGCTCGGGGCCGCGCACCCTACAAAGCAAATTTCCTACGACACGTATTCTCGTCTCAATGGTACCTACTCGGCAGCTCAACCGATTTGTGATCATTGGATAATTCAACCAATCTAGGAGGATCTCTGTAGTATTGTACGTCTTGTAGTCCTGGGTTCATGCTTCTTTGTTTCTGGTTTCTCCTCCTCCTCCAATACAAATACCAAATAGCTAACCCAGTCAAAGCAGGAACTATCGCCGATGCACTGGATGACTTGTTATTCTGGGAGGCTGATGATCAAGAGCCTTATTTAGCTAGCTGGTAGCTCTGAGGGTGAGACAGAACTATGGAACAAAGATGTACGAGTGTCTGGGTCTGAAAAGCAATAATATTGAGTATATCGAAAGACAGCACAGACATTCAGATTCTGCGAAATAGAGAATGAGTGCCCGGCGCATCTGCCGCCTACGGCCTGACAGCAGTCAGCCTTGGCATGTAGCTTGGCAATTCAGTTAGCCTTGGCGCCAGTAGAAATCCAGAATCTTTATCAGGAATGATACCACTCGAGTGCAGCATGTAGGGGCAAAGATACTCAATCCGGACTCTTCCTGGAATTCAGAATAAATGCAGAATCCTCCGTTCCGCCAAGAGGTAGGATTCTGTGATACAGAAATCCTGCAAGGCATCCTGTGTCATTAGCACAATTCCACCGTGAGGCTCGAAGCAACCTTGCGGCCTATCTCTGTGCTCGCCCGCCGGGGCAGGGAGGGCTAGGGCTAGTGTGTGATCACGAGACGATGCGGCTGAGGAACGAGATGATTGCGTAGGAATATTGATGCTTGAATGCGAAGAGACGAGCTATCGTTCCTAGGTAGAGTTCCTCGCGATGTTAGGGGCGTGTTCTGCAACAGCAGATATCAACAAGTTCTAACATTCTGTTCGATATGGTGATTTTTAAGTTTGCTAAATGGGTGAACCTACCTCAACTGCAACAAGTAGTACCACTGCTGTGGAGACATAGGAGATTAATTCCCTGTCTTAAGTATTTTGTTCTATTGTATTTGTGTTCTATCGCGGGTATCACATTGCACTATACTACACTATACTACACCATATAGCTACCAAACAGTTAGACCTGTACATATACGTATATATACATTCCATTCGGTCATCCAATCTCCCACCCAAAAACAAACCCCTGCACACAGCCCCCAACTTATTCATTCATGTATCAATCAGCATACCAAAACACCAACCCAGCCCAGTTCTAGCCCTACCTAGCAATAGCACAAGACGTCATAACAGTGGTCCCGACCATAATGCCGACCTCACACCTCTGCATCAAATCACAATTTACCCTCTCCCTCCCAAAGCTCCTTTAACCTCCCATCCAAGCGCAACCAATGCTCCGCAACTTCCAACCCCCGTCTCCTTTCATCATCGATGTCGTCCCATTTCCAGCGTGACGCAGCAATATGACACGCTCTTTCTGCGTCGTTGTCGTCTTTTTCGGGTCTGGATTTGGCCTTCGCGTCATTGTCAGATGTAGTTGTACTGGAGCGTAGGCTTTCAGCTGCCTTTGCTGCGTTTGCTTGCACGCGTCGACGGAGGTCGGATTCCGTGATAGTTGCCGCGCTGTTTAGAGCCTCGGAGGTTAGGGTAGGTGTGGGCGAGGCGGAAGTGTCGAGTGTTATGGGAGGTGTTTCTGCGTCTACAGGTTTCTCGGGGAGCCAGCCTGCGCTGCGGAAGCAACGTTCAGGAGGGACGGTGAAGCGGCCTTTTTTGACGACGTATTTGGAAAGGCATGTTGCTAGGAGGATTTCTTCTTTAGCTCCGTTGGGATTGGAGATGGATTGTTCGGTGTTGGAGTTGCTGTTGGTTTTGTTGGCGGCTGCGGTGTTGGCTTTACGGAGTTGTTCTTTAGCTTCGCGCTGGCGGTCTTTGGTTGTTTTGGGCCGGACGAAAACTGAGTGGATGAGGATCCATTTGTTGTCCCAGCCTAGGATGCGACTGCGTATCGAATAACGTTCGTATGGTTTTATTTCGCGGAGGAAGGAGGTGTGGACAGAACCAAGGATTATGGAGAAGGGGCCTTTGTAGCCTTCGCGATCGAGTTCGGCGGGGCTAAATCTGGTGGAGGAGAGAAGATGGACCATTAAAGCTGTTCGGGATTCATCGAGATCGGAAAAGTAGGTGCTGTTACTTTTGTGAAGGTTGTGATCTATTTCTAATTGGGGAGTTATGGTGGATATGGTTAGGGGTGCAAAGATTGGGTGAGAAGAGGCGGGAAGGGTCGATGGTGGTAAGGCGGAGGGTTGTTGTTGCTGGGTTGTTGAGGCATCTCTTAGAATGCGTGCGACATCGCGTTTGGACTTCCAGGATTGATAGCCACGGTAGATGAGGCGGAGTTCCCAAGCTAGGGGGAGGTTCTTGAGATTGAGGAGACAGAAGAGGAGAAGTATATTGCGAAAGGTGAGGAGGGATAGAAGGAGTGCGAACATCTTGTGAAGAGGTGGTGGGACGTGGGAGGATAGACGTTCCAGGATCGGGCGCGTGTGATGGTGTAAGTGGAGGGGAGAGAAGGACATTTTCAGGACAAAGAGAAAAATTCGCGTAGATTACAGTAACATGACTTGAAAACTGTACAATTGCACTAGCAGAAATGCGACAGAAGACAAAACGACGTAGGCAGAATTGAAGCAGCAGAAATATTATCTTGTCTGCCAAATTTCTATGATGGATGCTTCTCTACTGCCTATTTGGGAAGTTCTTATGTGAGCTAGATCGGAGCCTTGTAGACCGAGGCTAGGGTCGTTTAAGGCTGTGCGAACCCCTAATGTGTAGAATGAGTACACCACGAGCAGCCATATTGTATCCACGACCAGTTTGTAATCTGTCCTATGGCTACCCATCAGCTACATCATGCTTTAGTGCGTGTTATCAGCACCAGAAATTGTGGATATGAACACGAAGTCTTAAGCATACAAGCCCTACAGTTCACCAACCTTCATCCCCTTGAAAAGGTGTACCACAGCATTACATCCTGATAGTGCAGCGTGCACACCTTCACGATGTAGAGCATCGGAACATTCCTGCAGGATGGCTGAGAGATATTAAGTGGAAAAGCAATACTGTTAAGGTCGTTTAGCTCTCCGGCACAAGATCATCATGGTCGGAGCACTCGATTTTCCGGGCTTGAAAGCTCGAGACCGTCCTACTGATCTTCAGCGTAGCGGGTAATGGTTGGTGGGATGTGATTATTGGAAGCCTCAAAGTGCTTAAATTGAGTACATGGACTTATGGAATACTATCGCGAAAGTCAACCATTGGTAGGTAGTGAAGTGTGGTTTTATCTGCAACACATTAGCAATCACAATCAACAGTGATGAATTTGGTTCACCTCAAATTACTATCACTCTCTCCGAATCAGTTCTTTCTGCCCATGCTACTAATGAATGATTTCAGGTGACACTGATGGCTCGTAGAAAGAAGATCGAGGACTCCTGATGGGGGAAAACCGTGTCACTAAATTATTGTGATGAATATTGGATTGGTGAAGGTTTCAAAATTTATCGACCAGGTACACACATCTAAATATCGACCAAGCCCTAATTCTCCAGAACGACCTCTCGGGCCACAAGACAGTCCGTTGACCGTCACATACAAGTCTGATCAACATGGATCTATTCGTAAACCTTCAATGGGGCGAGAAAGGTTTGTGTTGTGGAAAGCAAGTGCTGATCGATCACTGACGAATTGGCAGTAGCGTTTTGCAGAATGATCCTGACAGAACTGTATGATGATCAGGCCTCAGCAGCGAGGCTGAATAGAACCGAAGAGGAGCTACTACAAAGCATAGTACGCAGTGAAGGGAAGTGTGCGACACTCCGTGTTGTTACTATATCTGACCGGATTACAGAAGGGATCACGGAAGATGTACAATGCGATGTGGACAGGTTGATCTTCCGATTAACCAACGAAGACCCGTTGTATATATGGTTTCTTGTACTGAGGATCGAGAAGGCACATCTAATGCGAGTTTGGACGCTTCGTGAGCAGGGGTATGTTGAGTTGGATGGGCTGTCAGATCTAAGGAGGCGCAGAGCTCGCTTCGTTTGTGACTACCTGGAGACGGTCAGCAAGTACAAAAGGAACGTACTGACAGCCCTTCGTCGATTGAAATCACGAGCGCTCGATTCGGTGTACTTGAAGTTTGGCACGATACCGGCAGATCAACAGGAACACTCAACTTCTTGTAATGGAGGGTTTGCAATAACGGCAAACATGGTTTGACGGCAACAGTCAGGCAAGAACGCAATAAGAATTTAGTCGCTGGCATTTCTCGTTGGCAAGATAGGAAGAGCACTAAGATAGAGGAGCTGAGTCTTCAGGGCTAATGCAGTCGACAGCCAACATCCGGCACATGATACACGGAAAGCATTTCAGCATATATCCTCGATCTTCAGCACTTCGCCACTGTGCTCCCCAAGATCCGTCTTCAAGCGACGTGTGAAGATTTCCACCAACATCTCAAAACACACTTTCGAGATAGCAGCATCATAGCGACCTTTGCTTAGCTCATCACGAATGAAAGCATGCTGAGCACCAGCAATCTCATAGAAGCTGAAATCGACTCCTGACTCATGCAATGTCTTCCGTATCAGATCTCTACCTTCGGGTGGCACATGGTTGTCCGCCTTTCCGAAGATCATAACCAGCTCGGCTTTGATATCTTTGGCACGTTGTAAAGAGTCGTCTTGCTTGTTCAAACCCAAAGAGTGGCTGTGAATGTCAGTTGCGAAGTAACATACAGCGGCTGTGACACGAGAGTCCAATGCACAGCGATATGCCAAGTGGCCACCTAAGCACATTCCTGTTGCTCCGATCCTGCCGTTGCAGGTAGGCATGTTGAGGAGAGTGGTGACGGATAGCTGGGCATCTTCATCGTAAGCTGGAACTGTCTTTGCAATTTTCCATTCGTTGCCTGCATCTGTGCCTGGGCCATCGTAGGCTAGAGGTTCAGGTCCGGTAAATTCGTGGTATGAAGATGGGGCGGCGACGATGTAGCCTTGTGAGGCGATCTGACGGGCAAACCGAGCAACTGGACCGCTCACTGGTTGGATTTAGTGGGTGATACTCGACAAGCTTGGACCATTGGATAGATACCTTGATAGATTTCGGAAAACACCACGACACCAGGAAATTTGGCGTGTGGATAGCCAGTTATGGTTGGGTGGAAAATGAATATACCTTGATTCACCCACGTCTCAGTATCGTTTAGTTATGCCGTGGACCTCTTGTGGGAAGTGTCCTCAGTGTGCTCGAGTGGGATAGAGGGGTAAATTACGCATAGTGCCACTGCCAGTGGCTGTGGTCGCAACATCTTTATGAAACTCTTTGATGAGCATCGTGCGGTTAGTCACTGGTTGCTAGAAATTTCAAGTTGCACAGGAACTTCGTTGGCTAGTTGAGAAGCGAAGACTTCATACCAAGCTGTCGACAAGAATATTATTAGTAAGCGGTAGGAACAAGTCATTCTAGACGTGATTGGCCCCATTCGACCTTCCGAGCTCCACTCGTCCTCCAAGTCTTGGCGTTTTACTCGGTACTGCGGAGAATTGTGTGTAATCTCCCACCGTCAGTGGTCAGGTTGTTGCAGACTTGAGTTCGATAGCAGAAGGAGTATTGCACTGTTCGTGGATTAACCTATTCGAATGTGCCATGCATTATAAGTTTTGCTGTACCAGCAACCCTGCATCACTGTGTAATACTTTAGCCTCGGGATATGAAGGTCGTGTGCTGCTTATCGGATGGACTCCCCGCATGAGGCAAGCGAAGACACTAGTGCAAGTTAGCAGCAATAACCTTGTCAGCGTGTGGGCACGCAAACTTGCTTTTGTGGAGGAGTAATACGAGGCTGCCAGTGGTTTAATTCCTTGTAGATATGACACCGTCCTTCTTGCAACAGAGCTCATGGAATAATTGTGCAAAAACATCGGTAATCTAACACGAAATTGGTGCTGAACAGACAATTACCACCTGAACATCTCCTACTCACCTCGGCTCCCATCCATCGCTAGACCAACACCAACACCATGCGTCGTCCTTCCATCGCTAGCAGCGTTTCCAGCGCTCGCAGGTCTACCACCGCTGCTGGACAGGCTGATGCCGCTCTGGCCAAGCTAGGCTACACAGCAGAGCTACCTCGATCACTATCAATGCTATCAGTCCTTGGTCTATCCTTTGCAATCATGGCAGTTCCATACGGTCTAAGTACAACCTTCTACATCTCCCTAACAAACGGCCAATCCGTCACCATCCTCTACGGCTGGATCCTCTTATCCATCCTATCAGCATTCATCGCCGCGTCCCTCGCCGAAATCTGCTCCGTCTACCCCACCGCCGGCGGCGTATACTACTGGGCCGCGCTCCTCAGCACCCCCGAATGGGCTCCAATCGCCTCCTGGGTCACCGGCTGGCTCACACTAGTCGGCAACTGGACCGTCACACTATCCATCAACTTCGGCGGAGCCCAACTCATCCTCAGCGCCATCTCCCTCTGGAACCTAGACTACGTCCCCAACGCATGGCAAACAGTCCTCTGCTTCTGGGCCACCATGGTCCTCTGCTACGCCATTAACATCTTCGGCGCCAAATACCTCGACTTCATCAACAAGCTCTGCATCTACTGGACCGGCGCCAGCATCATAATCCTCCTCATCACCCTCCTCGTCATGTCTCCCCACCGCCGCTCCGCCTCCTTCGTCTTCGGCCACTACGACGCCAGCGCCTCCGGCTGGCCAACAGGCTGGTCCTTCTTCGTCGGCCTCCTCCAACCCGCCTACGTCCTAACAGGCTACGGCATGGTCGCGGCAATGTGCGAAGAAGTTCAAACGCCCGAACGCGAAGTCCCCAAAGCAATCGTCCTCTCCGTCATCGCAGCCGGCATAACAGGCCTCTTCTACCTCATCCCAATCCTGTTCGTCCTGCCTCCAGTCGCCGACCTGCTCTCCGTCGCAAACGGCCAACCAATAGGCCTGCTTTTCGCAGACGTCACCGGCTCCGCGGCCGGCGGCTTCGGCCTGCTCTTCCTGATCCTAGGAATCTGGCTGTTCGCCGGCGTCGGTGCACTAACAGCCGCATCACGCTGCACTTATGCTTTCGCGCGCGACGGCGCGATCCCGGCCTCCCATCTCTGGTCCAAGATAAACAAACGCTATGACATCCCGCTCTGGGGTCTAACACTCTCCTTCATCGTCGACTGCCTGTTAGGACTGATATACTTCGGCTCCAGCGCAGCATTCAACTCCTTCACCGGCGTTGCAACAATCTGCCTCAGCACATCCTACGGCCTCCCCATCCTAGTCAGCGTCATGCGCGGCCGCAAAAACGTGAAACACGCCTCCTTCAGCCTCGGCAAATTCGGCCTCATAATCAACATAACAACTCTCCTTTGGATCGTGCTGGCGATTTTCTTGTTTTGTATGCCCGTGGCTGTCGATGGCTTGACGCCGACGAATATGAATTACGCGAGTGTGGTTTTTGCGGCGTTCGCGAGTGTGAGTGTAGGTTGGTATTTTGTATGGGGGAGACGGAATTTTTCGGGGCCGGCGGTGTTGAAGGGGTTGATTGGGGGTGGGGAGATGGAGGGCGTTGTAAAAGGAGATGGTGTTATTGATGCTGAGGCGCTGAGGAGGGCGGAATTGGAAGGGGAGGGGGAGAAAGTTGGTGGGAAGAATCTGTGAGTATTTTGCTGTTGTTGGAGATTTGGAAGTTTTGCAGCGTGTTGGAATGGCGAAGTGATGTGATGTGGGAGATTGGAGTGGATCAAGTGTTGATATATATTTATATATAAATGTGTCTATCTACTGTTGCTGTTGACATGATAAGGTGTGATGTGGCTCACAGAATGCAACCTAAACACAATTCAATTTACTGTCGAACACGGGCTGAGATATGTCTTGTTCTGCACCGAAAACAGCTCGAATCGAAGCAAAGCGAAGCACTGCCTACCTTACATACGTATTTCAGGTTCATCACGATCAAAGACCGTATATTCGCACAACATATCATCTGACCGATACGTAGCTTGGGCATTCAATGCATGTAGCCAGTAATGGATCTTAGGCCGTCCGATGTCTTTAATTGCCTTACCTTCTGCATTTCTCGGGTGCCGTCCGGATGAAGTTACAAAGCTCTGACATAGGAAGAAACATTGTAGGTTTTGATAACACCCCCATGTTATGTCATAATATCATTCCATTCCGTTCTATACAACTTGTACATCGCCGAGTATCCCAGTCTGGATCGTCGGTTTCGCGTACTGCAGAAATACTGTTGTCGCCTATGTAGCCAGGTATTTGAGATTTCACAGCATAGCTCGCTTGCTCTTTCTCATCTTGAATTAGACGTATTCTCCTCCGAAGCGCGTCTGACGATTGTCTCCGCTACACACTCTTCTCACTCTCCGTCGCTTACGCGAACATCAAGTACGATCCTCCAAGAGCGCTCAATCCAACCACAACCCAACCGGTAACTTGCACCTATAATTCCAGTTAGTTTCTCTCGATCCTCTGCAACCAAAACATCTAGAATTTCCGTACCTGTCGATTCGTCAATCCAGCACCAACATCCCAAAGCAGATGTCTCAATCCATTCAACGAATGAAACACGAACGGAAACGCCATCGTCCCCTTAACCAACAATTTCGCAATAATAGGCCAACTAGCAAACGCAGCCGCAATACTCGCGGATTCCAAATGCCATCCGAAAGCAGGGGCGACGAGGTACGCGAAACCGAAGAGGTAGAAGCTCCCCGAGAGGATGGAGCCGGTGATTCGGTTGAGCGCGGAGAGATACCATGTTACTTGGGGTTGGTAGATGCCCAAGTGGGGTGAAACGGGTCGGTTTTTGCGCTGTTCGGCGAGGAGTTTGTAGCCTTCGTCGGGGGAGACGCTGACGGTGCTGGCGTGGGGGCCGGCGGTGACGGCTGGTCTGGGAGAAAGAGGGAGAAATGTTAGATTTCGTAGTGTTTAGGTAGGTATGATTGTGGTTCTGATAGGACCCAGGCTTGTGCAGCAGATCTTTCCGAGCTCTTTCGTGTGTGTGTTTTGCTTACCTTATTTGTCCCAGTGCAACAGCTGTAGGAGATACCGTTCGTAGCGAGAAGGCGGTCGGTCTTGCGAGGGCAACTTCGGGAAGTGTAAGCTTTGATCGTGTGTTCAGCACCTGGGAGAACTTACGCCGTCGCATAGACGTCTGCAGCACTCTTTGCGAGAACATGTTGACAGACATTGTGCTAACTATCTGCTTCCGAATGGATAGAGAGGTCTATTGTCGCTATACGCAGCTATTCAGATTGTGAGCTGGCTAATGATGCATTCGACGTTATTTGCATCACGTGATCGAGGTATGGAAGCAGCCTCGGAAGTGGTCGGCCGTAAGCCAATCACATTCAAGTGATTATGATACTGGAGATTTTAGTAACAAAGTACAAATCCTATGTTTGTACTTAACAATAAGTTGGTCAGTCAACTACCTAAGTGAGTGAACAACCAACGAAACAAGCAAGCAGCAAGCAAAACATCTATCTAGGTATCTTATGTGTAGCTCGCTCGCTGACACCATGATCTCACCCACACAATACACTCACTGTACACCTTGGTACTTCCTGCTCAATCCTCAATCCCATCCCATATCCGTTTGATACATCGCCGATAAAACATAACGTACACACCCTTGTTGTATTGCTGTTGATACACAGATCATTTGCCCACCAACCATCGGTCATAGGTAGCGCCTCAATGTCATTCGGCTCCGTTCCATGTACACGGCTGTCCATCCATCCCGAAAGAATCGTTCCCTTACGTAGTACAAACCATAACTCCTTGATACTGTCCAACAGCATCAGTACCCGTTTTTCATAATGCAGGCTTCCAACCCTCAGCGCGCCCCCTTCCTAAAAGCCATAACGTATGAACCAAGAACTTCGATAGCCTATCTTCGCTCTTTGGCATATGTTACATCCAAGGAAACCATAAACCATCCATACTTCCCAACTTTTGCGGATCAGTAGCTTTACTGATTAAATCCACCACGTTCTGGCAAGCTGGTAACACTCCTCCGCCACTCACGACATTGCCTGCTGTCGTAGCGACTGTACCCGCTGCGTTCGCTTGGCCGGTGCTGCCTTCCCCAGTGATATTTCCGTTGGCAGTATTTGCAGCAGGAGCGGAATGAGGTTGT
>Ga0181467_101051_pt2 | contig 10898 bp, 7 predicted proteins | sample InSIn5gowninarea_2_FD_119079 | JGI IMG/M metagenome (GOLD analysis project Ga0181467, IMG submission 119079) | Clean room microbial communities from NASA Spacecraft Assembly Facility at Jet Propulsion Laboratory, Pasadena, California, USA -... ... | reverse complement strand
TTCAGCTGGGATGCGGCGAAGGCGTGGACGGAGTAGTGCTCAAGGTTACGAAACAAGCGGTACAGGTCGCGCTTGATAGGGAGGAGGCGGATGTGCCTGGTGGGAACAAACTGTGGATGTGCGTGTTGCCACTATGTTCATGCGCTTGTGCGTGTGGAAGAATGTATTTAATGGTAGCTGATAGGTTTTGTATAGAATCAAACTTGCGAATGATGTCACGTATAAGAGGATGAACCAAACTATGTCTACGCTACAGAAGATGTCGGAGACGGAGTATACGCCTTTCATGCGGGTGTTGTTCGGTCAGGCTTCGGTCATGCCTGTGCCTGCGGATCTCACGAGTTTGGATAGTGAGTCGGGTAAGCTGGAGTGGATTGATACTAGCTTGAATGATTCGCAGAAGGATGCTGTTCGTTTTGCAATAGCGTCAAGGGAGGTTGCGCTCATTCATGGGCCGCCAGGCACGGGGAAGACACACACGCTTATTGAGCTCATACTTCAGCTTCTCAAGCAGGGTTTGCGGCTCTTGGTGTGTGGTCCGAGTAACATTTCCGTGGACAATATTGTGGAGCGGCTGGCTCCGCATAAAGTTCCGATGATACGTCTTGGTCATCCAGCACGCTTGCTGCCGAGTGTCTTGAACCATTCGCTAGATGTCCTGACTAAGAGTTCTGAGGCTGGTGAGATTGTAAAGGACGTTAGGCAGGAAATGGACGCAAAGCAAGGGAGCATTCGCAAGACACGCAACGGTCGAGAGCGACGCGCCATCTACGGAGAGCTGAAGGACCTGCGAAAAGAGTATAGGGAGAGAGAACGGAAGTGTGTCGACGATTTGGTGCGTGGGAGCAAGGTTATTCTCGCAACTCTTCACGGAGCTGGGGGCTTCCACCTGAAGAATGCGCCACCGTTTGACGTCGTCATTATTGACGAAGCATCTCAAGCACTAGAAGCGCAATGTTGGGTACCCCTTCTGGCCGCAAAGAAAGTGGTGCTTGCGGGAGACCATCTGCAATTACCACCAACCATCAAGTCGCTAAATTCAAAGATGAATAAGGAAGAGAAGAAACAGGCGGAGGGCGATAAGCACGAAGAAGTGGAGAAAGGTAGCATGAAGGATGTTGATCTAGAAACAACCCTCTTCGATCGCTTGCTAGCGTTGCATGGTTCGAAGATCAAACGCATGCTGACAACCCAGTATCGGATGCATGAGAATATCATGGCTTTCCCGTCGAAGGAACTCTACGAAGGAAAATTAATAGCCGCGGAAAGCGTCAAGACGCGACTGCTGAAGGATGTTCCTTACGAAGTGCAGGACACGGAAGATACGCGAGAACCCCTGGTGTTCTGGGATACCCAGGGCGGCGAATTTCCGGAGAGATCCGAAGATGACGAACTGGACAAGAAGAGCGCAAAAGGTATGCATCTGGGAGAAAGCAAAAGTAATGTGCTCGAAGCTGCGCTGGTGAAGATTCAAGTCCGGGCCCTGGTCCAGGCCGGTGTTGCTCCTGAAGATATCGCCGTCGTGACACCGTACAATGCCCAGGTAGGCTGAACCCCAGTCGGTAATCTCCAGTGGAGCGGCTATTGCTCCTTGAATACTAACGAGCGTTTGATAATATTATAGCTTGGTGTGCTGTCACAGCTGCTGAAGGAAGATTACCCAGGTATTGAGCTCGGAAGCGTGGACGGCTTCCAGGGTCGTGAGAAAGAAGCCGTAATCGTGAGTCTAGTGCGAAGCAACCCAGAACATGAGGTTGGCTTCTTGGGTGAAAAGCGCCGACTGAATGGTACTTCTTCATCATTGTCCCTGCATGCTCTGACGTGGTGCTAATGTGGTTTTAAGTTGCAATGACCCGGGCAAAGCGTTTTCTCTGCGTAGTAGGCGACAGCGAGTGCGTTTCGAGGTAAGCAAGAATGAGCTGTCCCCGCCCCCATCTCCTTGCTTGCTGTCGTCTGTGCTTTACTTGCTTATCCCGCGCTGCCTCGTTGCTTAGAAGCTGACAACAGACGGCATGATAGGGGCAGCAAGTTTCTGAAGCGTTGGATGGAGTTCCTCGAAACGAATGCGGACCTACGCTACCCCAATGTGGGCGATGTGTTGGACTCGTGAAGCTCCCAACCTTCTTGTTTTCGATGCGCTGTACTATACAGAGTAGTGGTCTTGCATCGTCTTGCATCGTCTTGCATACGCTTTGTCAACGTTCTGCGCAAACCTCAGGGGAAAGACGGGCTTGCACGGATGAGGCGCTACTCTATGTTATGCAAGCGAACACGGCCGAGAGGGCCGGGCCAGGAACGTTGGAAGATCGGAGAAGTGGATCCGTCCAATGTCAACCAAGCTGAGGTGGAAGTGCTCAGATGAGGCATAGAGGTCGGCCACGTAGTAGCCGAAACGGATAGCGTAGTGGGCGTCCCATTGGCCGTTTGGCTGCTGGTGATATGTAGGCGCTCTGAGACATAGTCTACCACGATTCTCAACACCAACACCAAGACCAAGACCACAGCTCCACCAGTGATGCGGCGCATATTGACTACGACCTCGTGGGCTGCTGCCAGACCACCAGCGCATGCAAGGTCAGGCCGCGTTCCCGAACAAGGGCTGCGCGCGCTTACCCCCAGTGTCGACGGTGCTTCTCCGTCTCCTGTGGACTGTCGAACTCCTGCACATCGCCCCCTTCGCGCACTCGAAGCAGCCCCAAGACGGACGCCAATCAGCTCTCCACTTGCGCACCGCTCGTAAAGCGGGTCGATAAGGCTAAAGGCCCGCGACGGCAAGCCACCATCACGGACCTGCAGACACGCTTAGAAGCTCGAAATCGCTACCGGATCGTCACGCTAGCCTACGCCTGTCCTGAAATCGCAACCCCCTCCAAACCTGGGCGCTAACAGAGGCCTTTGGTAGACCTTGACCAACTTCCCAAACGAGCTCCGAAGCTAAGTAACAATTTCTTCTTGGCTTGTATGACAGCCTGTGTCTCATTGCACTATGCACGCTTTGACAGACTGCCGCTACGCCTCAAGCCGGCCCTTGCTGGCAGACGTGTACCCCAGTGTTGATTTGTACTTAACCCACACCACACCCGTCTCCGGCCGTCTCTCTTAGCTTGCTGTCTTTCCCTACCGAGACTGATTCGTCTCGATCTCTTATCTCAATTTGTGTTTAGCATGATACTGGGCCTGATATTGCGTAAGTTTGCAGCATATCCCCTCCCCTCCCCCGCTCCCAGCCTGCTGTACGGGTTGGTCTTACACTGAACAGGCATTGGCTCACGGTCTGCTCAATGGAAGTGGGTATAAAGCCAAGAGGATGTCATGTGTGACACACCCTGCTGCGTCGGAATCGCGAGCTGCAGCTAGAGCATCTGTGGCGTATGCGCGTATCCGTCCTTCAGACGCCCATTTCAATTTCGCCATGGTTGTACAACAGGATCATAACGCAACCCGAGCTGGCCTCGCCAGCAGTGAAAGATCGAGCTGGTCCAGAGCTGCGGCCTTCAGACGTGGGCAGCTTAAGATCAGCGCTCCCATTCCGTGGAGTGATGCTGCTGGCTCAAACGTTATGAGCACTCACTCTCCAGATGCTGCCGGCTACGGGCAGTATGCACGATTTTCAATGCAGCAAGAGACTTCCGATGGGAACATGCCCAAAAGTGACAGACCGGATAAAGCCGCCCCTACACTCCCTGTTGCAAGTTCTTTCAATGAACCGCGACAACAGCGGCCAAAGACGTCTTCGCCGGACATGAAAGCTAGCCCACGAACACAAGCACCAAGAGACTCGATCATGTATGAAAACTTTAGCTCGTCCGAGTCGCCGAAAAGCACTCCGAGCAAGGGAGACGCCGTCGGGACAAAGCGGCGGAAGAGCGTAGTATTGAGGTCTGTCATCCGCAGGATGTTTGGCAAGAAGGATAAGGATGAGGAGAAGGACCCAATGCTACCAAGCCAGACTCAAACTGCAGCCAATCACACCCACCAACGTAGCGTAGGTCCATGCAAATGCTTGACTGTGGTGGCACATACTGATCCTCTCAGGACGCGACTATTCTTTCAGAGAAGCTACCTACGCAGAAAGAGGAAGAGACGTGTCAAGGGTCTGAGCACTCAGATCCGCATCGCCTGCTGTCCATGCCGAATCAGGAGACCGAACCTCATACGCTCCAAAATCCCCTTCGATCACACCTGCCTTTCCCCATGAACGTCAACGCTCCTGAGCAGCTTAGCCCGCCTCCCCATAACTACTTAAGCTTCGAGACGTCCCCCAAGGTACATCGTCGGAGGGCAACTTTACCCAGCGTTGTGGTCTCACCATCAGATGCTGCCACCCTACGAGCGATGTGGGCGGAGTCTGAGGAAGGAAGAGCATCGCCGTACCCGGAAAACACGCAAAGCGTCACCCCAGAACCTGAAATTGGACTGGCACTCTGCACCGGCTTCAAGCATAACAGAAAGTCACGAAGTACTAACGAACTTCAGCACATGCCTAGCGCCGATGAACATGATGAGGGCAGGCGCAGAAGCGCGGAAATTGCCTACTGGCGAACGAGCTATACTGCTCAGCAGAAAGACACTCATGCCGATTGCGTTACACAACCAGAAAATACTGCGAACAGCTTTGTTGCAGTACCTCAAGACCCTCATTACAGCTTCACGCCGGGACCTCACGATGTGCCTGAAAGCTTTACCTCCGAACCAGCAGGAGCTTGTAGCTCGCCAAGCGAGTTGAGCATGGTTGTGGACGGTCACGACCGCGAGGATAATCGGTCATTGCCGCCACGCAACTCACCCGTCGAGGATTATACCAGAGTCATTGATGGCCACGCACATCAAGGAACTTTCCTAACCACTTCTTCTGACCTCCCGCTCAAGGAAAGTCAAGTGGAGTCACCTGAAGAGGGCACAAATGACACAGAGAAGCGGCTGTCTAAGCTTGAGGAAACCATGCAATCCCTCGAGACATCTGTAATCAAGCTCAGTAGTCGTAACAACCGACAGACCATCGTCATTGGAGACGTTCCAAAAGATCGCCGCTCACGCCACAAGAGCAAGTCGAGCAAGTCGTCACCCCACTACAGGGACCAGTACTCGGAAGGTGTTCCGACTAAGAACAGCTCCGAAACAGCCCGCCGACCGTCAGCTTCTTCCTCTTGGAAAGCTCCTTCAGTGCAGTCCTCTAAGATGCCAACCCCATCTCTTGGCTACTCAAGTACCAGCACCTTCGAAACGGACAACGCTTACCACATCCCAAAGCGTTCTACCTCCTATGGTGCAATGATCCAACAACAGCAACCTCCTCCAGGCGAAAGAATACCCTCATCGAACATCTACGACCACCTCGCTCCACTCTACAAAGCGCTCCACGACGAACGCAGCATTCGCAAAACACTCGAGTCCCAGATCGGTCACCTTCAACACCAGGTCTACGAGCTCTCGACCATCATTCACCACCTTAGCGCAAACTCCGACGTCAACAAGTATCCAACACCTTCTCCAGACCAGCCGGTTGGACGGAGCTCGATTGAAACAGAAAAAGACTACGATACGCGGCGAAGAGCGAAGCTCGAGCAAAACGCTACTAGCACGATGAGTCGTTTCAGTATGGTGGATACGACAGATGAGAGTAGCGGAGAGTGTGACAGTGAGAGCGAAGTGGACACCGTGTCTGCGAACGAAGTGTTCCAGACACCTATGGAAGCTATGGGGTCGGGCTTCGGCTTCGATCGTAAGGACAGCAATGAAATGTTTTGATTGAGGCAGGGTTCAAGGTCTCCACGATGATACCATGCGCTGTGCGCTTATCAGTTCCGTTACCGAACTTTCAATGTTGCTGTCGACGTTGCTGCTGATGGCGATATGGGACCTTGAGGACATGGGAATCATGGTTTACGATTGTAAGATACCCGTTATCATGTATACATGTGTTTGACAGCGCCGGATGTAGGCGTAAGAATACTATGCACGCTTCTGCTTTATCTACTGCCGCTGGAAGCAATACCTAGGTTGCTAGAACATTTCTAGTAAAAGCCCGTCAGGCCGGATCTGCTCACCCTCATACAGTCCTAGAGTGCTTGTACAAGTCTTGATCAAACTCATATGAGATTTAGGACGAAATTTAAAGTATGCTGATGCTTTGGAACTGGTGACTGATGCTATGTTCAATAGTATGCGAGCCTCCAAGCGTCTAGGTCACTTAGACCGGCAGGCGTAGTCTACAGAAGTCCTGTATGTACTTAGCGATCGCCTCCGCTACTCCGACTGCAAAGGTGCGGTGATTGACAGGATCCTTTCAAGCTCGTCCACCTAAAACACCATCTTAGGAAAATTGCCTTGCGATATACACCAGCACTCCAACAAGAGCTCTCGGGCCAGACGGTTGGCACTGGTCACGTGTATGTACCATTGCTCGGATCGGACGTTTGGAGATTGGAGAAGACTGTCAGCAGTGCGTGGATCTGGTTGTGGCGATGGCGATGGCGAGGGCGAGATGCGAGCGTGCGGGAGGGGAAAGGGAGTATTCAGTGGGGAAGAGGTGTTGGTATCATGAGCCTTTGAGGAGTAGTGTGTTCTTTTATATGGCGAAGACTGCGCTGAGTATTCACGACGTGTATACATAACCAGAGATGACGGATGATGAATCGGGATGAACATGGACGTTTCGCTATTGGAAAGCAGGGTTGTTCGTTCGCTCAGCTAACAATGACTGTTGTTGGAGGTCAATAATATCCTTGTCATGTACTTGAGACATCATTCCTAGAAATGCTTCTGCTGTTCAACATTCAGCTTCTTTGCATTGTCCGTTGCCTCGGAGATTGCTATTTTGTTTGCGAAGTCTACTACGAATGTGCAAATAGACCTTATAGTATTGGAACGTCTACGTCGAAGGTAGCGCAGTAGAAGCCGAGATGCTCGTATACTGATGCTCGTTAACTTTTGGAATTTCTAGCACCAAGGCATGTTCCAGGGGGTGATGGTGATGGTGAATCCTTCACGACCCATGTAAGGCATTTCACTCCCAGCACCACAGAACTTCTGAAATTTTGAAAGGAGAGACATACAAATGCAATTATATATTTTACGGTCTCGCAAATCATCATTAAGTGCCCCTTTAGCTCAGTTGGTAGAGCGCGACACTAGTAGTATATACGCCGCAATGTCGAGGTCGCCAGTTCGACTCTGTCAGGGGGCAAACCTTCTGAGTACCTCAATTTTTTGCGTTTTTAGCCACCTGATAGATGGATGCTGCTTAAGTACTAAACATTTGACTTTTGGACTTGCTTTGTACGATCAAGAACATCGCGATTTCATCTGTGTAGAGAATACCATTACGAGGTTTCATGAAAGAACAAGATTTGAGACACAAGCTACGGTAGCCTTCGTGACCCGCTCATTCAACCGCCTTTCCTTGACTCACTATACTTCGTTTCTCACGATAGTTGCCAATCAAGTTGGGAAGCACGTGCGAAGGAGTTGGTGATTGCTGATTGAGCGCGCCGTACAGAGTATGGCGAGGCGGTGAATGATCTCTCGAATGGACATGGGTGTTATCTCTTGCGTTCGTACACGTGTCGTGGGTCCTGTGAAGCAATGATAGGTCGCTCGCTCCGACGAAATGCGCCCCTTCCTACCCAATGCTACCATCTGGGAGGGTCTCAAACGAGGATATACATCTTACCACGGACGCGTTCCCTGGACACTTGGTATTGATGTGCAAGAATCTGCGGTAATTTGGGCGGCGTTCGTTGCAGACGAAGGTTCAGGTCGCTATTGACAAGCGACGATAGACGAATAGGTGAAGAAGTTCGGGAGCACACGGAAATCCAGGGTCTAAGGACTGCTGCGAGATGACGTCCATGGCTGCTTTTACATGCGAAACCTAACAACTCCCGCCTCTGAAGACCGAGATTCTGAAAGCCCACGTCGGAAGCAAGGCAGTCACGCAAACGCGCAAGCTCCATAAGGATCACCTGCCCCTCTGCTCACTTACAAAAGTATCTCAAAATCTTACTTCAACTTCCCCCATAGCAAACACACTACTCCAGCCTCTCAGTATTCATAGACACCTTCACCATGTCCACCGATCCAAACAGCTCCACTCTCAACTCCATGCTCAAGCAGGCTCAGGGTGCCGCTGAGTCTGTCCTCGGCGCCATCACCGGCAATACTGCCGACAAGGTCTGCATGCACTCCCAGACGGCATTCGTCCTTCGTGCCGCTTTTCAATGGCATTACGAGACGCGAATACTCGCCGCTGTTCTTGTAACATATGCTCACAGCCTCTCAGAACCAAGGCGAAGCTCACAAAGCTGATGCGCAAGCCGAATCCGACCTCTCCCATACCACCGCAAAGGCAGGCCCAATCACCGCATCCTCTTCCGGCGTCGCTGTAGACAACAAAGACCGCACAGATGGCTCCTGGAACCAGACCATCGGCAGCGGTAAGGAGACGTTGGGCAATCTCATCGGCGCTGAGGGTCTGAAGAAGGAGGGTATCCGTCAAAATCAGGAGGGCAAGGAGCAAGAGGCGGCAGGCCAGCTCAAGGATTACGGCTCTGGCATTAAGGATCGTGTTGGCGGTACGCTTGGTGGTGCTGCTGCGGCGTTGACTGGCGACAAGGCGGAGCAGGACAAGAGGCAGGCTCAGCACGATCAAGGCAAGGCGCAGCAGCGTGGTGCCGAGGCGGACATCCAGAAGCAGGCCGATGCTTGAGCGCAGGGCACAAATTCAGCTTCGCCCTGGCTATGGCAAGCTACTGCATTGCAGAACTTTCGGTTTCCTCTTCCACACTGAGGCATGACGAGATGAAGGTCTGATATTTCCTTTCTAATACCCTACTTTTCCAAATGTCTAGATATTCAACAAGGATCCACTTACAGTTTAAGTGTCTTCCCTTCCGGGATGCGTATTCGCTACACGTGGTCCTCTCACACACACACACCTGCGGATCATGTTTTGTGCGCGAGGCAGCCTCGGGCAAAGGAAGCAGATTATGGCAACAGACAAGCGTACCCTCAGCAAACCTTCCGTTAGTCCTCGCTCTCACTAGGCCGCCTATGACTTTTTGATATTCAAGCAAGCCCTCGTTTTCATTCTTGTCTTTTGGCAAAGCACGTCTCCGAGCCGAAACATGTCAGACTAGGGCGCGATGAGCACGCACGAGTTGACCATGGCTAAGGAAGCGTTTGGACGTCCTCTGAATGTGAGTGCATGAGAAACGTCGAGCCCCCATAGCTCAGGCATAAGCGCCGTATACCCAGGGAACCAAATCATCTCTTGCCACAGCTGCTCCCACGCCTGCTTCGCCATTGCTGCTAAGTGATCGTGAGAGGGAACAGAGACGGTTTCAGGGTACTTTGTAACCCGGTTCCGTAGCGGCTATACCCGCTGAGCTGTTGCTAGCACTGAGCAATCGGCTCATTTCCTCGTTGTGATGCGGGGCTCAAACAGATGTGATAGCATAAGTGACGTGGGGTGTCTCTTCACAAATGCTCTGAGGGAGGACCTCTAGCCGAAAAGGATCTATGAAGTCGAGGCTGTGTCATGCGTTTGGACGCCGCGGCGCGAGCTCACGCAATGTCACGACTCCATCGTCGGAGCCTACAGCCTCTAGGAGCACACGGTAGATGTCTCGCAGTGACATACGGGCGTCAGAGGCTTGGCTCGAAGCTTGATGTTTTCCTTTTCCGCTCACAAAGTTGATACAACACCTGCTTCATCAATGGGGCAACACTACGCGCTTACATCCTGTAACCGTGGGCACAATCTTGCGATCTCAAGTATGAGTCCGGCCATCGCGGATTCGCTTAGGTTGAGCGGATTGTGATACCTCGGGGTTACAGAGGTACAATCTTCGCATCCGCTGGCAGCCATAATGTCACACGCCTCCGCCTCCCCCTTCACCTCCCTAACTCACACATTCTTTTCAGCATCGCGGAGCTTCCAAGCGCGCTAGAAGTCTTCCACCACTTTAGAGCTCGATCTTGTGCTAAACTGCTCGTCACACTTACGAGAATCCGGACTCGTTCGTTGCAGTCGCAACACCGTCACAAGCTCGACGGCTGTTCGCAACATGCGATTCGGTAAATGCCAACACTGTAGCTCGCTGGCTCCAAGACGTCACCTTAAGTGTTCACTAGAGACGAACCCCTGTATATAAGCTTCCGACTCGTCTGCACATAGCGGTGACGCAGCTTTACTGATCCCGACTCCACATCAGCCGTTGGGCTACCGCCTCCGGAGTTTGATGACAATTATGGCGGCCCGCGGAGAGCTGGACAATCCGGACCTCAATCTTTTGGGCGCGGCCGAAGGAGACGTTCAACACAATACCCATTCAACGCTCAGCCAAAACAACAATGCAGAACGTTGCAACGATAAGAGCGTTGCGCTGACAGATTGTTCACGGCAAGAGATTGTAAGGCCTCTGAACCTGGGAGTAAGCCACTCCGGAGATAGCACCACCTCGACCGATCATGCTATTCTGATACCGGATCCCCTGAAATATAATCGGCCTCCTTCGCCATGTCATGAGACGATCGACAGCGGAATCTCACCGTCGGCCGCTTCATTTATACAAGAGCCGAGCAAGGTTTCGAGTACAGCCGAACAATTACTTTCATCCCCAAATATAACGCTCCCACCACGAGATATTACATGCTCATCGCAGAACCGACACCGCAGGAACGTTCGTTCATTTGATGCTGTACCCAGACAGACCGTCATGAAGGCACTCGCATCACGGCAATCGCAAATGTCGGATTCGACCATTTCGAGCGCCATGGGTGCATTGTTAAAGGACAACAACGATGAGCCCCATTCCGACTCGCAATCACAATCGAGAACAGCAGTCCGCGCTCGACGTCTCTCCAAAGCCTTATCCGACCTTCACCTCGACAACAGC
>Ga0181467_101268_pt1 | contig 10901 bp, 14 predicted proteins | sample InSIn5gowninarea_2_FD_119079 | JGI IMG/M metagenome (GOLD analysis project Ga0181467, IMG submission 119079) | Clean room microbial communities from NASA Spacecraft Assembly Facility at Jet Propulsion Laboratory, Pasadena, California, USA -... ... | reverse complement strand
CACTGTATACAGTACATATGTATGTAGTAGGTTGGTATTGTGTAATAACACCACATTACACGGCACACTCTCCCGCCCTCGATCACTCGCAGACCGACAAACACACATACGCGCATACCACGCGCGTATGTACGTGGGAAATCAGGCACCTAACCTCGCTAGCATCATTACTGTATGGTATCGTGTATGTACAGCGTGACCGAGACACTGCAAGTGGATATTCGCACAGTAGATTCATAGATACTGTACACAGGTACATAGTGCCTATTACTACTTAGCCTTAACCTGTGTATGTACGATGTGTTCGCGCTGCAGTTCGATTTGTAAACGTACAGTACAGTACACGCCGGTGCGGTCTGGGGTATAAGTCGAGCGTGTAGATAGATACAAGGATGTATATGGATATACACACACGTTCTGGAAGTAGATTTTTGACAATTGGGAAGTCGTGTAGAAGAAAGAGGATTGTTTATGGACGAAGATTTGGGTGATTAGAGATGGGTTGCGTTGGATAGGACGGTGATCGCGGATTGGGAGAAGAGGAGGATAGCGCAGGTCGTAGGTGGTGTGCTGAAGAGGTTGGGGTGGGAAAGGGGAGGTTTAGGTGGGCTGGACATAAGATGGTCGGTGGGATGGTAGATGAGATGATATGGCTCAATTGTAAATTGTATCGAGATTGTGTAGATGAGGAGCGAAGGGTCAAAGTGAACACGCAACGATGCGTTGTGAGTAATGTTTCATTTAGCAGCTTGGGGGAGACAAGTGGTTGGATTCATTGTCATCGAATTTTGGCTGTCTCGCACGGACGTGGTGTACATGTTCGATCATTGCTTCTCGTTAGTGTAGAGAAATCGGTAGCTCTGCTGTTCGAATCAGTGCAAACAAAAGGTTACCTTGCCCTTGCTGCCAACCCTTTTCTAGTGGTAACAATCACAAACCTCAGCATCCTGTAGAGATATATCCATCCTCTCTCACCCCAGCATACCAGTAGTGTTCGCACAAACAGCTCTTTAAAACACCCGACACATCAGTCCTTTTGCACAAAAACACATCCCGCCAACACCACTCAATATCCCAAACCAAGCCAAATCAAATATAATCTCTTCCAAATCCCAATAATCAGACCCCATTCCCAAACGCGTCCGAAAATGTAACAAGAAGTTTTCGCGCCGGACGCTAATTTCACTCCCACACACACCAAGTCGCCGAGTCATACCGCTGAACCTCGAAAGGAGGGCTTGACCCGGTTTCCTGGTGCGGTGGTTTTTGTTTTTCATATATTGCGCGAGGTGGGTTTGTCATCATCTGTTGCGCGGATGCATTAGTATACGGTATTGCGATGGTGGTGAGTGAGTGGGCAGGGTAGGGACTTACTTGTGTAAAACTTGGAAGGATGGAAGGAAAAAGAGAAGAGATGAGGGTGGGAGAGGGAAAGATGTTTATGAGTTGATTCTTGGGCGAGGCTATGCGGCTAGTTGGCGAGGCTGTGATGTGACTCTTGTCACTCTGCAATCGGGGTGCCTAAGGTATCCAAAATCATGATTCGTTTTGTATTAACGAGCCTCGGAACGCTTTATGGCGCCTCTATACAGGCCTAAGAGGCAGTAACAGTTACACCAAACGAATAGTGGGACCGACTTCTTGCAAGTTTAATCATACAAGGCCGCACAACAAGAAATGCTGAATGTTTTCTACTGTCTAACATAAATCATGAATTTGAAGCCTAGTCAATCCTAAGCATACATGTACAATCCGCTCAAAGTACACAAATTGTGCTCTGACCTTCGTAATGGCCGGGCACAGTCAGAGACCTAAAAGCCTCCGAAATAGGTTGGTCGCCATCATTCTTCTCGAAATTTCCTTCCCATCGACATACTCAACATCGGCACCTAATGGTGAACTAGCTTCCCAAAGCCAAGCTCTTCTTAATTTCTTGAATAGCCTTGGCTGGGTTCAAACCCTTCGGGCACGTTCTGGAGCAGTTCAAGATAGTGTGACATCTGTACAAACTCATGCTGTTCTCGAGGGCCTCCTTTCGTTCTGCCTTTCGCTCATCTCGAGAATCCGCAAGCCATCGGTAACTTTGCAACAGAATGGCGGGACCAAGGTACTGCTCGCTGTTCCACCAGTATGAAGGGCATGATGTGCTGCAGCAAGCACAGAGGATACATTCGTAAAGACCATCCAGCTTTTTGCGGTCGCCAATGGACTGTCGGTTCTCCTTTCCCTGTGAATTCATTAGTATGTGATAATGGTGAGTAGAAACAACGGTGACGTACATCTTCTGGCTTGGTGTCTCGCTGGAGATATGGCTTTATCGATTTGTACTGCTTGTAGAAGTGGGTCAAATCGGGCACCAAATCCCTCACAATGTAGGTGTGAGGCAATGGGTAGATTCTCGACTCCTTTGCCGTGTCTGTTGGGATTCGGCCTGCCAAAAACATCAGTACTACTTTCTTTCAAAGTATGTGATCCGACATACACAAGCAAGCTAGCGTGTTGATTCCATCAATATTCATGGCACAACTTCCACAAATACCCTCACGGCAACTTCGTCGGAAGGTCAATGTCGGGTCAACCTCGTTCTTTATTCTGATCAATGCATCCAGCATCATAGGGCCAGTCTTGTTCAAATCTAGAGTATATGACTGCATGCGTGGCTTCGATGCAGGCTCATCTGGGCTCCATCTGTAGATATGGAATGTTTTGATTTTAGCATCTTTGCTTGGGTTTGGGTCCTTGATGGTGCTTGTCTCCTTCTCAGAGATGAGGTTTCGAGTGGGTGCGGTCGGGGCTCCGGCTTCTGCGATTGATGCGTAGGTTCGGATAGCTGGTCTGAAGAGAGACCGCATTGGTGTCGCGAGACGGGTAGCTGAGCGGAGAGAAGCCATTTTAGCCTGTAGTATGTCGATGCGATGAAGAGATAGACGTTCCCTGCTGGAGGCGGCGAGGATGAAAGAGATGGACGTGAAAGTCGAGGTCGAGGTAGTGGAGCGAAAGTATGCAAGTGTGGGTGGCGTTCAATGATGAGCTCTCCGAATCTACCAAAGGTGCCGACCAATCAAATCGTGCTCGATATAAGCCGAACTCAACCGACGCTTGATTCAATTATTTGAAGTGTTTCAAGTGTGCACCACTTCAGCAACGGAATAACTTCTCTTAAACACAATGATACTATGAATACTAGTACTATAAAGGACGTTAACAAAATCGCTCGTGAAGGGAGCATTCCAGACGAATCTGCCACAGTGGCTAAGCAAGCCGAGGCACGCTGTATATTCATATAAATTTCCTTGTCCCTTTTTGCCTTATGAACATTGACCGAGAATTTTGATGTACAGTACTGCTTCACACTTGTACACTAAGTATCCCGATAGCTCCCGGCTCCTTCGATTCTGGCAACCGGTCTGCTCAATCGCTGTGGGTCTGTGTTTGATACACTTACAAATTATAGGGTTGACTCGAACTACGCCAATACTGAAAGCTCAGGGGTACAGCTTCTGAGCACACCAAAATACTCTGTTCGTTGAGCTCGATATTGATGAGAGCACTGTGAAGGAGCTTTGTGACAGCAACGCAACTGGCTTAATGGTCTACATTCCAAATGTCTGTCGCTCATGCTACACCACGAAACACTAGTATATGCAACGTGGTTCAACTTTTGAATTCGCTAAACTTGCTTGCCTGCTTTTGATATAGAGCTATCATGCTCTCCTTTACCAAGGTAACGATCAACGATACCTGGGTCTTCAATATCTCCCAACACTTGCTCGAACGCTCCTCACATCATTTGCAAAGCTTGCTATTAGTGGCGCACGTCTTACATGTTGACAGCCGTTCGGAACTTGGAACCGGCATAAATCGCTTGGGAGCCAAGTTCTTCCTCAATTCGGAGAATCTGGTTAAGCTTGGCCAAACGTTCGGAACGAGCCTGTCATGCAGTCAGTACACTTTATTTTGTAGTGGTCGACTCAGACTTACAGGTGCACCAGTCTTGATTTCGCCAGCTCGGAGACCAACGACAATATCGGCAATGGTAACATCCTCGGTCTCACCAGATCGATGAGAAACCATGACACCCCAGCCAGCAGCATAGGAGTCTTTTGCAGCTTGAATAGATTCAGTAAGTGTGCCGATCTGGTTAACCTTGAGTAGCAGAGCGTTGCAAGCCTTGAGCTCGATGGCTTTCTTAATTCGCTTAGGGTTGGTGACAGTCAAGTCATCACTAAACATTGGTCAGTACATCTGCGCTCGATCTTTTGGAAGTTAACTTACCCAACAAGCTGGAAGTCGGTGGTCTTGTAGAAGTAGCTCCATGCTTCCCAGTCGTCCTCGGCAAAAGGATCTTCAATACTGACAATTGGGTATTTCTCTGAGAGCTGCTTGTAGATGTCGGCAAGTTGCTCGTAGGTAACCCACTTGCTCTTGTCACTATCGGGGTTCTTGAAGTCAAGATCATATTTCTTCTCCTCTTCCTTGTAGAACTCGCTGGACGCTACGTCCATAGCGATGTTCATTTTCCCCTTGTATCCGGCAGCATCGATGGCTTCACTGATTAACTCAAGGGCTTCCTCAGCGGTTTGAATATCTGGAGCAACACCACCCTCATCACCAACGTTGCCGGCGGACTGGCCGTACTTCTGCTTGGCGAGAGTCTTCAGCTTCTGGTATACTTCAGCACCCCATCGGAGAGCTTCGGTGAATGTTGGAGCTTGGCTAAAGACGGGTTAGTGAATAGCAAGGCATAATGCAACAGACATACTCTGGGACGATCATGAATTCCTGGAAAGCAAGACGGCCACCAGCATGAGAGCCACCGTTCAATACGTTCATGAATGGCACCGGAAGAACGTATGGCTTCTTGGTTCCTGCAAGGTCGGACACGTGGACGTATAGTGGCACGCCCTTCTGAGCAGCACCAGCCTTAGCAACCGCCATACTGACACCCAGGATAGCGTTGGCACCGAGGTTGGTCTTGTTGTCTGTTCCATCGAGGTCAATCAAGAACTTGTCCACGGCACTCTGGTCGGCTGGGTCAATTTTTGAGTCGATGAGCTTGGGACCGATGGTCTCGTTGACGTTCTTAACAGCCTTGAGGACACCTTTGCCGCCCCAGTGCGTCTTGTCTCCGTCTCTTAGTTCGCAGGCTTCATGTTGACCTGTGGAAGCACCAGATGGGACAATGGCTCGGTGGAGACCAGTTTCGGTGACAACGTCAACCTCGACGGTTGGGTTACCTCGAGAGTCGTAGATCGACCGAGCGTGGACTTTGACGATAGGCATGGCTGTGAGGGCTGTCAGTAATGAGAGATAGAAAGAACAATATGTCGAAGAGATGTGCTGCAGGAGGAATGGGGTTTTTAATCTAGTGAATAGAATGGTGCAAGTATCGGAAGAAGTAGGAATATGTGAAGGTCGTAGTGCTCGTCCAGAACTTACCTCTTCCTAGTTTTGTAAACGGTTCAAAGTAATCAAAGTGAAATGTGACGAGTAGTTGAGATAATTGAAGCAACGAGATCACAATGAAGGTCCGTCACCAAAATACAAATCTACTAAATTGACTCCAATCCCTCAACATCCAACGATTCTTTGTACACATGTTTTGGTAAGCGGGGCAGTCGAGCTGTGTTGCGCTTTCCAAAATGACGGGTCTTCCCCTCTAGCTCGTCATATTTGCCCGACGTTAATCATGCCGAGAATGACATGATCTGATTGGAGAAACCAGCCCTACCGTTGTATTAACGCGTCAATGTCGATAGTATTGATTGATACAAAAACGTTGTTGAGTTGATTAATTGGAGTCTAGATACCTCAATTTGAGGCTGGTTCTTCTATATGTAACGCAAGCTAGGAGATCAACTTTTTGTCGTAGCCCGTGATCGGAAACAAACCTCAACCTCGCCTGCCCACATCGTTAGATAGTCCTTCGTTCTCTTCCGCAATTCATCATCCCGTCTTCCCCGAGCTTTCTCTTCAGGTAATCCCTCTGTAGTCTGCGATAATACCGGAAACGCGATCTCAAACTGCTTCAAGATCTTCGCCAAGCAGACCTTGATCTCCATGATCGCAAGATACTTGCCCGCACAATTCATATTTCCAACCAAGAATGGCATGTATGCTCTTTTGTCAACGAGTAGTTCCGGGCGACTGTCAGGATGTGCTTTGTCGAGCCATCTCTCCGGAATGAAACTATCTGGCTCCCCGAAACAGCGCGCGTCTCGCTGCATGGACCAGATTGGGCATGAGACAATAGTATCTGCAGGGATAACATGACCTTCAATCTCGATAGGATGATCTGGTGGTGTCTGACGCCACGTTCCTTGAGGCACAGGAGGAAACATTCGAAGGATCTCGTTCACGAAAGCATCGAGGTAAGGACAGTTCTGCGTGGAGGCGAGTTTTGACCAGAGCGGTATCACTTGGTCGTCGTCTGACTCGGAGAACGTCTGCAAGATCTCGGCTCGGATTATCTCCTGTAACTTGGGATAATTCGCTAGGAAGTGGAAGGCATTGACAAGTACCGAATAAGAAGTGTCGGAGCCTGCAATCTGCAACGTGACCGCATCTTCTTGAATGTCTCTCTCCGTCATTGGCCACTTGGAGTCGACCTGCTTGCGACTCTGGTACACATAGCTCATCAAGTCTTTCTCTTCATCTTCTTTCTCTTTCGAATGTCGAGCTTCGGCTCTCTCTGCGAGTAACTGTTCGCTCCATAACCTCAAGTCTTCCATCGGGTCTTCCAGACTGGGAAAGAGCTTGAGAAAATTGATGATCCAGATGAATTGAATCGCAATGACACCCGTCTTAAGAAAATTCTGAACTTTTGCAATTGCAGGGTGGCCTTTGCCTATTTCCAACTGCCCATAGCTTCGTCCGAAGCCTAGTTTGCCCATAACATCGAAAGTGTACCAATGGCACAAGTCATTCACAAGCACCTTCTCGCCATTGTGGCTGGCAATTCGCTCACAAAGCCGATTTGTGATATCGTTGATTTGAGGCAAATATGACTGACAAGCTTGGGCACGCAATCCATGTTCCCACATAGCTCGGCGAGCCTTGTGCTCATGAGGATCTGATAGGGATTGAAGATTCTTTCTCAGGTTTTCCAAATGCTTGAGACGATGGCATTGGGTACCCAGCCCGTAGATGATAGCAGGTGCCGATGGCTCTTTGATGGAGAGCTGTCGAGGCCCTAGCGTAGTTAGCCTCCGTGTGATGCATAAACAGAAATATCCATACCTATGCGCACAACGCTGCCATATTCCTTATGAAGTCTATCTACGACCTCGAAAGCCTGGAAATCAGACTCCCTAAAATGCTTGACCTTCCAGAAGACTGACACACGCGCCCAAAACGGGCCAGGATAACCTTTTAGAGAGTGGAAAAACGCTCGATACGCGCCGATTGATGCAATCAGTGATAATGCATAGCAAACCTGGCTAACGAAGGAATAAGACAGCGCCTCGAACACCGACAGCCCTCGGAAATATAACACGAACGGCGAAAGTAGCACGATCAGATTCGCAAGGACGAGTAGTTTGTGAGAGTCCGAGTCCAGGTCAAGTCGAGTCCATAGCGCCAAATGAGAGACAGGGCCAAGCGCAGTCGCGAGGCATGCGACCTCACCCAAACTGAGTACCGGCATTCCAAGACCTTCGCAACCTTACCATACCAACAGGAACGAGAGGAGTGAACCTCAAGACATGTTTGTGGGAAACGGTGGCTCACACAAGCTTTAATGAAACGAAGCAAAAAAGCATATCGATGACGAGCAACACATGTGGCTTCCCGATACGGTGTCGGCATGTGGAAGGCCGAGATCGATCCATGGGAAGTTTAACCGAGTCCTGTATTGAATTGGTTTAGTCGCCGGCTCTGGTTTTACAGTAGGTACTTCCTATAACTCCCATGTAAGCGCTTACATTTTATGTTGAGCTCGTTAGCATACCTATCATACCGTCGGGGCAGGTCAGCATGTACTTAACGACAATGCAGGGAAGGAAATAAGGAATACGTGAAGAATAAAGCACGCATGAGGAAGCCTTGTCACCCATGCAGTGGTGGCTCATGCGAGGCGTGCTTATGCGCTAAGTGACTTAAAACATCGCGCTGCGGCCAGGCAGCCTTGGACCAGTATGACTCTTGAGCGAAACATACAGATATGCATCATCTCGCGCTGAGATTTATAAGACACGGCCAGAACTTTGGTATCTGGATCTCGCACAATTCTAACAACACAATTCGACAGCAACCGTTCAAAATGGCAACGTCGGCGCCGGCCTCGAAGAGGCTCCTTCACAACCTTTCGCAACAACCGCCGTCTACTTGCCGCGCTGAAACTATCGACTTCGAACACGTCGGTCTTCCTAATTATAAGGGCAAATTCGCTGTCCTGATTCACAATCTTTTGTCACCACAGGAATGCGATGAACTTCTCGAGGCGGCTGAGGAAGCTTCAGGCTTCCAATGGGAGGGCGCCATGATCAATGTCGGAAATGGTCGTCAAGAGATGATGACTGATGTTCGTTTATGTGACCGAATTCTCTGGGACACCCCCCAGCTGGTTGAGGCGCTTGGGGCAAGGATCAAGCCTTTCCTGCCGGACAATGTGGTCACCTTGGAGGACAACGCAGGTATAACAGGTGGTGGCCCCGTGAAAAGAAAAGAGTCATATCGAATGACGAGGCTGAACGAGAGGTTGAGGTTTTTAAAGTACGGCCAAGGAATGTACTTCAGGCCGCATTGTGATGGTTCCTATGTGACACCTGGTGGTTCTGAGATATCGTTTTTAACAGTTCATATCTACCTCAACGGAACCGCAGCAGCTGGCGATGAGGAAAGGACAGATCTGTTTGACCACGAAAAGCCTTTGGTAGGCGGTGCAACACGCTTCTTTGCACCAGGCTGGCGCGATGAAAGGAAGTACGATGTAAACCCAGCAACAGGAGCATGTTTAGTTTTCCAGCATCGTGGCATCATCCACAGTGGAGAGGAGGTGACACAAGGTACGAAGTACACTGTTCGCACGGATATCATGTTCGAGAAAGTAGTCGCGGAATAGCCGTGGCGGGTTTTCGTGCCCTTTTGATCATTCTTAACTCAATCTTTGGTCGCAGGAGTTGGTCTGGCATTTGAAATTGGCGGATCGTCCTTCCAAAAGTCTCGGTCGAGTTTTGTAGCGTCAAATGCCGGGATTTCGCTTTGATCCGGAGCATCAGGAACGAAGAATTTCCCAAGTGTGTCACCAAACAGATCCACAAGCTTCTTTTGCCGTTCTTGCCTTCCCTCATTCAGTGTAGTTGTATACTTAAAGAAATCATCAGCATATGTCTGCGCAACCTTGGTTTCCTGCAAAATAGCTCGGGCAGCCACTTCTCTTTCGTGCGCGGGCAACTCTTGTAGAGGTCTCTTCAGTCCTCGAGCCAGACCTTGCGGAAGATTGATCTCGTTGATTGTTGGAGCAGGACGATTCGGGTTGAAAACAGACGTGAGCGGAGGTATAGGTTCGCCCTTGGCTTTTGCATCGTCGACCGATGCTTCGTAGTCCATCATTCGGTGGTATAGCTTGTCGGCGTGCATCTGTATTGTTTCATCCTCTTCATCTGAACTGAAAGCACTACCTCGATACCCTAGAGCTTGCAGGAACTTCGCCTGTAGCTGGAAACATCGATTGAATGCCTTGGTCTCCCGACTGCACATAGTCAATCTTGCTCTGATCTTGTTGACTGTATCTCCTTCTTGAAAGCATGTTCTCTTCAACTCCTCTTCGAATGCGCAGTTCTCAAGAGCGGCTTGCGACAAAGAGGCCTTTCTGTCTTTCTTCGCATCCAGCAAGCGCTGTGCAGGGGTGCTACTGGCCTCAACAATATCTCTTTGAGGCACATACGTCTTCCACAGATGCTTGTAGCGTCCATCTTGATATAACGATTCGGCTGGTACAGGTCGGTCTTCTGGTGCTACTGGGACTGCTGCTGCTTCATGACTAGTCGTTTCCGATTGTTTTGGTCCATGCGACGCTTTCTGTTCCGTGGGAACATATGGCCTTGGCTGCTGAGAATCAAGGAATTCTTTGAGATCGCTGTCGAGAGACTTCGTAGGATCTTGAGATTGCTTCTTTCCCCAGAACCAACTCATCGTGAATGCGGCTCAGAAGTGTGTACTTTACGTCGATGGAAGAGAACCAGCATCTTATGAACAGTGCGAAGACATATTTGTCGTTGTCTTCGAGATGATAAGTAGTGCTCTTGTATCAATTGATCAAGCTACGGCGGAGCATCCTATCTACAGTATGCCAAGAGCAATTCTCCGCATCAGGCAACTACCCCCTCGACACGCAAAGATGGATCTCAATAGAAAGAGATGGTATCCTCAAACAATCTATGAGCTGGGTTTGAGGACAAGCTTGAAGTTTCCGTTATCCTTTGAGTTCAACAATTGACAGGCTAACTTACACATCTTGCCATAAATCGTACTGGTCAGATCTTATAGAATGGTCTACTTTATTCATTTTCAGCTCAAACAGCGCGAAAATCATCATCATGAGCTGCTATGCTACAATTCATCTTCATCTACCGCTTGCTCATCATCCTCGATGTCTCCTAGCGACCATTCCTCATGCGTTTTCTTGCCATGGATTAATGCATCCCATTCTCCTGCCCTGACTAACGCTGCTTTCGCCTTCCGGAACCTTGAGCCTATTGCACTAGGTGTTATGAGATCCTCCTTAGCCACCCCTTCCTGAGATGGCAGAAGACGCCATACCCTTGCTGGGCTCCATTCGTGTCGGAGGAATGGATGTAGGTTTGTCCCAAATAGATGATTCGGGTATTGAGAGCACAGTTCCACCAAGGCGAAATCCTCTGGAAATGGCTGGTCTGGATCCGGATATCCTGTAAACAGTT
>Ga0181467_101267_pt1 | contig 10905 bp, 15 predicted proteins | sample InSIn5gowninarea_2_FD_119079 | JGI IMG/M metagenome (GOLD analysis project Ga0181467, IMG submission 119079) | Clean room microbial communities from NASA Spacecraft Assembly Facility at Jet Propulsion Laboratory, Pasadena, California, USA -... ... | reverse complement strand
GCGTTTTAGTTAATTAAATAAACTGTGAGTTCAATTAAGAATGGAGAATGAAAAATGGAAAAACAAAAAGACATTTCTGAGATGGATTGTAAATTCACGCTAGAACAAATTAAAAAGAAAGTGAATCGTTGATCTCCTTGGATAAAGGGCTTAAGGGCAGCAAATTCCGCCTTTCTCAATCGGGCAAATGCACCGATATGAAAGTGTGGACTATCCAGCTTTGCCATCTCTAAGAAATGCATTCCTGCGGTAACAGCATACCAAACAATTGCTATACCTCCAATGAGAATCCAGTTCGCGTACTTATAGCCAAAGTATTGAATGAATCCTTCTGTATCCCAAGCTAGGAAACCGATTATAGCCGCTGCTGGCCCCGTAATCAGTAAAGGAACGAACGAAAACTTTTTTTCTATGAAGAAATTGATGATTGTCTTAGCTTGTGAAAATGGACCAAGTAAAATTTTTCCCCACATACCTAATATCTTAACTTCTGCATTAGCATCCCAGGCTGCTTTAATAACCGGATCAAGGGAAACAATAAGGTTATTTAAATCCATTTGATAATTCCTGGAATTGTGCAGGTTTGAACCACGAGATTCATCTGACATAGATAACTACCACCCCCTGCTACCTTCTATTGGTAGAATACCCCATGTCTCCAGATTGTCAATACGATCCACCTGAGTCAAATAAACAAAAAAGATGGCCCAAATTGGACCATCCCAGTTATCATCTAACCATTTGTGCAGCTAAGCCTCATTTTTCTTGTAAGAGATTTTATTTAGAGTGTTGCACACTTTCGTCATGAGAATCTGAATGGCAACTTGCTTATCAGACTTACCCGTTTTCATACGAAAATCCTCTTCAGCTATGCTTGTTAGGAACTCTCTTAAGGACTCATCAGTAAAACGCCTTGCTTGCTCCATTGTTTTCTTCACCGCATATGGATGCATCTTAAGTATGGTAGCGATCTGCTGCTGAGAATGTAACTTGTCCAAAGATTTCACATGAAGCATCATACGAATTTGACGAGCAATCAAAGCCATAAGCTTGATTGGCTCTTCACCGGCTATGAATAAATCATGGAGAGTAGTAAACACCTTCTCAGTCTTACCAGTTGTCATGTTCTCAAAGATAGAAAAAACATCCTCATCCAGGGGAGGCGAAGCCAGTAATTTAATCATTTCATCCGTAATTACTGCTCCACGACCTGCGTAGAGAGATATCTTATCTATTTCCTTATCGAGCATCCTTAAATCTGTCCCAAGTAGATTCGCTAAGTGCATTGCTTGAGGACGTTGAAGAACAACCTCATACCGCCTAGCTCTTTTTTCCATCCAAGCGTACAACTCTGCATCCCTATAAGGAGAAAACGAAAGCATAGTAGCCTTCTTCTTTAACTCTTTAGTGATCTTCTTACGTTCATCAAGCTTTTCTGCATTCACTATAATAAAAATACTTGAGTAACTTGGTGGATTTTCAAGATACTTTAGTAGAGCATCAACATCATGTTCTGGAGCTTTTGCGGGTCCTTTAACCCCAGTTAAGAAAAAAGCATCCTCTACAATTACTACCCGATGATCCCCGAAAAACGGAGCTGTTTCTCCCTCAATAAGCGCATTTTCTATTGGAGTTTCCTTACAATCATGTTTTGCATGATTCATTTCCATGAAATCTGGGTCCAGCATTTCCTTCTCAGCGAATTTTAAAAACTCGACCATAAGGAATGTTTCCGCTCCATAAAGGATATACACTGGAGAGAACTTCTTATCTTTAATGGCCTGAGCAGCTTGACGCAAATCATCCATTTACGAACAATCCTTTCACAGTTATTTGGTGCAAACCGTTTCCTGACTCACTATCAAATAAGCGACACGCATCGGTTAACGATTCCACTTCGATAGCGGGGCTTATTGTTAGTTGATCCGCAGGTATATTTGTTGAAATGGAAAAGATACCGTCCACACATTTCCCTTCCGTGTAGCCCCCGAACTGAGTACAGATTCCGGAGTAATGAAAGAGTATGGGCCTCACCTTTTGCAGTGTTTCGAAATCGTTAAAATCGAAGTAATCTAACTGATGCAGTTTAAGTCTAAGCAACCTATCCCGCTTTTCCAGGTCATAATCTAACTGCGTACAGTACGTTCCCCATGTCCCTAGAGAACCCAACATAGCAGATAATCCATTGGCAGATATATCTTCTATCTCCCATTCAAATACGTACGTGATAAATTGATCCTCAATTGACTTCTGCACTTGAAAGAATGGATTTGCTAAGAGGATATTCAAATACTCTTCCATACCTTATTCTTCTCCCTTCGATTCAAAAAGAAGAGGGAACATCCTTTTCGGATATTCCCTCTTTTGCTTTATAAATGAACGTCATATTTTATTTATTGTGTAGATCTTCAACTTGCTCTCTAACAACTTGCTCCAATTCATCTTCATCATCAGTTACTTTTAACCAATCTACATCTTGAATATGGTGAGCGTGGTAATTTACATCCAATTCTTCAAAATCAGGATACATCTCTTTCACTTTCTTTTTAATTTGTTCTAGCGTGAATTTACAATCCATCTCAGAAATGTCTTTTTGTTTTTCCATTTTTCATTCTCCATTCTTAATTGAACTCACAGTTTATTTAATTAACTAAAACGCGGCCAGTTGCTTTGATGCCAATCACCTTCGAGTCTAGATAATGATCTGTATTTAAATGGGTACAGTCCTTCTTTTCCACCAGCTAAATATGGGAGAGCATGCTTAGGCTCTATTACTTCAGAGTAATTATCTGCGATGAACTCGGCACCATAGAACTCGCCACCATCTTCCAGACAAATTGCAAGGAACACTGGATAGTACACTCCATTTGCAGCCTTCACAACTCCCTTTGCTATTACGAAACCATCCCCGATGTCTTCTACATCTGGATTATCTATCCCTTTAACATAGTCCTCAGCATCTTTTTCAACAGTGAAGCAAACGATATTTGGAGGGTTTTTTCGATACTCCTCAATTAACTTCTGCTCACTCGAAGTTTGTTCATCCTTTTTCCTTGCAGACATTTCATTGTAGATTTTCACCCTACAACCTGGACACATCTCCTCGTATCCCTCAAAAGAATCGTATTTCTTATCATTTTCAGTAAGTGGTTGTAGAATACGTTGCTTAGCGCATCTTGGGCAAATCTTACGGTGCTCCAACATCACTGCGCCCCATTGAAGGACTTGATCTAAGACCGGCTTAGAAGTATCAACTTTATCCTTAAAGCTTACAGTACTAGTGTTATCACTTAGAATGCACTCTGTACCTTCAAAAAGGTCGACCCTGTAGTTAGGTCTGAACTCAGTGATAACTAATTTGTACTTATTTCCTCCTACTTTAAGAAGCTTAGTCTCATTTTTCACGCGGACTTTCCATTCGAATTGAGCCATTTAATTCATCACCTTTCATAATTTAAGAAGACAGCCGATCCCATGTATCCGTTAAATACTCAGCGTACTTTTCCGGAATGGGTTCTTGCTGTCTAATTTTTTGATACAGCTTATTTAGAAAATCACGTTCAAGCGATGTTAGATTATCCTTTTTGGGATGCTGGAAAAAGCGAGAGATCCAACTCGACCACTCACCCTGAGTCTGTGTAGACCGACTCGCAATTATTGCGCGTAACATCGCAAGACCTAGAGCTTTAGCAAGCGGGACTGATACCGCATTTCCTATCTGCTTATACTTTTCATCCAAGGGACCTACGAAATCATAGTCATCATCGAAGCCTTGAATTCTAGCACATTCGCGATAAGACAATCCCCGATTCTCTTCAGGATGACCAAGAGATCCCCAAGGTTTTACGGGGCCAACACTGCATATCGTAGGAGCTGGAGAATCCCAGCTAAGACGACGATAATAGCTAGTCATTTTTCCATATACGTTTCTGAATTCTGTGTTGCCACAGATACAGCTGCGGTTCTTTTGAGGTTGAAACTCTCTATTACATTTAGTACACACACCAAGATAATTTCTTCCTAGTGCTGCTAGTGCATCTTGGGGGGATAACGAATTCCAACACTTTCCTGGCTGGATTTTGCTCATTATCTCTTTGTCCTTACCGTTAAAAGTAGCGAATTCAGACAAACGCACCCCTTGGAGTTGTTCGCGTAAAGTTTTCGGACCACTGACCGGTTGTAAAAAGTTAAAGGGATTGGGGACGTTTGCTTTTCTGCCAAACATAAAAACTCGTTCCCTTTTTTGTGCCACGCCGTAATCAAGTGAAGTCAAGACACGGTAATCTAAAAACAAACCTGTTCGTTTTTGAATTTCTTCCTTAAACTTATTAAATGCTGGTAGATGACGCTCTCCCACCATATGTGAGACATTCTCAAATAAAATGAATTCTGGTTGTAGTTCAGTAATAACCCGTAGGTACTGGAAGATGAGCATTCCTCGATCATCCTCTAAACCTTTCTTGCTATCTTTGATGTCCTCTTTAAATTGAGACCACGACTGGCAAGGACTTCCTCCGATTGCGATTATTTTCTTATTTGGCCCATACTTTTTCCGTACTATTTCTTTAATCATTTCACCAGTTACATCTTTAATATCCATACAAAGAACTTCCACGTGTGGATTGTTTAGATGGTATGTTTCGGCAGCATATGGATCAATCTCAATTGCTACCGCAACTCGAAATCCAGCCTTTTCAATCCCAACATCAAGACCTCCAGCTCCACTAAACAGACCAACCACTACATATTCTTCGATGGATTGATTATACTTTCTCATTTCTATATCTCGCCCTTTCCGATTCGATTTTTACGAAGTCGAAAAGGGCAACATGGAGATAGTGTGTTGGGGGTCGGTTAACTCCCCTCATCGGATCTTGAACCACTATGTGGCCGCACCGCTTCTCCTAGGCTCTATGTTTTACGGCTCATCTTGTTAGAGAACAAGATTAATTACGAGAACCGATCCCCGTATGTCCAACCTGACTACGGACACCAACCCGCTTTAGCGGGAATGATATAGAAATGAACGAATCCAGCTCTGCATGGCTTTCCCTCATTTCAAACTAGGATTGCTTCTTGAACAATCAATTCATCCAATCTCTGCTTTAACTGCTCGTAGTCTCGAAGCTGTTTTAAGCGCCAATAGATATCTGTAATCACCCGTTGATCATCCATTAGCTTTTCTTTCAGACTGTGGTTGCCTTTTCTTTTACACTTATTAATTTGCTTGTCATAGTGTTCAGATAGTCTAACTGTCGTTACAAGAAGCTCCTGCAACCTATCAATGGAGATAGCCATGCTAATACCTTCTAATGCAACTTTCAGCTGCTCAAGGTCGTTTTTCATATTTCTAGCCTCCTCTGATATGCTCAGATAAAATAAAAAGGAAGCTCGGATAGAGCCTCCTCATTTTTTGAACTATCTATGCAACTGTAATTTCATATTCGTTATCCAAATACTCTTTTACGTCTTCAAGAGTATAATTTGTATCCCCCATTGTCCCATAGTAGTCTACATATTTGAGGTCCAATTCAAAAAAGCTGTGAATCGTTCCATAAATCCCCTCTAAATATGCTAACCAGTGCAAATGCCCCTCAATCCGTTTATAGATTGAACCTGGATACGTTTGAGTTTGAAATTCTTCTAGATCCCGATAATAGAATGGACCTTGTCCATTAATACAGTTAACGATATATGATTCTAGTTTTGTTATCTTCCCTTCAAACGTAATTTGATTATTTGGGAAGTCAATTTTCTTTACCCGTAACCCACCATCAACTGTAATCTCATCGGTAGGAGAGAAAAAGCTTTCCAGTTTCGAAAAGTCCTTTTCAATCTTCTCCTTCAACATTTCGCACACTTTGGCATGGTATTCATCAGCATACGAAGTCTCATACTTTCTTTCCATCACCCGCTGGAGAATGTTTCTGAGCATAGAATCTGTGACAGACTTTGGTAAATCTAATTCTGCCCGCAAGCTTGCTACTTCAGTATCTTCTACTTCGTACTTGTCATGACTGAAACAGTAGTGGTCAGAATATGGATCCCCTATCTTTTCAAGGTCAATTTTATATACTTTTAAAACCAGTTTGTCTAATGGCAGAGTAAGATAACGCATACTTTTCCTCCTAAGACTAGTTAGATTGGTTGCTACCTTCAGATAAATTGATTCCAAGATCAATCTCATCTACTTCAATATTAGATTCTAATAAGGTCCATTCAGTGGAATGATCGCAATTGCGACAGTAATCGTTAGCGGGGTCATTATATGTCACTACTCCGCATTCATTACATTGCTCTTTATCAGCAATCACTTTCAATTGGTTACCAAACAACATTTGTAATTCCTCCATTTATAATCCAAAGTAGATTTTCGATGCTCTCTCGCAGCTTTCTCATAAAGGTCTTCAATGCATTAAAGCTACGTATTATGCAACCACTGCTTCTTTTAAGAAGCTTTTAGTAAGGTGCGTGTATACTTTAGAGAAGAAATCTTCATCAAACGTCTTTACTCTAATAATCTGGCCATTTATAAAACATAAGGTTAAAAAATAGCCTTCAATTGATCCCTCTTCAAAACGAAAGCCCCGAATCGCATCAGCTTCTTCCAATGCTAACCTGTTAATGTCATCGGGCGTGTAACTCTCTTCTAGAACAACCACTTTTCCATTTTGCTTTGCGTTACGGAGCATATCACCATAAAGGTCTTTAAACGGCATGTGCACCCATTCAGCGCCCTTAAGCATAAGTTCAGCTCGTAACACTTCGAAGTTAAACTTGGTTTTTAACAAAACTGTTCACCCCTATCGTTTCTATTCTTGTAGATAGATGCTTAAAAAATCGTTTGCATCAGTAATATTTGTCTTTAGATAGTGCCAAAGACAACTGAAGCAGCAGCAAATGCGATTGGTTTTGCTTGATGAATTTCTGGTTGCGTGATCTTCTTCGCCTGTTTAGGAACTTGGGGATCCAAGATGGCAATTTCTTTCCTCTCCCTTTTGTAAATTTGTATTTTACTTTTTGAATCTAGAGGATTTCTTCAACCCTCCTTTCATTTTTGGACATAAAAAAAACACGATTCTAAGTTATAGAATCGTGTTTTTCGATATATTCATGCCTATAGGCAGAAATATTTTGTTGTACTTTTAACTAACCTAGAGAAACTAACATGCTGGTAAATCATGATCCTTAATCTCATTGAAAGATGTTCACGTACTGACACGTCCTCATCTAGTTCCTTGATATTAAGACCAGGTCGGCATTTTCGTCTTCCTGAGTTTAACAACTCATAAACGTATATACCCACAATCCTTCCTTCTTTTCCATTCCAAAGAATAATAAATGGAAAATCCGCTGCGTTTCTTGTTTCATCCATCCTCGTAAACAGTATACGTACATGGAATAAAAGAAAGCCAGGAAAGAAGCAAAAAGATAGAATATAGGTATATTCTAACTCAAAAACTAAATCAAAACAATAAAAACCCGTCTCCATGAGAATGGAAGACGGGTTTATTCGTGAATCTACTGACTAATTCGTAACTGCAAATTTCAACTTTTTCGTTCCTTGTTCTATACGTCTATCATCACATTTCACTCTGTAAGCATAACCGGCTCCACACTGGTTCTCAAACGACTTTTTCAGCTGCTCGACTTTCGCCTCATATTCATTAGGTAGAGCGTTGAAGATAGTGCTGCAAACAAACTGTGCTTGCTTGTAAAACTCTATGCTGTAGTGCTTTTTGGGTGTTAATAGGTGTTTCTTTGTTTCCTCATTTGGTGTCGCGAATACACTGATTCCTTGTAAATTCTGATCGACTCGTATTGGATATTGAAAATATGAGGTTCCTGGATTTTTCAAATACTTCCGTAACTCTCTATGGAACAGAGGTGAAACCACTAATTCTTCTGATCCACAATAATTTTGGTTCAGCGCCATATCTAGTAACAATTTCGGGTTGAATTGACTTTCAAACTCTGCGAGATCAATTCTGGCAATGCTCCGAACCTCAAATTCAAAGACAATTTGATTTTCATATTGTGAGTAATCACATTGAGGATAACATCCATCTATAAAGCTCCCACTTTCTATCCTAATTTTCTCTAAAGTGACAGATTGGACGATCCCTTTAGCAATAATCCCATTCCATTCATAGATTTGAACATAATCACCCAAATTAACCTGCACTGTTTCAAAACGCTTCTCTTCCGGAGCGGGGAGTCTTAATAACATACCTTTGCCTCCAATGTGTATTTTCGCATACAAGTTCGGTCTACGATTGATCGATTTCCCGCAAACACACAAAAAGGGACGCGCGCAATACCACGTCCCCTTCGTGTGCCGATGAATATGGTTATGAGTAATGAGTAATGAGTTACTCCGTAAGGGCACTACACCGAGAATCCTCCCATTGCAGAGTAGCCAAGAGTGATTCGAAAAGTCCCCTTACTTATTCCTCATCGTTGTCCAATGTTATTCTCGTTCATTCATCAGCCATCCCACTCCCTTAGAGTGTCGTTCGTCTATCCACTTCCAGATAACCTCGCGGTGGGTACCAAGCCTCCACCACTTCCAGTTATTATCGATGCACTCCTCATTATCGACACAGACATTTCCGAGCTCGTCCCAAAGTACCTCAAGCTCCACGTCTGTCCACTCTTTGTCAGGCTCCACTTCCAGCTCATTCAGCTCATAAAAGTAGAAATCTCGATCCATCTCCACCTGAAAGATATCTTCAATATCTTTCGAACTAACTTTACAACAGAGATCATCGATCACCGATCTCAACTCGTTAGCGTCCATTTGTTGTACGTGATACTCTAACCAAGCATGGGCTGTTGCCCATCTTTTTTTGTCTGTCATTTCGCCTTCAAACTCCCCGCTAGTTTTCACACTATCAGCAAGCTGCGGATCTAAATAAAAGTTAGGGACTGGTATCATATAATACTCTCCTCTTCTAGGATATCTTTGGGTTTATCGGGCAGGAAACATGCTGTTTTTAATAATTCCAACGAAAAATTGCTGCAACGTAGGTGAATCCAGCAGCAGTTAGTGTTTGATTCACACCTATTAATTCTTGTCTTTTAACAAGACCATTCTCTAGCAGTATTTCCTTTGCCCTTTTGCTTGCGTCCCATTCAACAAGTAAAACGAGGATTTGGACCAGGATCACAAGAATAATAGCGAATATGGTGATACCAATTAGCCAAGGCCACACAAGCAAACCGAATATTAGCGTAATTGGTGTTATCGACCCAAACAAGACTGCCAAGGGCTTTAGTTTCATTGTGTAACTATATAGCGTGTAATTTGCTTTATCTTGTAAAGCATGACCAATTTCATGAGCCAGAACAGCGATAGCAGCTACTGAATTCCCATAATAGACTTCTTTGGAAAGTGCGATTCTTCTATTTTCGCTATCGTAATGATCAGTTAATTGGCCATCGGTAATAGCTATCTTAATGTGTTTTAACTCATATTTTTCTAAGAGATGAGTAGCAACCTCTAATCCGATCTTTCCAGTAGATACGGGCACTTTAAACCACTTTGTAAAGTTCTCTTTAATGTTAAACTCAGCAACTAAGTACATTAGGAGCGGGAGAGATATACAAATAAGAAGTATAGTCATTTTGTGCTCCTTATTTAAACAGAGACTTGTGCAGGTGTTTCCGCTAGCTGTCTCATCTCGATCCCAGTCTTTGTGCTTGCACGAATTTCAGCTGATAAAGTATCTGCCACCCTAGAGCCTTGTTCATTGAACATATCAAATCGAATAAAGGTTTCCTCACTATCAATTTTTAGATAAATCATACCGTCTTCACCAAAAATGATGCGCTCAGGGTCAAATTGAATTGCCAGTACCTTATTGTTATTCATAAAATCCTCCTCTTAATTGAAAACGAGACCTCCAGGTTGAAGGTCTCGCTCTTCATTCTTCATCCATCTATTGCGTGCAATCTGATTCCATGAAGCTTTCAACCAACTCTCTCGTTCTACCCATTAGTTGTTGGTCAAGCAACCAAGCTTTAAACTCATGAAACTTACCTTGTTGATATGCTTCATCCATAACCCGATCCACATCTGTTGGCCTTAATCTGTCTGGTGAATCTGCTGAGACTAGCAATATGCTCTTGAACAAGCTATATACCTCCGATGACTCAGTTTTTAGAACAATGTCAGTTGTTTCTGCTGATCTAAAACCTTCTGATACCGGTCAAACTGCCGGAAATCCTTCACATTACGAAATGCATGACCATTTATCCAATCACGCAACGGTTTAACGTGAGGCAATTGTGGTTGTCCTTTTGCATCCACTCCAATTTTTCCCGTAATGTCTCTATACATCATGGCAAAAACGTTACATCCAAGATTGTTAAGCATATGAAATCTTTCAAGATCTTCTTCAAGCGTGGTATTCCATCCAATTAGCATATACCAGTTAAGATGACTCGGCTTGATACCGTGATCTTCCAGTAGTCTAACTTGTTCGGGGATTATCTTCATCATGTCGAATTCAAAGGCAGTAAAATCCTGAACAAAGTTTCCGTTTCCATCCTTAGCAAGAAGACCATCCTTACCGACTTTCCACTTTGGTACTCTTTGTCCATTCTCATCTAATAAAGGCATTCCATTGCTATCGAGAATCCAATGCTTTACAATTTTTCGCTTTTTCATTAGATCTGCCGCAAAATAAAGTGCTTTTCTCTTACCGGTAAAATCCCGATAGTTTACACTCGCTAGAGCAGCTGCGATTCTGTCATTCACTAATGTAATATCATTCGCCTGGTCCCAATGTACTGACAAACCAAAGTATCGAATTGCTTCTATGTCGTCATAAAAACCCGGGTCTGCAAGCGAATTGTTATTCATCAAAATGATATGATTGGAACCGGCAATAGAAGGTGAAC
>Ga0181467_101263_pt1 | contig 10941 bp, 15 predicted proteins | sample InSIn5gowninarea_2_FD_119079 | JGI IMG/M metagenome (GOLD analysis project Ga0181467, IMG submission 119079) | Clean room microbial communities from NASA Spacecraft Assembly Facility at Jet Propulsion Laboratory, Pasadena, California, USA -... ... | reverse complement strand
CGGGAGCTCTTATATCTGATGGGCAGCAGATGATGAACATCTACGGAAACGTAGACTTGGCCCTTATCACAGAAGAAGTCGTGGAAGGCGTCACAGCAGGCCAACAGCATCAGGATATCTTGGTGGTCGATTTCGCGAAAGCGGTCTCCAAGCCACGCACCAAGCGTATCGATGTTGACGCCCAGGTAGCTGCAAGTGTCCCTAATGGCACGACAATTTCCACCGCGCCTGCTCCAGTATCAGAGGGCCAGGTCGAGGTTATCTTGGACATTGAGCACCGGCCATGGGCATACGTAACCCAGCCGGGCGCATTCCGAAGAATCGTGATGAATCTAGTTGGGAATGCGCTCAAGTACACCCCCCGTGGCTGGATAAAGGTCAGCCTCGAGGTCCGCAATACTGGCGAAGGCGGCCTGCCAGCAACGACTGTTCGAAGCCCGGAGCATGACGTTGCGACGGACATGATCGTGTTAACTGTTAGCGATACTGGTAAAGGAATTTCCCCGGAATACCTGCGTACAAGATTGTTCACAGCGTTTGCGCAAGAAGACCACCTGGCAAGCGGGACTGGGTTGGGTCTCTCCCTTGTGAGGTCGATTTTGAAAATGCTGAATGGTGATATCAATATCTCGTCTACGCCAGGTTCAGGGACGAAAGTCGTCGTTACAGTTCCCATGATACCACAAGGCAGCAGCCAATCCGGTAGCAGCAGTGGTACACCATCCACTGGGGGCAGCGGAACTGACAAGATAGCGGGAGACAGCCTGGCTGCTATCAGAAGTTTTGCATCTGACAAGCAGATCGCCGTTTATGGTGCAGCTCATGAAGACAGGTGTCACGTCATCAACGGTCTTGATGTCACCAAGACTTTCTATAACAAACTCGAAAACTACTTGGTGCAATGGTTCAATCTGACAGTCGTTCATTGGACGCCGGATACGAACTCTGAAATCATTATCGTGGACGAAGTGGACCTCCCGTCGTTGCTGGCAGCCACGAAGCATTCTCGAGAAATGGTCATCCTTGTCTCATGTCACTATGCCTCACGTCCAAGCTTGATAAGGGAATATGGAGATCAGGGGCGCGTCGATTTCGTCTCCAAGCCTTTCGGGCCGTACAAGCTGGCACGCGCTCTTTGCTTATGTCTCGATCGAATAGCAGCGACCAAGGTCTCGGGCCTAGAAACTATCCACGAGCCTGTGCAACCGATGATTCCGGACACACTCTCGGACGCGGTTGTTGAAAGGGCCACACTATCCAGTCAAGGTGTCTCGGTCAACATCATGGAGGCAGATGGTGTTATTGGAAAATATGATAGTCCCAATGCGAATATGGCTATGCGACGCACGGGGGTAAATACACCTGAATCAATGAGTTCTGGAGACCACTTCTCTCACAACAGCGAACACAACGAGTTCCCCTTTGAACTGACGCCCAGCTCCGACCAAGTCAGCTCCCCAGGACTAGCGTCACGCCCCGCCCTCCGCGACCGGCGGACAATGTCACCAACAACGAGCGAGATGCAAAGTATCGCGGAGGCCATGAAATGCACAACCTTTCCTATGACGACGGCGGGCACTCAGGCCACCTCTGGGCTGTCTGGTCCGCCATTCGTCAAGACCGCAGCCGCTACAGCACCTATATGGACACCACGAGAACCGCGCCTCTTGCTAGTGGACGACAATGTCATCAACCTGCGTTTGCTGCAAACATTTATGAAGAAGCGGAAATACAACGACGTCTCCAGTGCCAAAGATGGTCTCGAGGCCGTACAAACCTTTGAGTCTGCCCTGGCCTCCTCGCAGCCCCCAGACATAATCTTTCTAGATATATCCATGCCGATCATGGACGGCTTCGAGGCGGCACGCCGTATCCGGGCCCTGGAAGAGTCTCACGCGGCCGAGGTGGCTGTGGATGAGAGGCCGGCGAGCGCGCTGATTATTGCGTTGACGGGCCTGGCGAGCGGGAACGATCAGAGCGAGGCGTTTCTGGCGGGTGTGGACTTGTATATGACGAAGCCGGTCAGTTTCAAGGAGGTGGGCAGACTGTTGGATAACTGGATGCAAAATGGGGGTGCGGGGGAGCAGGGGGTTCCGAGGGGTGCGGTGACGGGGAGGACAATGGCTGGTGATCAGGAGGTTGGGGCTGTGGGGAAGGGGGATGTATAACGAGAGGGTGCTTGAATCGTGTGGAGTTATTGCATTAGGTCCGGTGTTTGAGGGACCGTTCTAGGAAAAGGAGGGATGGGAAGGGGCCGATTTATGGGTTTGTCTGGGTTCATGGGACGTTGATGGGTGTGCTGGCGGCTTTGCCCATGATTTTGATGGTTTTTGATGACATTGAGGCGATGCATGGATACCCCTGGCGGCTTTCGTCTTACTTGTTTGTTCTTTACATGAATGTTCCTGCGCAGCGCTTCCAATCGCCCTCGAGTATTGACTTCATTCGTCTCCTAGCACGACTGTTTGCGTGACCCTCGGTCCCACGCTCGTCTTTACCACTGAAGTCGCGATTCCATCGGGAGGACAAGCTCACGAGGGGGCTCCATCAATGTTACCACCAACGCTTAAGCTCCTACGCTCTGGACAAGGAAAAGCGAAACTTCTTCAACTGATGCATGGGCGACTACAAAATACACTGTCAAAGATTCAATGGATCACACGAACTGAACAGCCTGAACTCTATCGACGACAACACGCGACCGGACCGAGCCGTTCGATCTCCCTACACGGTACTGTACAAGGAAATCAACCCTGTCCTCCACCCTCGCCACCCTCTAGCCTTTGGGCTTCGCTCATGGGTTTTTAGTTATTGTATCCCCCCATCGTTCCGCTACGAAATTACTCCTGGGCATTGTAAGCGTTGATGCGGAGGTGGTGAATGGCGGGGAGCGTCTAATGAGTGGGACGTGAATGGACGTGTTGTGTTTTTCGGAGTGGAATTGGGTTATGGGATTTTGGGGACGGGTGAGGCATGAAGGGCGGAGTGGAGGGGGGGCTCTTACTTCTCTGCCGAGCTTGGGGAAGCTGGGAAGGTTCAGTGGGGAGCGAAGCGAAGCGAAGGCAGGAAGAGGAGAGAGCCCGGCTTTGATTTGATTGGTGTTGGTGACATCATGCCTGGCATCCCGCTCGGCTCGGCTTGGGTCTCCATGTCTATCTTGCTTGTTGTTTGCTTGCTTCCGGGCCCAGATTGCTTGATTCTGTTTGACTGGTCCCGGTTTCGGTCCTTGGTCCTTGATCTCAGATCCTGATCCCAATTGGCATCATTTACGTCACATCTCACTCCCCTCGCAACGACGACTATACGACTTCTCTTTCCATCTCCTTTCCATCCCTTCATCCACCTCTACCAAACACTATCAAACCAACTATATCCCATCCAACTACCATCGTCAACACATCCACATCACCACTCACCACTCTCAATCCGCAGCCATGAACACCGTAAGCCCGCTCCTCCTCCCGTTTCCCCCTCTCCCCCGCCGCCGCCACACCGCCCATCACCATCACCCCACTAACACCCCTCTCCCTCCTCCCCCATAGCAACAACAACAGCAACAAATGCAGCAGCCAAGCCCAGAAGCAATGAAACAACACGCCATCGCCACAAACGACAAGAGCCACCCCGCTCACCCGGAGAACCCCCAAGTAAGAAAAACCCACCCCGCCTGACTCCCCCCAATGACCTTGACTTCCCATTTGAAAAGATGATGCTGATACGGGCCTCACAGCACCACCACTTCATGAGCAACTTCGCCAAGAAATTCGGCAACGCCGCCATCTTCGGTGCGGGCGCTAGCATGGGCAGCGAGATCATCCGTGGTATTTTCTAGGTTTGGGATGAAGGGGAGGAAGAGAAGCGGAGGAGCATCAGTGGGAGGAAGAGGAGGTGGAGGAGCATCAGTGGGTCTCGACCGCTGTATACTTTTCAAGACTGATGTCAATCGCAATCTTTGGGCACTGTACCCGTCAGCACTTGGCCTTACTGCTCCGTGACAGACCCTAAACCGGAAGACAGCCCATGCCTTATCCTACACCCCTGACCGGCGCCGCAAGGGAAGAAGAGCAACTACTCCCATCTCCATGTGTACATACATGCCCCGCTCGCTCGCGCGGAACTCAAATCTCTCGCACCACCAACCTAAATTCCCCCCTTCCGCCATGCAGCCCCAACAACCCGCACAACCCAAATCCGCCATGCGTAGCCCCAAGACCATCTCAAGCACCGCCATCCCTTTCCTCCCTAGCATCCCACATCCAGACACGCACACAAACAGAGAACCACATCCATCCACGAACCTTTCCCCGACTCTAGACTATCTTCCAAGCAAACCATCGCTCTCCGCACACACACACACATACACCACTTGATCAGACCTTCGTTGCGCTATACCATCCCCTCGCCTGAGAATGCCGCAGGATGACTACGCATATATTTACGGATATAGCTTACCTTGCCTCTGTGCCTCCTCTGTGCCTCTGCGGGTTCGAGACTCGGGCGTGCGTGCGTGCGTGCGAGTTTTTGTCGAGTTCGGTAGGGAGGATGAAGTGCGGAAGGGGTTATTGATGAGAAAGCGGGGTAAGGTTGTTGGTTGCATGGGGAATTTACTTCGGAAGATCGTGGGCACGGGACGATATTGTGTATCTGGATTGAGAGAGGAGGGCAGGGTGTCGGTTATCGGGCGTAGCTGAGGGGGCATAGATGAGAAGCCAGCCAGTGGCCTACGAGAAGGATCGCAAAGGTGCCCCATATATCTCTTCTTCCAATGCACCGGGATCACCGTTCAGCCATCCAAGTGGGCGAGAAAAATGCAAGCAACCAAAGGCTAAGGAAGGGAGAGGTCGAGCACGAAGCCTTCCATTTACACCCAGTTTCGAGCGCAACGCTCAGACGACACTCACAGACTCCCTATTGCGACGGAACGAATCGTTCATATTTCATATTTCCATATCCTGGTATCTGTAGCTCCCTCTAATCATCCCCGACTCGTTCCGAACCCCTTCCTCTCAATGCCATGAAACCTTTAAGGCTCAAAGCGCAATCCGCGGACTCCCCGTTCGACCGCCTTGTTCCGATAGGTTTCTTTCCGGCACAAAAGGAGAGCCTCGTGGTTGAAATGTTTACGAGAGAGCGAGCTTTATTCGCATCCAATACCACGCCTCGTCGCCAGAGTCTTGTCCTCGTCGCATTTTAGGCGATAATGAGCGAGCGTGTATACGTGTGTTGTTCATGCCGCAGCCCGCTCAGGCCTGCCACTTTTACAACAACAACCAAATAACCGCCGGACTCGTCATCCCGCTTCCTCGCTCTGCTATACGTCCAGTCCCAATCGTGCCCCGATCAGCGGAATCTGGCCGTACACCGGCCCATGACCTCGCCCTGGCACACCAGTTCCGCGTTGAACTCGCTGCCGTCTAGCGTGAGCAGGATGTCAAAGTACACGCGGTAGAAAGTCCCTTGAGGTGTATCCATGCGCTCGAAGTCGCGCTCTAGGTTCTTTCGCGAGAGGTCCGAGGTGAGTGTCACGACCTCCTTGATTTCTGAGATTGGCAAATGTCGTTAGCGTTTCATCGCTTCTGGAAGCAACCAAAAGGAAGAGGGGAAATGACTCACTCGGATCCTTGGTGTACTCAGGACACACGTCATCGTCACAGGCATATAGTACATCCTCATACATCAACGTCGCACCGGGCGCGACCTGCCTGAAGAAGCTGACCTTGACCGGCTCCCCAGTCTTGACCCTCTGGCCTTTCTGCACAAAGATCTGCCGTGTGTACTTGCAGCGGTCCTTGCCGTCGAGGCTGGGAACGCGGTATTGTTCGGGGTGATGGCCTTCCTTGAATGGCTGCAAGGTGGCCATCAGGTAGTGACGGCGGGCGACGCGGGAGGTGATGACGCGCTCGGTGATGCCTGCTGTGACTGCGCCCTTGACGATGGCGGCGACGGAATCCATGGGGCGGACGACCTTGGACTGAAATTGGGGGGGAACGTGGAGTTGAATCTGTTGGAAGAGGTATTCTGACGCGCCGAAGCCGCCGACGATGAGTATGTTCTAGAATTCCCGTTAGAGAATCGGAGCATGATAATTGACGTAGTGTAAATCAGGGTGTGCTCACCTGTAATTGTCGGTTCTGCGCCTGGATGGCAATGATCTGATTTCGAACGAGCTCCAATATCCTGTTCACAACAGGTTCGAAGCATTGTAAAATCTCCTCGTCCGAAAATGTCATGTATCCTTCCTCGATGCCAGCTTCAGGGAATTCCGCCTCGATACCAACATCAACGGCCCACTTCTGCCCGTTGTTCCTGAAATCTGCTTTTATCCTGTTCTCGAAATCCATGATACACTTCGCATAGACTCTGCCTGCCGTCCTTGATCCATCTGGCAATTTCATCTTCCTGATTTTGGCCCGTAGGATATTGCTGAAGTTGCGATTCAATGCCGTTGATCCACATGAGTCGCCAGAACCTGCTGTGCATTCCGCCACGGTGAATGGTGATTCCTCCTCGACCTCGTACGCGATTAAATCAACAGTGCCACCACCACAGTCGACGATAAGGACCGCATCATGAATCTTTAGCTTCAGAAGACCAGTACTCGAGCAAAACATAGCGGCTGCTTCTGGCTCCGTGATGAGGGTCAAGCGATTGTCGTTCTGATCGCGAATGAAGCCCGCCTGGATGGCGGCTTGTCTTGTAGCAGCCTTACCGGCATCATTCCAGATGGCAGGTACGGTAAGGAAGTATCGAATGTTGCGCTCCTCGCGGGTGAAGACGTCGCCCAGGGTTTTCTGCAAGGAGTTGCGCATCGCGGTTCGAAGCTTGAAGAGATAGTCCGCAGCTACATCGATCTCGGATTTGCCTGCGGGAAGAGGAGGGAGGTTGATGGGATCTATGTAAGTGTTGCCCGAGAGCATCAATTGTAGCTTGAACCATTCTACTTTTTGCACGCCTGGCTTTGGCCAGCCAGTCGGTGCTAGCGCGTCTGCGATATCCGGACCCCATCCGACGACTTTTTGGTATTGATCGTAGTAGAGCACGGTCGGGATCTGAAGAGATCAGCACCTGGTCCTCACTGAGTTATGAGGTTATCGTACCTTCTGCTTCGTCTGGTTACCAGCGCCCGGCCACTCGGTTATGATATCTTCCTTGGCTTCCGTGTTTGTCGCCAACGCGAAAGCGACGCCAGAGAAGGTGGTGCCCTAGATCGCCGGTCAGACTATATCCGAGAAATTGAGCAAGCCAGGACCCACAAAATCTATGCCGACAATGAGTGCGGTCTTGCTGCGACCAGCTCCCTCGACCTCCACGGCGCCTGACCTATATGCGGGGTGCTGGTCCATTCGTGGAGGTTGGGCATACGACCCAGGATACACCGATGGCTGCAGCGGCGCAGGCGTGTATTGCGGCGGTTGACCGTACATGGGCTGTCCATTGCTTTGCGGGTATGGTGGTTGGATGCCGTTTGTTCGAAGTGGTAGGGGTACGGGGCTGGTCGTGCGAGGCTGCAGCGGTGGAGGATTGAGGGTATTGGGAGGGTTCTGCTGCTGTGGCGCATAGGGATATGCCGGAGGTCTCGAGGATAGACTATCTCGCTGCATCGGCGCAATTGAGCCTTGAGATGAGTTTGAGTGATCGAGATGTGGAGGTGACGCGGTTGGGCCTTGGTGGTTGATCTGCGGGGAAGAGGACGAGGTGAGACTGTCGGGAGTGTTTGATATTCCGGACTTGCGTCGGGTAGCCCAGTTCTTGACGCGAGAAGTCATGAGGAGGTTGGCGGCAAGGAGAGAGAGAAGTATCAGAAAGGAGGAGGGCGGAGATTGAGGCGAGGGAATGGTAGATTGCTTCTAATGGAAGTGTCAGAACCTCTTTGGCAGTGCAGTGCTTGTGACGCCAAAGCGGGCTGTGCTAGCGCTGACTGCAGCAGGCTGAACCTTGTTTCGAGAACCGCCAACTACCCGAAAGGGGAGTCCACGATATGTGCTCGTGCATGCCTACTCTCGAGACAACCATTCGCCGTTTTCTCTCATCTCAGCCTCCTCAGGTCGTACCCACATACCTCAATATAGTCGCACTGGTGATGCATCTGCCTGCAAGACTACCCTTGGCAGCCGTCTCTTCTCTCGGTGTCACCGAGCTTGCACGACTATATTGTAGAATAGACCGGCGTGCACATCCTTAATCTGACGGTCTTTAATGGTATCGACATGGGATGTGCGACCCAGCCTTGTCTCCCTTCCCAGTTTGTACACAATCTGCAACAAATGAATATACAGCTCAGCCCAACAACGAGCGCTTGATTCCTGCTCGGAGTCCCGAGGCAAGATCTGCTATCGTTGGCTCCAAAGAGGACTTATTGCGGTTACATATTTCCAGCGGAATATGATCAAGCGTGCTTCTGTTATGTCTCTGTTAGGACGGCGCCGTGGTCGTACCTTCCAAGCTAAATGCGCCTCGGCCGGCAATCAGAAATAGAGCAGACCTTGCGATGTAACCATCAGTCTCCGGCGCCTATCTCCTGGTCGTCAATTTCTCTCCATTCCTAGCAATTATTCCTTCACGAGCTACTGCGCCGTCCTGTGCTGGCTTTCCATTATCTACGCCAATGTCGGTGAACCTTCGGCGCTCACGACCATCCTTCAGACGCGACCTCTGGTTTGCGCCCGCAGTTCTACAAGCACACCTACTCCTCTTCTTCGCGCCTCTGTTCGTTGACGCCGTCCATCACATGAAGCGGATTCCACCGCATACACATCTCAGCTCGCGACAAACGACTGACACCCCCCTCATAATCACGAACTCTTGTGACGAAGCATTATATCCCGCCATCCTAACACAGCACGGCATCGGACCAGGTACAGGAGGATTCCGGCTCAACGCGAATAGCACTCGAACACTCAGCGTCTCGGCAGACTGGCAAGGTCGCGTATGGGGTAGGAGTAACTGTACTTTCAACGGCAATATAGGTCAATGCGGGTCCGGAGATTGTGGCCGTGTCCTCAGTTGCGTTGGAACGGTGAAGCCCGCTTCCATCGCATGCCGGCTATCCGCTAATGAATACAGGGACAAGTGCCCACCACACTAGCCGAGTTCACGTTGAATGCTGGAGATGGCTCAACCTATTATGACGTTTCTCTCGTCGACGGCTACAATCTTCCGCTAGCGATAACGATGCTACCTCACGGCCTTAGCAGATTCGCGGCCATTCCACAAAGACTTACCAATCCTTCATGCGTCGGTACTGTCGGCGATCTCGCACCTGTGAACTTCAACCCGTACGCAGGCGGCCAGACATTCCTGGGCACTACTGCAGCCGATCCCTTACCTTTGGAAAACAGAGTCACGCTGTCAGATGTGGCTCGATGGTGCCCCTTTGCCCTCCAAGTTAGCAGCATGACCGGACCTAGCGAAGGCGTCTTCATCTACCCAGACACAAACCTGGAGCGTCCCGCTTTCAATCCGTGCTTGTCTGCTTGCGCAAGATATAACCAGCCTCAGGACTGCTGCACAGGTGCATATTCGTCGCCAACCACGTGTTCGCCGAGTGCGTATAGCAGATCTGCAAAGAGAGTCTGTCCTGACGCATATAGTTACGGTGAGTGAAGAATAAGAATTACCACATCCTCAGCTAAGACTAGTGCAAAGCCTTTGATGATCAAAGCTCCACATTCATCATTCCTTCTGGCGCCGGCTTCGGCGTCACATTCTGCCCAGGTGGACGCTCTACGAACATCATGGCGACATCCAAAGCCGAATTAGTGCAGTTTGTGCAAGATGCTAGGACCAGGATCTCGAAAAGACAAAATATGTCGGAGCTGGCGCTCTCTGCCCAGCACGAAGGTTATGGGCCTACTGTCACCACGGCTGCGGCATACCGAAGATCGGTGAGCCAAACGTTTGCGGAGTCGGGGTTTTTGCTTCTCGGGGTTGTGGGGTTTATGCTTTGGGCCGCCTGGTGAGAGACGTGGTAATTGTCCTCGTAGGTTGTGTCACAGGCACGACTCTGACCATCTCATCGGCGGGAGTGACATGTTTGATCATTCGTCCGGCCTTGAAGTTGTGCGTCAGAGTCTTGGGCGACCGCAGCGTGACTGGACGAGCGAGCGAGGTAGTGCCTCTGAGCTCAAGCTGGTGTGTGGCTCATCAGTCTACTTGCAAGTTTTCCATTCACCATGCACGTTTTACCGTTCATGGAGCAAGGACCACGCCCATCCTCAATTCAAGTGAGATGCAATGCCAAGGCAGCTCCGCTCATCTCATCTATCGAAAGTATAACGCCACATCTCGCATCATATAGCCCACATGCCTTGAACGTCGTCCTCCCTATTCCTCTTCCACCCCACAGCTTCTTCGCCCTCAGTCATCCACATGAGAAGTGGCTGTGCAGGGAGTACCGCTCGATTACCAGACTCAACCACGACTGCTGCGTGAGGACAGAGGACGAGAAGCCAAACTCAAGGGACAAACGCGACGACCTCTGCTAACCCAGAAAGACAGTTCGTGTCTGACAAGTGCTTGACACATACATTGCGCATAGCGGTGTCCGTTGAGAACGTCCATTATACTATGCAAGAGCTTCGAGGCTGGAAAGACCTTACGACGTCTGCACCAGAGGGGCCGGGATAGTCGTGGTTTCATCACAGCCTCGAGTCGTCGTTTCCATTCTCAGAGTGCTTGGGACCATTGAAGAACATGGTCGTCTCCTCGCATCGATCGCCTCAGGACAAGGCCATCGGATGTTCGTCGCTCATCAGCATGCTGGTAATCAGGCGTAGAGGAGGAGACCAGGTCTGAATTGGAGCGACTGCGCTAAAATGCCAATCATGCTGGCGAGCCCGATGTTTATAGGGGCTGAATTTGGTGGCGGGATATAATGCTTCGTCACAAGAGTTCGTGATTATGAGGGGGGTGTCAGTCGTTTGTCGCGAGCTGAGATGTGTA
>Ga0181467_101262_pt1 | contig 10956 bp, 10 predicted proteins | sample InSIn5gowninarea_2_FD_119079 | JGI IMG/M metagenome (GOLD analysis project Ga0181467, IMG submission 119079) | Clean room microbial communities from NASA Spacecraft Assembly Facility at Jet Propulsion Laboratory, Pasadena, California, USA -... ... | reverse complement strand
CATCCCAGCATAGCCACACGACGTCTGTGTTCGAACGCGTCAACATCTCGTAGACCCAAAGCAAATGTCTTCAGATACTGTTCCAGCCGCTGGAGGTCCTCTAGGCTGGCTGTCCTCAAGCTATGTTGACCCAGCGGCTGCCACATAACAGGCTGATGATGTCGCGCAACAAGCAGCTGAATGTGATGAGGTCGACAATACAGATCTGTCCGCTCACGGAACCAGCGCCTAGCCTCATTGAACGGATCGCGATCCTCGAACGAAACGTCGTCCGAAGTAACGAGATCTGATGCGTGGATCTCTGGACTGAAATCTGCGTGGTCAAAATGCGGACCCAGCCGCCATAGGGACCATTGTACCTCGAGCGAAAAAGACCACGTACACGGGTTCAGCACAGCGTCTGGGATGCTACAACCCACAGATGTTGATACGGCCATGGTGTAGGGCCGTACCTGCCCGAGGTGACAAGAGAATTGCGCGTTGCACTGCGGGCATTCCCAAACAAACTTGTAGGATGTGTACCGACTCGGATCAGACGCGAATTGGTCCTTCGCAGTCAATGTTCTGCCAGCCTTGACTACCAAGCCTTCCTCAGACGTCGCTGCTCTCAGCTGGTTAATACTTGACTGACATTGCTCCTTGCTGCCATGAGCCGTCCTTACCAGGAACCGAGACGAAGACAATGTTGTGAGAACGACCGAAATCAACCCGCTGCACCCCTGCTGGCAGATCTCTAGCCACGCGAACTGCGCCTGACCGTCCTTTCGCACCGTCCAATAGCCCAGAAGAGAATTGGTGTCGACCTGTACGATTGAATGCGCTTGCGCATCGAGGCCTGTGGGGGCGTCCTCGAACAAGATCCTTCGGTGCTGCTTCTTCGGCTTCAACAGCCTACGTGTGGCAAAGATACCCAAGCCGATTTGAGCACATGCTGGACGTTCGAGCGCTGCACATTGTCGTGCAAACGCATACCATGAGATATAGTCTGATACTTCAGTGTGGTCGTCTTGCGATGCCTGTAATTGGGAGAACGATCTCTTACTACCCATACTTGAAGGCACAGGAGAAGATGAGTGGAATGGTTTCGGGTCCGAGGTACTGCCAGGTGAGCAGATTGGCCTTTTATCCAGGCTAAAATTGGAATTGTGACTGTGGCGAGGGGGGCCTGTTTTCTCTACGGTGGACAGCATACAGGCATAAAAGATGCAACATCGTCTCTTGTTCAGTCAACTGAATACCAACGACACCTGCAAGAAGCCATGGAACGTCGAATGACCCGTTGGGGCGGATCTGACAGCAGCGCACATGTCCTATCGCTCCATAGAACGAAGACTTTTAATACACTCCAAGACACTGCCGATCTTCCTAGCAAGCCACGACTATTGTCATCGAACGACGGTCCGACACAGCTGATCCCTTTCATGGACAAAAATCCATGGCAGGATCATGAGCAGGTGGCAAGCATTGTGCAAGCTAAGAAAGTGTACGTGTCGAGCTGCATGCAGCCCAAAATCAAGCTCGGAAGACTGGTTGCCATCAGGAAAATTGACCAGTGTCCGAAGGAGGCTCTGAAGGCGCTACAGACCGCGAGGGACGAAAACATCGTGAAGTGCGACCAGGCCTATTTCTGGGACGAGTCGCTGTATCTCGTGTATGAGCTACTCCCAAACGCTGTAACGCTGAGCCAGGTCATAGTTAATCCTCGTGGACGTCTCCATGGTCCAGAGATGGCGACCATCTGTCTTGGGCTGTTGAAAGGGATCAAGTACATCCACGAGTCGCTTCGTATGGTTCACGGAGACATTACCAAGCACACGGTGCTGCTCAGCTGGCACGGGCAGGTGAAGATTGGTAGGTCCATGTGTGTATGTCAAGCGGTGGGCTTGCTAATTATGTACAGCCAATCTCACCGAAAAGATGCTCTGTGTCGGGACGCAGCCCCGACGGGATGACCTTGCGGGCATGGCGGGCATTTTGACTGAGATGATGCATGAATCGCCCGACCGTGGTCAGGATTCTGTGGTGGAGTTCAAGAACCAATGTTGTGACAATGACCAAACGGCGACAATGCTCTTAACACATCGTTTCCTACAGCAGGCTCGAGCTCCTGCGACGCTGACCGAGTACGTTTTCGTTGCGGATATACTTGCAATCCCATCTTCCGTCGCGATCTTTGGCAAAGCTCGGGACGGCAACGCATCACATGACAAATGATCATCTGTGAACGAAAACAGCGAGGTATTGGAATAGTAGTATAGGCGGGCACCTAATGGACCATCGCATGAAGGAGAGGAGAGGGCTCGCTATGAGTTGTGTGGAGTGTGTGTCATTGTCTGGGATGCTATCTATCTATCTCGAGTACCGCGCACGTCGTAGAGTAGGTACATATGTATGAGGCCAGCCTTGGCAGGGGGAGATGCCTCATTTACAAGGCATTAAGAAGCCCTATTACGCAACGTGCGATCAACCCGCGACAGTATGTGAATAGGTCAATTTCTATTGAAGTATTGAGATATTAAGGGTTTTCCGCAAACACTGTCAAATCAAGTTCTTCGTAGAACATGCCGAAAGATGGCGCAAGCTCTCTCAAAACAGAACAGAGGGATGCGCACCAAGAGAAGATGGAGATGTGGAACAACATGCAAGAGAGGAACAAGACGCTGGCGGCAATTGTGTTTGTTGGCTGATGGGAAGTGGTCAGCGGTGCCTCCTCGAGGTATTCTTCTGAACACACCACTAAATCGTTGATCAATAAATCCGTCCCATTATTGATTTGTATTTGTTGCGATATGATCACACAGAGTGCCCAGAGGGTAGTGATGCCGATGGCTGACGTGCCCATCACCTTGAGCCGGCGTTGTGACCAACCTGTCCAGCGCCAAGTGAGGATTCTTAAGACCAGCAGAACCCACATCATCATTCCAGTCCCTGTAACCAGCAGGGTGTACATCGATGCGTCGCTGAGGGGGTTGTCATGTTCGTTCATTTTGTGGAAGGCGCTTGCGGAGTATATCGTGATGGCAGTCACCGAGACTGCATTGTATAGCTCAAAGACGACGAGACTGAGGCTGATCACCCTCATGACGAACCAATTCCATGCAGTTCCAAGAAACGACAAGGACACAGATCGTATCTTCAGAAGGCACAGTGAGACATCATCATTCCACTGTAAGCTTGGAGTCTCCGGGAAAGCTGACCATGTCGTGCTAAAAACGTGGGAACACCCCAAGTTTCTCGATTTATGGGCCCCCCTTCTTCTCTCCTCTTTCTCTTTTCCAACCCCTCCCTCGTTCTAAGGTGTCAGCTCTGCGTCAGGCGTATTCGCTGCTCTACTCCCAGGAAACATGAGCACGACATAGGACGGCGTATGCCACCGAGTGCGATGATTCATATCGTGCCACGCATAAAGCACGAAATTCTCTCTTGTTGAGCGTTTTGATTGGAGTACGGTGATGTACAAGGCGCTTCAAACATAAAACCGTAGAGATGAGTACATTCTTCAAGCTAGTTGCGCAGCTCGACAGCGAACTCGCACGACAAGGCCAAATTCTGAACCAGTACACGCAGCGTGTTCAGGACATCGAGACGGGACACGACAACCCTGGTGACCTTTTCAACTTGATGCGGGAGCTGCAGCTAGAGCGTGAATGTTCCAGGGAAGTGACAGAAAGGCTGTGGCAGGAGATGAAGTTGGCCGCCCAGAAAAACGAGCACGCAAACCACGTTTGCCACAAGCACCTACAGAGGCTGGCCCACAAGCAGGCTCAACTGAACCCACGATGGTGGGGTTTTTTAGCCCGAGATGTCCCTGCACCACCTTCCTCCGTGGGCGATCAGTCCGCATACGGTGGCTCGCTCGACCAGAAGCTGGTTAGTGAATACCCCTTGAAGCGCTATATGCGATTGACCCTTTTCTTTAGAAGCCCGCCAATGCGGACATGACGAGAGACCGATCTGCGGTGTTGCGGCAATTTGAGCGCGACATGGTTCTGCTTGCTCAATTGTTTCGAGACGTTCAAGAGTTGGTGGTTGCTCAGGAGCACAACATCAGACGCATGGAGCAGACGAGCTCCCAGGTCGTGGCTGAGGTTGAACAGGCGAATGTAGAACTGGACGACGCGAAACAGAAGGCGGCTCGGCTGAGACGCAACAAGTTTCGGGCATTGGGAATTGGATTGGCTCTCGCCCTGGTTATTGTAGTCGCTGTAGCTGTTCCAAGCACCCTCCGCAGTAGAGGCAATACGAAATGAGCCGATATCTAGACACCCATGTTCAAAGCATCTCGTCCAATAATGTCATCCTTAAATCAATGTCTTGGCCAACGGGTATGAAGACAAGGACTCCGTAAGATTTCCAGCTTTTCCTGATCTCTGTCCGGACGAACGGGGTCGTCTCCCCCCATGCACCTTCAACGAATGTAAGCTGGATCATCGCGTTCTTTTCATCTACTATGGGCCGGAATACGCGATGACTTCTTCGATACCGTTCGAAGAGAACATGGTACTCCGTCTCATTTACGGCCCGCGGCCGTGGGAAGTCGTTTCGTCCGCCTCGAAGCTCAATTAGCACGACGTACAGCTTGGTGTCACCCTTCTTAATTACATAGAATAGTTCCGACAGCTCCGTGGCCAGAAATTTGTTGATCAAGCTCTTGTCGTGTTGGGTGTCAGGTTTTATTGGAGGTGTCCGTGCCTCTGTTGTCTCTTCAGCTTGGAGAACCGTGGTTGGCGCTGGAAGTAACAAGTTCGATGATGTCTGTGGCCGAGGCGGCGATTGTCCCGGAATTGTCTTTGCCCGTTTAGCTGAGGTGGGCCGGTCGATATTAGAAATGAATGATTGGTTAGATATAAAAAGAACGGTGTCAAAGGATCTCCCGGGGTTATCTCCGCTGTGTAAATTGTGGGAGCTGCAGGGCTTCTGAGCTATCCATTTAGCTTTGTCGGGGCGCGGCAAAAGCTGAAACTTGTTGTTCATCCTCGCATACACGACTGGTTCCGCCACGTCACAAAACGTGGCCGCAGCTCTCCAAACTTCGTGATATGCGTCTTTGCTCAGAAAGTACTGGTGGCGGATCTGCGATGACAGTACTTGCACTACGTGTAGCCCTATATACCCGCCTGTGTTGTGGATATGCTCGAGAAGGTTAACCACCAATGAACCCCACTCTTGCTCCAGGTCAAACGGGCGCCGCTTAGGGTCTGTAAAGTCGGGGTTTTTAGTGATAATGCCGTCCTCTACCTGATACTTCTTATAATCGTCTTCGGTGAAGCGAAAATTATCTACCGGTTGGCGATGTGATGCTGCAGGAACCTGAGAAGTTGAACCCCGGCCTTCGACACCGTCCATTGCGGTAGGCTGCTCAGCTTCGTCGGATGTCGAGGATGGAGGCTTGTCTAATAGCAATCGAGGTGATGTTGGTAACGCCTGAACTTCGACACCGTCCATCTCCGTGTTCTGCTCAGATTCGCCCACTGGCGATCTAGGTGATGCTGTAGGAGCCTGGAGAGTTGCACCCTGACCTCCGACACCGTCCATCGTAGTGTTCTGCTCGGATGTGCGGGATCTGTACAATCCGTCATCAAGAGCCGTCGCTCGCGCTATCTTGTCCTTCACCTCCTCCCAATTGACTCTGCCTCCCTGCCCGGGTTCTGACTCAACGCATAGGGTGCCATCACCGTCTTCCCCAAAGAAGGCCGTGAATATATCACGAGCCACTGCGAAGTCGGAAAGGGTCAGACCTGATTCTAGAGGCAAGGGGCTGTATACGTTTTCCAAGAAGAGCATTGATTTGTTTGTGAGATATGCCTGTTCATACATTCTGCCGCATCTCTGGCCGAACTTGAATCCGGCGAGGCTGTTAGTTGTGAAGATTGGACGATCGATGCGCTCGTTAGTAATGAATGCCATGGTTGATTCCCTCCTACCGCCGACCTCAAACCCTTGCTGGCGGGCATATTTGATTAGGCAGCCTAACGCTTCTTCGGGTAGCGTAAGATGGAGGGCGGACCTTTTCCTCGAGTTGAGTCGTGGTTTGAGTAGCTGTAGATCCGGGAAATACCGAAGGGTATGTAACCAGAGCCGTCTATAGGCTTTGGAAAATCCCCGTAGATGGAGCTCGGTCGGATCTTGCAGAGAGGACCTGTATGAAGCATACAGCGTGTTCCGTAGGCTTGACTTCGACAGCGGGTAGAGATCACGGAGGATTTTGCTACTGGGTTCGAGCCATTTAGAGTCTTCGATGAACGTCAACAGGGACGGAATGATTCTCCTCGTCCGCAGACAACCAGAACTCAGCAGCGTTCTCGATGCAGTATCCTTGACCGAGGAGAAAAGGAGCCCATCGTTGAACCGGCGGGAGATGAAATCACTGTCCTGCTTTGACAACGCAGGAGACCGGCCCTGCAACATTCGCGCGGTATATGCGTCGACAGCGTGCTTGTGAGACTCTCCAGTTATGCCCATCCACACTCGATACACTGTATCCAAGTACGTTGCCAGCTCTTCCACACACTGCAAAGTCAACAGCCGGTGAAGCGTGCCCAGCTTAAAATCGTACCATAGCCCTTCAAAGTCAATCAAGCGTACCAAAGCGTTGAGAAGGGGCCGCAATCGCGCCTGTCGCTCCAGTTGGCGCAGGTCGCGCCTCTTGCTTTCGGATAGCTGCGCGAGCCAGGTATTTTTGAGGCTCAGGGACACCGCATCCCCACCCAGGGTCATGACTTGTCGAAAGACGATACCATCGCTGAAAGGCTGGGAATTCTCGTAGCGGTCTTTTGCGCGGCACTCATTTTCAACAGATAATGCTAAGACTGTATTCGTTAGTTGAATATGATACGATCGAGACAATCCACCTGCCTTGTTCTCGGTAAAAGTCGACAGCCCACCAATGATCGTTGGAGTGTAAGAACACTTCGGCAGCTGCCAGACGATGTCGCCCATGAAGATAAGTGATTGAAGATTCAGCTCGTAGTCGTGGCAAGTCGATCTGTCCTTCACGGTCGAATGTTGAAGAATATAAATTGTACTCCTCTTCGTTGATGATAGCGCGGAGACGGTTACCTTCGTCAAGCCGGCGGCATCCTTCGACCGCGAAGATCTGGTACAGTCGTAGCACCTTCCTTGCATCCAGGCTCTTCTGGGATCCCAGCCGGGGTTTCAGTATCACAAAAGCAACCAACGCGCTACCACAGTAAGCTCGCCTCCAGGCGTCTTGGTTGGCCATGCCGACATGCTCATCACCTCGAGGCGAGACTCAGCGACTCGGCCTAGGCCTGGGAACGTTGGGTCGACATGAAGGACAAGCACACTGTCGACGATGAGTACTGCAGAATACGACCCCCCCCCCGTCTTTGAACCGGTTTAGCAGCCGAGCTTGGCGCTAAACGTGGCCATCTAAAAGCACTGTCGGCAGCATTGACTGCTCCCATTGTTGCCTTCTGAACAATCCATCATGCACCATTGCGAGCATAAAGCGTGGATCGAAGTGCATTCTGACGGCGCCAGCAAGAGCATCCTCTACAACGACCGCCTAGGCCATTTAAGACGTGGACTTGACAGCCCACACCGGCAATCGCCTAGCGTCGCCTTGTTTCTGGGCAAGGCTTGCAAGGACAAAGTTCTCCGCAGCTTGTTTGCCAAAGACTTCCCCCCTCGACGCACAAGCTCTGGGATCAACATCCATCTCGATCGTCGTACCAGGACATCGCAGTACCCACTCTACTTTGCCGAATTCGATCCTGACGACGACGACCTGTGTGGCTCCCACAGCCCACAGCCCAACTGTCATCTACACCACACCACACCCATATCCTGGACAGGTGAGCAGGATGCAACGACAGTCGACAACGTGGCAGCGCGTCTTCTCCTACCCTTCGTTGACTTGGTCTGCGTCTTTGCCAACGACGTAGGAGGGCCATCGGCCGCTTCTGACCTGCTCCGAAGATGGGCACAACTGGGTCATCATGCCCACACGTTGCCCTCAGGTGGTGCCCACGTCATCCTTGTGGCCGATGAAGCCAACCTGCCCACCGATGTGACCACATTACAGCAAGAGGAGGCTTTTTCCAGCACGTTCAGATCGATCAAGACCCACAAGATTTCCACCCGAGACAGGGGAGCATTCTACGAACAGGTTTCCGACTGCCTAGCGCTTTCCCGAAACGAGCGGCGGCGGCGCAGGCTCTTGTTCTCTGCTACACACCAAGAGTCGCTCTTCTGCTCTGCCGTTGCGCACTGCGCCAAGAGTATCAGGGAGCCATTCGACCTCCTTGGTGCTACGAGAACTACCAGCACCGGCTTGGGTAAGGATTTTGTGGCACATGTCAAACACGTATTTGACGTCGCGAAACGGGCAGACGTACCCTTCCACGATGTGAAAGTGGTCATGGCGTCCGCTCTGTCACTCGATGCGGTGTCGAGAGAACCTCACTGTAAGTGGATTCAGAGTGAAAGTGGCCGGCAAGCGCTAATCGTAGGTTTGCGACAGTTTTTTGACTCCAGCTACATCTTCGAAAAGCTGTATCGGCAGACACTGTTCTTCGCTCTATCGCAAATCTTGCGTGATCCCTCGGAAGCGGCAAAGGCGTGCGAAGATGTTCGCAGCCACTTCCACGCCTACTATGAGGAATGCTTCTCGACCGGTCATTCTGTCCGTGAGGTTCACCAGCGTACTCTGAAGACAACAATGAAGACCTGGTCCAAGATGCGATCCACCTCGACCTGCCTTGTCTGTCTAAAGTTTCCACCTGAGCATGTTCTGCAGTGTGCACATTCCCTTTGTGAAGCGTGTCTTCGGTCCTCCGCGGTCGACGTGTCGTCGCAGATTGGAGCCCTAGACAGTATGGTCCTCGAAACCTGCCCAATATGTCAGCATGGTCCTAGGTTTACTGTCCGGCTGAAGCCTCTCACCGCTGGAGTGCGTGTCCTTAGCATTGACGGTGGTGGGATCAAGGGAATCATCCCCCTCGAAACCCTGTCTCTAATGCAGGCGTCGCTGGGAGCGGACTGTCCGATCCAGGAAATGTTCGATCTATGCATAGGGACAAGTGCAGGTCAGTGGAGGCGCTTCTTATTGTCACACACTCGGCTAACCCGGTGATAGGTGGTCTGATCGTCCTCAACATTTTCCTCCGCAATTTTTCCGTGGTGCAGACGCTCAACACCTTCAAGGAAATGAGCCGCAAGATCTTCAGTGCCAGGCCGGCTGCACAGCAGGCCTTTACGGCCATCTTGACACGGATCATGAAGACCTTGTCGAGGGACGAGCTGTATGACAGTGGGCTCCTAGACGAGGCTCTCGTGGAGCAGTTCGGTGCCCACAAGATTTTTGGCTACAATCCGGCGATGCAGCTTGGTACACGTGTCGGGGTGATAGCAACGGCCACCAACAGCAATACATCTACACCAACCCGCATCTTCTCCAATTACAATGGTGTCGGCCCACGCCACAAAGATTGCCGTAAGCTGACGATCCTGGCTCTGGCCAGTGCTGCCTCACATACTGACCACTCGTCCTAGGTTATCGTCTACAACGGTCCGAGGAAACACGGAAAGAAGCTTTAGTGTGGCAGGCGTAAGTTTGAACGCAATCGGCAAACGTGACAACCCTTTCATCTGACCTGAGTAATAGGGCACGTGCGACATCAGCCGCACCGATCTACTTCCGTCCCGCCGTGACCTCCTTCGGCGTGTTTCAGGATGGGTGCATGTCTGCCCAGAACAACAATCCTACCGAGATCGCGCTTCTTGAAAGCCGCATCATTTGGCCGTCAGTTTCCAGACCAGATGTCGTCCTTTCACTGGGGACCGGGAACTGCCAGGTTGCTCCTTCGCCTACCGTTGACAGTCCGAAGCTCTCGCTCAGGGATGCTTTCCCCTTTCGTATTGCCCGCTCCTTCTGGTCCTCGATGGATGGGCAATTGATCTGGGGCAATCTTCTCGGCCGGCTGGATGATGACGTTCGCCAGAATTTCTTCCGGTTGTCCTTGGAGTATAACGGTCCCGAAGCGGCAATGGACGACCATGGTGCCATGGAGATGCTCGCACAAGCTGTAACGGTTCATCCTTCGGGCGAAGCAGATCGCCAAAGAGTGCTGATGGCACTCCTCACAGCCTGCTTGTTCTTCGAGCTCGACACACAGCCGGTCTACATTGCTGGTAGATTCCACTGCGAAGGTAGTATCCGGTGTCGGTCCTCTCAAGCCTTGAAGTCCATGTTACAACTCTATCCCCATGGTTTGGAATTCTTTATCGGAGCCTTGTCTCTCGCATCGTTTGTCGACCTGAAAGACTTATGTGCTGGATGTTCCCGATATCGGAAAGTTGTCCGATTTTCGACCACATCCATGGACGAGGACCTTAAACTCTGTATCAAATGGGACGGTTTGGCACAAAGTCGCTATATTAGCGGTATGCCACGTCAGCTGGCCTGGTTCACTAGTGTTCAAGGCTTTAGCGATGCGTTCGGGCATACTGCGCTGCGTTGGTCGCCTCGTGAGTCCTGCCCGAGTTGTACCACCACGCGAATAGTGAAGCAACCTCTCGATGAATCATCAGATGAGAAGCTCGCTAAGAAGCTGCGATTCAATAGGCATCGACCCTCCCGCCACAAAACATTGACTTGAGGAAGGATATTGAATGTGAACTGTATAGTTCGTCACACGTCAAAAGATAACATATTCATCGAACGCCTTCACAATGACTTGGTTATATCGTAATGGTTATGCACATGGGTATCTATTGATCACTCACGTAAGAAAGAGGAAGTGATAGGCTACCTATGAGTTGTGTGTATCCTGTCTCTTTCTAAGGGTAACGGCTTGATAGCTTCTTTCAGACACTTGAGAGCTTCTGATGGAATTGTCGAGTGACTATACGACATTCATCCAGACATTCTGTGATCCAAAGGTGTAGGTCCCAGCTGTCGCGACTGAAGCAATATTTTGACTAGTCGCACAT